>OMGY01001793.1_pt1 | contig 17734 bp, 20 predicted proteins | sample 1674461 | NCBI WGS metagenome assembly OMGY01 (sample SAMN05578579, study PRJEB25193) | human gut metagenome | biome: Human Microbiome; feature: human-associated habitat; material: feces | host: Homo sapiens | place: USA:Birmingham
TCGTTGGCGAAATGAAATGTTTCGCCGACACGTCGCTCAAGCGAAGCGAATTTTAGATTTATTTATTCATCTTTCTAAAAAGATATTTAATTTATCACATTAGAAAAATAATTTTTATGGATTTTATAAATTTTGTTAACTATAAGCTATTAACAATATAGATTTACATTTACTTATATTAATAGACTTTTAGTTATAAAGTTATATAAATTGGAGGAATATTTTTATGGAAACTATGGGTGAAAGAATAGCAAAAGCTAGAATGTATATGAATTTAAATCAAAGAGAACTAGCTAAAAAAGCTAATATTGCAGAACCTACTTTATCTAGATATGAAAACGGATATAGAGAACCAAAGGCTGGTACTATTAGTCAAATAGCTGAGGCTTTAGGTATATCTGCTGATTATATATTAGGTATTACAGATACTATTGAAGTTATTAATAAAGATGAAAATAATTTAGTTGCTATAGAGGATATGTTTGATGATATGAATATAACTTTGCATAATTCATCTTGTTTACTTTATGGAAAACCTGTATCTGATAAGACTATAGAAAACATAGTATCTGCTATGAAAGGGGCTATTTTATTATCAATACAAGAGGAAAAAGAAAGAGAGTTACAAAATAAATCAAAAGATAAATAAAAGGGGATTATTATGCCACGTTCAGCATCTAGCATAAGACATATAGTTAGAAATTTAAAACTTGAGTATGAGGGTTGTAGTTTAGAAGACATTATAAGGGATAGAAAAATAATACTACTTTATATTGACGATTTAGAAGTTGATGGTGCTTATGGAAAGTTTGATATACACTTTGGAAATGGTGTATCTATTAGTAAACAGTTTATTTTTATAAATTCAAAGTTAAACTATTATAAAAGGAGTTGTGTTTTAGCTCATGAATTAGGTCATGCCATACTTCATCCTGATATAAATACTATAGATCAAAACTATAAGCCAGTAATAGCAGATTGTAAGATTGAAATGCAGGCTGAAATTTTTGCTTCTGAGTTTTTATTAGATGATGATTCTACTTTAGAATATATTAATTTGGGAGTTACAAATATTAATCAAGCTAAAGAGCAATGTGTTCCTGTAAAGTATGTAGATTTAAAGCGTAAAAATTTAGTATATACTAATGTTAAAATAGCTTTTTGATTAAGGTTGGGGTTTCCTAACCTTTTTATTTTTTATTTTTATTTTTGTTTTTCTTTTTATTTTTCTTTTTCCCTATACTCTATTTATACAGTATCTATACTTATAATATTATTTTGTAGAAGTAAGTTATAATATGGATATAAATTCTTTTTAGGTAAAATAATTTAATGTTATATAGGATATAACCAATTTTTAGCAATTATTATAAAGTACGAATAAAAAATAGATAAAAAGAAGGTGCATCTTTTAATAATTAAAAATTTATTTTGAGACACCTTCCTTTTTTATTATGCTTTAAGTTGTCTTATGATATCATTTACATCAACATGCGATCTTTTTTCAATAATTTTATTGTCTTTAATGCGAAGAAACATCATTAGTGAAAAATGAACTTTTTTATTTGTAGGCTCAATACTACAAAATGTACCTGTATGCGTTCCTGTAAATTCCATATATGCAGCAACTAAATCACCTTCAGCAATTAATTCTTTAATAACGAATGTAAAATCACTAAAAGCATCAAAATTTTTCTTTTCTGATTCTACTAAACCTTCAACACCTGGGAAAGGAGTATTTATTTGAGGATAAAAGACGAAATTTTCATGACAAAATTCATGTAAAGCATCATAGTCTTCATTTGCAATAGATTCGTAAAATTTATTAACTAACTTTTTATTATATTCTAATGACATATTATTACCTCTTTAAAACTCAATAGTTTCTCCATCAGCAGGAATTGATAATCTATCAGAAAATCCTTTTTCTATTGCATATTCTCTTAAATCTCTTCTAGAAACCATTAAGTGATTTACACCTTCCATATGAGTTGCTACGAATTGAGCATTAGGAGCAACTTTTGTTGCTTCAAAGAAATCATCTTTGCTCATTATTAAATATCTTCCATCAACAAATTGAGCATTACCAGCATTGACTGTTACAACTTCTGGATTGTATTTATCAAATACATTTTTTAATTCATCATACCAAACAGTATCTCCCATAACATATAATGTTTTTTCATCTACATGATTAAATACAACACCACATGCTTCATCAGCAGTATTTAATTGACGGAATAATTCTGGTATCGAATTATCAGAATAATGTTTAGCAGGAGTTTTCATTAATTTTATACCACCAAATAAGTTTCCTTCTTCTTTTAAAACTTCTACATTGTTAAATCCAGCTTCTTTCATTTGATTTGCTTCATCTTCATTTTGAGCAAACATTTTTATATCTTTTGGAATAACTTCCATTGCAACTGGGTCAAAGTGATCTAAATGTATATGTGTTACAATAACAGCATCTACATCAAGAATTTCTTTTATAGAAACTGTTAATTCTACAATTGGGTTATTTAAATGTTGATTATGAGTTCCTGGAAATGGAGGATATATTCCTTTTTCTCCTAACATTGGGTCTATTAAAAATTTTTTGTTTGCATATGTTATTATCATAGTAGCATTTCTTATTTGCTTTAATTTCATATTATATTACCTCACTTTTTTAAATTTATTTTTAAGTTGTTTTTAATAACTTATACACTTAATATGCCACAATTTAAGTTACTAAACAAACAGAAAAAAGGTAGGTTGTATAAACTAAAAAGTTGATTTATAATTTGATTATTGAAACTATAGTATTTATAGGAGGTCATATGAGTCCAAGACAATTAGAATATTTTTTAGAAATTTATAATCAAAAAAGTATAAAAAAAGCCGCAGAAAAATTAATTATATCTCCACAAGCTGTAAGTAAAACTATTAAAGAAATTGAAGAAGAATTGCAAGTAGATTTATTTATAAGAGGTAAAAAGTCTTTAGAGCCAACTGTTGAAGCTGAACTTTTAAAAAATCATGCAATTAAGATATTAGATGAATATGATAAGATAAATAGTATAAAAAAATTTAATGAAATGAAAAGAAAAGCTCTTACCATATACTCTGTAGACGGATTTTTACAGTATGTTACTGTTAAATTTATTGAGGATTTTCAAAAACATTTTCCAGATATCTTATTAAATATTATTGAAACAACAGAAAAAGATATTATAGAAAAATTAGAAAAAAGAGATATTGATACAGCAATCATAACTACACCTTTAGATAGTGAAATATTTAATTATACGTATCTATATAGCAATAAAAACTGCTTAGTTATTAACAAAGGTAATCCTCTAGCTAAAAAGTTAGCTATATCACAAAATGACCTAGACCAACAACCTATTGCTGGTAAGGGGTGTGCTTACTCTTGTTATAGTTCAAATGTTAAAAAACTATTTCAAAGAAATATTAATCCACAAATTATCTTAGAGACAACTAATGATTCTTTAATTATAAATATGGCTGAGCGTAATCTAGCTATTGGAATTACTCTTGATTATATTGCTTTTTCTGCGAATAGTGAAAATATAGTTATAAAGCCTTTTCAAGAAGAAGGGCAAGAGAGAAATGTCTTTTGGATTGAAAATAACTATACCTTACTAACAAAGGAGGAACAGAATTTTCGAAAATTTCTTTTCAAGTGGATTGAAGAACATAAATCACAGCTTTTCAATTGGGATTTAGAAAATATAGATAATAGTGCAGTTAATAAATATATGGGTATAAATAACTATTAATTCGTAATTTGAGTGTGTAGATAATTTTGTGTATTCTATACCAAAATTAAAGAACAATAATTATTTATTTTAAAAGGCTATGACTATAAATTCATAGCCTTTTTTACCCATTCCAATCATATTGTAACAATAATTCGCAATATATTAAAATTATGAACTAAATAAAGAATTTAATATAAATATTTACTCTTACTTATTTTCTCTATCCTCTGCTTCTTTTTTATTAATTTGTAATATTATAAAAATAGATACAAGCATTCCAACACCTGCTATTAACATAAGTTTGAAATTATTTATTGATAAAAATACATCCACTAATAACATAAGAATCCCCATAATTACGGCAAATATAATAAATATTATATTACGCTTTTTATTTTCCATATAATTTTATATCCTTTCCTATGACATAGTTAAATCACTTTATATAACAATTGCGTATTTATTCTCATTATATCATTTTCAACATTGATTTAAAACATAGCCTATTTTTTACTATATTAGCTTACTCCATAATAATTGCAACATAAAAATAACCACATATCAGTATTTATGCCAAAACAAAAAATTCCCACCCAATGGACGAGACTTTTATTCTAATTCAAAAGCACCAGTGTAAAGTTGATAATACTTACCAGCTTTAGCTATAAGTGATTCATGACTTCCTCTTTCAATTATTCTACCTTGTTCAAGTACCATTATGGCATCTGAGTTTCTAACTGTAGATAATCTATGAGCTATTACAAAAGTAGTACGACCATACATTAAGCTATCCATACCACCTTGAACTAGATGTTCTGTACGAGTATCTATACTACTTGTTGCTTCATCAAGTATAAGAACTGGTGGATCTGCTATGGCTGCACGAGCTATAGCTAGTAACTGTCTTTGACCTTGACTTAAGTTTGATCCATCTCCTGTAAGAACTGTATCATATCCTTGAGGTAATCTTTCGATAAATCCATCAGCATTAGCTAGTTTTGCTGCTTTAGCTACCTCTTCATCTGTGGCATTTAAATTTCCATATCTTATATTGTCAGCCACAGTACCTGTAAATAAATGTGTATCTTGAAGTACTATTCCTAAACTACGTCTAAGATCTGCTTTTTTAATTTTATTTATATTTATACCATCATATTTAATCTTACCGTCTTGTATATCATAGAAACGGTTAATTAAATTTGTTATTGTAGTTTTTCCAGCACCTGTAGATCCTACAAATGCTACCTTTTGACCAGGTTCAGCATATAGTTTTATATTGTGAAGTATTGTTTTTTCTTCATTGTAACCAAAGTCAACATCATTGAATGTAACATCTCCAAGTAGTTTAGTAAGTGTAACTGTCCCATCACTATGAGGATGTTTCCATGCCCAAGTTCCAGTATGTTCTTCACACTCTTTGATATTACCTTCTTCATCTTCTATGGCATTTACTAAAGTAACGTATCCATCATCTACTTCTGGCTCTTCATCTAGTAAACTAAATACTCTCTCTGCACCTGCTAAAGCCATTATAATACTATTAAGCTGTTGACTTACCTGACTTATTGGTTGAGAGAAACTTTTGTTAAGTTGTAAGAATGATGCAAGAGCACCTAAAGTTAATGAAGTAACTCCTGATATAGCTAAAATTGAACCAAGAATTGCACAAGCAACATAACTTAAGTTACCTAGATTTACGTTTATTGGCATAAGTATATTGGCAAAAGCATTGGCATTATTAGCACTATCAAATAATTGTTCATTAAGTTTGTTAAAATCTTTTATACTTTCTTCTTCATGGCAGAATACTTTAACAACTTTTTGACCTTCCATCATTTCTTCTATAAATCCATTAAGTTCACCTATGGATTTTTGTTGTTTCATAAAGTAAGAACCTGCTTTTCCTGCAACTTTTCCAGTTGTAAATACCATTATAGCTACCATTATAAGAGTAAGTATTGTAAGTGGGATATTTAAAATAATCATACTTATTAACACACTTACTATAGTAGCAGCTGAGTTTACAAGCTGAGGAATACTTTGACTTATCATTTGACGAAGAGTATCTATGTCATTTGTATAAATACTCATTATATCACCATGAGCATGAGTGTCAAAATATTTTATAGGTAGACTTTCCATATGAGTAAAAACATCTATACGTATTTTTTTCATAGTACCTTGAGATACATTAACCATAATTCTATTGTAAGTATAAGTCATTAATGCACCTGCTACGAAAAATAATGCTAGCTTCATTATAGCCATTCCCAAAGGTCTAAAATCAGGATTTGATTGACTCGTTAGAGGAAGAATATAGTCATCAATTAAAGTTTGCATAAATAAAGTTCCCTTAACACTTACAAAGGCTGAACCAAATATACAAAGTAAAACTACGATACAGTGAGGTGTATAATTTTTTAATATTATTCCCATAAGCCTTTTTAGAGTTTTTGAAGGATTTTGACCCTTAGGTCTTTTATTTTGCGACTTCATATTCGTCATCATCTCCCTTCACTTGAGAATTATAAACGTCAGCATAAATTTCATTATTTTCAAGTAGTTCTTCATGTGTTCCTACTCCACTTATTTTTCCGTCATCTAAAACTATTATTTTATCTGCATCTTGAACACTTGATATACGTTGTGCAATTATAATTTTTGTTGTATTTGGTATTTCCTTAGAAAAAGCAGTTCTTATCTTAGCATCTGTTGCTGTATCTACTGCACTTGTAGAATCGTCTAATATTAATATTTTTGGCTTTTTAAGTAAAGCTCTTGCTATACATAAACGTTGTTTTTGACCACCAGATACATTTGTACCACCTTGTTCAATATAAGTGTCATATCCATTTGGTAATGTATCTATAAATTCATTAGCACAAGCAAGCTCACAAGCTCTTATTATTTCTTCATCTGTGGCATTTTTATCTCCCCAACGAAGATTTTCTTTTATAGTTCCACTAAATAATACATTCTTTTGTAAAACTACTGAAACTTCATTTCTTAAAGTTTCGATGTCATAGCTTCTTACGTCTTTTCCACCTACAAATACAGAACCTTCACTAACATCGTATAAACGAGATATTAAGTTTACTAAACTTGATTTTGAAGAACCTGTTCCACCGATTATTCCAATAGTCTCACCTGATTTTATATGTAAATCAATATTTTGAAGGACATATTTTTTACTTCCTTTTTTGTAAGCAAAATTAACATTGTTAAAGTCTATATCTCCATTTTCTATTTCAAAATCAGGATTTTCTGGATTAGTTAAATCACTTTTTTCTTCTAAGACTTCAGCAATACGCTCTGCTGATGCTTTTGACATTGTAACCATAACAAATACCATAGATAACATCATTAAACTTATCATTATATTCATAATATAACTAAATAAACTTACTAATTGTCCTGTAGTTAAACTGCCTCCAACTATCATATTTGCACCAAACCATGATAAACCTAATATACACCCATAAACTGATAACATCATAGCTGGCATATTACATGCTAAAATACTTTCAGCTTTTACAAATAATTTATAAACATTGTCTGCTGCTTTTTCAAACTTTTTAATTTCATGATCTTCTCTTACATAAGCTTTTACAACACGAATAGCATTTACATTTTCTTGTACACTTGCATTTAAATCATCATATTTTTTGAATACCTTCATAAATACTGGATGAGCATTTGATATTATTAGTGCTAAACATATTCCTAAGAATACTATTGCCACTAAGAATAATGAACTAAGTTTTTTGCTTATAGTAAATGACATTATTAATGCAAATATAAGCATCATAGGTGCTCTAAAGCACATACGTAAAATCATTTGATATGAGTTTTGAACATTTGTAACATCTGTTGTCATACGCGTTACAAGTCCTGCTGTAGAGTATTTATCTATATTTGAGAATGAGAAACTTTGTATATTTTCATACATTGATTTCCTTAAATTTTTTGCAAATCCTGTACTAGCTAATGCTGCAGATTTACCACTTAATACACCAAATAGTAACGAAAGTCCTGCTATAGCAACCATTACTCCCCCTACTACAAATACATGTTTCATATTACCTGTTGAAATACCATTATCAATTAAAGTTGACATTAATAGCGGTATTAATAACTCCATTATTACTTCAAATGTAACAAATATTGGTGTTATTATTGATGCTTTTTTGTACTCTTTAACTTGGCTAGCTAAAGTTTTAAGCATAATGACTCCTCCTTATAAGTATATATTTAATTTTGTAAGTGTCCTAACAATCTATCTTTTATTAAAGCCACCATTTTAGGTGGCATATTATTCAGATAAATTTTTCTTTATTTTTTTCATAACATTAAAAAAAACTTCTAACTCTTCTTCTGTAATTCCTTCCCTAACATTCTTGTCATGTTTTTCAATTTCTTTATGAATCTCATTCTGAATTTCAGACGCTTTTTTAGTTAAAACTAACTTTTTTAGCCTTGCATCATAGGATACCGGCTGTCTAATAATTAGATCATTTTTTTCCATCAATTGTAAAATACCAGTAGCTGTTGAACGTCTAATCGAGAATTCTTCTTCTAAATCCCTTTGAAATACATCCTCACCTTCATGTTCACTCAAATAAGCTACTACCCATTTTTGAACTCCTGTTAAGTTATTAAATTTATCATGAATAGGTAATTTGTCAAAATCTCTTTTTAAAAGATTATGAACAGTTTTTATTTCAAATCCAACTAATTTTTCTTTGTCTATTTTAAACACCTCATTTATGTTAGGACACTAACATTGTATTACTTACTTGTTCTAATGTCAAGTTTTCATCGTATTCTTTGTATAATATTAATTTCACTTCAAAACAGATTCAAATATTATATAATATTCTTTATAATTAAAAAAGGTGCTAAAATTAATTAACACCTTTGAAAACTATTATTTAATATAAACTTTATACATTACTTAGATAAAATTTCAACTCCATCTTCAGTAACTAAAATCATATGCTCCCATTGAGCTGATAACTTTCCATCATCAGTATATGATGTCCATCCATTATCTGCATCTATATATAAATCAGGCTCACCTTGGTTTATCATAGGCTCTATTGTAAATATCATACCTGGAACTAATACCATTCCCTTTGCCCCTTTATAGTGATAAACAAAAGGATCCTCATGGAATTCTAATCCTATTCCATGTCCTCCAAACTCTTCAACAACAGAGTAACCATTAGCTTTAGCATGAGCTTCGATTGCCGCACCTATATCTCCTAAGTGTCCCCATGGTTTAACTGCTTCTATACCTTTATATAGACATTCTTTAGTTACTTCAACTAATCTCTTAGCTTCTTCACTAACATTTCCTATCATAAACATTCTTGATGCATCTGAGTAGTATCCGTTATATATAGTAGATACGTCTACATTTATTATGTCACCGTCTTTTAATACTCTATCAGGACTTGGTATACCATGACATATTTCATCATTTATAGATGTACATACACTTTTAGGGAAATCATGATATCCAAGTGGTGCAGGTATAGCACCTTGAGATATTGTAAAGTCATGTACTAGTTTATCTATTTCTTCAGTAGTCATTCCTGCCTTTATATTTTCAGCTACTAAATCTAGTACTGCATTGTTTATTTTTGCACTTTCTTTTATTTTTTCTATTTGCTCTTTTGTTTTTATTATATTATGAGAAGGAACTTCAAATCCTCTTTCCTTTAAAGATTTTAATTTTTCATCAAATTCCATATGGCATTTTTTATATTTAAGTCCACTGTTGCACCAACATTCATCATTTCTATTTATTTTCATAAACTATTCTCCTATTATATTTTTACTTATAATTATTTTATGATATTGTATTATTATCTACCATATGTTTTAATTTGTAAACTATAAATTTATTTTATTTAATTAAAATCTTTATATTTTATTTAACCAGTCCCCTACCCTTTTTCCTATGTCATCAACTGCTAGAATACCAGATACCAATGCATATCCATCTGGATTAAATTGTTTTAATTTATCCACATTATCAAGTGTTATTCCTCCAATTAGTACAAATGGTAAATTTACGTCTTCTGTAATTTGTCTTAGTGTTTCAAAGGAAACTTCTTTTGCATCATCTTTTGTTGAAGTAGAAAACATTGCTCCTATCCCCAAATAGTCTGCACCATTTTCTTTTGCTATTTTGGCTTCTTCAACATTTCTAGCAGAAACACCTATTATTTTATCTTCTCCAATAAGCTTTCTAATAGACATTGCATCTATATCACTTTGTCCCACATGAACTCCATCAGCATCAGCAATCATTGCAATATCAACTCTGTCATTAATTACAAAAGTCACATTATATTTTTTAGTAATTTGTCTAAGCTTTATTGCTTTTTCTAAAAACTCTTTTCCATCAGCATTCTTTTCTCTTAATTGCACCATTGTAACACCAGCTTTTATGGCATCTTCTATACACTTATAAAAATCTCGTCCTTTTAATATCTCTGAGTCTGTAACTAAGTATAATTTAAGAGCATTTTTTAATTCATCTTTATTTATCATATAAAATCTCCCTTAATTGCTAATTAATTTGCTCTATTTCTATCCTTGCATATTTCTCAAGAACATCTTTACTTAATGAGAATAAGTTGTCATAAAGTAAAGTTTTATATGTACCTATTGGTGGATTTTCTTTATCTGCTAACTCCCCACTTAAAGACATTGCAAGAGTTCCAATTACTGCCCCTTCAATTGCTTTATCAGCACATGGTAAAAAACTACCTATTAAACTTGTACTCATACATCCTGTACCTGTTATGTATTTAAGCTTTGCACTTCCGTTTTGAATTTTATAAAGAGTGTTTCCATCACTTATTAAGTCAGTTTTACCTGATGCAACTACTACACATTCTAGCTTTTTTGCAACTTCTATTACTATCTCACTAGAGTCAGCTCCATCATCAAATGAATCTACACCTTTTCCTTTTACATTTAAACCACCTAAAAATTGAATTTCAGATATATTCCCTCTAACCACATCAAACTTAACTTCATTTAATAATCTATTTGTAATTTCAGTTCTTGCATTTGTTGCAAATACCCCAACAGGATCTAATATAACTGGCTTATTATATTTATTTGCTGCTTTACCTGCTAAAACATATAAATCAAGTAATTCACTATTCATAGTTCCAATATTAATTACTACAGAATTTGAAACCTTAACTATATCCTCTACTTCCTCATATGAAAAACTCATCAAAGGACTCGCTCCTATGGCAAGTGTTGTATTTGCACAATCTGTTATAGTTACATTATTTGTATAATGTAATACTAAAGGATTAACTTCTTTTACTTTATCAATTAAATTAAACATATTTATTCCCCCTTATTTATCCTCTTTATAAAAATGATGAACTGGTCCAACACCATGACCTATGTCAAAGCTATATCTTATTGCTTCTGTAATATATTCTTTACTAAGTCTTACAGATTCTTTTATATCGTGTCCTAAAGCTAAATGAGATGTTATAGCTGAAGATATAGTACATCCTGTACCATGAGTATTTTTCCTATTTATTCTTTCACCTTTAAATACTTCAAACATATCTTTACCTATAAGTACATCTACACAGTCTCCTTCTAAATGTCCACCTTTCATAAGTACATATTTAGGTCCCATATTTAATATTATATTTCCTGCTTTTTTCATATCTTCAACAGTTTCTATTTTTATACTGCTTATTTCTTCTGCTTCAGGTACATTAGGTGTTACTATGTATGCTTTTGGTATAAGATATTTTATTAGATTTTCTTTAGCTTCTGGTCTTAGAAGTGAATACCCACTTTTTGAAATCATTACAGGGTCAACTACAACATATTCACAAGGATATCTTTCTAAAGATTCTACAATATCCTTAATAATTTTAGGTGAAGATACCATTCCAATTTTTATTGCTTTTGGTGGTATATCTTCACAAACTGCCTTTATTTGTGATTTTATAATTTCAGAACTTAGCTCCTCAACATCAAATACCCCTTCTGTGTTTTGTGCTGTTATTGCAGTTATTACACTCATTCCATATGTTCCTATGGCAGAAAATGTTTTTAAATCAGCTTGGATACCTGCTCCCCCTGAAGAGTCAGAACCAGCTATTGTTAATGTTGGTACTCTGTAGTTTTTCATTTATTTCCCCCTTTTTTATACGTAAAAAATGCTATACCTGATGTAGGCATAGCATTAAATTACAATTTTATAATCCCTTATTTGATTACTAATTAATGTTGCTTTCCTACGCTGGTACTAACCAGATCAGGTAATAAGGGTCGGTATAAAACCTCTCAGCCAATTGCACCCCTAGCAATTATTCATTTATAAGTTTATTATAGTTGTTAATTTTCAATTGTCAATTATTTTTTATATTTATTAATATTTACTATCTCAACTAATTTTTCATAATTTTTTTCAGTATCACTACTGTTTTTATCATTATAAATAAGTAATCCATCTTTAAATTCAACTCTTATATAAGGACTTTTATTTCTATAAATATATACATTAGCATCTTGATTTTCCCCTTCTATTGCGTAAAGTCCTCTTAGATAATTTAATGTTTTTGTACCTTTTATTCTATAGTTAATATTAATATCCTCTAAAAGTTTAACTGTTTTAATATCTTCTACTTTAAATGATTTAACACCTACTTTTATTATATCATCTTGTATAATTAACTTATGTGGTGAAATATCTACTGTATTTAATATTATAGCAGGTATAATTACTATCATTAAAAGCACTAATACTATTATCCTTTGATATTTATCTACTTTATTGTTATTTTCCATAAAACTCTCCCCAAAATACTTTAGCAGTTTTTTATTTTGCAATACCCTCTCTTATAAGTCTAGCAAAATCATTTGGTAATATCTCATTTTCTTCAATTTCTTTTGCCATTTTTTCAAAATTATAAGATACTTCTATTATTTCTACTTCAACACTTGAATCAGATATATCTATAATTACATAGTTTGCATCTGGTTTATTAGTCTTAGGCTTTCCAACGCTTCCTGCATTAACTAATAATTTTTCACCATAATATTTAGCATATGGTATATGAGTATGACCACAAACTAATATATCTTCAACTAATTCATTCATAACTTCCTCTGCTTCTTTAGAGTTTTCTTTTAAATACTCATTTATAACTCTTGTACTTCCATGAACAAGTCTTATAGTCTTATTATTAAAAGTAAATATTGCTTCTTTAGGAAGATTTCTTAAATATTTTTTATTTTCATCAGTTGTCTCTTGAGATGTAAAGTGCATTGAAAGACCTGCCTTTTCTGCATCTTTTGGATCTGGATAATCACATCCACATACTATTTTTAAGTTACCTATTGCATCATCATAATTTCCCATTATAGTAAGTATTTTTTCTTCCTTCATCTTATGTATAACTTCATTTGGACGCGTTCCATACCCAACTAAATCTCCTGTACAAATTATCATGTCTACATTTTTTGATTTTATATCCTCTATTACCTTATCTAGTGCGTATATATTACTATGTATATCTGATATTACTGCTATTCTCATTTATATTTCCTCCTATTTAGATGATTTTCTTTTGATTATTTTCAAGTATATCCTCTATTTCCATATTCACATTTAATCATATAATATTTTAAAAATTCTTTTTTGTAAACTGCAAAATCATTTTTTGATTTTAATATCGACCATTTTGTATTTAACTTATAAAATGAGGTATATCTATTTTATTTTTTATTAAGATATGCTTTAAATTAATGTTTAAAATGTTATAATATGCATTAATTCACAATTATTGTATAATGTACATTACAGAAAGAAGATTTTAATTTGAGAAAAATAAGATTTCAAATGCCTGTAGCCGTACATCTTTTGCTTGTTAAAGATAATAAAGTATTATTATTAAGAAGATTTAATACTGGCTATGAAGATGGAACTATAGCGTTGTGGCTAGGCATGTAGATAGTGATGAAGATTTAAAAACAGCAATGATAAGAGAGGCAAAGGAAGAAGCTGGTATAGAAATTACTCCAAACAATATCAACTTTGCAAGTGTTATGCATAGAAAATCAGATGATGAAAGAATTGATTTCTTTTTTATAGCAGATTCGTGGGAAGGTGAAATAACAAATATGGAACCACAAAAATGTGATGATTTATCATGGTTTGATATAAATAATCTCCCAAGTAACACTATACCATATATTAAAAGAGCAATAGGTAATTATATATCTGATGTACAATTTGATGTTTATGGTTGGTAAACTTTAATGAATATACATGCTTTTGTTATATAATTTAATTCGCATTATTAATATATTAATAATAAAAAAATCCAATAGGTCAACTATTGGATTTTCTATATTACTTACCTTATTTCCATATATAAGCATCTTTAATAATATTTCTTTGCATCAAATCTTCAAAGCTTTCATTAAACTCTAAAAATACTTTAATTAATCTTAACTTTTCCTTATCACTTAACTTTAACTTATGAAACTTGCTAAGTCCAATTGCAAACTTTCCCATAAATACTCTAAAATCATCGTAATCCTTTTTTATTAATTTATAAATACTTACAATTTACTTTATAAATTTTCCCCATTAGATTTTATTACTTCTTGATACCAGTAATAGCTATCTTTTTTTATTCTTCTTAAATCTTTAAAGTCATGGTCTTCTCTATTTATATACACAAAACCATATCTCTTTTTAAATCCTTGATGTGAACTAAGTAAATCTATTACTGACCATGGACAATATCCCATTAGCTCTACTCCATCTTCAATACCTTTTTTACAAGCTATTATATGGTCTCTTAAATAGTCTATTCTATAATCATCATGTACTTTTTCATCTTCTGTTAAAGTATCTGCTGTTCCAAGACCATTTTCTGTAATTATAAGTGGAAGATGATACCTATTATAGTATTCATTTAAAGCTATTCTCATACCTACAGGGTCAATTTGTGCACCATACTCTGTAGCTTTTAAATTAGAATTTTTCTCTATTTTAAAGTATCCATATAAATCGTAGTCAATTTCACTTTCACGAGTTCCAACTGGCTTTTCATCTGTAGCTTCAAGATGTCTAGCACATAAAGTACGATAATAGTTAAATGCTATAAAGTCCATTTTAGCATTTTTTAATACTTCTTTATCTTCTTTTGGCATATTTGGAACTATATTAAGTTCTTCTAAATATTTCATATAGTATGCTGGATATTCTCCATTATAATGCATATCTAGTAAATAATTTGTCTTAAAGTTATCATTTAATTTTGCTGCCCATACATCTTCTGGCTTGTTTGAATATGGGTAAGTAACTGTAGCTGATATTGATGGTCCAATTTTTCCACCCTCTACCATCTCATGACAAGCTCTAACAGCAAGTGCATGAGCTAATGACATATGATAATCCATTTGTGCTCTCATTTTTTCAACTAAATAAGCATCACTTTCGTATATATTCATACGTTCTTTTACACGCATCATTAGGTTTTGCTCATTATGAGGTTGCCAATACTTTACTCTATCACCGAAGTTTTCAAAACAAACTTTTGCATATCTTTCAAATGCAAATGCACATTCTCTACTTTCCCATCCATTATACTTTTCAACTAATGCATAGGGTAAATCAAAATGATATAAAGTTACAAATGGAGTTATACCACACTCTATAAGATAATCTATAACCTTATTATAAAAATCAATTCCTAATTGATTTATCTCACCATCTCCAGTAGGTATAATTCTTGCCCAAGATAGAGAAAATCTATATGTTTTTAGACCTAATTCCTTCATAAGGTCTATATCTTCTTTCCATTTATGATAAAAATCACTTGCTACCTTGCTATCTGCTTGTACATCTGATTTTTTAAATGAGTTAAAATCAGCAACAGTCATTCCTTTTTTATCTTCATTCCATCCACCTTCTATTTGAAATGCTGAAGATGATGCCCCCCATAGAAAATCTTTTGGAAATACACTTTTCATTACTTTTCCTCCTAGTGTCTATTTATTAATTATCTTTTTCTTCTATATCATTAAATCCAACGATATAAGTAAGTATAGCTGAACCGAAAAATGCTACTAAACATCCTATTAAATAAGATAAAAATCCTTTAACTCCAGCTTGTGCATATACTGGTATAGTAAGGATTCCTTGATTTGCAAATGCTATACCAAATGCACCTCCATATCCCATTATACCTCCACCTATTGCACCACAGATTACTGCACAAATCATAGGTTTTTTAAGACGTAAGTTTGCCCCATATATTGCAGGTTCTGTTATACCAAATAGTGCTGTTATACTACCTGATAATGCAACTGTCTTTAATGATTTATTTTTTGATTTTAAAAATACACCCATAGCAGCTCCTGCTTGTGAGAAGTTTGCAGCTCCTGCAAATGCTAATAAGTTTTGACGTCCATTTTGAGCTATATCATTTATAGCAATAGGTAATATTGGTCTATGTGCACCAAATATAACTAAAACACACCACATTCCACCTATAAATGCACCACATAGTATAGGGCTAAAGTTTATAAGTAATTGATATAACCAGTTTACACCATTCCCAATATATATTCCAATAGGTCCAAATACTAATAATGTTGCAGGTACCATTATTAATATTGAAAGTGTAGGTACCATTATCATTTCAATAACATCTGGAATAACCTTCTTTAAAAATCTTTCTACATATGATAATACCCATATTGCAATAATTATTGGTATTACTGATGATGTATAACTTGCTTTTGTAATATTTATATTAAATAATGTTACTACTCTATCCTCTGCCATTAAGGCTACTATACCTGGATAACAAAGTGTTGCTCCAAGTACCATTGATATAATTTCGTGAGTTTTAAATACCTTTGCTGAAGTATATCCAAGTATTATTGGGAAAAAGTAAAATACTGCATCTGATGCTGCACTTAATATTACATATGTATCATTTTGCTTTATATCTATATTGTGAACATTTAAATAATACATTGATACAACAGCTAGTATACCTTTTATCATACCAGAACCAGCTAGTGCATATATTGTCGGTGTAAATATTTGTGCCATAGTAGTTAGTGCTTTGTTAAATGAAGTTCCTTTTGTTTTTTCATTTTTTAAAACTTCATTATTAGAAACATCTGTAGTTTTGCCTAACATTTTTTCTAACTCTTTATACACCTTGTCTACATTACTACCTATAACTACTTGTAGCTGGTCCATACTTTCTACTACAGTTATTACTCCTTCTATTTTTGATAGGTTATCTTTATTTACTTTATCAGAATCTATTAATGAAAACCTTAATCTTGTATGACAATGGATTACATCTTTGATGTTTTCTTCATTACCAACATTTGCTAATATCTCTCTAGCAATCTTCTTAAAATCCATGATTTACCTCCTAATTTATTACTTTTGATAAAAATATTTGATGACTTATGTATTCAAGTATATATCCTATTTTTTTTGATATAATCAAATATTTTTTATAGCATCAATTATACTTATCTATAATAAATAAATTTTAATGCTATAAATATAAGTAATAAAATAGTTTCTAAAAAATCACCTTTATTGCTAAAGTGTTGATATATCTATATCAACAAATCCTTCATAACAATTAAATTCAATTGAAAAATCTATATTTAAGTGTGACAATTCATCTTCATATTCCTCATTTATTAAATTCACTACATTTTTAATTTTATTTTTAATCTTCATATTATTCACTAATAGGCTTTACTAATTTATAACCTACTCCCCATACAGTCTTTATATATTTATTTTCTTTATATATCTTATCTCTTAATGCTTTTATATTATTTTTTTATATATTTTTCTACATCTATATTATTTAAATAGAAACTCCAACAAAATAGCTACTATTTTTTATTATAAATTA
>OMGY01001799.1_pt1 | contig 17700 bp, 10 predicted proteins | sample 1674461 | NCBI WGS metagenome assembly OMGY01 (sample SAMN05578579, study PRJEB25193) | human gut metagenome | biome: Human Microbiome; feature: human-associated habitat; material: feces | host: Homo sapiens | place: USA:Birmingham
CACCAGCTTGATCAGGCCGTTTGCCCGCTTCTGCAGGCGGCGGAACATTGCAACATCCGCCTTGTGGAGATACTCCGGGTTCTGGGCACCCACCTTGTTGGGGCTGATGAAGGGGCCCTCCATGTTGATGCCCACAAGGTCTGCGCCTCTGCCGTTCTGATGGGCAGCGGCGGCATCCATCACACCGTTCAGGATCTCTTCCGAGAAAGTCATGGTGGCGGGGCAGATGGCCAGCACGCCCTTACCGGCCTCAAAATCGGCCAGGGTCTGGATGGCTTCTTCATTGCCGTCACAGAAATCCTTGCCCATGGCACCGTGGAAGTGGATATCCACCAGGCCCGGCAGAGCGTAATCGCCCTTGGCATCCACGATCTCTTCGCCTTCCTCCGGCTGTGCAAAGGGCACGATACGCCCCTCCCGGATGGTCAGGCTCCCCTCCTCAAAGGTGTGGCGGGGGGTATAAATCAGAGCATTTTTGATGATCATATTCTTATTCTCACGCTTTCCTTCGTGCAACCTCTCAGTCGGGCTTGCGCCCGCCAGCTCCCCTTGTAGGGGAGCCTCTGGCGAAAAGTCAAGGCTTCACGGAATGCCAAGGCCTCCCCTCGATAGGAGCAACAACGACGACCGCCGCCAGTGGCGGAAACAGGGAGTCGCTGTTGGGGCCGCGGCCAGCAAGACGCAAGCAAAGCGCTGCGGATGCTGGGTGCCGCAACCCGGGCAGTGGCACGCCGTAGGCGTGACGGAGAGGTTAAATCACCTGAAACAGGAAAAACTTCAGATAGTTCGTCTCCGGTACGCCCCAGAGGATGGGGTGGTCGGGGGCCTGCTGGCGCACTTCGATCTGGCGCAGCTGGCGGTGAGCGTCCTTTGCGGCGGAGCGCAGCATCTTGATGAACAGCTCCTCGGTGGCAAAATGAGAGCAGCTTGCCGTGGCGAGATAGCCGCCCCGGGGCAGGAGCTTCATGGCCCGGTAGTTGATCTCCTTGTAGCCCCGCATGGCGTTTTCCACCGTGCGGCGGGCTTTGGTGAAAGCAGGCGGGTCAAGGATGATGAAATCGTAGGGGTGGCCTTCTTTTTCGAGGCGGGGCAGAAGCTCGAAGGTATCCTCGCAGAGGAAATCCATGTTGGTCAGGCCGTTGCGCTCCGCGTTCCGCTGGGCCATGGCGATGGCGTCGGCGCTGATGTCCGCTGCCGTGACCCGGGCTGCGCCGCCGCTGGCTGCGTTGAGGGCAAAGCTGCCGGTGTGGGTGAAGCAGTCCAGCACGGTGTGGCCGGCGGCGAGGCGGGCGACCGCCCGGCGGTTGTACTTCTGGTCGAGGAAGAAGCCGGTCTTCTGGCCGTTCTCGAAATCGACGTGGTAGTAGACGCCGTTCTCGCAGATCTCGGTCTGGGTGGAGGCGGGGTGGCTTTCACCCGGCAGCTCGAACCAGCCCTTGCTCTGCTCGAGGCCCTCTTTGGCCCGCAGGGCCTCGTCGTTCCGCTCGTAGATGCCGTCGATGGTCTGGCCGTCGGCCCGCAGCACTTCGGCGAGGAGGGGGAAGAGGACGGGCTTCAGCTTCTCCATGCCGACGCTGAGGGTCTGGGTGACGAGGATGTTGTTGAAGCGGTCCACGGTCAGGCCGGGGAACTGGTCGGCCTCGCCGAAGATGACCCGGCAGGCCGACAGGTCGGCAGGCTCGAGGACGGTCTTGCGGTAGGTCCAGGCGTACTCGACGCGGCGGCGCCAGAAGCCGGCGTCGAAGGTGTCGTTGGCATTGCGGGAGATGAGGCGGACGCGGATCTTGCTCTTGAGAGAGACGAAGCCGGTGCCGAGGTAAGCGCCCTTCGGGCTCACCACGTCGGCGAGGGTTCCGTTCTCGGGCTCCGTCTCCGGGAACTCGAGGATGTCGTTCTCGTATACCCACGGATGCCCGCCCACGAGGCTGGCCTCGGCTTTTTTGTTTACTTTATAAATAGGATAGCTGCGTTCTGATTTCATACTGTGAACTCCTTCTGTTAAAGGCTCTCCCTTTGGGAGAGCTGGCGCGGAGCGCCTGAGAGGGCAAGCGTGTGACAAAAGAGACGGAATGCAGCGATAGTCAAAAGCCTTTATCAGAGCGATGTTATCGCTGTGTTCAGACATCTCCGTCAGCGTCCTTGCCCTCTCCGTCACCTTCGGTGACACCTCTCCCAAGGGGAGAGGCTTTTGTGACATGCTAACTCACCATTTATAATACCATAAAAATATGTTAGAATAAATACAAAAACCACCGAAAGGAAGGAAAACATCATGGAGATCGAGCGCAAGTGGATGGTAAACGGCTGGCCGGAGGGGCTGCCGCTGAAAGAGGAGTTTGCCATGCGGCAGGGCTACATCAGCGTGCGGCCCACCGTCCGCATCCGGGAAGAGGCCCTGACGGGCGGCAAGACCCACTACGTCCTCTGCTTCAAGTCGGGCAGCGGGCTGGCGAGGGAAGAGATCGAGCGGGACATCGACCCTGCGCTTTTCAATGACCTCGAGACGAAGATCATCGGCAGGCCCCTCATCCCGAAGCTCCGCCGCAGCTACCTGCTGCCGGACGGTGCGGTGCTGGAAGTGAATCATGTGGACGAGGGCCAGCCGACGGAGTTCTGGTACGCCGAGGTGGAGTACCCCACGGTAGAGGCAGCCCGCAGCTGGCAGCCTGCCGCCGTGGGCCTCGCGGACTACCTCAGCGACGAAGTCACCGACCAGCCCGGCCAGAGCATGGGAGCCTATTGGGAGCAGACCCGGGGCTGAACCGACGAAAGTTGTGGAAAAACTTTGAAGATTATGATATGATGGTCGTATCACTCATACTGCGGCCCCGGACGGGCCGGGAAAGAAGGAAACAACTACGAAACGACCCAAATTCACGCTGTCTGTGCAGTACAATTCGCCGGTCATCCTGACATTTTTCCTCCTCTCACTGGGGGTGCTGTTCCTGGGCCAGTACACCGGCGGCTGGACGACCACCCATCTGTTCAGCGTCTACCGTTCCTCGCTGAAAGACCCGCTGTTTTACATCCGGCTCTTCGGCCATGTGCTGGGCCACGGCAGCTGGGACCATTTCCTGAACAATATGCTGCTTCTCCTCGTCGTCGGCCCGCCGATGGAAGAAAAGTACGGCAGCCTGCCCCTGCTCAAAGGCATCCTGCTCACGGCCCTCATCTCGGGCATTCTGCAGTGTGCGTTGTTCCCCCGCACGGCGCTGCTGGGCGCGTCGGGCATCGTCTTCATGCTCATCATGCTGGCATCCCTGTCCGGCTTCTCGGGCGGCATCCCCGTCACCATGCTGCTGGTGGCGGCGCTCTATCTGGGCCAGCAGATCTATGACATCATCTTTGTGCGGGACAACGTGGCCAACTTCATGCACATCGTCGGCGGCGTCTGCGGCACAGTGTTCGGCTACGTCAATGCGGGGCCGCGCAGGAAACGGAAACACTAGCCCTCTCAGGCGCGATGACGGAGAGGGCAGCTAAGAACAAGCAAATTTTATCATTCGCGCGGTTTTGCCGCTTGCTTTTTGATGGGCAGCGCTCTATTATATCATTTGTACAAATATTTCCATTCGAATTTTCACAAAATCACCAAATGTAGCTTATCGGACGGAGGTTGTTTATGAGACGACTGTGCAGCCCATCCCCGGGGATGAAACTGCAAAAAAATCACGACAAAGGAGGACGGACTCTTTGAACGAACACGAAAAACCACAGATAGACTTCATGCACAAGCTTGCGCGCCAGATCGTGGAACGCCGCAACCTTGTGTTCCTGTTTGTCATTCTGGCTGCCATCTTCACGGTGTTCTCGGTGCGGTGGGTCAAGGTCGAGACCGACATGACCACCTACCTGCCCAAGACCTCGGAGACCCGCATGGGCCTCGACATCATGGATGAGCAGTTCACGACCTACGGCTCTGCCGATGTCATGGTGGCCAACATCACGCCCGCTGAGGCCGATGAGCTTTCCGACCGGCTCGCCGAGCTCAAGGGCGTCCAGATGCTGGACTACGACGACACCACCGACCATTATAATAAGGATGCGGTGTCGGCCCTTTACTCCATCACCTTTGACTACCCCGAGGACGATGACCAGTGCCTCGAGGCCCTTGACCGGGTGAAGGAATACCTCGCCGACTACGACATCTATGTCTCCACCTCGCTGGGCAATACCCAGCAGGAGACCATTGATGCCGAGGTACGGGTCATCATGGTGTACGTTGCCGTCATCATCGTCATCGTCCTGCTCCTGACGTCCCAGACCTACGCCGAGGTGCCTGTCCTCATCCTCACCTTCGTGGTGGGCATGATCCTGAACATGGGTACAAACTTCATGCTCGGCACCATCTCCTTCGTGTCCAACTCGGTCACGAACATCCTGCAGCTGGCGCTGTCGCTGGACTACGCTATCATCTTCTGCAACCACTTCAAGGAAGAACACCAGACCATGCCTCTGAAGGAGGCCGTCATCGAGTCCCTGAGCAAGAGCATCCCCGAGATCAGCTCCAGCTCCCTGACCACCGTCGGCGGCCTTGTGGCTATGCTGTTCATGCAGTTCCGCATCGGCTCCGATATGGCCGTCTGCCTCATCAAGTCCATCCTCTTTGCGATGCTCTCGGTGTTCGTGGTCATGCCCGGCCTGCTGATGCTCTTCGGACCCTACATGGATAAGACCAAGCACAGGAACTTCGTGCCGGAGATCCCCTTCGTGGGCCGCTTTGCATGGCGCACCCGCAAGGTCATCCCTGTCATCTTCCTGGTGGTCATCCTCATCGGTTACCACTTCTCGAACCTTTGTCCCTACGCCTACGGCTACGATGTCATCAAGGTGCCGAAGATGAACGAATCCCTCATCGCGGACCAGATGATCGAAGAAAACTTCACCAAGTCGAACCTCGTGGCTCTCGTCTACCCCAAGAGCGACGATTACAGCATCGAGAAAAAGATGCTGGAGGAGCTGGAAAGCTATGATGAAATAGACTCCACCAAGGGTCTGTCCAACATCGAGGCCCAGGACGGCTATATGCTGGAAGACAAGCTCACCGCCCGCCAGTTCTCCGAGATGGCCGACCTGGACTACGAGGCCGCCCAGATGATCTACACCGCCTACGCCATCGAGAACGAGGAGTACGGCCAGATCATCGGCAACTTCGCCTCCTATAAAGTGCCGCTGGTGGATATGTTCCTCTACGTCTGCGACGAGGCCGATACCGGCATCGTCTCCCTCTCTCAGGAAGACCTGGACGACCTCCACGACGCCCGCGAACAGATGGAGAGCGCACTGGCCCAGCTGCAGGGCGACGACTACAACCGCGTCCTCATCTACCTGAGCCCCTCTCTGGAACCCGGCCAGACTACTTATGAGTTCACCGACACCATCCGCTCCATCGCCCGGAAGTATTACCCGGACGGCGAGCTCTACATGGCCGGTGACGCCACCAACGAGTACGATTTCCAGAAGTCCTTCGCCATCGATAATGTCGTCGTCAACGTCGTATCCATCTTCATCGTCCTGCTGGTGCTGCTGTTCACCTTCCAGTCCGTCGGTATGCCCATCCTGCTCATCGTGGTCATTCAGGGCGCTATCTGGATCAACTTCTCGTTCCCGTATTTCATGGGGACCAACCTCTACTTCATGGGCTACCTCATCGTCAGCTCCATCCAGATGGGCGCGAACATCGACTACGCCATCGTCATCGCTACCCGTTTCAACGAGCTGAAGGATAAGATGGAGCACAAGCAGGCCATGATCGAGACCATCAACTTCGCGTTCCCGACCATCCTGACTTCCGGCACCATCATGACCGTGTCCGGCCTCCTCATCGGCCGGATGACTTCCGACGCCTGCATCGTGGGCATCGGCCAGTGTCTGGGCCGAGGCACCATCATCTCCATCCTCCTCGTCCTCTTCGTCCTGCCTCAGATCCTGCTCATCGGCACCCGCATCGTGGACCGTACCTCTTTTGCCGTGCCGAAGCTGGTGGCCCGCAGCAGCGGCAATGGCCGTATGCGGGTCAACGGCATCGTGCAGGGCGAGATCCACGGCTCTGTGGCCGGTACGATGAACGCCATCGTGGACGGCGACGTCCAGCTGACCGTCATCTCGGGCAACGTCTCTCAGGAACTGGACGACAACGAAAAACAGGAGGTGCAGAATGAAGACCAGTAACCATCTGCTGCGCCGCCTGACGGCTGCGCTTCTGGCCGCTGTGCTGGCGCTGAGCATCGCACTGCCGGTGTTCGCGTCCGACGACGGCGATACCATTTACATCAACAGCGTCTCGGACCTGCTCTCGCTGGCCAGGAGCTGTGCCTACGACCAGTGGTCGGTGGGCAAGACGGTTATTTTACAGAAAGACCTCTCCCTCGAGGGGATGCTGTGGGAGCCCATCCCGTCCTTCAGCGGACAGTTCAAGGGCAATGGCCACACCATCTCGGACCTGACCATTACGGGCCAGTATTCCCCGGCGGGCCTCTTCGGCATCGTGGAGGAACAGGGCTCCATCGAGTCCCTGAGCGTCCGCGGCGTCGTGTCTGTCTCTGACTCTGCCGACACCACCACCGGCGGCATCGTAGGCATCAACCACGGTACCCTCATCAACTGCCAGTTCACCGGCGTCGTCACCGGCGACAGCGAGGTGGGCGGCATCGTGGGTCGCAACGAGTCCGAAGGCACCATCGACCACAGCACGGCCCGCGCCATCGTCACCGGCAAATCTTCCACCGGCGGCATCGCAGGCTACAACCTCGGCGCCATCACCGGCTGCACCAATGTGGGCAGCATCAACACCGAATATCCGGAAGCCTCTCTCGACACCGACGGCTTCACGGCCAAGATGGTGGACTACATCAACAACAAGATGGCCGCCGCTGCTGACGACGCCACCAATTCCGTCACCAATGTCGCCACCGACACCGGCGGCATCGCAGGCCGCTCCTCCGGCATGATCCTGACCAGCGTCAACACCGGCACCATCGGCTACGAGCATGTTGGCTACAACGTGGGCGGCATCGTGGGCCGCACCGACGGCCTCGTATCCGGCTGTGTCAACCAGGGCTGTGTTCTGGGCCGCAAGGACGTGGGCGGCATCGCCGGTCAGGCGGAACCCTATCGCGAACTCGACCTCTCCAAGGACACCATCAAGCGTCTCCGTTCGGAGCTGGAGGTCCTGCGCGGCCTTGTCGATGACACCACCGGCGTCGTCGAGAACTCCACCACCAGCATCTCCAATTCCTTCAGCGCCATGACCAGTCAGATGGACACCGCCATTGCAGCGGCCCGCCAGCTGGACGACCAGGCCAGCGACTACGGCGACGAGGTGGCCGACGAGATCGACCGCGCCTCCACTCTGCTGGCCGATACCCTCACCAAACTCGAACCCGTCATGGACACCGGCGAAGATGCCATGACCAAACTGACCGACGCCACCGGAAACCTCAAGTGGGCCATGCGCGAGATGGCCGCTGAGATGCTGATGGCATCCAGAGCCCTGGCCAAGACCAGCGACGGTCTGGACAAGGTGAGCGACGCGGCCGAGGATGGCCGTGACGGGATGTCGGCTATCTCTGAGGGTATCAAACAGCTGTTGGAGTCTGTCGATACCGGCGATGACAGCGCTGCCTCGCAGGCCATCTCCGGCATCCTCTCCGCATACGACTCCCTGTCCTCGGACAAGAAGTCCGACAAGAACCTCAAGACCGGCATTGAGTTGCTGAAGGTGGCCAACTCCGTGGCCAGCGTCTTCACGCTGGGCAGCGGCATGGCCCCGGCAATGAAGGCCGTCACCGCAGGCATGGGCCTGCTGCGCACGGCGTCCCTCCTGTCCAACGACAGTGACATTGCCCGTGCTACTTCCCAAATCGCAAGTGCCATCGGTACCATCTCTACCATTGCCACCCAGATGGGCGGCATCGTGGGCAGCGCTGCCAAGTCCGTCTCGGCCTCCGACCACCCCGAGCTGGCTGCGGCTCTGACCAAAGCCTCTGACGCGCTGGACGGCATGGGCAGCATCACCGACGACATCATGGACAACATCAAGGACTGGGTCGGCAATAACGGCGGCGGCAGCATCAAGGATGGTCTCGATCAGCTGAGCGATGCTTCCGACAAGCTGAGCGACGCCATGGATGACCTGAGCGACTCCCTCGACCTGCTCAAGACCGATGCCACCCTCACCAGTGCAACGCTGGCGCATACCTCCGTGGCTCTGGGCCAGATGCAGGACGGCCTCGGCGGCCTGACCGATATGATGGGCCAGACCCGCGACATCCTCCACTGGCTCAACCAGCAGGACCCCATCAAGGTGCCTCGTCCCTCGGCAGAGCTGACCAACACCAAGGACTCCCTCTTTGATGCTGTCAGCGCCCTGACCGACAAGATGGACGACATCAACAGCACCATGCGCACCGCCAGCAACCAGCTGACCGACAAGATGCGCGCCGTGACCGCACAGGTCAGCGTCGTGTCCAACCTGATGCTGGACGCCGTGGAAGAGATCAGCGACCCGGGCAGTAAGACCATCTACGAGGATGAGTCGGAAGACCTCATCGCTTCCCAGTCCGACGGCAAGATCGAGAACAGCATCAACCGCGGCACCATCGACGCCGACATGAACGTGGGCGGCATCGCCGGTACCATGGGCGTCGAGAACCTGCTGGACCCCGAGGAGGACAACAAGGACGAGGGTACCTCGCTGCTGCGCACCTCCTATACCGTCAGCGCCGTCCTCATCGGCAACATCAACGAGGGCAGCATCACCGCCAAGAAGGACATGGTCGGCGGCATCGTCGGTCAGGAGGAACTGGGCCTTGTGACGGCCTGCGAGTCCTACGGCGACGTCACCGGCGTCAATCAGGTGGGCGGCATTGCCGGTGCGGCCAGCGCCAAGCTCCGCAGCAACTGGGCAAAATGCGCCCTCAGCGGTGAAAAGTACATCGGCGGCATCGTCGGTCAGGGTATCGACAGCGACCTCACCGACGGCAGCCTCATCGCCATCAACAACCGCGCCATCGTCTCTGTGCTGGAAGGCCAGCAGTATGTAGGCGCTGTCTCCGGCGGACAGGACGGCGACTTCTATGGCAACCTCTTCGTCTCCGACGATCTGCAGGGCATCGACCGCCTGAGCCGCGTCGGTCAGGCAGAGCCGGTCACTTATGAGACCCTGCTGGCTCAGGAGAATGTGCCGGACTCCTTCCGCAAGCTGACCCTGACCTTCAAGGCCGACGGCCACATCATCAAGAAGATCAGCTTTGACTACGGTGCGTCTTTCACTCTGGACGACTACCCTGAGATCCCCCAGAAGAATGGATACTACGCCGAGTGGAGCACACCCGTCCTCGACCAGCTCCACACCGACACCGTGGTCAATGTGGAGTACACGCCCTACATCCCGTCTCTGAGCAGCAGCGTCACCCGTGAGAACGGACGCCCCGTCTTCTTCGTGGACGGCTTCTTCGGCGGTTCCAACGCCGTGCAGGTCACTCAGCAGGACATCACGGCCGATGCCCACGGTGTGACAGAGCAGTGGCTGCTGGAGTTCACCGATGACGGCAATGAGACCCACCAGATCCGTTATCTGACCCCCGGCAAGGCCAAGGGCAAGGTCTACGTCAAGCAGGCCGACGGCAGCTGGCATAAGGTGGAGACGGGCAGCTTCGGCAGCTACACCACCTTCACCACCACCGGCACCGAGGTCGAAGTGGCTTTCGTCCCCGCAAAGCTCCCCGTCTGGGCCTTCTGCGCCGGCGGCGCAGCCCTGCTGGTGCTGCTCCTTCTGCTGGCAAAGCGCATCAAGTCGAAGCGCGGTCCCAAGGGCGAAAAGCCCCGCAGGGAGAAGAAGGACAAACAGCCCGAGACGGCAAACGCCCCCGCCGATGAGCTGGATACCCCCATCTCTGAGACGGATATGCAGTAAGTTATAAGAAAAGCAGGAGCTTCATCCGAATGGATGGGGCTCCTGTTTTTTGCAATGCTGAAAGGCTCCCCCTCTGGGGGAGCTGGCGCGAAGCGCCTGAGAGGGCAAGGATGCCACAGAGAAACAAAAAAACAGCGATGGCATCGCTCTGACAAAAGCCAATGCTCATCGCTGTGTAGATAACTCTTGATAAGCGGGCTTGCCCTCTCCGCCACCTTCGGTGGCACCTCTCCCAAAGGGAGAGGCTTAAGCTTCAGGGGAAAGCTTCACATCGTTCAGGAACGCCTCTATCTTATCGATCTGGTTCTCCGCCACGGCGCGGCCCGTCTCGTAGACCCGGCGCAGCTGGGCAGGGTCGCGCTCCATAGCGCCGATCTCCAGCGGGATGGGCGGGCGGATGACATAGTCTTTGCCGGAGGCCTCCTGCATGGCGATGTAGGAGAGGGTCTCGTTGTACCGCTCGTGACGGTCGGCCACCGCTGCCACGAAGGCCGGATAGCGCAGATACCGCGCACGGATGGCGGGCAGCAGGGGGTTCTTCTTTTTCACGAAGCCCTTGGGCTGGGTCAGGATGATGAGGTTCCGCTTGTAACCCAGGCTCTCGAAGAAGCGGACGGGGATGGAGTCGGCCACGCCGCCGTCCAGCAGGGAGTAGTGGCCTATCCTGACGGCCTTCGCCGCCAGCGGCATGGACGCCGAGGCCTCCATCCAGCGCACGTCCTCGGCGTCGCCGCTGCGGCACTTGTGGTAGATGGGGTCGCCGGTGTGCAGATCGGTGCAGACGACAAAGAAGTCCATGGGCGAAGCGCGGAAGGCCTCTTCATCGAAGGGGTCCAGCTTTTCCGGCACCTCGTGGTAGCAGAAATCCTCGCTGTAGAGGTTGCCGGTGCGCAGCAGATTGCGGAAGCTGGCGTAGCGCTTGTCGTTGCAATATTCGGTGTTGTAGCGGATGACGCGGCCGATCTGGTGCGACTTGAAGTTGCAGCCGAACACCGCGCCCGCCGACACGCCGATGGTGCCGTCGGTGGTGAGGCCGTGCTCCATCAGGACATCCAGAACGCCTGCGGTGAACATCCCCCGCATGGCACCGCCCTCTAATACTAACCCTGTCTTCATATACTGACTCCTTTTCCCGGTGCGGCCCTCGTCGGCCGCAGCAAGCCGTTTCCGGCTGCTACCAGTATACTCGATTTTGCGCAGAAAACAAGAGACAACTGCACAAATCGCCCGCCCTGAGACACAGACTGTACCACAAAAGTCGTACTTATAATCGAAAGGGCTGAAAAAACCGGAGAGAACGAGTCAAATTTGGGCAGAAAAAGCCTTGCCAACCGGGAGAGTATCCGGTATACTGATATGAAATATCGACCGTTTTGTGACAGGGAAATTGGGAGGAAGAGACGAACTATGAAAATGCTGGAAGACCGCATCCGCAAAGACGGCATCGTCCGTGAGGGCAACGTGCTCAAGGTGGACAGCTTCATCAACCATCAGATGGACATTCCGCTGTTCCGCGAGATGGCAAAGGAGTGGAAGCGCCTGTTCGATGGCAAGCCCATCAACAAGGTGCTCACCATCGAGGCCAGCGGCATCGGCATCGCGGCTGTGGTGGCCAGCGAGTTCAACGTGCCGGTGGTGTTCGCCAAAAAGTCCATGAGCATCAACCTGGACTACGACAACTACGAGACGAAGATCCAGTCCTTCACCCACAAGAAAATTTATAATGTCATCGTCTCCAAGAAGTTCCTCACCCCCGAGGACCACGTTCTCATCATCGACGACTTCCTGGCCAACGGCTGCGCCCTGCTGGGTCTGCTGGAGCTGACCGAGAAGGCCGGTGCCACCGTCGAGGGCATCGGCATCGCCGTCGAGAAGGGCTTCCAGCAGGGCGGCGACCTCATCCGCAGCAAGGGCATCCAGCTGGAGAGCCTCGCCATCGTCGAGTCCATGGACAGCGCCACCGGAGAGATCGTGTTCCGCGACCAGCCGCAGCAGAGCTGAAAAAGTGTTGCACTTTCGCATAAAATATGATATACTGTAAGTGAGAAAAGGCTTCGCAGCCTTGTTCTCCTTCGCTGAAGAAGACGAGTGACGGTTCTGACTCGTCGGTAAAATAAAAACTGACCGAGTGATGATGATGTGTGACGGTTCTGACACATCGGTAAAATAAAAATTGACCGGGCGAAGCGTTCAGGCGGGGTCAGCTGAAAGGCTGGCCCCGCTTTTTGGTTGAAAGAGGCAGGACATGGAATTTGAAGTTGCAATCTATCAACTCTCGACAGAGTTCATCCGGGACTACCCGTCCCATCGGTATCCGGAACTGATGTATAAGAAGGGACGGCCCTATAGCTGCCTGCTCATCGACCTGCATCTGGACTATTTCATCTGCGTTCCGTATCGATCTTCCATCCATCACAAAAACGCTTTCCTGTTCAGCGGGACAGAGCGCTCCCGCCGCACGAAGTCGGGTTTGGACTATTCGAAGATGGTGCTGGTCGAGAAGACGGAATACCTCGATAGCGCGAATGTCGTGGTGGATCAGGACGAATACAACGAGACCATCCGCAACATCAAAAAGATAGCTGGTGAGGTGCTGGATTATCTGGAAGACTACATCCACCATGCAGACGGGAGCCGGACGCTCCACCCAAGAGAGTATGCGCGGAAATATCAGTATTCCACCCTGCCGTATTTCCATGATGTGATGAAGATTTGAGAAAAGACCGCCGTCCGGCGGTCTTTTCTTTTGCCCATTTTTACGCCCCGTCGAAGCTGTCGCCGTCCTCGGGAAGGTCGGCGGAAGTCTCAGCATCGGAAGCGGGCGTATCCGGGACAGCGGCACGGGGGACGCCTTTATAGACCAGCGTCTGCTCGAGGACCTCGGCGCAGACCGGGGCCGAGAGGCTGCCGCCCGCTGTCGTCCAGCTGTGGGGCTCGTCGAGGCAGACGAGGCACAAAAACTGGGGGTCGTCGATGGGAGCCACGGCCACAAAGCTGGCGATGCGGGCCTTCTCGTCGGCGCTGTCCAGCTTCTGGCTGGTGCCGCTCTTGCCGCCTACCCGGTAGCCCGCGATCCGGGCGTTCCGGCCGCCGCCGTAGAGGACGACGGCCTCCATCATCTCCCGCATGGTGCGGGAGGTCTCCTCTTTCAGCACCTGCCGCTTGCAGACGGGGGAGAGGTGGTCGATGACTTCGCCCTCCGGGCCGAGGATGTCCGAGACGACGTAGGGCTGCATCAGCCGCCCGCCGTTGACCACGGCGCAGACCGCCGACGCCATCTCGAGGTAAGAGATCTTGCTGCTCTGCCCGAAAGCGCAGGACGCCAGCTCCACCGGCCCCATCCGGTCGGCGGTGTAGTAGAGGCTCTTTTTCGGCTCGGCGGGCAGGTCGATGCCGGTGGGCGCGCGGAGGCCGAAGGCCGCAAAGTAGTCGCAGAACGCCTCTTTGCCCAGCCTTGCGCCGATTTGGATGAAGCTCTGGTTGCAGGAGTTCTCAAGGGCCTGCGTGACGGTCTGCGCCCCGTGGCGCTTGTGGTTGGCGCAGTGGAAGCGGGTGCCGGCCACCGAGATGCTCTCGCCGCAGTAGAAGCTGGAGTTTTTGCTCACAGCCCCGGTGTCCAGCGCCGCCGCGCAGGTGATGAGCTTGAAGACGCTGCCCGGCTCGTAGAGGTCGCTGACGGCCTTGTTCCGCCACTGGGTCTGCTGGGCCAGCTGCAATGCCGCCGCCCGCTCGTCGCCGGAAAGCCCCTCTACGGCCTCCCGGGCGGCCTTGTCGGCCAGCACACGGGGCTGGTTGGGGTCGTAGGCGGGGGTGGTGGACATGGCCAGAACCGCCCCGGTGTTTACATCCATCACGATGCCCACAGCCCGTGCCGCCACATGGTGCTCCCTGACGGCATAGGTCAGGGCGTTTTCGAGGTAGTGCTGGATGCTGGCATCGATGGTCAGCCGCAGGCCGCTGCCTTCCAAGGGCACTTTTTCGGTCTCGTAGCTCTGCTCCAGTGTGTAGCCCCAAGCGTTGACGGCGGTGAGCACCACACCATTCTGCCCGGTGAGCACATCGTTATATTTCAGCTCCAGCCCGCTCACACCGGCGTTGTCTACGTTGGTAAAACCCAGCACGCTTGCAAGGAACTCCCCCTGCGGATACCAGCGTTTGGAGTCCTGATTGATGCGGATGCCGGTGATGCCGTTTGCTTCGCAGAAGTCCCGCACCCGGTCGGCGGTGTCCCGCTCCACACGGTAGCGCAGCAGGCAGTCGTTGGAGCGGCGGTCGCTGAACTTTTCCAATAATGCGGCTTTGTCCAGCTCCAGGATCTCCGCAAGGCCGTCTGCGGCAAGACTGAGCTTTTCTTCCGGCATTTCACGCGGGGAGGCCCGCAGGGTCCAGCAGCTGCTGTTGGCGGCCAGCAGCGCACCGTCCGTACTGTAGATGCGGCCCCGGTCGGCGGGCACCACGGTGTCCCGCAGCTGCTGCCCCAGTGCCCGTCGGGTGTACCAGTCCCCGGCGGCCAGCTGCAGCCAGTAGAGCCGGGCAATAAGCCCTGCAAAGCAGATGCCGCACAAAAGCAGCGCCGCCAGCCGGGCACGGGCGCGGAACGCCTGCTCCGGCAGGGTGCGCAGGGGTTCGGGCCGGGACATGGCAGCACCTCCTTTTCCGGCTCAGTTTATGCGGGCAGGGCCTGCGGCTATGACTAACAGCCCGGCGGCCTGCGTACAATAGACCAAAAGGACTGCCGGAGGTGATGAGGATGCACAGGGCCGCTGTGCCTGCCCGGGCCCGGCGCGGACTGCTGCGTCCGCTGCCCGCCATGGACCTGCCGTTTCTGATCCTGGTGCTCACGCTGGTGGGCTTTGGGCTGGTAATGCTGTACAGTGCCAGCAGCGCGGTGGCGCTGTACCGGCGGGGCGATGCCTGGGCCTATGTGCGGCCGCAGCTGCTGTATGCGGCCATGGGCATCGGGGCCATGTGGGCGGCCAGCCGGGTGGATTACCACATCTATCACAAACTGGCCTGGCCGCTGCTGGCCCTCTCGCTGGTGCTGCTGGTCGTGGTGCTGTTCATGCCGGAATACAACGGCTGCAAGCGCTGGCTGGTGCTGCCGGGGCTGGGCACTCTGCAGCCCAGCGAGATCGCCAAATTTGCGGTGGTGCTGGTGTTTGCCCACATCATCTCCCTCAACCACAGCCGGATGGAGAGCTTTGCGGTGGGGGTGGTGCCCTTTGCGCTGGTACTGGGCGCGGTGGCGGTGCTCATGCTGCTGGAGCCGCACCTGTCCGGCACGGTGCTGATCCTGGGCATCGGGGCAGTGCTCATGTTCGTGGGCGGCACCGGGCTGCGGTGGTTCGTGCTGGCTGGTGTGGGCGGAGCGGGTGCCATCGGGGCGGCCATCGTCATCATGCCGGATCTGGTGCCTTATGCGGCCAGCCGCCTGAGCTCCTGGCTGGACCCCTTTGCCGACCCGCTGGGCGACGGCCACCAGACCATCCAGAGCCTGTATGCCATCGGCTCTGGCGGGGCGGCGGGGTTGGGGCTGGGTAACAGCCGCCAGAAGCATCTGTTCGTGCCCGAGCCCCAGAACGACTTCATCTTTTCCATCCTCTGCGAGGAACTGGGCTTTCTGGGCGCGTGTGCGGTCATTCTGCTGTTCAGCGCGCTGCTGTGGCGGGGCATCACGCTGGCAGCCTATGCACCGGACCGTTTCGGGGCACTGCTGGTGGTGGGCTTTGTGGTGCAGGTGGCGCTGCAGGCGGTGCTGAACATCGCGGTGGTCACCAACACCATCCCAAACACCGGCATCAGTCTACCCTTTTTCTCCTCCGGCGGCACCAGCCTGATGATGCTGCTGGGCGAAATGGGCATCGTGCTGTCAGTGTCCCGCGGGGAGACATAAAACCGGGCGTTCCCTGCCATAAAACGACAGCATCCTCTGCCGGTTCAGCTACAAATAACCGGACAAACAAATGACACAACTGCAGACAAAATAAACAAAAAGCCTTCGCGCCGCATAGCATGAGGTATCTTTTGCGGAACGGGGGCTTTTTGCATGGGCGGAGATCTTATCATCACAGGCGGCATGCCGCTGAACGGCACAGTACACATCCCGGCAGCCAAAAACAGCGTGCTGCCGCTGCTGGCAGCGGCCCTTTTGTGCAATGGCACGGTGCGTTTTCTGCAGGTGCCGCATCTTGCGGATGTGGACACCAGCGTGGAGCTTTTGCAGGGTGCGGGCTGCACGGCCCGCTGGCAGGGCAGCGACATCACGGTGCAGGGCGTGCCTTCCACCTGCCGCCTTGCGCCGGAAGCCGCCGCGCGGATGCGGGCATCCATTTTGTTCTGCGCACCGCTTCTGGCACGGCTTGGCCGGGTGGAAACGGTGCTGCCCGGCGGGTGCCGCATTGGTGCAAGGCCGGTGGACCTGCACCTTTCCGGCCTTGCGCAGATGGGCGTGCACTGCCGGGAGGAGGGGGCAAGGCTGATCCTGACAGCGCCTGCCGGACTGCACGGTGCGGACATCACACTTGGGTTCCCCAGCGTGGGTGCTACCGAGACCCTGCTTCTGGCAGCAGCTGCGGCGCAGGGCGAGACGGTCCTGCGCGGGGCCGCACGAGAACCGGAGATCAGCGATCTGGCAGCATTCCTGAACCGCTGCGGCGGCTGTGTACAGGGCGCGGGCACCAGCACCATCCGGGTGCAGGGCAGACGAATGCTGTATAGCTGCAGCTTTGCGCCCATGGCCGACCGCATCGTGGCATCCACCCTTGCCTGTGCCTGCGCGGCGGCAGGAGGCCGGGTGGAACTGACCGGCTGCAGGCCGGAGACCTATGCACCGCTGCTGGAAATTCTGGCACAAATGGGCTGCAGGGTAGAAACAGGGCCGGAAAGTGCGGTCATTACCCGGCTGGGCGCGCTGCACGGCGCGGGCAGAGTGTTTACCGGGGTATACCCGGCACTGGCAACAGACGCAGCGCCGCTGCTTGCTGCTGCCATGCTTGCCGCCGACAGCGCCAGCAGCATCGAGGATGTGGTGTTTGAGCGGAGATTCGGCTGTGCAGAGGGTTTTGCGGCTTTTGGAGCCGCTGTGCAGGTGCAGGGACGCACACTGGACATCCGGCCGGTGCGGCAGCTGCAGGGCGCGTGTGCACGGGCTGCGGACCTGCGCGGAGGCGCGGCACTGGTGGTGGCCGCGCTGGCGGCAAGGGGACGGAGCCGCATTACCGACACCGGTTACATCGACCGCGGATATGCCGGTTTTGCACAGATGCTGGCGGAACTTGGTGCCCAAATTGAGCGGGAAATGCCGCGGGAAAGCGCCAGCGAGAAAAAAACACCTTCAAAAAAGCAAAATTGACTTGCATTCAGGGCAAAAAGATGATACGATACAGTTATATAAGTGTAAGCAGATAATTTCTGTGCGCTATGCGCAGTTTTACGATAAAATCCGATGGAGGACAAAGTTATGGCACTCATGCTCGATGAAGAAATGGACGAAAACGTTACGACGATCAAGGTGATCGGCGTGGGCGGCGGCGGCGGCAACGCTGTCAACCGCATGGTCAGCGACGGCCTGCAGGGCGTCGAATTTATCGCAATGAACACCGACCAGCAGGCTCTGGCCAAGAACCACGCTGCCACCAAGGTGCAGCTGGGTTCCAAGCTGACCAAGGGCCGCGGCGCAGGTGCAGACCCGGAGATCGGCCAGCGCGCTGCCGAGGAGAGCAAGGACGAGATCGCAAATGCACTCAAGGGCTCTCAGATGGTCTTTATCACTGCCGGCATGGGCG
>OMGY01001806.1_pt1 | contig 17669 bp, 15 predicted proteins | sample 1674461 | NCBI WGS metagenome assembly OMGY01 (sample SAMN05578579, study PRJEB25193) | human gut metagenome | biome: Human Microbiome; feature: human-associated habitat; material: feces | host: Homo sapiens | place: USA:Birmingham
GGAAACATTCTATTTCCGGCCATTACATTACTTTGGTCTGGATTCTGGCTGATTAGAAAGAGAAAAACCGGCGTTTCTACCCTACTTCCGGGGCTGCTGGTATGCACAGTTCTGAACACGGTTATGGCCGCCAGTGTGCCGGCTTTGACCAGTCGATATTGCGGAGTTCCTGTCCGACTTTGTTTCCCTCTACGGCGAAAAGCGGTGGGGCGTGTCCATGTACGACAGCCAAAAGTGGTCTTTCACTCCCTCCGCCATTCCAGCACCACCTATAAGCTGAAGCTGAACCACGGCGACCTGAAGGCCACTCAGGGCGATACTGGACACGCTCAGATCGACATGATCACCAGCGTGTATGCCCACATTCTGGACGAGGATCGGAAGATCAACGCCCAGAAGTTTGAGAGCGCCTTCTATGCCAATCCTGATCTGCGTTCGGTTCGTCCCCCGGAAGAACCAAAGGAATCGGCTCCCGCCACATTGGATTTGGAGGCTCTGGTGGAACAGCTTCGCAAGTCGCCGGAACTGGCCAACACACTGGCTGCATTGCTGGTGTCGGCCCCATCCGAAAAATAGGGCGGGAAAATCGTATTAGCAAATCGGCGTTTTTTATTAGCAAGGCCGGAAAAATAGTTCGAAGCCAATTAGCAGGCATACAGCGGAAAATGTATAAAATCGTTCCGGCGGAGCGGCAAGAATGCTCCGAAGAAGCGATAACAAAAAACCGCTGTAAACCATCGAAAAACGGCTTACAGCGGTCATTTTTGGCACCCCCGGCCAGACTCTAACTGGCGGCCTACCGCTTAGGAGTCACGATTATAACTTATACGTCGTCAATCGTAGTCCTTCACGACTCTCGTGGTACACCGAATTACACAGTCTTCAGGGGAGCAATTTCTTCATTCGACATTGTTGATACTCCGCTATATCTGCTGGTATTTCGTAGTGCAATTAGCAAAATGTTAGCAGTTTTACAGAGGAGTCAAAATCTAAATCAGTTGGTTCGATTTTGAATTATAGCATAGAACCATCGTGAATGGAAGTATTTTTTGGAGGTTTCCATGTCAGAATATACACTTGAGATCAAACAGATCGTAGACTATCCACGCTGCCGGATCTACCGACAGTTCGTACAAGCCTTGATAGCAGACCGGAGCATTCGCGTGAGCGGAGGCTCCGGTCTTTTTTATTTTGTCGTGCTCTGCTCCTATGCCAACTTCCGCACCTCATACAAGCGCATTGATGGCATTAGTTACACCATCTACCCCGGCGAATGGATCATGTCTGTGGAGGAATTGTCCCGGTATTTCCGCACACGCTTCCGCCGCCAGACCTTGGCCGCTTTGGAGGGACTGCAAAAGAAAGGGCTTATCAGTTTTCTTGTTCTCGGACATGGTAAGCTGGTCAAATTCAAGATTCGCGGGTGGCGGCGTCACAACACGATCCTCGACTACAATGCGCCCTGTCAGAAGGATACCGGCTTTTTCTTCTTCCCTGTCTCTACGGCCACAGAGCTGGTCAGCGCCGGTCACTGCTCGGAGATGGACGCCGTATTGGATCTATGGCTGAACACTGTCTATAACGTTCAGACGTCGGGCCGGTGGTCTATCTCTGCAACGGTACAGGCTGCCCACTGGTCAGCTACGCGGAACTGGCATCCCGCTGGGGCATCTCTAAGGCAACTGCCGGCCGATACCTCAAGCGCATGGCTGAACGGGGCTATCTGCAACTGGCAGCATTCCCCGGCACACATGGCACCACGATCTATCTACAGAACTACCTCTCCACCATGTTCCAGATCTCTGACATCGTGGTGGACAAGGAAGAGATTGCCATGAGCTTGGGCATCAAGCTGGATCTTCAGGAAGAAACCGCCCTGACCACTGCGGCATCCAGCGGTTCAAATGAGGCCGGTAGCGTTTCAGAAATGAACCGCCATCGAATCGAGCGTAAGATGCGGGAAATCCTTGTGGCACAAGGGCTGCCGTGCGCTTCATGCCCCAAATCCAAATATATGTTATTACCATTATCCGACGACTGCAAGGTTACGATAGAAGGGGTGCCTCCGCTGCGCCGGTGGCTTCAACTGGTGGTCACCTGCGGTGTCGCTCAGGAAGTCTATCACTTTGAACTCAGATTGCACCCGACAGGGATGCGCGGCGATAAGGAGGTCGAACGATGAAAAAGACTGCACAAGAACCCAAAGTGACCGAGAATCCCTTGTACCATGACACGTGGATGCTGTTGCGCAAGTACCGGGACGTGGTGTGGAGCCTGGAGCTGTCCGTGCAGCAGGTACGTCGGCAGTTCCAGATCGAGTATGGCAGCAGCATAGAGGAGTTTCTGGAATCCCTCTATGTGGCCGGCATCACCTTCGAGGGCTCGGCAATTGAGGATCATGCCCGCTGCATCGAGCGCAGCTACAAAATGCTGACCCTGCTTGAAAATTCCGTCAACCTTCTCCGCACGCACCACCAGAGCGGAGAGGTGTACTACTGGATTTTGTATTACTCATTTTTATCCCCACAGAAGCTGAAAAATGTGGAGGAGATCATTGAAGCGCTCCACCCGCACATCAGGGACATTAGCTTCAGCACCTACTACCGCCTGCGCAAAGCTGCCGTGGAAGCGTTAAGCTCTGTCCTTTGGGGATTTTCCGCGCAGGACACTTTGAAAACGCTGGACTGCTTTTTCCCGCCAGATGTGTGAGAGTATTTTGAAAGAGAATTGGGAGGAAATTGGAAGGGTTTTGCTATTGAACGCAAAATCGCCGTATGTTAAACTAAGTATGCTCAAAACTATAAACAAACCAAAAGCAGCCGCAGGAGGACGCCATTTTTGATGTGCGTCTTTTTTTATGCCCTTCTGCGGTCAATGAAACAGCATCCGGCTTTCGCTGGGTGCTGTTTCCTGCTTTTGGGCAACACAAGGAGGTAATGCTTTTGAAGCACAAGTGTCCGTCTCCCCGTATTGGGAAAAAGCCACGTGGCAATATCGGCCGTTGGCTGTATGCGGCGTTTCTGACCGCCACGCTATCCGCTTCTCTCTGTCAGCCGGCCTCTGCCGCAACCGTGTGGGAGAAGGCCAATGAGATCATGCGGGATGTCTATACGCAGATCCTCGGCATCTCCACGATTGCAGCCATCGTTACGGCCGCAGTCGCACTGCTGATGATGAATTTCTCCCGCAGCGGCCGAACCGTCGATGAAAGCCGGGCTTGGCTCAAGCGAATCATCATCACATGGGCTGTTTTGAACGGTCTCGGCTTCATTATGAGCTATGTTACGCCCTTCTTCAGCGGCGGCCAGTGGACCGCCCCGTAAAAGCTATGGGAATTTTAGACGGTATTGTAGAGTGGATCGCGGAGCAGATCATGTACGGTCTGGATATGATCAACACCTCTGTTTTGGGGGCATTGGGCTGTGACATGAACACATTTCTGCGATATTTTCCCGCAGCGGAAACCATGTATAGCCTTCTGGTGGCACTTGCCATCGGGCTGATCCTGTTGGGCTGGGTCTGGAATCTGTTCAAGAACTACGGACTGGGCTTGGGCGTGGACGCAGAGGATCCGGTCAAGCTGACCTCCAAGGCGATTCTGTTCATTGTGCTTGCGTACTATGCAGATGAAATCGTAAACATTGCGCTGGCGATAGGCGGAACGCCTTATGCGTGGATACTGTCCTCAGAGCTTCCTTCTTTGGACTTTGCCAGCTTCAATTCTGTTCTGCTGACCATCATCGGCGTCTGTGCCAACGGCGGTGTTGCGCTGATCGTTCTGATTCTGACACTGATTCTTGCGTGGAACTACATTAAGCTGCTGTTTGAAGCGGCAGAACGGTATGTACTGCTGGGCGTCCTGGTCTATACCGCACCGGTAGCCTTTGCCATGGGCGCATCGCAATCCACCGCAAATATTTTTAAGAGCTGGTGCCGGATGTTCGGCGGGCAGATATTCCTGCTGCTGATGAACGCATGGTGTCTTCGGCTGTTTATCACGATGGTCGGCACATTCATCTCAAATCCGCTTTCCATGTAGGAGGTCATTACCACGAAGAAATATCATAGAATCATTCCGCTGCTGGGCACCGTTCTTTTGCTTGCGCTCACCTTGGCGGTACCTGCGTTTGCTCTGGAGGAAAGCGATGTCGAAGCCGTAGTCAGCAGTTCCAGCCGCGAGGCCGTGACGGGAAATGTCCTGGTCTGGTTTCTCTGCGCGGTTGGTTTTCTCAAAGTCTCGCAGAAAATCGACAGCTTCATGGCAAGCATCGGCGTCAACGTGGGGCATACCGGCGGTTCCATGCTGGGTGAGGCGATGGTGGCATTCAAGGGTGTCTCCCTCGCTGCCGGCATGGCTGGAAAAGTTGTCGGGAACTTTGCCGACAGAGCCTCCAGCCGCGCAGGCGCCACCGCATCCGGATCTTCCGGCTTTCTGCAAGGTGGTCTGGCCGGCGTTGTCAGTCGGAAAATCACCAATGATGCCGTAAGAACTGCGACGCAAACGACACAGAAAGCGTCTTCCTCCACCATGTCCGCCGCGCATCAGGCCACGGAGCGTACTGTAAATGCCGAGCGGCAGGCAGCAAGCGTTGTTCATCAGGCAAAGCAGATGCGCAGCGAAAGCGCTTCTCAAAAGTCGCAGATGGGCGTGACCCATCAGCAAGTCGCTTCCAGTACCCGAACCGCCTCGGTTTCCTCACTCCGCAGGGAGTCACAGCATTCCGTTGGCCTCGGCGGACGTATTTTTACCAACTCCATGCTGGAGGGCGGGCGTTTTGCCAACGATGTGATAGGTATGGTCGCAGCCGGAGACCTGCACTCCACCGGCTCCATCACCGGAGAGTTTGCGTCACAGGCGTTGTCCTCCTACATGGGCATTACCGCTCAGGGAGACGCCGCACCGCAAATATCCTATTCCGACGTTGAGATCGGCGGCGGGCGCATCACCGGCACAGAGTATTCTCCGGAGCATCCGGAGGGCATTTCCTTTGGAATGTACCATACCGGGCAATATGCCGCGCCGGACGGTGAACACCAGAAAGTCTTCTCTGCCGATGGCGCCCAATGGTACAAGCAGTATGCTGTTGACACTGTAATCAAGAAGCCATTTACCGCACCGGACGGTGAAATCGACTATCATAAGGAGATCGTCAAGAAGATGCCCGATCCGCCGAAGCGGAAAGACCGGATGTAAGGGAGGCTGTCTATGAAACCGGAAGAATTTGAGGTTTATGTGATCCCTCCCAACTTTATGGAGGGCGGCACACTCTTCGGCGGGCTTTTGAAAACCCGCAATACGATTGAGGCGGTCATCCTTGGCCTCGCGGTTGGTGTGCCGGTTTTGCACCTTCCGTTTTCCCTCACCGTCCGCGTTGTGATTTTATGCCTGACAGCTCTTCCGCTGGTGCTTCTCGCTTTGATTGGCGTATCCGGCATGAGCCTGTCCGCTTTTATCCGCCTGTTCTTTTGCTTTCTGCACAACCGCAGAATCCTTTCACGCGATGGGACGCAGGGCGGCAAAAATGGAAAAACGCTGCTGCCCAGCTGGGCGCAGCAGCGGAAAAGCGACTGCGAAGCAGAAGATCCTCCGCTCCCCAAAAGCCGCAGCCGATTTTCTGTTGATCTGAAGCAGCGCAGCGTGACGCAGTTCAAGACCTTCTTGCAGGAGGAAGAAGCCGTTCAGCCGCTCAATGCCCTGGCGGACTATATCCCTATCGAGAAGATTGAGCACGGCGTCATTTATACAAGAGATCACCGCTATGTTAAGGTTGTAGAGGTGGTTCCCGTCAACTTCCTGCTGCGCAGCGCGAGAGAGCAGCGCAGCATCATTTACTCCTTCATTTCCTATCTGAAAATTGCCCCGGTCAAGGTGCAATTCAAGGCATTGACAAAACGTGCGGACATTAACCGGCATCTGGATACCGTCCGCAGGGAGCTGGAGCATGAGCAGAATCCGCGCTGCCGTGTCCTGCAGGAAGACTACCTGAAGCTCATTCGGCAGCTTGGCTCCCGTGAGGCAATCACAAGGCGCTTTTTTCTCGTTTTCGAGTATGAGCCGCTGCCCGGCACCAAACGCGGACATGAGGAAGAGGATGCAATCGCTTCTCTGCAAACAGCCGCACGCACGGCGGCAAATTATCTGCGGCAGTGCGGCAACGAGGTCATTTCCCCTGAGAACGAGGACGACGCCACGGCGGAGATTCTTTATAACATTCTCTGCCGCAGGGCCAGCAGTGAGCCGTTCTACCAGCGGGTGAAGTCCGTTCTGGCGGACTACATGGCCTCCGGACGGGACATCAACGCAATTCCCGTCAATGAATTCTATGCCCCTGACAGCATCGACCTTACCCATGGAAACTACCTCTGTGTAGATGGGCTGTATTATGCCTATCTTCTTATCCCATCAGATGGTTATAAAGCGCGCGTTCCCGCCGGTTGGCTCAGCCTTTTGGTCAACGCCGGCGACGGGATCGATCTGGATGTCTTTCTCGCGCGGCAGCCAAAGGACCGCATGGTCAGAAAGCTGGGGCAGCAGCTCCGTATCAACCGCAGCAAAATCAAGGAAACCAGCGACACCAACACGGATTTTGACGATCTCGACGGTGCGATCCGCAGCGGCTATTTTCTAAAAGACGGTCTTTCCAACAATGAGGATTTTTATTATCTGAACCTGCTTATCACCGTCACAGCCGGCAGCGTGGATGACCTTGAATGGAAGGTCGCGGAAATGAAAAAACTCCTGCTTTCGCAGGACATGGATGTACAGACCTGTTCCTTTTGTCAGGAGCAGGCTTTTTTATCCTCTCTTCCTCTGGTTTCTCTGGAGCGCCAGCTCTATGAGCGGTCTAAGCGGAATGTTCTGACAACGGGAGCCGCCAGCTGTTATCCCTTCACCAGCTATGAGATGTGCGATGACAACGGTATTCTTCTCGGCGTCAATAAACACAACAATTCTCTCATCATCGTGGACATCTTCGATTCCCGCGTCTACAAGAATGCCAATATCGCCATTCTCGGAACCAGCGGAGCCGGAAAAACCTTTACACTTCAGCTGATGGCTCTGCGTATGCGCCGCAAGGGAATTCAGGTCTTTATCATCGCGCCGCTCAAAGGGCATGAGTTTCACCGGGCCTGTTCCAACATCGGCGGACAGTTTATCTCCATATCTCCGGCTTCTCAAAACTGCATCAACATCATGGAGATCCGCAAGGCAGATAAGTCCGTGGACGATCTGCTGGATGGCCCCGGCGCGGAAAAATCTCTGCTGGCAGCCAAAATTCAGCGGCTGCACACGTTTTTCAGTCTCTTAATTCCGGACATGTCCCACGAGGAGCGGCAGCTTCTGGATGATGCCATGATCTGCACCTACGGGGTCAAGGGCATCACACATGACAATGCTTCTCTGGAACAGCCGAAACATCCCGGGCGCTATAAAGAAATGCCGATCCTGGGCGACCTGTATGAAATTCTCGCCGCCTCTCCGGAAACAAAGCGCCTTGCCAACATCCTGAATCGGCTGGTCAACGGCTCTGCCCGCTCTTTCAATCAGCAAACCAATGTGGCGCTGGACAATAAGTACATTGTCCTTGATATTTCTGAGCTGACCGGTGATCTGCTGACGGTGGGGATGTTTGTTGCTCTCGACTTTGTATGGGACAAGGCCAAAGAGAACCGCACGGCGGAAAAAGCCATCTTCGTGGACGAGTGCTGGCAGCTCATCGGCGCCAGCAGCAACCGGCAGGCCGCCGAATCCGTTCTGGAGCTTGCCAAGACGATCCGCGGCTATGGCGGTAGCCTTGTCTGCGCCACACAGGATCTCAACGACTTTTTTGCGCTGGACGACGGTAAATACGGCAAGGGCATCATCAACAACAGCAAAACTAAGATCCTGCTGAATTTGGAGGAGGAAGAAGCCCAGCGTGTCCAAGGTGTCCTGCACCTTTCCGAAGCTGAGCTGATGGAAATTACGCACTTCGAACGCGGCAGCGCTCTCATCAGCACAAATAACAATAATATTGCCGTGGAGATCAAGTGCAGTCAAATGGAAAAGGAATTGATCACCACGGATCGCCGGGAGCTGGCCGAGCTTGCTCAGCGTGCTGCGCCAAAGCAGCATCCATGCTAATCCGTACACAATACGCATTTAGGACGTATAACGCTCCACAATCAACAGCAATACGGCGATTATACGGCTTCAATACGCATAACGAGGAGATGTTTCAATGAAAACGAGGGAACAGATCTATGGGCAGGAAGCCGCCGGCATCCTGCGGGATGTTTCCATGTACCGCGCTCTGACGGAGATGCAGCTTTTGAAGCTCTATCCGCACAAGGAAAGTAAAATCCGAAATCTGCTGTCCTACCTGCAAAAGCAGGGCCGCATTGTGCAGCGCGGCGAGTATTACCGCATTCCCGCTGAGGTGGAGGAAAGCATCGATCATGGGCTTTCAAAGGCTGTTTGGGTTCTTACCGACTTTATGGAGCAGGTGGAATATCATTCTGTCAGTGACTATCCAGCAAAAATCATCTTTTTTGCGGATGGTGAGGTTTACGAGATCATTTACGCGGAGCCGGGTAAAGAGCAGCTTATCAACCAAATGCTCTCCACAGTAAAAGAGGTTCCGCCCAAATACATCGTTCTGATTGAGCAGCCGGAGCAGATCGCCGAGATCCACACACCAAACACCAGCGGCTACTGTACCGTCTCTTCGGGCGGCGATGTGCAGTATTATCAAATCGAATAAGGAGTTTTTTCTTGAACAGGGCCATCATATCACAAAGAATTACATCTATTCTGGCTGAGATCGAACGGCTGAACAATGCGCTCTATGCCATGAACACGACGGATATTCAGCGTTATCCCGACAACTACGAGGTGTTGTCCACGGATGCGGCGCTGCGGGCCGAGCGGATCACCTGCCGGCTGCGCCACCTGATCTATGCCACTACCAGCATCAAAAAAGAGGAATATCTGCGGTCTGCTGAAACCATGCAGGGTATTGAGATCAGCGAAAATGACGGCATTCTGGAGATCAAGCTCCCGTGCCTTCTGCCAAAGCGCAGGCAGCGCCAAAGCACGGAGTTCCTGTTGGATCCGTTTACCTCCGCGCTCTCCGATTACGCCGCCCACCACACCATGCCGCAATTTCAGCATTGTGTGGTCTGTTTTTCCCATATCTATGCGCAGGAGCTGCCAGAGCGGCGTATCCGTGATTATGACAATCTGGAACTGAAGCAGTTTCTGGATGTTGCGGCCTCCTTCATCTTGACGGATGACAATGGGCTGCTGTGCGACGCCTACAACACCACGGAGCTGGGCGAAGAGGATTGCACACGGCTTTTTCTCATGGACAGCACGCAGTTTCCGGCCTGGCTTGCAGAGCGCCAGAATGGTGTAAAAAGCATATCGGATTTTTGACCTTTTATGGGCGCTTATTTTCCAAGGTACAAAAAGCGCCCTGAAAGCGCTGAAAATACTGCGTTTTTTCAAGGCGCTCCAGCCGCAAAATTACCCAAGCTATAAAGCCCTACGGTAAAATATCGTACAAGGAGGCAGCACGGTTTATGCCTCGAAAGCCCCGGCAGCTGCCAGCTCAAAATACGCTGCCCTATCTTCTTTTGACATTAACCGCCCTCTGCGGTGAATACCCCATCCGTCAAATCAGCCACCTGCCGGGTGGTTCCGCATACCTCGAAAATGTCGTTACCGCTCTCCGGCGAGATGGGCTGCTGCGTACCTTCTCCAAAGACGGCCTGCGTGGACTTCGGCTCACCTCGTCAGCCAAACGGCTGCTGTTGGCTGATGCTCCCGAATGGTTTTCAGCCTACCTGACCGGCAGTTCTGAGCCAAACAAGCTCAAAAGCGAAATTCCCAGACGGCTCCGGCTTCACCGGATGGCTGAGGTCCTGACCATCATGCACAACGCTGACATTCCGGCCTTTCCGTGGGAAAAGGCTCCTTTTTCCGCTGCCAGTCAAAGTGCGGCAATCCCCGCCTATTACACCTCCAGAGAGGTTAAAGAGATCGGCCCGCAAGGGGCGAAAATCAAAAGTTCACGCGCAACCGGCATCCTGCTGACGGATGGCGGTATTTTTTTGACCTATAACACCGCCAAAGCGCAGATGAAATGGGAGTACAAGGCTGAACTGCGGTTCAAAGCTCTGCTGCAAACCGAAGGGGTCATGCCCGATGCGGAGATTTCCGGGATCGTGTTCGGCTCCACCATGGAACAACTTTCTATCCTGACGCAGCCGGACGCGCACAGCTATTTCCTGCTGGATGGCAGCTTTCCGCATTTCTACTATCTGACCAATGACCGTTATGGCGAAGCGATCCTTCGCCTCTTATGCGACACGCAGCAGCGCAGGACGCTCGATGCAATCCTTGCAGACGGGCTCCATGAGGGGATACCAAATTGGCGCGTCGAGAACGACGCCATTGACAGCGAGGGGAATCCTGTTCTATTCGCCTACACCTGTGATTTTCCTCGCATCCGGCGTTTCGATACCGCGCTGGAGCTGCACGGAATGACGGGGACATTGATCTGCTTCGATTACCAGGAAGAAGCCTTGCGGGAGATCTGCGGGCAGTGTGTGATGCTGCAAAGCATTGATTTTCAACAGTTTGAAAGGAGCGTGCTCTATTCCTAAAAAGAAGCTGATTCAGCTTTTCATTATCATTCCAATCGCTGCGCTGGCGCTGCTCTACGGGAGCGGCTACCTCTCGCAGCTTTTTTCCAATTACCGTGCATGGCAGGAGGCTGGCGCCGTGTTTGGGACGTCTCCCGCATTCCCGGACGCCGGATTCTTTCCCTGCCTTGCGGCAGCCTTCCACTTTCCGTATGGGCTGTATGGCCTCGGCCTCTGCATCGGTGCGCTGGCGCTGCTGATCCTCATGGTCATGCGGATGGGCTACAGCGAAGGCGGCGAATACGACCGGCGGCGCAACCTTGTCTATTCCAACAAGGGAACCTACGGCACCGCAGGGTTTATGTCCCGCAAGGAACTGACGGAGGTGCTTGATCTTGTTCCGGATATTCGCAAGCATTCCGGTACGATTCTCGGAGAGCTGGATCATCAGGTCATTTGTATTCCTCCAAAGACTCGATTTAACGGGAATCTTGCGGTTTACGGCGCCAGCGGCTCCAAGAAGACAAGAGCCTTTTGCGTCAACATGATTCTCCAATGCGCAGCGCGGAAGTCAAGCCTTGTGATCTGTGACCCCAAGTCCGAATTGTACGAAAAGACCAGCGAATATCTGCGGGATCAGGGCTACACCGTCCGTGTGTTCAATCTGGTCACACCATCAGCCTCCGATTCATGGAATTGTCTTGCGGAGGTCGGCGGTCAGGAATTGATGGCCCAGCTTTTTTGTGATGTCATCATCAAGAATACCGGCGGCGAGGAACGCGACCACTTCTGGGACAGCGCAGAAATGAATCTGCTCAAAGCGCTGGTCCTCTATGTTTCCATCAGCTACCCCAAGAAAAAGCAAAATATCGGCGAGGTGTATCAGTTGATTGCCGCCAGCTCCGAACAGGAGTTGAACGCGCTTTTTGACGTTCTTCCGGTTACGCATCCTGCCAAAGCGCCATACAGCATTTTCAAGCAGGCGTCAGAGGGTGTGCGCGGCGGCGTTATCATCGGGCTCGGCTCCAGACTGCAGGTTTTCCAAAACCGGGATATTCGCAACATCACATCCTACAACGAGATTGATCTGGAACTTCCGGGAAAGCAGCCATGCGCGTATTACTGCATTACCAGCGATCAGGACAGCACTTTTGATTTTCTTTCCTCGCTGTTTCTTTCCTTCGTGTTTATCCGCCTGGTTCGCTATGCAGACGAGCATTGCCCCGGCGGGGAGCTTCCTGTTCATGTACTTGGTGAAGAGCTGTGTGCCTGTGGAGTGATCCCAGATCTATCGAGAAAAATTTCGGTCATTCGTTCCAGAAACCTGTCCATGTCATGTGTGTTCCAGAACTTAGCTGGTCTTCAGAACCGCTATCCCTACAACCAGTGGCAGGAAATTCTGGGCAACTGCGATGTGCAGCTTTTTCTTGGCTGCACAGATGCCCTGACGGCGGAATTTATTTCTGACCGGACCGGCGAGGCCAGTATCTCTGTCACCAGTAAAGCCAAACAGCTCGGAACATGGCGTGTATCCAACTACACACCTGAATACCGGGAAACCAGCGGTGTCGGCCGGCGCAAGCTGATGACCATGGACGAGGTGCTGCGTATGGATATTGATAAAGCCCTGATCCTCATTCGGGGCAAGAATGTACTGGAGGTGGATAAGTACGACTATTCCAAACATCCCGAGGCAAAGAAGCTGCGGCCGAGCAAGGCCGCCTCCCATGTCCCTGCATGGCGGGCAAATCAGCCGCAGGAAAAGCAAACTCCATCGGCGCCGCCATCTCAGGCAGCGGAAAAGAAGCCGGTGCAAAAGAAAAAGCCTGCACCGGCTGAAAAAGTCGTTGCCGTAACCAAAGAATCCATTATGAAGAAAAAGGAGGATACTTAATGCCCAAGAAAAAACCGATCCCGCCCCCTGATGATTTCTCCTCAGAGTTCATGGAAACCGAATCCGCCAAAGAACTTCCTGAGCAGCAGGTGGAGGCCGCCGGCAGCGACAACACGGAAACTCCGCTGGCAGGACCCCCGGAAGTTGATCTCGGCTCCGGCGATGTGAGCGGCACAGCAGATGTTGAGGAAAACGAGCTGGATGCCGAAAACACCGCTGATGCCGCAGAGACTGTCCCTGTTTCCGATGAAAAGGCTGAGGACCCGGAGTACGACAGCATTTTGCAGGAGCTGAACAGCAGCACTCCGGCACCCCTTGACAGCAGCGGCGAAAATGCTCTGGATGCACTTTTGCTGGAAGAAAATGTGGAAAATGCTCCGCCCGCTGAAGATGAAACGGAATCCGCAGATGGTGAAGCTGCTCCGCAGCCTACTGCACCTCCCGCACCTGCCGGACGCCGTGACTCCTACATTCTGACCGTTGATGCAAAAGACCGTATCGAAACGGAAGAAGAACGCCGTGAGGTCATCTGGCATGAGATCAAGACCTCGCATATTGCCGGCCGTATTTTGACCGGAACGTTGGACGGCGTGGAGCAGACCCCTTCCGTCCGTACTATCGTTGTCGTTGACTACAAGGGTTATCGCATTGCGATCCCGCTGAAAGAAATGATGCTCTATTCCGGGCCCGTTCCATATGGGGCGAAATACAAGCCGTTTATGGAGCGGATGAACAGTATCCTTGCGACCATGCTCACCGCAGAGATCGATTTCATCGTCCGTGGACTGGATAACACCGCCCGCAGCGTTGTGGCAAGCCGCAAGGCCGCTATGCTCCGTAAGCGTCAGACCTTCTATCTGGACACCAATGAAGATGGCGTCCCCATGATCTATGAAGGGCGCGTCGTACAGGCGCGCGTCATTGGCGTTGCGGAAAAAGTCCTGCGTGTGGAAGTGTTCGGCGTGGAGTGTACGATTTTCGCCCGCGATCTGTCTGCCGCATGGTTCGGTGACGCCCGCGAGTATTACAGCGTCGGCGACCGTGTTCTTGTCCGTGTGCTCACCATTGGCCGCGACGACATCAACCATATTTCCATCACAGCAGATATCCGCAGCGTTTCGTCCGCCGCCAACCAGAGCAATCTGGATAAATGCGTCCTGCAGGGCAAATATGCCAGCAGAGTGACCGATGTGCGGCACGGCGTTGTGTTCATCCGGCTCAACAACGGTGTCAACGCGGTTGCCCACACCTGCTATGACCGGCGAATGCCTGGGAAAAAAGACGACGTCAGCTTTGCCGTTACCCGTCTGGATGAGGAACGCGGCATCGCCGTCGGCATCATCACCAGAATCATCAAACAGAATTTGTAAAAAAGGAGAGGCCACCATGAAGAGCTTATCAAAGCTGGCCCTTTGCCTGCTGCTTGCCATGTCGCTGACGGTCAGCGCCTTTGCCGCTCAGGTTCCCGATTCATTGGTAGCGGAAAACCTGAACGGCCAGCAGCGGCTTGTAAAAACCTACACGCTTTCCCCGGAGGTTGACCCAGATGAGCTGAAGGAAGAGGACTTTTCCTACGACGGCTATCTTTATACCTGGGCCTATACCACCAAGGTGGAACACCCGTATCTGGAAAGTAAAACTGTAACGGAAACTGTCACAGTCAACACCGCCAAAAATGACCTTGCGCAGATCCTCGCAGAGCTTTCGCCCAGTATGCCCTATGAAAAAGACGGCTTCTCCGGCGAGTTGGCGCTGGATCATACCACGCTTTCCACAGAGGCGTCCGGCTACACCACCAAATACAGCAAAACCACCGAGACGAAGGTGATCGGTAATCTGGACCGCAACGACATGTCTTATGTGCCGGCCACGACCGTCAAAAATGGGAAGACGCTCACCCTTGCCAATGTGGAATGGCAGGTCACCGGCACAGCGCTCGTCGGCGAGGCGCTGGTTCCCGCTCAGTATCAGGCGGTCGCTACCTATTCCGCCTCCAGCAGCTATCAGGCTGCCACAGGCTATGTCACCACGGCGGAATATCACGGAACCGTTACTTCGGAAGGCGTGGACAGCATCACTTATACCGTGGTTTACACCGGAAGTGAGATCGTCCCCGTAAAAACACATATCTGGGATAACGACAGCCTTGCCGCTCCGCTGCAGATCATCGCTGCCGTGCTGCTCTGCGCGGGCATCGCCGCCGCTGCACTCATCCTGCTGCGCCGCCGCAAAAATGTCTATGTGTATGTTCCGGACAGCAAGCCCCGAGAGTACCGGCTGATTGCAAAGTTCCGTGTGGAGCCTGACAGCGAGGTTCCCGCTATCGATGCAGGCTCTCTCACACTGAATCCGGGAGATACCGTCGCGGTTGAGGTGAAAAAATCCCTTGCCAGGCACCTGGCTGGGCGCGAGTTCACCGTTTCTTTCCCGCAGAGTGACCATACTTACACGATCCAAGCCAGCAAGCACAATGACTGGCATGAATTTACCGTTCCCGCTGAAGAAGAACAGGAGGCTCCCGTATGAAGAAGTTTTTCTCATTGACTTTGACTCTGGCTGCCATGCTTTCTGCGATGGCGGTCAGCGCACAGGCTGCCGATTATTCCTTTGAAACCGATGGCACCCCGGAATACTATCCCTCATCTTCCTATGAGGACGTCTACGGCTCCCGCTACAATTACGGTGGGAAAAATGTGGTGGACTACCAGATCCCCGAGCTGGAGTACGGGCAGCTCAGCACCACCCAGACCGGAGTGATGGAGAAAATCATGCTGCCCGGTCTTCAGGGCATCTCTGCATCCGGCGGCGGAATTTACGGAATTTCTCCCGGCGGCGGAACTGTGGAGATCCCCGGTTTTCTGCAGGGCGGCTCCACAGCTACTCCTGCGACGCCCGCTTTCACAGAGCTGACACAGGATTTTCTGCTCTCCAACGGCGCCGTCGGAAAGATCTCCATTCCTGCCATCGGAGTTAAGAATTACTATCTCTGGGAAGGCGAAACGACTGCCAGCATGAAAAAGGGGCTGGGGCATTTCACCAGTACCAGCGTCTGGAACGGCAATGTGGCTGTCTGCGGGCATAATCGCGGCGCCAAATATGTGATCGGCAGCATCAAGGATCTCGATGTGGGCGATAAAATCACCTATACCACATCCATGGGTACCCGCACCTATCTGGTGGAGACTGTGACCAAAATCAGCAGCAGCGATTGGAGCTATTTGTCCTCTACCACGGATAATCGAATGACTCTCCTTACCTGCGTTGCCGGAGATTCCAGTCAGCGCTGGTGTGTGCAGGCTGTTCAGGCCTCTTAAAAATCTTTTGTTGAAAAAGCCGCTTTATGATCGTAAAGGAATAGTAGATCAAAAATAAGGAGGCTTTTCCATGAAGAAGCAGATCCTCACGATGTTTACGGGCCTTTTTATCGGCGCTATTATCACAGGCGGAGCTTCCGCCTATGCTGCGGGAATCCTCGCTGAACGCAGCAACCATCGTATTTTTGTCGATGGGCAGGAGGTGCAAATGGAAGCGTATGGTATTGCTGGACACAACTATGTGAAACTCCGCGACATTGGAAAAGTGGTCGGCTTCAATGTGTTCTGGGATGCGGACAGCGGATGTGTGCAAATTGAAACCGGTGCGCTTTACACCGGCGAGGCTCCCTCCGCTGAAGCTGTTCCGTCTGCTGCTGCGCCTTCTGATGTGGGTGCTGCAAAGCAGGATATTGTAGCTCGCACCAACGCCCTCCGTGCGGAGCGAGGCATCGCAGCTTTGACTGCCGATGATCAACTGATGCGCGCCGCGCAGGTGCGGGCCGATGAAATGGCTGCCACAGGTACCTATTCTCATACCAGACCGGACGGCAGGAAGTATTACACCGTTACGGATTGCAGGCAGGTTGGGGAAAATATCCACCAGATCCCGCTGCTCTATCTTGCGCAGCAAAAAACCGCGCTTGCGGAAACGCTTGTATATTCATGGTCAAAATCCGCAGGACACATGGAAAACATGACCGATGAAAGCTATGCGGCTATCGGCGTCGGCCTTGCACGAGGGACTGACGCCAACGGCTTGGAGTGCTGGTACTGTGTCCAACTATTTCTTCGCAGCGGATACAGCATTTCGGCGGTGGACAAGCCGGCAACAAAGTAAATCCTGTTATCCTATATCACAAAGCAGACCGGGAAGCCTCGGTCTGCTTTTTCTTGTGCAATTTTGCAAGGAGGTAGCTCATTGAAAAAATTAAGAACCAGGCTCGTCTCGGCGTTTCTCGTTATCATGACGCTGTTGACGCTGCTCCCGACTTCCGCGCTGGCCGCTTCCAGCACCGGAACAGGGATCAAGCCTACCAGCAACACAAACTACTGGACAACGCGGCTTCTCCATGACGGTACGCCTTATAGCTATAAGCCCCCGATGGCGGCAGGCAAAATGCTCTACTGTCTGGATCGCGGCTATGGCTACCGCTGGGGTACTCCGTCGTTCCTCAACTCTTACACCTATACCTCCGCCACCGGCGCGGACGCGGATGCTGTCCTGAAAACGGCGCTGGCGCAGAGCGGCATGGGTGAACTGGATGCCCAGCAGCTTGAAAACTTCAAATGGATGATGTCATTCATCGTGGACTATAAGGGTGACATCCCCGGCAGCCTTTTTATGGCTGCGCAGACGTATGTGTGGGATCACCAGACCTTCAAGGGTGAGGGCGATGGTGACATCGATGGCGGTGGTTACGCCAACGCCGATACCTATGAAATGTACCTGGGCTATATCGATTGGATGTTGAAAGAAAAGGCCAAGGAAGACGCAGAATTTCAGCGCCAAATTGAAGAATACGCAGAACAGGGCATCATCGCCACTGTGGTAGAAGATGAAGCTGCAAAATGGGCGGTCTACGCGAAATCCAGCGTTAAGGGGCGTCAGGCTTTCTTTAACTATTATGCGCCGAGAAAACTCGTCACCAATACATCCGAGCCGGGAAAGCCGCCAGCTGGGGACGCTGATATTACGCTGCGGAAGGTTGCCGCAGGAACGACCCGTGGTTTGGATGGCGCAAAATTTAATATTTACCGCGACGGTCAGATCGTCGGCAGCGATGTGACCCAAAATGGCGGAATCATTGAGGTCAAGGCTGTCTCCAAGGGCC
>OMGY01001808.1_pt1 | contig 17660 bp, 16 predicted proteins | sample 1674461 | NCBI WGS metagenome assembly OMGY01 (sample SAMN05578579, study PRJEB25193) | human gut metagenome | biome: Human Microbiome; feature: human-associated habitat; material: feces | host: Homo sapiens | place: USA:Birmingham
TTGATTGGACAGCCGTATTACAGTTTATATGTGTATGTATTGAAAATTGTGACAGCGTGCATCAGTGGCGGAATGTTACTTGCTCAAATCATGGCAGCATTAACATCGCACACAATCTGGTATATAGCTATCTATAGAACCATCTGATTATAAAGCAAAGTTTGATTTACATACGGATTTGATTTTATCGGAAAATCTCTATGAAAATGGCACTCCTATTGCAAAGTATATTGCAGAGGTATCTGTTGATGAAGAGAATAAGATACCGGAGTGTTATGTTGATAACGGCGCAATGCTGATTTTTGTCGGTGTTGATAATGGCGGATGGTATGTAGACTCTGATACTTCATTACAACTGAATTTCCAACAGAAAAGAGTTGACAAGAAGGGAGTGGAGATGGCCGGCACCCTGGAAGTGGGATATGTCTATGAAGGCAGAGTGAAGTGGTGCCAAGTAACAGACAGTATAAGTAACAATATACAGCTTTTGTTAGAAGAAGGAAATTACTATATCTGTTTGAGAAATGCATCCAGTGACCGTATTATCATAACGAATGGTTCTATAAATATAAAGAAGACACAGGAGGAATAAGAGAATATGGAAGGAAAGAAAAATTGGAGAATACTTGTTGGTGTAGCAATGATACTCTGTATGGCGATGCCAAACAGAGTGGAAGCGTCTGAAGAAAATTCGCATATGATACCAATATTAGAAACTGTATGGGTAGAGGAAAATGGAGAACAAGGCAGTAGAATGGGGGTACCGCAGACGAGTATAGGGAGTGGAAAACAATATTATTTTTGGATAGTAGCGGGAGCATGTTTTACGTCTTGGGCGGAACAACTGTTAATTTTACTGTTAAGTTAAGCACTTCCGGCTCCGTGCAGATGGGATATATCAATAATAGCGGTATAAAAACCAGAACCTATAGTGGGATCGGCAGCTCTCATAGTACCTCGTTTACGATTCCGTTTACGGGGTATTACAGATTCTATGTAACGAATCAGTCGTCTGGTACTCTTCAGATTACTGGCGGTACGATCAGCTTTTAATATAATTATATTTTACTTATAATAGAGGCATTTATGAGAAAAATTATTTTCAAAGTCATAAAATGGATATTGCTGGTGCTTATTCTTATTTTGGCAGTAATAGTGGTATGGAATTATGCCTGCAAGAGAAATGAAGCAGGTAAAGTTAAAGATGCGTATGGACAATCCGTAGAAGTGGCGGGCAAGAATATGGTTGTGGATATAAATGGAGAAGAAAATGAAACAACGATTATCTTGTTACCAGGATGGGGCAGCCCTTCACCTGTATTAGAGTTTTTACCATTGGCAGAACAATTATCAAAAGAATATATAGTTATTACAATAGAGCCGTTTGGTTATGGGTTATCTGATGTGGCTGGCACAGAGAGAAACATTGATACAATAGTAGAAGAACTGCATGAATGCGTAAAAGAACTTGACTACAATCAATATTATTTAATGGCGCATTCTCTTTCCGGCCTATATTCTTTGTACTGGGCTAATGTATATCCGCAGGAGGTACAGGGATTTATCGGAATTGACCCGTCTGTGCCAAAGCAATCGGATGAGGAGCCGTTTCCTATTAATATGATAGCACTGAATAAATTGTCTGCCTATTTGCAAAAAGTGAAAAATATAACTGGTATTACTCGTTTACAATCTGTTGCTCATTCAGAAAAAGCAATCTATGCGGATCTGTCCTATGGATATTCTGAAAAACAATTGGAAGTGTATCGGATTTTAAGCATGGACTACATGTATAATAAAGATGTTATGAACGAGTTGAAGCATATGGAGGAAACCTTGGAAACTGTAAGAGATATGAAATTTCCGGAAGATTTGCCGGTATTACAGTTTATATCCAGTTCAAACTGTGAAATTATGGATTTGTGGGAACCATTACATAAAGAGGTTATAACAGAGACGGGGAGGAGTGAAGTAATACGCCTGGATGGAGGGCATTATCTGCATTTTGAGAGGCGGCAGGAAATTGTTGAAAAGGTAAATGAATGGATTTTAAATTAGCGAATATTTACAGGAAAATATACGGAGTAGTGTTGGACAGGAACCTGACTTCTTTTTGGGGGTGGGTTCCTTATTATTAGATTTAAATACGTTGTGGAGAAGAGTCATGAAAAACCAATGCTCCGAAAAGCCGGTTCGGTATCCAAAAGCAATTTAAAAGATTCATGGGATTAAAATTCAGCATAGCAGAGAATCATGCGCTGTAGACCAATAAATGAAAGCTATATAGTAGAAAAAGGATTTTGAACATATGAAATGAGAATCAATAATACGAAAAATGATATCAAGATTTAGTTTGTAAAAATTAAATTTGATAAAATACTAGAGATTGCTAACTTTTTGGGAACTTCATTTGTTATATAAAATAGAAGATAAATTTGAGACGAGGAAAATCAAATGAAAAGACATCGGAAAAGTCCTTTAAAAAGAATTGTATTTTTGAGCTTATTTCTTATGTTGGTATCTATAGCATTGGGAAGTAGCATTAACGTTATAAAACAAGGTAAGATCTGGTTGCTAAGTGGAAATGCTAAGTGGAAATTTTTCAGTACAAGCGAAGCAGATACTTCTCAAGGTTGGAATCTAATTCTCGTTAATAAGAATTATCGTATTCCAGATAATTATGATATAGAACTTACAGAATTATCGAATGGAGAAAAAGTAGATTCAAGAATATATCCAGATTTGCAGGATATGTTTAACGCAGCAAGAGCTAATGGCTTGGCATTATTTGTAAGAGAAGGATATCGGACACAAGAAGAACAACAGGAAATTATGGATGAAAAAATTATGTCTTATATGGAGGAGGGATATTCGAAAAAGGAAGCAAGAAACCTTGCAGAGAAATATGTTGCAAAACCAGGTACGAGTGAGCATCAATTAGGATTAAGTATTGATATTAATGCGGACACTACGAAATGTTCATCTGAATCAGTTTATAAATGGCTTGATGAAAATGCATATAGGTATGGATTTATCAAAAGATATCCTTCTGATAAAGTAGAAATTACTGGAATTAATAATGAACCATGGCATTATCGTTATGTTGGAAAAGATGCTGCAAACGAAATGAAAGAAACTGGGATGTGTTTGGAAGAGTATATGGAGTAATTAAATGGTAATAAAAAATATGATTCCAGACTAACTTTTTATTGCCGTTGATTGTTATACTATATAGAAACACATATGAAGGGAGGAAGGGATGGATGAAACCGGGGACGGAACCGGATTTCTTATTATTACAGAAAATAAAAAATGGAAAAAGTGATGCCAGTGAACAGTTGATAAAAAAATATTATTCATCCATATATCAGTATTGCCTTTTGCACACCCATGATAGAAATTATGCAGAAGATTTAACCCAGGAAACATTTTTACATTTTTTTGCATCTTTAGAAACATATAAAGAATATGGAAAAACTAAAAATTATCTGTACCGAATTGCAGGAAATATAATAAAAAACTTTTACATTAAGAAGAAAGAAATTCTGGTTGAACAATTTCCAGAAATAATAGAAGAAAGTATGAAGGGAGTTGAAATCCGGTTGGATATAGAAAAAGCTGTACAATATCTTCCGGACGAAATTAAAGATACAGCAATACTTTTTTTCTTTCAAGGACTAAAGCAGAAAGAGATTGCTCAAATATTAGATATAAAACTATCGCTTGTAAAGTATCGAGTAAGTAAGGCAAAAAAATTATTGGCAGAATATCTGGGAGAGTAGTGAAAATGAAATTATATAAGAAAAAAATAAAAAACTATAAAAAGCTTATACAAGATCATTATGTTAGAGAGCCAGCGGTTCAGAATGTAGTTAGTCAATGTAAAAAAATAAATATATGCCAGCAACGTATATGTTCTTCTTATTTTGAATTCTTATATGAACAATGTAAATTCATAAAGAAAAAGTGGTGGGTTTTACAAGGCGGAACATTGTTTATATTATGGATTTTATTAAATGATTTGGAAAGTATGAAAAGCATAGGGAGGATTATGGGAGCTTTTTCAGTACTATTTTCTATTCTTATTATTCCAGAAATTTGGAAAAACCGAAGATTTTCAGCCTTTGAAATAGAGAAGGCGTCCTACTATTCTTTAAGACAGATATGCGCAGCAAGATTATTGTTGTTTGCGATTGTGGATATGATGATGGTTACTGTATTTTTTATACTTGTATTTGCTACCATACAAATTCCATTAAGCAGTATTGCTATCAATTTTCTGATACCCTTTAATATTTCAAGTGGAGTTTGCTTCCACTTGTTATGTAAAAAAGGGTTTGATATGGAATATGTTTCAGTATGTTTAAGTATGGCATTTGTTATTGTATGGTCTATGATTGTTGCGAATGATGTTATCTATTATGCAATTGTAGAACCGCTTTGGTTGGTTCTGATTCTGATATCCTTTGGATATCTGGTCTTTTGTGTACGAAAATCGCAGCAAGATTATGAATTGGTTTGGGAGGATCGAACGAATGGGATTAGAATTTGATAAAGTGTCAAAAGAGTTTTCGTCTTTTCGTGCAGTAGATTGCGTAAATTATACTATGAAGAAAGGGGTATATGGTCTTTTAGGAGTCAATGGGGCGGGAAAAACAACCCTGATGAGAATGTTATGTACTATCATTAGGCCAACAGAAGGAAAAATTAGATGGAATGGAAAGGATATTTTTGAATTAGGAGAGACATACCGAGGAATATTAGGTTATCTTCCGCAGGAATTTGGATATTATCCGGATATGAGTATTTATGATTATTTGATGTATATTGCGTCTATTAAAGGGATACGCCAAAGTGTCGCAAAACAGAGAATCGATCAGCTATTACGGCAAGTTGCATTGTCTAAATATAAGAAACGAAGAATGAGGACTTTATCTGGTGGAATGATAAGACGTGTGGGAATTGCACAGGCTATGCTGAATAATCCCAAAATATTAGTGCTTGATGAGCCAACGGCAGGGCTTGATCCAAACGAAAGAGTGCGCTTCCGAAATTTAATAAGTGAATTATCAGAAAACCGTCTGGTATTACTTTCAACACATATTGTTTCAGATGTGGAGTTTATAGCAAATGAAATCATTTTAATGAAAGGCGGGAAATTCTTTTATACGGGGAGTACGGAAGATTTGGTCCGATCTATGGATGAATCTGTTTTCCAGTGCGTAGTTCCAAAGAATGAAGTTAATTGGTATTTACAGAATTATCTGGTAGGGAATATAAAAACTATTCCGGAGGGAGCAGAATTGCGTATTATTTCTAAAACAGCACCTGTAAGAAATGCAATAAGGCAGGATGCTACCCTTGAAGATGCATTTCTTTTATATTTTGGAGAGAAAGCAGGTGAAGATTATGATGATGAAATATGAATTAAAAAAGTTTTTTCACAAGAAAATCAATAAAATTATCCTTATCGTTATGGTTTTTCTTGCTAGTATTATTAGTTGCCTGGCTGTCGGTAGTATGCGTTATCGGGATGCAGAAGGAAAACTTTATACCGGTATTACAGCGGGACGTAGGCTTGCTGCTGATAGAAATAAGTGGAAAGGTAAATTGACGGTAGAAAAAATCAAAGAGGTCGTAGAGAACCGGAAAACCCTAGAACAAATTTATCCCGAAGATATACCGGATGCGGAGTATGGGAAAACGGCGCAGTCGTATGATGATATTTTATCTTTTATAATTTATGTTATTACACCAGATTCTGGTTATGATCAAAATGTGTTATATCGTCTGTCTGATGAGGAGTTAGAGAACTTTTATTCAACGTATGAGGAAAATATCCAAAAAATGGTTCAGTCTTACGGAAAAAGCTCAAAGCAGCAAGAGTTCTTGAAAAGAAAGTACGAAGAGATAGAAATGCCGCTTGATTATGCGGCAAAAGATTCTTGGGATACAATGGCTATGTATGCTCAGACATATGGAATCATACTTGCAGTTGTAATTGGTTTTTTGGCTGCGGGCATATTTGCCGATGAATTTCGTACCAAAGCCGAAGCTGTGTTTTTTTCTACAAAATACGGGAGATCTAAAGCAACTAGGAATAAACTTTTGACAGGTATTGTTATGACAACAGTTGTTTATTGGACTGGAATGGGAATACTGTCAATTGTTTCCTTTGGGGTTATGGGTACAAGTGGGTTCTTGACACCTTATCAGATAGATCAGCCGTATAGCATTTATAGTATGACATATGGTGAGTATTACTTTTTAATATTACTGTGTGGATATATTGCTAGTTTGTTTTCAGCGGCGATAACAATGCTGGTAACTGTAAAAATGCATTCGGCAAATTTGGCAATTTGTATTCCTTTCTTTTTATATTGTATGATGCCGTTTATAGGGCGTGCTGTACCGGTTTTTGAAACATTTTTTAATATCATGCCAAGCGTATTTATGAATATTATAGAGTATGCAAAAGTACCGATCATTTTTCAAATAGGACCTATTGTTGTTCGACAAATACCGTTTGTCATGTCTATTTATGGCATTCTGGCTATTATATTGCTGCCACTTGTGTACAAAAACTTTTCCAAATATGGAATACAAAAATTTTGAGGAAAAATTTTGATTACACACTCATGCAGAATTCGGGTATTGAGGTGGCAGCTCTGAAAATTGTCTGAATATCCCTTGCGTTGTATATGGATATTGGATGCAAAAACGGAGGTGCGCAATCCGTAAGTAGTTAATGGAAATATGTGATGTATAGGGAATCAGAAATAAATGGAAGGAGGACTTGTAATGAAAGTTGTTAATGAAGTTCCAAATGGGGTAACCCCAAGAGCTGGTTGTGTATGCTCAGAAGGTTGGAAGAGCACAAGAGGATTGTGGGATCCGTTCTATAACTGCAATTGTGATTGTACAGGCCACGGAGATGCAACCTTTAACGCAAACCATCATAACGCTGATGTTGCGTAAAACTTTATGTAATATTACATAAGGGAAGGGGAGAGAAATTGAATTCTCAATTTCTCTCCCCGATTTAAGAAACAAATTTATAAGATTATATGATTCGAGGGTCAAAAGGTCATTTTAATATTAATTGTGTCAATTGTTTTAAAATTGCACAATGAAATTCAAGTGATTCCATTGGTATTTATCACTTAATTGTTTATAATTCAAAAACAATTAAAACAATTATTTGCGCTTATACCTTTTGACCCTTATATCATTATATAAAAGATAATCTGATTACTCTTAATTATAGATTAAGGAAGGAATACTATGGATAATCAAAAATACGGTATGTTATTTGAGACATCTCCGAATTCCCATTATTACTTTGATGCTGGTACTGGAAAGGTGATTACCTGCAGCACTGAGGAAAGGGATTTTATTGAAAAGGTACTGGACGGTACCCTGAGTTTGGAGAAAGCCAAGGAAATTAATACAGAATTTAAAGATTTTTTAGATGAAGAGAATTTGTTTGCTGACTATGATTGGACTTTTTCTGTACCGACTCGGGAAGAATACCAGGAATTGGTAGAAGGACATTGCAGACAAATTGTATTAGAATTAACGGAGGCGTGTAATCTTCGTTGTGAATATTGCATTTACAGTGAGCATCATCGAAATTTCCGGGGATATTCCGGCAAGTGTATGACTTTTGAGACTGCAAAGAAAAGTATTGATTTAATACTTAATGGATATAAAGACGAAGAATTTGCGTTGAGTTTTTATGGCGGTGAACCGCTTATGAATTTTCCATTATTAAAAAAATGTATTGAGTATGCGAAAAAGGCATATCCAGATGTGAAAATGTCATTTAGTTTTACAACGAATTTGACATTACTGACACAGGAAATGCTGGACTTCTTTATATCTTTGGAAAATATAGAAATCATGTGTAGTTTAGATGGACCTCAGGATATACATGATAAGTATCGTTTGGATACAAATGGAAAAGGTACTTATGACAAAGCAATACAGAATTTTAAACTATTGTTGGAAAAGTTTTATGATTTAGAAAAGAAAAGAATATTGATGATAAATTGTGTAATGGTTCCGCCTTATACAAAGGAGAAATTACATGATATATATCATTTCTTCTACGAGACACTAAAAATACCGAGAACAATCATATGCAATTATTCTTATGTGGATCTCGGAGATATGAAGATTGAAGAAACTTTAGAACCACTAGAACAGCAAAAATCTAAAATCAGTCCTTTGGAGGCAGTGGCAGCGGAAGATTTTTTGAAAAAGAAGGAAGATTCTGAGTTTTTCCGACTTATAGATTTGGAATTGTACAGAGTGGCAAATAGGGCTAGGACAGAGAAAGGGGTAATTGATTCTGGCTTTTTACATGGGAATTGTATTCCAGGAAAGAGAAGGATGTATGTAACTGTAGATGGTAATTTTAAAACATGTGAAAAAGTGGGAAATCTCCCATTTCTGGGAAACTGTGAAACGGGATTTGATTATGATAAAAGTTATAAGTTTTATATCGAAGACTATGCGAATTATTATAGGAATAAATGCAGTAACTGTTGGGCAAGAAATATGTGCAGTATCTGTTATGATAATGCAATTGCTGTTGATAGTGAAATACCCTATAAAACAGGAAAGCTTTGTGAAACATCCCGGAAACTTGTTCGAGAAATGTTTATAGATTATTATCATTTATTTGAAAAGGATAAGGAAGGTTTAGCTAAGGCAGTAGGCAACATGAAAATAAAATAGGTTGATACTGGTATAGCAGTTATATAAATATGAAGCTAAAAAAGGGAAAAAACATTATAGAAAATATAATATGGTCAATAACAGAATTATACAAATTCCAAAAAAAGTACATAGGCCTTTTTTGGTTTCAAGCTGTTATAAGCGGTATTTTACCAATTGTTTCTCTGGTATTGATACAGCAAATCATAAATATTCTCCAATACAAAACGGCTGGGATAGAGTTGCTTATCATAAAATTAGTGATTATGATTTTATTCCGGCTGTTTTGCGGAATAAGCCTTAATTATTTGAAATTGGCAATAGAGAATTTGGAACTTGAGTTTGGGGCTTATTTACAGGCAAAGATTTTAAAAAAAATAGCTATGCTGGATAGTAAGGACTTTGAAAATTCAAAAACATATGATCTGATTAACCGAACCCGTTATGATGGAAATGCCGGGATATTGGGAACCATAAAAATACTTTTTGCATTTATTTCAGTATTGATCAGTACGATTTCTTATATTGCAATTATTGCCAATTACAATATTTTTATATTTTCGGTAATAATAGTATTGCCTGTAATTCGATATTTTTACGAGCGAAAATATAATTTAGAAGAATATAATGTCAGTATCAGAAACACTGAAATGGAAAGAAAATCATCGTATATTTCATTTTTACTGACAAATTCAGAAAATTTCAAAGAGATAAAATTGTATCAACTTTTTGCATATTTTATAAAAAAATTTGAGAAAATAAAGGAAAAATACAATTTTGATTTTATCAGGCTGCATAATAAAAGAACCCGGACATATAGTATCATTAACATATTTGATAGCATAGTTGATTGTCTGGTAATGATGTACATATTAATCCAGACTTTTAATGGATATCTTCTTATTGGGGATTTCATTTTATACAATAATTCTATTGATAGTTTAAAAGAAAACATTATGTCAGTTTTTACGCAAATATCTTATATTTATAAAAATAGTGCTATGATTGAACAAATAAGATTGTTTTTTGATATACAGTCGGAAGACACTCATGAGAAAGGTATTATAATTGATAAAATTGACAAAATTGAATTGAAGAATGTGTCATACCGTTACCAGGAAAAAGAGCAGTATGTTCTTAGAAATATCAGTTTAGAACTTTGTAAAGGAGAATTTACTGTTTTGCTTGGTTATAATGGTTCAGGAAAATCTACATTGATAAAAATAATAATGGGTATATATAGTGACTATGAAGGAGAGATATATATAAATAAAATTAATCTAAAAGATATAAATTTGGAAGTATATCGAAAAAAGGTTGCAGTAATGTTTCAGGATTACATAAAGTATGAGAGTAGCATTCGAGATAATATAAGATATGGTGATAATCGCGTGGAAAATGATCGTGAACTTTATAAAATACTGGATAAAGTAACCTTGGAAGATTTTAAAGATAATATTGAACAACCGTTAGGCTATCAGTTTACTGATGGGATACAAATATCTATTGGCCAGTGGCAGAAATTGGCATTGGGTAGAACCTTGTTTAAGCCAGCGGAAGTGTATATTTTTGATGAACCCAATGCATCTCTTGACATTGCTTCGGAACAAGCCGTGCTAAATATGATATGGGAGGAAATGCGGGATAAAATTGCAATTTTGATAATTCATAGATTTAATTGCATGTTAGAAAGAGCAGATAAGATAATTGTATTAGAAAATGGAGAAATTGAGGATATAGGTATACATGAAGAACTTCTTAGGCATCATGGATTATACTATCGGTTATATATGGTACAAAAAGAAATGTCGTTATCTGATGAATGATTAAAGCACCAACATTTCGTATTAAAAATATGGTTGCTAGCTCTTTGCTTGGAATGAGGAAGCATTGCAGGGGTATTGATTCATAGAAGGGAAACCTTCTACGAATTAATACCTCTGCTTGTATGTTATAGCAATGAAAGAGTGGACCTGTTCAAAAAAGTAGAGGTTTATTTTGATGTGACAACAAATTATTTATTTAAAAATTCACATGAGGATGATCTGGAGAGAGAAATCTCATATCCGATTACACCGGAAATAAAGCAGCAGGCATGGCTGGAGAACCTGAATCTGTCAAGCGGTTGTTATCATGTATGGTAGGAAGGCCGGTTATACAGAGTGGTGAAATCCTGACAGAAACCTGTATCTTTTACCGAAATGGATATCAGAGTGAATGGTTGCAATCCTGTTACGATTCCAATAAAAAGTGATATTTTGGGAAAAAATGGAGATATTGTATTCCGTGCAATTCACAGATTAACGAAAGGCTCCCATAATAAGATTAATACAGATAAAAAAGAGTAGAATTTCTAGTAGATGATATCTACACGATAAGGCAGTGAATATATCTGGCAGGAATCTTTTGCGGTTATAGGGACAGAAGAATGTTTTAAGTATAATCGCACGATTTATACAAAAATATGCGAAAAACCGAGCGATATGAATTGATAAAACTGCAAGAATCGAGTATAATATAAATATCAAAAGGCAAGGGAGGTTTTCAGATGATCGTAACGGCTACGGAATTTAAAACCAATTTTGGTAAATATCTTGATATGTTGCGTTCTGAGGATATTTTTATTACCCGGAACGGAAAAACAGTTGCAAAAATGGTAAATCCGAATGTTTCCGCAGTGGAATCTATCAGCGGAATGCTTGCCGGGAAACTGGCAGATGACTATGATGCAAAGATGCTGAGAGAAGAGAGGCTTGCTAAATATGCGGTTGATGATTGATACTAATATTTTTCTGGATGTACTGGCAGAGAGGGAACCCTTTTTTAAGGATTCAAAGGCTGTTCTGGATCTGTGCGAGAATAAAAGGGTTCAAGGATTTCTTTCCGCATCCAGTGCAACAGATATTTTTTATCTGATTCGTCGCCAGTTGCACAGCGTTGATCTGGCTTATAAGGCGCTTGGCTCCGTTTTGGACATAGCAAAAGTGCTAACAGTGACGAACGAAGATGTGTTGAATGCTTATTTGCAGAGAGCATCTGATTTTGAAGACTGCCTGCTTGCAACCTGTGCGAAGGCTAATCAGTGTGATGCGATTGTGACGAGGAATAAAAAGGATTTTCTTTCCTTTGGGATTACATTGTTTTCTCCGGAAGAACTGCTGAATATTTATCCGTAAAAATATGCACGATTGGTAGCAGAAGAAAAGTAGAAATTTTATAATGAGTGAAAAACCCCGCGTAGGATCAGAAATGTTCTCGCAGGGTTTTCTGCATTTGATATAGTATAGAAAATTAGCAGATTTCTGTTAGAAAGTATCACACCTTGACTTTTCTTATTTTGGAAGAACTTTCTATTGAAAATAGTACTGAAAACGATAGTATGTTGTTTATATAATAAAGACAATGGAGGTTTTATGAAATGAGGATACAGGATAAATTGGTGCCATATTTGGAATATTGTGAATACAGAAAAGAACTTGATAAGAAAACGCTCAAAGCATATCGGATTGATTTACGTCAGTACTTTGCATTTATTTGTTGTGATGAGCCGGATAGAGAAAAGATAGAAGAGTATATTACTGAATTACATAAAAAATATAAGCAGAAGACGGTAAAGAGGAAAATCGCATCTTTAAAGGCCTTTTATAATTATTTGGAGGAAGAAGAGATTATATCGCGCAATCCTTTTAGGAAGATTAAAGTTAAATTTAAAGAAACCTTGACTCTTCCGAGGGTAATACCGCGAGAAGAAATAGAGATGTTATTAAATTACATGTATGATTGCCTAAAGGAGAATGGTTTAACAGGTTATAAATACAAATTGAGGGATATAGCAGTTGTGGAAGTCCTTTTTGCTACAGGCGCCAGAGAGTATGAAATATCTAACATACGAGAAGACAGTGTAAACCTAAATTCTGGTCAGATTAGAATTATATGATCTCTCGGAATTCTGATTGATCATGCCAGCGAAATTCTGGCATTGAACTTTGACAAGCAAATATTATTCGGAATAGAAAAAATGGGTACAAAAAATAGACATAGGACTGTTGCTATGCCAAAAAATGAGGTATGATATCTGTAGGATTATGCTACGTTCAAAATTAACTTTCTCAGGGTGGATTCAAACGGCAAATCCCATGCATCCAGATGCTGTAACATCAGGATGTGATAGAGGCGGCAGTACCACATCTTAGTTGAGCGGTGTCTGCCGTCTTCTAATTTAAAGTCTAATTTCTCGCGTTTGTTAGAACGCTCAGCAGAAGTCCTTGCATTGTATTCCAGCTTCCATTCCTTACTGCTCCTTGGCGGATTGTTGAATAATCTTGGAGTATCTTTCATGACCAAATGAACCGTGCGTCCGTATTTTGCATCAGAACAGGGAGTTTCGCAGGTACAGGAGATACAGCCATTTTTATGACTGATTTTAGGACATTTGAATTTCATCCTGAAAAGAGCGTGCAGGAATCCATGTGAATCATGTTTGGAAGCACAGCAAAAATGAGGAAATACCGGTAAGTCACTTTGAGAATCAACAAGCATGTACAGATCATAGCCATGATAATAACAGTCACGGGAAGAATCCCAGCCGATATCACAATCAGGCTGGGAAAAGTAGCGGTCACATTTGCAGTCAGTAATGCCATTGTCTTTGCATTTACAGATACGCTTTTTCCGTTCTCTGTGTGAAGTTACAACAGGAGTTCCATCACCGGCTAGAGCCAAAGAATCCGGATGAATAAGTCCTGTGGATACAGAATCAGCTTTCGTGCCTTTTGTTTTAGGCTTCTTAACCTTGGTTTTAAGAGGATGGATATGTGGTGACATATGGTCATCATCAGAGTTCCACAAGCGGTTTATAAAATCATAAAAAGTGCCAACCCCGGGAGTATTACCAGGTTCAAACCCACTGAGGATGGCATAAAGGGGATTGATTTTAAGCTGGGCAGCCCATTCTGTTATCGAGGTAACTTTAAAGTCAATGGAAAGCAGATAAGAACGCTGCATAGAGGAAGGAGTTCTTGGTGCAGGACCGAATTTAGAATATTTATCAGCCATAAAAGTATCGGTAAAAGATAAATCGAGATTCCAGAAACGCTCGATAATATCCCATGTAGAGCGGGCAAGAGCGTCAGGATCAGGATAATATTTACGAAAATTAGTAACAACAAAATGTTGGTAGTCGGCATGACTGCCACAGTTAACAGGTAACATAAAAAATCGCCTCCAATCGAAAAATATCTGCCGCCGCAAGCGACGGTTCTTATTGATCAATAGGCGCGGAGCGCCGCATTTTTCGATGAAGTTGTCAATTGTTTTTGGCAAAAAAAGTGGGTGATTTTAATAAAAAAGGAATCTGAAGGCCTTGTATTTACTGACTTAGAGATTCCGAGAGATTATTATAACCAAAAGGAGGGGTAGAAATGGCACAGCAAAATAAGAGTCAGTCGAAGGTTAAAACCGGACTGGCACGCTGCCTAGAATTGGCTTCAGGCCATAAAGGACTTGTGTTTCTATCAGGTGTTTTGGCTGCGCTGGCCGCAATTTGTTCTTTTGTACCTTATTTATCAATTTATTACATCATTCGGGAAATCCTGTTTGTTTACCCGGATATGTCGCTCTTGAATGTTTCTACAATCTCAACTTGGGGCTGGCTTGCCTTGGCTGGTATTTTGGGGAACATCGTATTTTACTTTTTTGCCCTATTGTGTTCACACATTGCAGCGTTTGGAACACTTTATGAATTGAAGGTAGCCTTTGCCGACCACATCATGCATATTCCCCTTGGGTATCATTTGACCTTGGGAAGCGGCAAGCTGAGAAAAATCATGGACGAAAACATTGAAAGCGTTGAGAAATTTATTGCTCACCAGCTCCCGGATTTTGTCGCCTCTTTGGTTGCGCCGCTTGTTCTGGTCATTATTCTTCTTGGGATTGACTGGCGGTATGGTATCGTTTGTCTGGTCGGTATTGTTCTGGCCTTCATCGTTCAGTTTGCGGGCTTCAACGGCGAAGCAAAGGGAAAAATGCACCGTTTTCAGACCGCCCAGGAGAACATGAACAGCGCCTCTGTGGAATATGTGCGCGGTATGCCGGAGATCAAAGCATTTAATCAGACCGCAGATTCTTTTAAGCGGTTGAGTAAATCCATTACGGACTATACCTCTTTCGTGCTGGAGTACGCATTGGGCTGGCAAAACTGTATGCCTGCATTTACCACAATCATCAATAATATTTATCTGTTTTTAATCCCGGTGGGTGTTTTGATTGGGATGCACACTACGGATTTCAGAGAGTATTCTTTGACATTCATTTTCTACCTGATTATTGTCCATGCGATTTCCGGTATCCTGAATAAGATTATGTATATCTCGGAGTCCTTTACGCAGATTGACGGCAGTGTAGAGCGCATGGATGAAATCTTGCGCATCCCGGTACTGCCGGAAAAGAATACCTCGGCTGATATACAAAACTATGACATTGCTTTTCAAGATGTCAGCTTTTCCTATGAAGCCGATTCCCAGGTCAAGGCCTTGGCTCACATCTCTTTCCTTGCGCCTCAGGGCAAGGTAACAGCTGTTGTCGGTCCTTCCGGTGGCGGTAAAAGTACCATAGCCAACCTGATCTCCCGATTTTATGATGTGACGGACGGAAGTATTCAAATCGGCGGCGTTGACATTCGGGATATTCCGTTGGATACGCTGATGGATAAGGTCAGCTTTGTATTTCAGGATACATTCCTCTTTAAGCAGAGCATCATGGATAACATCCGCATGGGAAATCCAGATGCTACAGAGGAACAGGTGATTGCGGCGGCAAAAGCGGCAAGATGCCACGAATTTATCGAGCAGCTTCCAAATGGTTATCAGACTGTGATTGGAAGCACTGGCGTTCATCTCTCCGGTGGTGAACGCCAGAGGATTGCCATTGCAAGAGCTATCGTAAAAGATGCTCCCATCATTGTGCTGGACGAGGCAACTGCATTCAGCGACCCGGAAAATGAGTACCTGATTCAAAAAGCCTTTGAAAAGCTAATCCAGAATAAAACGGTTGTAATGATTGCCCATCGTCTGTCCACGATTCGCAACGCTGACCAGATACTTGTCATGGAAAAAGGACACCTGATTGAATCCGGCACCCATGACGAGTTGCTGAAGATGGGTGGAAAATACGCGCAGATGTGGAGCAGCTATACGGAGTCGATCAACTGGAAAATTGGCACAGGAAAGGCGGTGTGATCTATGAGTAAGCTGAAAGAAAAGCTAATGCTGTCGGAGAAAGGCTACTCCGACCTGAAAAAAGCGATTACAGCCTGCACAATAACCAATATTGCGCTACTGCTTCCTTCAATGGTAGCCTGCTTGCTCTTTTGGGAGCTGCTGAAACCGTTTACAGGAGAAACAATTTCGTGGGTCGCACTGTGGAAGCTGCTGGGCTTGGGAGTGATTGCGGCTATCCTAGTATTTCTGGCCGCGAAAAACGATTACAGGAAAACCTATATTGCCTCCTATAAGGAGGCCAGCACGACCAGACTTCGGATTGCAGAACATCTTCGCAAGCTCCCCATGAGTTTCTTTAACACGAAAGATTTATCCGATATTACCACAAACATGATGGCTGATTGCAGCAGCATGGAATCCATGCTAAGCAGTACTATTCCGCCGCTGATTGCGAATATTATCTCCGTTACCCTGACCTGTATCTGTCTGGCATTTTTTGACTGGAGAATGGCCCTTGCGATTTTCTGCACGATGCCGGTTACATTCCTCATCATCTGGTGCGGACGCAAACTGCAACTCCGTCTGTTTGACAAACAGGTAGATGTGAAATTGGAGGCGTCCAGCCAGATTCAGGAATACCTGGAGGGTATCAAGATCATCAAATCCTGCGGTCTTAGTGGTTCCCGTTTCTCTACGCTGGATAAAGCACTCCAAGCCATGAGAAAAATCGCCATTAAGGTAGAACTGGCCTCCGGTGTTCTGGTTCAGGGAGCCAGCCTGATCCTGCAAGCGGGACTTGGCATCACTATTTTCATTGGAACAGTGCTGATAACCGGCGGTGAGATTGAGCTGCTTCCTTTGTTGGTACTGCTCATGTTCTCCACGAAGATTTACGGGCCGATCCTTGCCATTCTTTCGCAGTTGACTTCTCTGTTCCACTTGGGAACAGTCACCAACCGTATGCGTACTCTGCTGACCACACCAGCTATGGAGGGCGAGGATAAAGATGTATCCAAGTACGACATTGAACTGAAAAGTGTCACTTTCGGATATAACCGTGACGATGTTATCAAGGATGTGTCTTTCTCTATTCCTGCTGGCAGTATAACAGCCCTGGTAGGGCCTTCTGGAAGCGGAAAGAGTACGATTTCCAAATTGATTGCCCGCTTTTGGGATACCGATTCGGGTACGGTAAGCATTGGCGGAACGGATATAAAAGCAATGACAACGGAAAGCCTTCTTGAAAATATAAGTGTGGTTTTTCAGAATGTATATCTTTTTAACGATACCGTCTTTAACAATGTCGCTTTCGGAAAAAAGGGCGCAACGAAGGAAGATGTTATCGCAGCCTGCAAAAAGGCCCGCTGCCACGAGTTTATATCTGCGCTCGAAAATGGCTATGACACAGTGATAGGCGAAGGCGGTTCGACACTCTCTGGAGGAGAAAAGCAGCGAATATCTATTGCGAGAGCGATACTTAAGGACGCTCCCATAGTTTTACTCGATGAAGCAACTGCCAGCATTGACCCGGACAATGAAGCCTACATCCAGCAGGCGATAACCGAAATGGTAAAGGGAAAAACATTGGTTGTGATTGCACATAAGCTTTCAGCAATAAAAGGAGCGGATCAGATCCTTATGATTGAGGATGGTCAGATAACCGCACGAGGAACACATTCTCAACTGCTTGAATCAAGTCCTGCTTACCAAGAGCTTTGGGAA
>OMGY01001809.1_pt1 | contig 17657 bp, 27 predicted proteins | sample 1674461 | NCBI WGS metagenome assembly OMGY01 (sample SAMN05578579, study PRJEB25193) | human gut metagenome | biome: Human Microbiome; feature: human-associated habitat; material: feces | host: Homo sapiens | place: USA:Birmingham
GGACGGGAAATGCTGGCAATGAGTACGGAGGTTGCAGGGCGTGGAGCCAAAACATAGAACATCCAGAAGCTATCGTAAAGTTTGACGGCTTTTGCAATTTCGCTGTAAAAAAAGATTGAATCGGAGGGAGTGTAACGATGAATGTAATGCTGGACGAAGGGGCGATTATGCCGACGAGGGCGCACAGCGCAGATGCCGGGCTGGATTTGTACACGCCGGAGGATTTTATGCTGCTGTCATTCGGTGAAATTGACAGCCATACGGTGGACACGGGCGTACACATTGAGATCCCGGAAGGGCATGTTGGGATGCTGAAAAGCAAAAGCGGACTGAATGTGAACCGGGGCGTTGTCACAGAGGGCGTGATCGACGCCGGGTATACAGGCAGTATCAAGGTGAAGCTATACAATCTGGGCGAAGATATACAGCATTTCCGGCGCGGCGACAAGATCGCGCAGCTGGTGATCCTGCCGATCGTGACGCCAGCGCTGAAGCTGGTGGACAAGTTCGCAGAGACGGAGCGCGGCGACAACGGATTTGGCAGCACGGGTAGGTAAAAGCCATGAATATGGAAAAGAGCGCGGCGCAGGATATGAAAAGCCTGCTGGTGACAAACGGCATGACGAGCAAGGCGGCGGGCAGGATGGTGGAAATCTTGGAGCCGGTGGGATATTTTGAGGTTCCGGCGAGCATGACGTTCCACGGGGCGTGGCCCGGCGGGCTGTTTGAGCACAGTTGGACCGTGGCGCAGGAGCTTGTGCACATGACAAAAACGCTGGGGCTGACATGGCAGATGCGCCGCTCCCCTGTTCTGGTAGGAATGCTGCACGACCTGTGCAAGGTAGAGGAATACGAAAAAGACGGCGACGGGTGGAAGCACTACAAGCTGAAAGGCCACGGGGAGCGAAGCGCGGCGCTGGCAGAAGGACCTCTGAACGATGCCGGGGCGCTGTCACTGACGGAGGAAGAAATGCTGTGCATCCGCTGGCACATGGGATTTGCAGACGACAAGGAAAACTGGAATTGTTACGGCGCGGCCATTGAGAAATACCAGAATGTGCTTTGGACGCACACGGCGGACATGGTGGCAAGCCGAGTGCTGGGGGTGTGACAGGTGGAAGATGCAAGGATCGAAGCGCAGAAGGATGCGCAGGGCTGGAACAGCTGGATGGCCGGGAATGTGTACCGACATTTTAAGGGCGGGCTGTATGTGGTGCAGGGCGTGGCCGTGCATAGCGAGACGGCGGAACTGTTGGTGATCTACACGAGCAAGGATGACCCGCGGAAGATGTGGGCAAGGCCGCTGGAAATGTTCTTATCGCCGGTGGACAAGAAAAAATACCCACGGGCCAGGCAGAAGCGGCGGTTTGAAAAAGTAAAGGGGAAACAGAATGAATAGCTGTTACCACTGCACCCGGCGGAAACCGGGATGCCATGGCGCGTGCGCGGATTATAGGCGCGACTGCGAGGAAAACGAGAAACGCCGGGCCTATGAGCGGAAGTTTGCCAGCATTGACACGATGCCGAACACGAAAACGGTTATCAACATGATTTATGAGCAGAAGAAACGGGGCGGGAAGCAATGAGCAGAAAGCGGAAAGAAAAGCCCATCGCGCCGGGCGATGCGGTGACGGTGCTGCGGCACTGCGCCGACGGTGCCGCACGGATGGCACGGGGCGTGGTGGAGTTTGCGGCCAGCGGCGGGCGGTTCTATGTGGTGAACGTAGAGCTGCCGCCGTGCGCGTTCCGGCATGAAACGATCAGGATGCGGGAGACGTTCTGGCCGGAGAATGTGAGCAGGGAGGTGAAACGATGAAAAGACTAAAGCTGTTGGCGGTGCTGGTGCTGGAACTGCTGGCGCTGGGCGCGGTGCTGGTGGTTATGGCGCTGGCGTGGGCCGTGCATGGCGTGTGCTGGGTTGTGGTAGCTGCCGCAAAGTGGCTGGACGAGCTGGAACGGGCGCTTACCTGGCTGGGGCGCGACCTGTGCAACACGGCGCGGGGCTGGATGAAGTGGGCGCTGCGCTAAAGCACCAACATTATTATATATAACATAGTAATACGACCTGCCCGGCGGGTGCCGGGCAAATTTTAGCGGCCTGCGGGCCGCTGGGGGGCTTGTATACGGTTTTATCTTTTCCCCCATTCTCTATTATCTACCAGATTCCAAACGATAGAGCCTGACGGCAGGCAGGATGTGAACGGGAGGGGCAGAGCATGAAAGCCAGGTATGTGCGCGAGCAGAAAACCATCTGCGGAAAAGAGTACATGGAAGTGGATCTGCTGAACGTCTCCCCTGCTGAACACAGAGCAAGCGTGCGAAAGAAAAAAGAGTTTGCGTCCAGCCTAGCGATGCAGCGGTGCAACGAGCGTTACAGCAAGCGCAAGCTGCAATGGATGGTAGCGGAGAATTTCACAGAGCGGAAAAACCAGACCTGGCTTGTACACATGACCTATAGTGACGAATGGCTGCCCTACTACGACGAGGACGCCGAGAACAACGTAACAAACTGGCTGGACAAGATGAACCGACGCCAGGCAAAGAAGTATGCGGCGGCGATCCGGGAAAACCCTGCAAACCCGGGCGGGGTGCTGCCGAAAGTGAAGTACATAACCGTGACCGAGCACCAGCGGGAGGACAAGGACAAAGGGCTGAAAGAGGTGCGGTATCACCACCACACGATCTTAGAGTGCGATTTGAGCATTGACGAGATCAAAAGCTGCTGGGGAACCGGGCGCGGGAAAAATTGGGAATCGCTGGGGCTTGTAAAATGCGACCGCGCCGAGTTTGACAAGGGCAGCCTGGAAGCCTACTGCGAGTACATCACCAAGAACCAGAAGCGCACACGCCGCTGGCGTCAGAGCCAGGGATTGCGCAAACCGACGCAGCCGCGCCCGAATGATACGCGGTACACACCGCGCAAGCTGGCCGAAGCGGCCACGATGTACATTGACGACCGCAAATTTTGGGAAGATCGTTACGGGATGCTGAAACTGGGAGACGGGAGCGCCCGGCAGTATGCGTTTGTGGGCGCCGAAGCGCGGTACAACGAAATTACGGCAGAATGGCATGTGATTGCCAAGTTTTGGGCAGACCCGCGCAGACAGCCGAAGAAAAAGGCGGCGAGAAAATGAGTTTCCGCATGGAGTTAGAGGACTTGCCGCCACGGTATCGCGCCCAGGCGGAAATGCAGATCGCGCAGCGGAAAAGTGAACGATGCTTGCAAAAAAGCGCCCAAAATGGGCAGAATTGCGAACGAAACGAACAAAAACGGGAAATTCAAGTAAAAAACGGCAGTTTTTGCGAACGAAGCACAAAGCGGGCGCCGGAGAGCGAGAAGCGGTATTACCGGGAAGTGATATTGCCGAAGGTGGCGTGCGGGCAGATCGTGAAGGTGCAGGAGCAGGTCGTGTTCGACCTGCTGCCGGAAAAGGCATATTGCGGGCTGAAACTACCGAAAGCACGGTACAAGCCGGACTTTGTGCTGACCTATGCAGACGGAACGGTGGAGATCGTGGAGGTCAAGTCGAAATTCACCCGGCGGATGCAGCGGGACTACATCTACCGCAGGCGGTTGTTTATAGACCTGGTGGCAGAGCCGCGCGGGTGGAAATTTACAGAATGGTTTGCTGACAAGGAGGACTGACAATGGACGACGGAACGAAACTGTGCGAGCTGTGCGGGATGCACAAGAAACTGAACATCGGCACGGCGGGGGCGCTGTGGCTGGAAAAAGACGGCGCAGGAGATGCCGTGCTGATGGTGGAGCCTGTTGTGGGCCGGACGCTGCCGGTAGCCGTGCCGGTGTGGTTCTGCCCGGCGTGCGGGCGGGATTTTAGACCGAGAAAAGCCGAAACGGAAAAGAATGTGTTCCCAATCGGCGCGGAACACTTGGAATACCTGAAAAAGAAAGCCGAGGAAATACAAGGGACCGTTGAAGAAGCGCTGGACAGGGTTTTGAACGACTGCTACTGGGCGGACAAAGAAAAAGAGCAAAAAGCAAGGGAGGACACGACCGATGAAACAGGCACCTAATTTTTACCGAAAAAATGCGGCGTGCGGCGTGGCCAGGCGGGTGATGAACGGGAAAAAAGCCACGCCGGAGCAGATGCGGGATGCCGTGGGCCAGGTTGTGGCGTGGTGCTACCTGGTATGCCTGCGCGGCGTGACCGGGTGGAGCGCAAAGCAGATGGACAATTATCTTGAAAAAGCCACGCGGAACACCCAGGACTACATGATCCGGGTACGGACGAGCACGACCGACAAGGCCGCGCGGAAGTGGCTGGACAAGACCACGGAAAAGCTGCATTTTGTTCTCCCGGCGGATAAGCCGCTGAAAAAGCAGGCAGGCCGGGACGAGCTGGCACAAAAGCGGATCGGTGCGGACACGGCGTGGAAGATCATGTCGGCGGCGCTGCTGCGCAAAGAGCCGTGGGGCTGCGCCGTGGATGAAGCGACCGCGCAAAAGGTGCTGGACGAGATGCGGGACTACTACGAAAACCGTTTTTTGGATTGGGCAAAAGAGGGCGACGCCTACGGCATGGAGCGGTTAAAGCGCGATGTTGAAAGCGTGCTGGGTGAAGCTGTGGAAGTGATCGACGACAAGCACGGCGCAGTGTTTGCAAACACGATTTACTAAGGGGGTGCTGTTGTGACGGCGGCAGAAGCGGAGATCATCATCAAGTATTATGCGGACATTGCAGGGCAGCAACGGGCCATTGCCCGGGAACGTGCGGCGTTGGATGCAGACTACAGCACGCTGCGCGGCAATGCGCTGGACGGTATGCCGCATGCTGCCGGGAATGGAGACAGCACCGCGCAAAAGGCGCTGCGCATGGCGGACACGGACACGGCCCGGCGGTTGTGTGAACTGGACGTGCGGGAAAGCGTTTTGCAGGAGGACAAGGCGCTGATCCGGGCGGTGCTGGACAGGCTGAACAGTAAACACAAAGAACTGCTGGCGACGCGCTATATCGACGGCCGCAACTGGGAGTTTACGGCGTGCCGGGTCGGGTTGTCCCGGCGGCAGACGATCCGGGTCAGCGTGGCGGCATTGACGCGGCTGGGCGTGTTGTTGCAGGACGAGCCGCAGGCGGGAGAAATCCTCGCGCGGGCGCGTGATGCGTGCGCGTAATAAAGGCGGGGCGGATCGTTTACGCTGAATTTACGCTGAAAGTCAGCGTAAAACGCGCGAAAAACACACGAAAAACACACGGGCGGCAGGTTGCGTGCGCGTGCGTTGTCTTGATTTTTTAACGGCGGTGAATTTGTGCGGGCGCGTTGGATTTCCGAATACGGAAAAGGGCCGAGAGAAAAACAAACTTGCGAAAGGGTGAAAAGGATGGAAAAATATATGCTTGTGCCGGAGAAAGCAGAGACAATCGAGATCGTGCAGGACGGGAAAGTGGTTGCAACGATAGAACCGGGAGAGCAGGAGGAAAAGTGAGACGATGGCGGAGGTTGTTACGGCGCAATTTGTGGGGCGGACGTCCTGCGGGTTTGTGACGGGGAAATACTATGAGATCGAGGTGAGCGCCGGACTGGGCGGGTGTCTGTGCGTGCAGGAGGTGCAGGGGCACGGGTTTTGCCCATATTCCACGTTGGAAAACCTGAAAAGAAACTGGCGTGTGCTGGATTTGCGGGAAACGGAAAATAAATAAAAATATCCCCCGGCGGGTCGTTGTGGCGGCCTGCCGGGGGATCGTTGTTGTGGCGGGTTATTTTGCTGTGTAGTCGGGCCAGAGGTCCGATGTGGGGGTGAAGCCGTCGCGGGTCATGCGATCGCGGACGGCTTGCAGGATGTAGCCTTGCAGGGATTGATCGGATGCGGCGGCGGCGGCGCGGAGATCATCGACAACGGGCTTTTGCGGGCGGATTTCAACGCGGCCACACTTGGCATTGAAAGTATCGTTGGAAATGCGCTTTTTAGCCGAAACGGGCATTTTTATAACCACCTTTCGTGTAGTACCTTGATTATAACACGCCGTAGTGCGCCGTGCAAGGGGTCAGAAGTCAAATGAGGCCCAGTCGATTTGACGGCCACATTGCGGGCAATATTCGGGCATATCGCCGCTGTCGTTGCAGAGCAGTTCTGAACCGCACTTTTCACAGTGCATAATGCCGTAGTCGTCCGATACAGCCCACGAACCGCTGTGCGCTAAATGGTCGTCCTTCTTCCACTTCATGGCGCGGAGAGCTTCTGCTTCCGTGTCGTAGTGGGAAAAATCGTATTGAAAGAAGCAGGGAGACGTGAAGCCAAGGATGCCGGGAATCTGTACGCCGCCTTTGTGCGCGATGCCGCGGATAATACAGAAACCGCCGTGGCTGCTGGTGATCTTTCTCCATTCCATTGTGTAACCTCCTGTTGTGGTTGGAAATGTGCGGAATATAACAACTGTTGCTGCGGGTGGCTCCCGCGACCATTTTGCCGGGGGCGGCAAGATGGTCGCGGCCCGTGCCGGGGGCCATCGTCAGGCGGGGTTATCGCTGCGGGCGTCCAGCTCTTTCATCACAAGCCGGGCGGCGCGTTTGCCGTTGGCGGTAAGCTGGCGCCGCCATGCGCTGTTGCGCGGGGACCAGCGGAAACCATAGTTTTTGAGCAGTTCACGGGTGGCGTCGTCGGGCTTGCCGTCGAAGATCAGCTGCACGCGCATTTGCTCGGCGTCCTCGTGGTAGGTGTAACCGTCGTGTTCCTCGTCCTCGTGGGTGGATTCCTTGGCGGCTTGCAGGCTGGCGATGCGCTGTTGCAGGCGCTTGATGTTGGCGTTGTTGTTAGAGAGCGCATAGGGCGGATACGGAACGGCGTTGCGGTAGGGCGGGAACACATCCAAAACGCGCTTGATCTCGGCGATCTCGGCGGGGCTGACGTTGGGGGCACAGTCAAAGGTTTTGTTCTTGCGGTAGTAGGCGTTGACCTGCTTCATGTGGTCCTGCATGGCTTGCAGCGCGTTCAGCTTGGCGGTGAGGGCTTCCAACACCTCGGGATCGTTGGATTTGATGGGCTGCAAATGGGCACGTTCCAACAGGTACAAGTAGTGCTCGGCCTTTTGGTAGTTCTCGGCGTTGGCGGCCCAGGCGGCGAGCTGCTTTTCTTTCTTGCGGGTCGGGAAGTTGGCGGGGCCGGAGATCATCACAGACGGGCAGCGGGTGCCGATCTCGTTGTCGCGGTTGATGGCGAGTGCCAGCGTGGCGGCGTAACGGTCGAATAGATACTCGGCACGGTCGCGCTGGGCTTCGGTGACGCAGAGCGCCTTGACCTTTTCAAGCGTGGCGGCGGCTTCGTCCACCTGGGCGCGGTAGCTGGCCGTTGCGCTGCCTGCCTTGTAGTCGCTGAAACTGCTTAACTCCTTGGAAAGGCGGGCGGCATCCTCGTTGATGGTGTAATAACTCATTGTGTTATACCTCCTGTTTTGTTGTGGGTGGATTTATTACCCATGAGCGCCCGCCGCTGTTGTGGCGGCGGCTGGGCTTGCACCAGCGGCGGCGGATGCCGTCGGCCTTGCGGGTCGTTGTGGATCATGCCAGGACCTGGGCGGCCAGGCTGGCGAAATCGAGCTGCACCGGGTCCATCGTGGGGGCGTCGTCGTGCAGGGTGTGATGCTCGACGACGGCGGCGGGCTTGCTGGGCGTCGTTGCGGTGATGCGTTCCACGTCAGCCATGACCTGATCAACAAAAGCGTGGTCGTTCTCGGCGTTGCGGCGGTCAAGCTCGGCCTTGACTTCTGCGGGGTCCCAGTTCAAAAACTCTGCTTGCAGTGCCGGTGCCGTCGTGGCGGCGGCCTGCTGGGCGGCCTTGCGTGCCTTGCGTGCAGCGGCAAGCTCGGCGTTGCGGGCGGCGATCTCGTCCGGCGTCTTGACGTGGACGGGGGCCGGGCGTTCGACCTGGGCGGCGGTGAACAGGTAGCAGCGCTTCATGTAGTAGTGGGGGTCGGGGGCGTCGTCGCCGTTGTCGCTGCGCTGGGCTTTCGGGGGCTTGTCGGTCCAGCGCCACAGCATGGCGGAGATCGTGGCCTTCTGGCCGCGCTTTACCTGCAAGCCCTGGGCCTTCCATGTGTTGTAGGTGTGCAGGCTGTCGGCGACGGTGGCCTGCTCGGCGGTGTCGATGTAGTCGTCGGCGGTGCCGGTGCCGGTGGCCTCGGCCATGGCGGCGGCGCGGGCGGTGATCTGCTCCGGCGTGGCGAGCGTGGCGGCCAGGGCGTGGATCTCGGCGGGGGTGTAGGTGGTGCCGACGGCTTCAAAGATCAAAGTATTATTATCGCGGGTCATAGTGTGTAACCTCCTATTGTGTTGGTGGTGATGGTGGATCGGGTGGACCCATGAGCGCCCACCCCTTGCAGGGTGGCCGGGCTTGCACCGGCGGCGCGGATCGCGTCGGCCTTGCGGGTCATGCGTATAACTTGGAGTATGCCTGCATTGCGTCGAGTTCGTGAGCGCGGCGAAGCTGGGCGGCCTTGGCTTGCTCCTGCGTGCCGCCGTCGTGGATGATCTGGCAAAAGTAGTTTGCAAGATCGGTTTTTTGAGCGTCCACGCGCCGCCACTCGGCAAGCTCGGCGGCGTCATATACGCGGATAAAGCAGGCCCACGCGGTGGGGATGTACGGCTCCCACGTTTCAGCGGCCAGGCCCTTGCACCGGGCCAGCGTGCGCAGGATCGCGTCCCGGTCCGGGCGATCCATCGGGGCGATCTCGTACCAGTGCAGGCCGTCGCCGGTCCGCGGGGAAATGTGCCAGCCGTGACGAGCGGCCAGCGCGTTGATCTTTTTGTCGAGCGCGTTAATCATGTTTTAACCTCCTGTTTTTGTGGATCGGGCCGCCTTGCCCAAATTGCAACCCGCGGCCCTGCTGGGCGGCGGCTCCTTTGGTCGGTGGCTGTTTCGCTTGGTGTGATTGCATGATAGCACGCCGGAGTGCGTATGTCAACACTACGGAGTGCGATTTGGAGAACTGCACAAAGCACTACGGAGTGCGACTGTGCAATTTGCACAAACTGCACAGGATCGGGCCGGATCACCAGCCCAGCAGCAGCACGCCAGCCAAGCAGCAGGCCACCAGCCCGGCAACAGGCCGCCAGCCCGGCAGCTATGTTATATACGCGCCTGCGCGGGCGGGCGCACCCGCTCCGCGCCGCTCTAATGTTCCCGCGTGCGCCTGCGCGTCCGCGCAGGTACTGCGCACGCGCCCGCGGGCTATGCGGGTTCAGGAGCGCGAAAGTTTGGTAGGTTTGTAATTTTTTTTAGCATTTCCGTTCGGGCGGGGCGGAAAAAGTGGGGGTTGAAATTGTCGAGCCGGGGTTGATGTGGCAGGGGTTTGGTTGAGCCTTGCCGGGGCTGCGGTTGATGCGGTGGGGGCTGGGTTGAGCTTTGGCGGGGGCTGCGGTGGGGCTGGGTTGACCGCCGCTGGGTGGCGGGCGAGCGGCGCGGGCAGGAGTTTGGACGGTGAAGTGGTGGCGGATTGTCACCCGTTGGAAGGAAAAAATACAGAGCGTATAAAATATTTTTTAGGAAATTTACAAAATGTCACCATGTGGCACGGTTTTAGGGGTAGAATTGGTACAGTGAGAAATTTAAGAGAACGCCCGGCGGGTTATCCTGCGCGGGCGTTCGGTGTTTATGCGGCAAGTTTTGGAGGGAGGAACGATGGCGCGGAGATCGGATGCGAGGGATAAGGCGAAAGCTGAATACATCCGGCGGCGGGCTGTTGGGGAAAATATCAACCTGAAAGAATTTGCCGGGGAGATGGGCGCGAACTATGAGAGCTTGCGCCGGTGGAAGGTAAAGGACGGCTGGGAAAAAGACGTGCCGAGAAAGCGCGGCGGGCAGCCGGGAAACACGAACAGCAGGAAAAAGAAAAACGCAAAGGGAAATAAGGGCGGCGGCGCACCAAGGGGAAACAAGAACGCCGAGAAAGACGGAGCATACAGCGCCGTCTTTTTTGATGCCCTGCCGGATGCAGACAAAGAGTTTTTGGACCAGACGCCGACGGGGGCTGTGGAAAACCTGCTGCATGAGTTGAAAGTTTTGCGGTGGCGGGAAAAGAAAATCATTGAGAAAATCCACGAGTACGAGCAGGTGGAGAATGAAGAAACACTGTACCTGAACGGCACGATGATGGGCATGGAGATGAAAGACACCCCGTTTGCACGGATACAGAAATTGCAGGAAGCCTTGTACAAGGTGCAGGGGCGGGCCGCAACGATTGCCGGTGCGCTGCGGCAGGCCGAGGAAAACGACAGGCGGTACAAACTGGAACGGGAACGGCTGGAACTGGCAAGGATGAAAGCCACGGGCGAGGTTGAGGTTGACGACGATGACGCTGTATACGAGCAAGGCAGTGGCCCAGTGGTTGGGGCTGACGGAGAGACGGATAAGGCAGATGCGGGATGCAGGCATTATCCGGGAAGCGAAGCCGGGGCTGTATGACATGAAGCCGACGGTGCAAGCCTACCTTGCCTACCTGCGGAACAACAACGGCGATTTGAACCAGCAGCGGGCAGAGCTGACGAAAACGAAGAAGGAGCTTGCAAAGCTGGAACTGGACGAGCGCAAGGGAGACTTGCACAGAACCGAAGATGTTGAACAGGCGCTTAGTACCATGCTGATGAACTTCCGCACAAAAATTATGAGTATGCCCGCCAAGCTGGCAAAGACGCTGGCGGGCATGAGTGACAACGCCGAGATATACGATCTTTTGAAAAAAGAAACGGACGAAGCGCTGGACGAGTTGAGCGACTATGACACAGCGTTTGCCGTACAGCAGGAGGGCGCAGACGATGGAAGAACTGACGAAGAACCAGAGTAAACGGTGCCGCGCCTGCGCTTTTGGTGAGGTCGTGAATGAAAGCACGGTGTTCTGCCCGTTTGGGCGGTGCGCCGCAAAGAGGTTGCAGCGATATGGCAAAAAGAAAAACCATAGCCGTGCCGCCGCAGACAAGGGCAATGCTGGCGCGGGTGGTGGCAAAGCTGAAACCACCCCAGACCATGACGTTGAGCCAGTGGGCGGATAAAGAACGGCGGTTGAGCCAGGGAGCGAGTGCCCTGCCAGGACGGTGGCGCACGGACAAGGCCCCCTACCAGCGCGGCATGATGGACGCGATCAGCGACCCCCATGTGCGCAAGGTAGTTGTGAAAAGCTGTGCGCAGATCGGCAAGACGGACGCGCTGGTGCTGAACACCATCGGCTACTACATGAACTATAACCCGTCCCCCATTATGGTTTTGCAGCCGACGTTGGACATGGGACAGGGATTCAGCAAGGAGAAGCTAAGCCCGATGCTGCGCGACACACCCTGCCTGCGCGGCCTTGTGGATAACCGCAGCCGCATGAGCGGCAACACGATCCTGCTGAAAAACTACCCCGGCGGGTATTTGGTCATTGTGGGTGCGAACAGCCCGGCCAGCCTTGCCAGCCGCCCCATCAAGGTTTTGCTGGCGGACGAGATAGACCGCTACCCTGCCAGCGCCGGAACCGAGGGCGACCCGCTATCGCTTGCCGAAAAGCGACAGACGACATTCTGGGATAAAAAGCAGGTGTTTGTGAGCACACCTACGCTGGAACAGACGAGCCGCATAAAGGTGGAGTTTGAACACAGCACGCAGGAAGAATTTGAAATCCCCTGCCCAAGCTGCGGACACTACCAACCGCTGGTGTGGGCGAACCTGAAATTTGACCCGGAGAACCCGAAGAACCCGCAGTACGTTTGCGAACGGTGCGGTGTGGCCGACAGTGAGACGCACTGGAAAAAACAGATGATCCGCGGCGAGTGGGTAGCAAAATGCCCCGGCGAAGCGGCGCGGGGATTCCACCTGACAACGTTGTGCTCGAGCTTTTGCAGCTGGGATGAAGTGGTAGAGAAGTTTTTGAAAGCGAAAGAAGAGCTGAACGCAGGAGACCCGGAGTTGATGAAAACATGGGTCAACACAGAGCTGGGCGAGACGTGGACAGAACAGGGCGAAACCGTGGAGGAAGCAGACCTGTACGGACGGCGCGAAGCCTACAAGGCGGATGTGCCGGACGATGTGGTAGTGCTGACTGCCGGAGTAGATACGCAAGATGACCGCTTTGAAGTGGAGGTCGTGGGATGGGGAGCCGGAAAGGAAAGCTGGGGCATACGCTACCAGAAGATTTACGGCGACCTTTTGAAAGATACGGTGTGGAAAGACCTTGACGAGTTTTTGAACAGAACGTGGTACAAGGCGGACGGCACGCCGATGAAGATCATAGCGACCTGCATGGACAGCGGCGGACACTTCCCCGATGAAGTGCTGCGGTTCTGCAAGGACAGGTGGCACCGGCGCATCTTTGCTATTAAAGGCCGCGGCGGTACGGATGTGCCCTACCTGAAAAACCCGACGAAGAACAACCGCGTGAAAGCGCCGCTGTTCACGATTGGCGTTGACACCGGCAAGGGCGTTTTGTACCAGCGGTTGAAGGTGAAGATGCCGGGGCCGAACTACTGCCACTTCCCGCAGGGGGAAGCGGCAGGATACGACTACAACTACTTCCGCGGGTTGACAGCGGAAAAGATGGTGGTGCGCTACCGCAAGGGGCGGGCCGTGATCGCATGGGAGCTGAAAGGCGACTACAAGCGAAACGAGCCGTTGGACCTGCGGAACTACGCCACGGCGGCGCTGGAAATTACAAACCCCGTGTTGGAAAGCAGCCAGGTGGCGAGTGAAGCGCAGCGCACCGTGCGGCGCACGGGCCGCAGACAGGTTAGCGGAGGTATTTAAGCTATGGCGGGAATCACGAAGAAAGAAGCGCAGCGGCACTTGGATATTTGGCTTGAAGCGGAAGCGCAGATCGCAACCGGGCAGAGCTACCAGATAGGCAGCCGTATGCTGACCCGTGCCGACCTTGCCAGCGTGCGCAAGCAGATCGACTACTGGAACAACAAGGTGATGCAGGCGGAAGCCGTGGAAGAAAACCACGGCAGGAACCGAACCTACCACTTTGTGTACCGGGATATGTAAGGAGGGGCGGACATGAAAGCAAGAGCAAAAGCGGTGCGCCGCTCCCCTGCGCCGAAGCTGACAGCGGTACGCAGGGCGCAGAACACCGGGTACAGCAACTACGGCGCGAACGTGCAGAAGAAATCCATGCGCGGGTGGATGTACTACGGCGGCGATGCCAAGCGGGATATTGAAGATAACATAAACACACTGCGCCAGCGGAGCCGGGATGCCTACATGGGCGTGCCGACGGCCACGGCGGCGCTGAAAACCCTGCGCACCAACACGGTGGCCGCGGGCCTGACCCCCACCCCGCAGCTGGACGGAGAATACCTGCGCATGGACGTGGACAGAATCGCAGAATTGCAGGCAAACATTGTGCGCGAATGGAACCTGTGGGCAAAAAGCCAGATGTGCGACGCGGACGGGCTGGACAACTTTTACCAGCTGCAACAGCTGGCCTACTTATCCGCCCAGATGAACGGAGACGCCTTTGCCCTGCTGCAAACCGAGGACGAGCCGGGGATGCCGTACAGATTGCGGGTGCGGCTGATCGAAGCCGACAGAGTATGCAGCCCGAACCTGACGGACGTGCTGACGCCGACGACCATTGACGGGCACAGCGTACACAGGATCGTGCAGGGCGTGGAGACAGACGAGCGCGGCAAGGTGGTGGCCTACTGGATATGCAGCAGGCACCCGCTGGCGGCAGAGATGCAGAACGGCGCAACGACATGGACGCGGGTGCAGGCCCGCGGCGACAAGACGGGGCGGCGGAACGTTTTGCACATTATGCAGCGGGAACGAGCCGGGCAGGTGCGCGGCGTGCCGGTGCTGGCCCCGGTGCTGGAAAGCCTGAAACAGTTGGGGCGGTACAGCGACGCCGAGCTGAACGCAGCGGTTATCACGGCGGCCTACACGATCTTCATCGAAAAAGAAGCAGCCGGAGAAGCACCGCCGCTGGGCGAGATGATCCCGGAGGATCAGTTGATCGACGCGGCCGACCCGACGAGCATTGAGCTGGCCCCCGGCGCGGTGGTGGACCTTGCCCCCGGCGAGAAGATGAACGAAACAAAGCCGAGCAGGCCGAACGCAAACTTTGAAGCGTTCTACCGGGCTGTGACAAAGGAGATCAGCGAAGCGCTGGAAATCCCCATTGAAGTGCTGGAAAAGAATTTCAGCACGAGTTACAGCGCGGCCCGCGGTGCGCTGAATGAGTTCTGGCGCACCTGCGAGATGCAACGCAGTTGGTTTGCGGACAAGTTCTGCCAGCCGATCTACGAAATGTGGCTTGACGAAGCGGTGAGCCGCGGGCGCGTGAAAGCGCCGGGCTATTTTACCGACCCGGCGGTTGCCAGCGCATACAGCGCTTGCAAGTGGAACGGCCCGGCAAGAACAAACCTGAACCCCGTACAGGAAGTGACTGCCGCCGAAAAGCGCATTGCACTGGGCATAAGCACGGCGGAGCAGGAAACCGCACAGATGAGCGGCGGAAGCTACACCGCCAACATCCGGCAGCGGAAGATCGAAGCACAGCAAAAAGCGGAGGTGGACAAGATTGGCAGCGAAGAAACAAACCAAAACGGCCCGGCGGGCCGGTAATCACTTTTGGCAGGTAAAGAACCTGGCCGGGAATGATGCGGAACTGATTTTGTACGGCACCATCAGCGACACAAGCTGGTGGGGCGACGAGATCACACCGCAGCAGTTTATCGACGACATTAAGAGCCTGGGCAGCGTTGACACGCTGACCGTGCGGATCAACAGCGGCGGCGGTGACGTGTTTGCCGCACAGGCCATTGGCGCACAGATCGACAGCTTGAACAAGGCGGGCACCAAAACGGTGTGCCGCATTGACGGACTGTGCGCGAGTGCCGCGACCATCATTGCCAGCCATTGCAGCAAGGTGGTAGCCAACGGAGACGCGCTGTACATGATCCACCTGCCGAGCGTGTACCTGTTTGATGCCTGCGACGAGAATGACTTGCAGGCATACATGAACGAACTGAAAGCCGTAAAGGACAGCATTTTGCAGCTGTATGTGAAAAAGACCGGGCAGGACTTGGACGTGCTGACGAACTGGATGGAAGAAACCAGTTGGTTTACCGCCGACGAAGCAAAGGACAACGGCTTTATTGACGAGGTGGACGAGGATGCCGAACCGGCCCTGATCGAAAACCGGGCCGGTGAGCTGTTTGTAAACAGCGTGAACACCGGGCTTTGCATGAACGAAGCCCCTGACTATGTGAAAAGCGCCCTGCGCAAGCAGCGGCGCTTTTCTAATACAAAAACCCCGGCGGATGCGCCGGAAAACAAGGAGGAACCAAAAATGGCAGAGAACAAGACCACCGGCGCACCTGCTGCACCGGCCATTACCACCGTGGACGCCCTGCGCACCGCCTACCCTGACCTGGTGAACCAGATCGAGAACGCGGCAGCACAGAACGCCACCACCGCCGAGCGTGCCCGCATCAAGGACATTGAGGACATGACGGCACCCGGCGACGAGCAGACCGCTTACGACGCCAAGTTTGGCGACAAGCCGCAGGACGCCGCCGCCTATGCTATCGCCTGCATGAAAGCCCAGAAAGCAGCAGGCGCAAAACACGCGGCCGATGCCGAGGACGACGCAGCCAAGAGCGGCGTAAACGGCGTGAAGCAGGCCGAGCCTGCGGGCAAACCCAAAAACAGCGGCGAGGACAGCGCAATCGCCTGCATCCGCCGCGCCAACAACGTGAAGTAAGGAGGAAGAACTATGGCTATGGACCTTGCTGTGCAGACCTTTAGCACGAAACCCGATTACCTGATCGCAGGTACGGACATTCGCATTACGACTGCCGTTAAGGAGGCCGGTGCCGCGCTGACCCGCGGCATGGTGGTATGCCTTGCCGATGGCAAGCTGACCCAGCCCGCCGTTACCGGCAGTGCTGACCCCTATACCGTTGCCACTACCGGCATGTACGGCATTGTGGCTGACGATGCCGCCAACGGCAAAGATGCCGTTGTGTACCTGACCGGCGAATTTTTTGCCGATGCACTGGTGCTGCCTGAACACGCCAAGGCCGCAGACGTGGAAATCGCCCTGCGCAACATTGGCATTTTCCTGAAATGAGAGAAGGAGGAATGAACTATGCCTAACATGGTTGATCTGTACACCCCGCGCACACTTGCCGAGGTTGTGAAAACCACCCCGCCGGTCCGCACTTTCCTGCGCGACCGTTTCTTTACCAACGTCAAGACCTTCCCCACAAAGCGGGTTGACATTGACATTGTGAAGGGCAACCGCAAGATGGCTGCCTTTATCCACCCGATGGTTGGCGGCGAGATCGTGCAGGCCGAGGGCTACGAGACCAAGAGCTATGTCCCACCGCTGATCAACCCCGCCACGATCAGCACCGCAGACCAGCTGTTGGTGCGCCTGCCCGGCGAGGATATGTACAGCGGCAAGACCCCGGCGGACCGTGCCGCCGAAAAGCTGATTGAGGAATACAACCAGCTGAACGACATGACGACCCGCCGTGAAGAGTGGATGGCCGCGCAGGTGCTTACCACCGGCCAGCTGAAAGTGAAGGGCAAGGGCGTTGACGAGGTGATCGACTTTGGCCTGACGAACAAGACCACGCTGGCGAGCACAAAGAAGTGGGGCGGCTCTGCCGCTGACATCTGGGGCAACCTGAAAGACTGGAAACAGCAGGTAAGCCGCAACGGCTTTGCCAACGCCAACATGGTGATCATGGGCAAGGCTGCCGCTGACGCATTTTTGGCGGATGCCACCATCAAGAACCTGCTGGACAACCGCCGCATTGAGATCGGCGCGATCAAGCCGGAGGAAATGGAAGGCGGGCTGACCTACTACGGCCACCTGAACCTGCCCGGCGTTGACATTTACGGGTACGACGAAGTGTACCTTGACGATGCCGACGACAGCACCAAGCCGCTGATCCCGGACAACATGGTGCTGATGCTGCCCAGCGCCGCGGGCTTTGTGCGTGCTTACGGCCTGTGCACCTACCTGGACGATGCCGGGGCATGGCACAGCGCCGAGACGGACCGCCTGCTGCGCACCTATGTGGAGCACCGCCCGGACCGCCGCTTTATCGAGTTGCAGACCCACCCGCTGCTGATCCCTGACAAGATCGACAGCTGGTTTGCGGCGACGGTGCTGTAATGCAGGGACAAAGTTTAGAGCAGAGATAAGGCTCTCCCCCCCCCTAGCCGCTGCGACGGCAGCCCCATCGCAGAGGGGGCCGAGGGGCAGACGAACGGCGAAAACAGGGCACCGCACGAGATGTGGCGGACGCGAAGTTATGGCCGGGTGAAGGGATGGTTGGGATGGATTTAGAGCAGGATTACGGGCCGGGCACCGAGCCGGAAGAAAAGATGCTGACGTTCAAGGACTGCGCGGCGGCGGACATCGACACCGTGTTCTTCAACGGCAACGAGCACGCCGACCGGCACATCATCGACGGCAAGGACGTTCCAAAAGATCCGGTTGAGGCGCTCAGACTTCATCAGGCGGTATGGACCTGCGGCGTCCGCACGGCGCTAGCACACGGCGGTGTTGTAAACGATCATCACGGCGTCGGAATAAAACTGGGCAGACTTATGAAAGAGCAGTACGGTTCCGCTATGCAGGTATTTGAGGGACTGAAGAAAACACTGGATCCGAACGGTATTATGAATCCGTTTAAACTTGGCCTTTAATGAAAGG
>OMGY01001818.1_pt1 | contig 17611 bp, 17 predicted proteins | sample 1674461 | NCBI WGS metagenome assembly OMGY01 (sample SAMN05578579, study PRJEB25193) | human gut metagenome | biome: Human Microbiome; feature: human-associated habitat; material: feces | host: Homo sapiens | place: USA:Birmingham
TATTTTACTCTCGATTTTTCCTTTCCATACAGTCGCCGTTTGTCCGGCCTCCTCAATATTGCGGCGCATAGCATCCGCTCTCGCTTTTGCCACATAAACTTCCTGCCTTGGCGCACACTCAGTACATAGTCCCTCATCCTCGTTAAAACAGGCGTCGCACACATACTGATGACAGCCATGGCAACGATGGAAATGTTGTCGTGCTTCATTTTGAGCCATCTCAAATGCTCTTTCATGCTCTTTCTGCCACTCAGGAGACCTTCCTTCAAATCTTTCAGAAAGAATATTACCGCCACGTTCTGCGCTGTAAGCGATATCCCGCACTTTTCCGCCGATAAGATACAGCGGCTTACCCGTTTCTTTTTTCAGCGCCGCGGCAAGCGAAAACAGCGGTTCTGGCACAAAATCACGCATTAACACGAAAAACCTCTCAAAAAAACAAAAAATTTTTACAATATCATTATATCAAACGAAAAAATAAATTGCAAATTTTTTTTAAATGTTATATAATGAATACGCGAGTTTTTTTCGCGGACAAAAGAAGAAGGAAAAATGCCTTGTATCATCTTATCGTAAATCCCGATGCGGGAAAGCATAAAACGCTGCGCGCCGCGCGCGCCGTCGCCGATTTTTTCGACGAACGGGAAGCGGAATACGTTATTCACGAAATGACGTCGAAACAGATTTTACGCACTACCATACGCGAACTTTCCGCTCCGCTGAAAGAGAACGAGGAGCGCCGCAACGTAATCGTAGTGGGCGGCGACGGTACGATGCACGCCGTTCTGAACGCGCTGGACGATATTTCTTCGGTGAACATCGGGTTGATCCCCGCGGGCACGGGGAACGATTTCGCCGCGTCGGTGAAACTTCCCTCAGACACCAAAAAGGCTTCGGAAATCATTCTGAACGGCACGCCGAGAGATATGGATTATCTTGACGTGGGCGGCGTTCGCTGCATGAACGTAGGAGGGCTGGGCATCGACGTAGACGTGCTGAAACGCTACAATAAATCGCAGAAAATTCACGGCAGACTCAAATACATGCGTTGCCTGATTCAGAGCATCCTGCATTTCAAAGGAAACGATATCATCATCGAAAGCGAGGGGAAAAGCGAAAAACATCGCGCGTTTCTGGCGGTGGCGTGCAACGGTTCGCAAATCGGCGGCGGCATTAAAATCTGCCCGGCGGCGGTGGCGGGCGACGGGCTGATCGACGTGTGTTTCGTGGAAATGGTCCGCGGACCGAAAGTCATCGGCGCGTTTATCAAGCTTCTCAAAGGAAAAGTTCTGGAATACAAAAAAACAACGCATTTTCGCTGTAAAAGCGTCCGCTTTGAAATTCCGGGCGGCGCCACCGTTCAGCTGGACGGCGAACTGTACGACAATCTCGATTTCGACGCGCAGATTAAAACCGGACTGAAAATGTATCTGCCGCATGCGGAGGGATAAGTTCGGAAACGTTAAAGCCGAAGAGGTCGGAAACGTTAAAACAACGGGCGGAGGGGTTATGAAAAATTCCACGTATAAAAAAATACTCGGAAAAATCCCCGCGGGGGTGTTCGTATTCGGGGAAGATTTGCGTATTTTATATGCCAACGCCTCGTTCGCGCGCGCTTTCGCTTCGCCCGGTTATGCCAAAAAAGCGGGCGAAAGCATTAAAAGCGGCGCTTTTCTCGACGCGTATCTTTCCTGCCCCGTTCGCGCCGGAGGCGGCGAAAAAAAACAATCGTTCTGCGGAAAAAAGGCGGAGTGCGGTTATTGCACGCTGCACCGCGTAATGGCGCGCGCCGCGCAGGAAAACGCGGAACAATCGGATGTGATTTCCGTTACCGTAAATAAGGGAAACCGCACGGAAACCATCGGCACGAGAATCCGTATTTTACCCGTAGACGATGAATCGCCGCGCGGAAAAAAGCGCGGAAAGCGGCTGTTTCTCGGCTTGACCGACGGCGCGATGCAAACGGAAATCGCGCGGGAAATGCTCACGGCAAAAAGAATGCAGCAGCGGTTGTTGCCCGCGGGAAAGCAGACGGGCGGCGTGCCGTATTCGTATATGTATATTCCCTGCCTCGATATCGGCGGCGATTTGCCGGACGTGTACGAGCTGGACGGAAAAGTGTACGGCGTTCTATCGGACGTATCGGGCAAAGGTATTTCCGCCGGCATGCTTTCCGCGTTTATCCGCGCGGGATTTAACCGCAAGGAACAATCGGTGGCGAAAGCGGTATCGTCGCTGCGCGATAAATTCGTGGAATTAAACCCGGACGAACGTTCGTACATCACGGTGGCGGCGGTGTGCATGGATAAAGCTACGCACACGCTTTCGTACGTGCTTGCGGGACACAACGCGCCCATACTTCTTAAAAGCGGCAGGGGGTACGGTATTAACGAAATCGAAGATCCCGCGCCGCCCGTTTCCAACTGGATAGCCGATTACAGGTACGCGGAAAAAACCATGCCTTACGAAGCGGGCGATCTTTTGGTGCTGTTATCGGACGGCGTTACGGAATGCGCCAACACGGCGGGCGAACGATTCGGCATCGAACGCGCGGAAAGCGTGCTGATGCAGTCTGCCTGCGCGGAAGATTTTATCGGAAAATTAAAGAACGCGCTCACCGTGTTCTGCGGCGGAAAATTCGGCGACGATATTACGGCGATGGCGTTCGATCTGAAATAAAACGCGGCGGAAAACCGCCGGAAAAGGGGTAATAAGGAAATGATCGATTTTCATACGCATATACTGCCCGGCATCGACGACGGCGCGAAAGACGTTTCCGTTTCCGCCGCGATGCTGGAGATGGAAAAGGAACAGGGCGTAAACGAAATCGTGCTTACGCCGCATTATTACGGAAAATTTTACTCTCCGACAGATTTCGTGCGCCGCCGCGCCGCCGCGTACGAAAAACTGCTTGCCGTTGCGGCAGGAGAGTTTTTTTTCACGCTCGGCGCCGAAATTCATTTTTCCGACACGCTGTCCGTCAACGCGGAGTGCAGAAAGCTTGCCATAGGCGATACGCGTTACGCGCTGGTGGAACTGCCGTTCGGCGAAAAGTGGTCCGGCTCGCTGTTTACGCGGCTTCGGTATTTTATGGACGAAACGGAACTTACCCCGGTGATTGCGCATATCTGCCGTTATCCGCAACTCAGAAAAAATCCCGAAACGCTGCTTCGTCTGGCGGAAATGGGGTGTTTGCTGCAGGTGAACGCCTCGGCGTTCTGCGATAAAGATTCAAGCGGCTTCGCGTTCGCGGCGCTGAAGCATAATCTCGTGCATTGCCTCGGATCGGATTGCCACAACGTAACCGATCGCGCGCCCGATTTGAAGCGCGCGGAAGAGGCGATTGCGCAGGCGGGGTATGCCGATCGGCTGGAAGAAATCGGGCGGATTATGAAATGCGTTACGGAGGACCGCCCTGTGAAATGCGCGGCGGCAACGCCCGTGAAAAAATTTTTTAATCGTTACAGGTAAACGATGGCGAAAAAAGAGAACGACAAAAAAAGGACGGTTCTCCCTCGCGTTTTTACAACGCTTTTTACGCTGCTGTATCTGGGCTGGATTTTTTCGAATTCGCTGGCTACGGTGCAGCAAAGCGGCGCGGCGAGCGGAAAAGTGCGCGACGCCGTGCAGAAAATCGTCGATTTTTTCTTCGGCAAAGGGCAAATCTGCGTTTCGCATCGATTCATCCGTAAAGCGGCGCATTTTTCCGAATTCGCGCTGCTTGGTTTTCTTGCGTTTTTTATGTATGATACGTATTTTTCCGCAAGGAAAAAAGCGACGGCAATCTGCGCGTTCCTTGCGACCGGCACAACGCTTGCGGGCGGGGCGGCGGACGAGTGCATACAGATTTTTGCGGACGGCAGAGGCCCTTCCGTGTTCGACGCGATGATTGATTTTGCGGGCGGAATCTGCGGCGTCTTTGTGGCGTTGGCGGTGTTTTTTATCGCAAAAAAAGTAAAAAACTCGTATCGCCGACGGTTTCTATAGTTTTGTATATTTAATTTAAGCGCAACATTATCGAAATAGAGTTAAAAGAGTGAATCAAAAGGAAAAATCCTAGATTATCCCCGGCGGCGGGTACAGCGACGTTTGTTCTTACAGCGAGGGTTTTCCGATAGCGCAGGAAATGTGGAAAAGAGGATATAATTGTTTTGTATTGTATTATAGGGTTTTTCCGCGTGCGTATATGCCGAATCCCATAGAGGACGTCGCGAGGGCGATGAAGTATATCATAGAGAATTATTCCGAATTGTATATTTCCGACTATCTGCTTATGGGATTTTCGGCGGGCGGTCATCTTGCCGGAATATGGGCTACGAAGCAGGGTTATCAGAGATATAATCTGCCGAAGCCGAAATTTTTGTCTTTAACGTACCCCGTGATAGATTTGTCGCTTAAAAAAGGCGTTACGAGAGCAAATTGTCTGGGCGAAAACTGTTCGGAGGAAGAGGTGAAAAAATATTTCGTTCATACGAACGTGGACGAAAATTACCCCGAAACCTATTTATGGCAGGGCAGAAACGATCAGTGCATTTCTTTTGAAAATTCCGTAATGATGGACAAGGCTCTGACCGAAAATAACGTAAAACATAAATACGTCGTTTATGACGATACTTGCCATGGTTTCGGATCGGGAAAAGGAACTTGCGCCGAAGGCTGGATAGACGATATGCTTAAATTTTTTAACGAAAACAATAAGGAGTAAACAGATATGGCATTTGATAAAGATTTTGCGTGGGGCGTCGCGTGTTCCGCTTATCAGACAGAAGGAGCGGAGAATGAGGACGGCAGAGGCGAGAGTATATGGGACAGCAAGTTCACTAAGGGGAAAACCCTCGGAGATATGAACGGAAAAATTGCCTGCGACCATTATCACAGATACAAAGAGGACGTCGCGCTTTTAAAAGAACTCGGAATAAAGAATTATCGTTTTTCGATAAGTTGGACGAGAATATTTCCATGCGGTACGGGAGAAGTCAATTTAAAAGGCGTTGAGTTCTATAAAGACCTCGTTAATCGACTTATAGCCGCAGATATTACGCCTTGGGTAACGCTTTTTCACTGGGATTTGCCGCGTAGTCTTTACGAAAAGGGCGGGTATCTGAATAGGGAAATAAGCGATTGGTTTGCGGGGTATGCCGCCAAAGTCGTTGAGATTTTCGGCGATAAAGTAACTAATTACATTATTATGAACGAGCCGCAATGTATCGTGGAAGAAGGGCACTTTATGGGTACGCAGGCGCCGTTTTTAAAACTTTCGAGAAAAGAAACTTTCACGGTCGCCCACAATCTTCTTTTGTGCATGGGTAAAGCGGAAAAGGCAATGCGAAAAGCCGCGAAACATAAACTGAATATCGGTATAGCCCCGTGTTTTACTCCGATGATGCCTATGAAAGAGGAAGACGCCGAGATTGTCCTTAATTACAATTTTTCGCCGAGCGGAGATTTTTGGGACGGATGCTATTTTACCGATGCTATTATAAAGGGCGAGTTTACGAAAGAGTATAAAGAGTGGTTTAAAAAATACGATTATTACCCTTCCGAAAGCGATATGAAGATTATAAAGAGCGATCTCGATTTCTTCTGCGCTAATTTATACAGAGGGTTTTATATTGAAAATACCGCAGACGGAATAAAAAGAAAGCCCGTTACGCCTACGGACGATTTTTCCGCTACGGAATGGGCGGTTACGCCCGAGGCAATGAAATATCTCGTGAAATACTATTATGAGAGATACAGGTTGCCGATGATTTTATCAGAAAACGGCGTTGCGCTTTCCGAATGGAAAACTTTAAACGGCGATATCCCCGATGATATGCGGATAGACTATATGAAAAGGCATATCGAAGAGATGAAAAAAGTTGCAGACGAATATCCCGTAAAAGGCTATTTTTACTGGTCGTTTACGGATAATTTTGAATGGGCGCTCGGCTATTCGAAGCGTTTCGGGCTTGTTTACATAGACTATAATACGTTGGAGCGAATTCCTAAAAAGAGCGCGTTTTGGTATAAAAAAGTCATTGAAACGAACGGGGATAATCTCGATTAAACGAAAGAGGAGAATCATATGTCTGAAAAATACGGAAAGTTCGCCGATAAACTCGGCGGCTACATAATCGACAAATTGCCCGACGCGGGAAATTACGAGTATATTTATAAAAACGACGAAATACTCGTAAAGGTAGATCAGTACGGTGTTGTCGCCGTTCAGATAAATCCGCCCGTCGGCGAAGCCGTTTTCAAAAGAGAAGAACGGGAAGTCGGGTCGCCCGTTAAGGCGTTGATTTCGGACGGCGAGAGGGTTTTCGACAACTTCGGCGTATTGACCGCCGATAAGTTAATGATAACGTTTTTGCCCGAAAAATCGACTTATAGCCTCACTTTCGGAAAAACGAAGGTCGAAACCGAGGTTTTCGTAACGAATAAAGGCAAGCGCTTTATAATGAACGTTACAATCGAAAATTTCGGCGATAAAGACAAAGAGTATAAGATACTGAAATGTTGTTTCCCGTATCTCAACGAACTTTTAATGGCGCCGTGGGATAAGCCCGAATGGTATACGAGAACGGAATATCTTAAGGATAAGAACGCCTTTTTAACGACGAAATACAGCGTTGCGGGCAAAAAGGAAGAGAGACGTTATCTTACGGTTGTCGATAGCGATAAAACTGAAGGTCGGGAGTTGAGTCTTGAAAGGCTTACGACGGCGACTAAAAATTTCAGCGCGATACCCGATAAAATCGGCGTCAAAACCGAAGATACTCTTTACGCCTTTAAGCAATGCGTTTCTACCCTTTCTTCCGTTACGGTTAAAAAGGGCGGAAAGTATTCCTTTACGCAGGTGTTTTCCGTTACAGCCGACGACGGTAAAATCACGGAAGAAATTGATCACTCGAAAGTATATTTCGACGAAAAAAATCGAAAAGAAGAAGAAAAAATACTTGAAAGGAAATACGCCGAATTATTTTCGGTAAGAACGATAAAAACGGACGATAGAGACTTCGATAAATTCATAAACGGCTTTTTGCCGCTCGAAATGTACTGGGTTTCTTCGCTTGACCGCGGTTGGCCGACGGGAATGAGAGGTGTGAGAGACGCCGCGAACGATTTCGAAGGAATGCTTTGTTACGATAAGCAGATGTGTAAAGACGTAATCGAAAACATTTTCTCGAAGCAGAGAAGCGACGGGTGGTATCCGAGACAGGTACCTTTCGGCAGCGGTACGAAATTCGATTTGAGGGAGTTTGTCGATTCGGCGTGCTTCTTCACCGAATACGTTTACGACTATCTCGCTTACACCGACGATTATTCGATTTTAGAAAAAGAGTACCCGTATTATGACAGCGAAAAGGCTGAAAGCGGCTTAGAGCATTTGAAAAAGGGGCTTGACTATCTTATTTCGGACGACGCGTCGGGCGAACACGGACTTGTTAAAATGCGTGGCGGAGATTGGCTCGATTGTTTAAGCGGAGTAGGCAAAAAAGGCAGAGGCGAAAGCGTAATGGTGTCATGCCAACTCGTTATGTGCCTTAGATATTTATCAGAAATAATGAATAAAGTCGGGCAGACAAGAGACGTTGAAAAATACGAAAAGTCAGCCTATAAGTTGATAAACGCGATAAACAAGGCGTCATTTAACGGTAAATTTTATAACGCCGTGTACACCGATAACGGCTCTTGGCTTTTTTCCGAAAAGGACGAGGACGGCGAAAAGAGAGTATACGTCCCGACGAACGCATACGCCGTTATAAGCGGAGTGGCGGACGGTAAGGAAGAATCGATATTCTCGGAAATAGCCGCTTTGAAAACCTTGGACGGTTACAAGTTGTTTTCCGAGCCGCTCGGCGGTAAGTTCATAGACGGAATAGGTAAAATGGGAACGGGAGATTTTCAGCCGTATTTCGCCGAGAACGCAAGCGTGTATAACCACGGTTCGCAGTGCTTTCTGATAAGGGCGTTGGCAAAAGCGGGGAGATACGAAGATATAGCCGAAGTCTTGGGGTACGCAATGCCCTTGTATGCGGATAAACATTCGCCGGAAAAGACCTGTTCCGCGCCCTACGCGATAACAAACTGTTATCATTTAGTGCCGTCTTTCTACGGCAGGTCGGGCTTCTCGTTTTTGACGGGCAGCGTCGCTATGATCGAAAGAGCGGTTTATTCTTGGGCGTTCGGCATAAACTTTACGCTTCGCGACATGGTAATAACACCGTGCGTACCAAAGAAATACGAAAACGCAGAGGTGGTAACGCCGTTTAACGGTCATAAAATAACCGTACAATATTCTGGCTACGGAGCGAAAATACAGTGTGCGGAAATAAACGGTAAAACGCTTCCCTTATCGGCGGACGGTCGTTCGGCTCGGATAGAAAAGTCGCGAATATCCGACGACGTGACAATTACTATTAAATTAAGTAACAAATGACAATATTTTAATTAACATAAGCGCTAAAAAAAAGCGGTAATTATTTAACAAAAATTTCAAAATGACTCTTTGGCGGGTGCTTGACTTATACAAGCGCGCCGCTTCGCGTCGCGGTCAAACACCCGCCAAACAACTCATTTAAACTCGGTAATTTTACGCCAAAGAAGTCCTTTGCAAAAAATAATACGAACTCCGATTTATTTTCAGAGTTCGTATTATTTGCATATGGTGGAGTGGGGATGTTTGCGTTCGCACACCTTTTGCGCTATTTACAGCCTCTTTCGTATCATCTATAGTCAGTTTTTCGATGTCTTTACCGCCGCGAAGATTGAAAAACACTACGGTATCATTGTCGGAAACGAATACTTGACTTACAAGGTGGTTTATTATTTGTTTTTGGTATTCTTTATCGTTGACGTCGCCTTTAAGCAGTTCTTCAATAAAAGCAAGCAAATCTTTCTTCGTAATTCTATAGCCGCGTTCTAATTCGAGTTGTGCCTTTTGCGTTTCCAAATCGCTGAGCAGAATTTCATACTCTGCCATTTTCGTTTCAATTTTGTTTTTCAACAGTTGGCTCTTTGCGTCTATAAACGCGTCGGCAAGTTTTTCCGCTTCGCTTTGTATATTGGCAATTCGTGCAGAGATACTCCTGAGATTATCTTCGTCAGTACGTTTTTCGTAATAGGAAAATACATCGTCAACTGCCATTTCCGCATTTTTCTTATCTTTCAAAAAGTTCACTACGCACGACGTAACGTAACTTTCGAGATTATCCTTATTTTCACGGAGTTTATCGCACTCGTGCTTTTGCCTTTTCTTGCAAGTATAGTAGGAATATTTTTTGCCGCTTTTGCCTGTGCTTTTATCCGCAACCATTTCAGAGCCACAATGTCCGCAAAAGACTTTGCCGCTCAAAAGATAAGGCACTTTTGCCGTTTCCTGTCCGCCGAGAACGTACTTGTTTTCTGCAAGTTTCTCCTGCACTTTTAAAAACAAGGCTTTATCCACGATTGTCGGGTAGATATTTTGGCAATCTCTGCCGCCGAACTTAAATTCCCCGGTATATTTTTCGTTGGTCATCCAGTTGTCAAAAGAACGACCTTTGAAACGTTTTCCGTTTATGCGAAAGCCTTTTTCATTCAGAATATCCGCTATTTGCTTTTTGGTTTTACCGTCGGCATATTGAGTGAAAATAAATCGTATAATTTCTGCCTCTTCTTCGTAAACAACGACTTTTTTAACAGGCTTAGCGTTATCGGCTGCCTGCTCTATTTCAAGACGATATCCGAAAGGCACTTTTCCGCCGCAAAACATTCCGTTGGCAATGCTCGTATCAATGCCGTCGCGGATACGTTTGGAAAGACGTTTACTGTATTTTTCGGCGTTCCATTCCAAAAACATTTCATAGAACTCGCCGCCTTCATCTTCGGATATAGGCTCGAGCGCGGATATAACTTTTATGCCGTATTTTTCTTTAAGCATTTCTTTGTACATAACGCTGTCGCGACGGTTTCTCGCGAACCTGTCGAACATATAAACGATTATGTACTTGAACGCTCCCGTTTGAGCATCGGATACCATTTTTTGAAATGCAGGACGGTCGGTATTCGTACCCGTTTTGGCTTTATCCGAGTAAACGTTGACTATTTTTATGCCTTTGTTTTCGGCAAATTCACTGCAAATACGAATTTGAGCCTCTATACTTTGCTCATTCTGACTTTGAGAACTGAACCGAGCGTATATTATTCCGTTTTCCATTTTGCCTCCGAGAAGATTTATTTTTTCGGCAAACAACCTATCGGGAAATGGCGGAACAGTCAAGGAATAAGTAGAAAATATTGCCGTATAAGTCGATTAACTCATAGTTTTCAGCGATATTTTATACCCTTGACGGAGCCGACATTTTCCGATAGCATAACACCGAAAAATAAAATCGAAAAATTCCAATAATAATTTTATTCGCTTATCGGCACAAACGTTTTCATAAATCGTTTCAACAAGAATGCGCAAAAATACGGGAAAGTGTATATCTGCTCGCTGTAGCCGATATTATTTGCAGACAGTTTGAAACCATAGGCAATATCGGGATATTTTTCCGAAGAAATCAGCGTTCTTAAGGATTTGGAGCGACCGCCTTTTGCTTTTACTTCTACCGGTATCATCTGCATAATATTCGCAAACAAACCAATTAAAAAGGGCGTGACATTTCACACCCTTATAATCAACCATATAATCGTTATTGCCGAGTTCTTTCAAAACCGTTATTTCTGCCATTTCTCCGTTCAGCGAGTTGATATGAGCCATTGCTTTATATTCTTTCATAGTAAAACTCCTTTAATAAATTTCGATTAAGCCGTCGCTGTATTCTTGCAGATATTCTTCGCCGCAATATCTTCCGTATCTTTCAAGGTCGATAAAGTCGATAATGCTGTCGGGTATTTCGTAGCCACAACAGTCGAGCATTTCTTTGCCGTAATCTTCCCACGAATAGCCGCTCCAAAGATTGATACAATCGTCCCAACGGACGCCGTGCGATTTAACTTTTTCTTCAAAATCGTCAAAATTGCGGACTTCGAGAAAAGCGCAAAAGACTTTGTATTTGTAATCGTCGTCCAAAACGCCCGATTCTTTCAAAGTATTGAACAGCGTTTCGGGGTTTACGTAATCCCAATTTATTGAACGGTCTTCGATACCTTCAATGTCCTGTATGAACAGTTCTTCGTCGATACCTTCAAGTTCAAAGCCTTCTTTTTTAAGTTCTTCTACAATTTCGTCCCAATCGGAATAGTCCGAAAGGTCGAGCCATTTCGAGCCTAATGCTCTTTCGTTACATTCGTTATATGAACCCCACGAGCCTATAACTATTTTTATATCATTCATTTTTTAAGCCTCCTTCGATAATAAGTTTTTCTTCGATTCTTTCTTTTGCTTCATCGAGTAATTCTTCTAAATCAATAATTGGTGCATTCATAATTAAAACTCCTCGAATTCGTCTATATAAATTTTTGTGTATAAACAACCGTATTCAAAGTAACGGCGATTGTCATCAAACAATAGGTCAAAAGTTTTAACGCTTATTCTTCCTGTGTCACTCACGGCAACCGTTACTTCGCGTTTTTCATCATCGACTTCGAGTAAATCGAACGTTATAAAATTTTCACCGTTAAAATAATCGTATTCGGGCATTTCAGTTTTCCTCCACGATTTTGTACCATACCTGATATTCAACTTCTAAATCGAGTATATCGTAAGAACCGTCTTTATCTCTATAAACGGGAACGTCGGTATAATACATTGTGATATATCCTTTGAATTCGTTTGACTTGTCTTTAATAGGACGGCAAGCCTTTTCTACGTCGTCGAATACTCTTATGAACGGTTTATTGTTCTTCGAGATACATGGACAGAGTAAATTACCTTCGGACAAGTATCCGAAACCGGACAATTTTTTATCCGATTTACTTCTTACGTTATTAAGCGGTAAAAATGGACACACTAAAAATTCATTAAAATTATCAAATTAAAGCGATTTTCTTACCTGAAATAGCAAAAAACGGCTTTGTTTAGTACAGAGCCGTTTTTCGTATGTATATAAATTACTGTTTTTATTAGAATTCCGTTTCGCTTTGTACAAGAAGCAGCAAGTCTGGCATTATAGCAGATTTTTGTTTTCCATAACAATACTGCTTTAATTCCGTAGTGCTTTCTTTGTATACGCGGTAGAAAATATAATCTAATAGCTTCGTTATATCGTTATCTCGCGTTTCGGTTTCGTTGATGACGTAAATTGCTTGTAAAACGGCGTGAATTTCATCGGTATGACGCATTGTTCGTTTTTCCATTGTGAATTCTCCTTGTGGGTATTGATTATTGCAACGCGCTGACGGCGTGTAAATATTTTTTTTGAATACGAAGTTTACGGCGATAAATAGTGGTATAATCTACGTTGAAATACCGCTTCATATCAATCGTTCGCATACCGTTCATCATCGCTAAAAGTGTTTCGTATTCGTAATCGGGTAGTTTCATTGTTTTAATAATTTTTTCGTAGCGTTCATATGATGTTTCTTCGGTTGCCTGTTTTGCATAGGGATCAATCGTAAGTTCGTTGTGCCGCAGATTCTGATCTTCATAACTGCCGACTTCGTATTTGGCGTTTTTGGTATATTTCTTCCAAAGCATTCTGCCCATATGACGGTAGCAGGCAAGACGAATCGGAAGCGGCTTTCCGAATTTACCGATACAAAGATCGCCTAATTTTTTGCCGAGAAATCGGCATAAAAAGCAGATAGCTTCTTCGGCGTAATCGTAGGCTTCCGAATACGGTTTCAGAATATCGGTGCGGCAGTAAATATCCTTATACAAACGTTGAAACACGTAGTATAAATCGCGGGTGGAATGAATCATTCGCGTTCTTACCGAGCTTAAAGCAATCAGCTCGCCGATCTGACGGATGTTCTGTTCGGTTATGACTGTGTCGTCGCTGAAACGGTAGGTTTTCTGTTGTTGAATCATAGTGGTTTTCTCCTGAGTTTGTTTTATTTTGCCTTTTCGGCAACCGAAAACAAGCACGGAGAAAATTTGTTTGCGAGATTTTATGAGTGGCGGACAGAACGGAAGTCAACGAAACAGCCGAAAAATTATTGCGTTGACGGCAGGAAGTAATGCGAATTTTCGGCAATAATTTTTGCCGTTGACTTCCGTTTTTCTCTGTGCTACCCATACTCACCGAAAAGGCAAAAATATAATTGAAAAACCAACTATCGGCAGGCAATATTTTTACAAAAATTATACAATTCATTGAAGAAAAATTTTACAAGTCGATGATATAATCTCGATTAAAACTTAGGGCTATTTACCTTAGGTAATAAATGCTGTTAAGGAGACTTTTATATGAAAATCGGAAAAAATACTATTCGATTTGGCAGTGCTTTTAAAAGGCTTTTTGCTGTAATTCTAAGCGTATTATTTTGCGGAACGTTTACCGCCTGTGGTAAACAACAGGATAAAGAAACCAAGTACAACGTGGCAATCCGCGTAGGTTGTAGTGATGGAACGTATGTTACTTTCCCGGTGGGAACGGATGAGGAACATATTACTTTACAATATGATGGCATAGAACGCACTTATTGGGTAGTAAGTTATAATTTACCCGATCACCCGCGTTATGGAGATGATTGGTTTAAACCGAGTAGCGAAGGGGCAAATGTGTTCGGAAAAACAATGACATATTGTGCGCCGGGTGGATTAAATCAATCATATAAGGGTCCGATTAAAGAAAAAGGCGAATATTGCATTTCAATTTATGCGGATTCGACATCGAATTTATGGTATTTTAGATCAATATATTTATTTATAACAATAATTTGAAAAGGAAAACTATTATGACAAAAACGAAAAAAATTGTTCTACCTCTGTTTGTTGCTCTAATCGCATTATTAAGTATCCTTGCTCTTATGGGCTCCACAATCAAGGCGTCTGTTTATGCAGATAGTATAATATATTTTTCAGATGAAAAGTATACAGAAAGTGATGTTTTGATTAATAGTGATGGGAGTGAATCTAACAAAAATATTCAGACTTTTTCTGAGGAAGTAAAATCAGCATCCGTTGGAACTTCTTTTCCTGAACTTTCACAGGTTATTCCTCTTAAGTATCTGGAATCTTCGAATGAGGAAGATGTCTTTCAGTATAACGGCAATGAGTATGGTTTTTATGTTGCAAAAGCCGGAAATTATTTTGATGTCCTTTTGATAGACTTTGTATATGAGTTTCAAGACGAAAAAACTCATTCAGACCTTGAATACAAAATACGAATCAAGCCGATACTGCAGCAGACATTCTTTCGAAGCGAAGATGAGAACGGTAATTATATATGGACTAAATCCGAATTAAGTAATTACAGATATTATGTGGCAAATCCTCGATTTTTAAGTATTGTTCAGAATGAAAATGCCTTAAATTATGAAGATAATGGGTATAATAAATCAACCGATGACGGGGTGATCATTCAGCAATTCAGAATCAATTATGGGAAAATCAGTTACGCAACAGAAGATGATTTGAGTGAAATTATAAACAAATTTGGGGCAGATATGCTTGTTGATACTACCTGTTCAATATTGGATGATGTTTGTCCGGGGTTAGGCACCGTCGCGGGGCTTATAAAGGATTTTCATGATCTGGGTGTCGATATTTATGAAACCGGAAAAGAGTCGACTGTTCTCGCCGATAACGAAAATAATATCGAGACGCGGTTTTCTAAAACGGAGCAAAGAAACAATGCTCAATTTAAAGGTTATTCTCGTGTAGCGGGTTTTATGCCGAAGGAAGAAATAATTCTGTCCGATGCAAATGATTCCTTTGCTGAGATGATAGTTGTTTTAAATGATGCAAATTATAAAAGTAGGTTAATGCAATTTTGCGAATTTGATATAGCGCGCAGAAGCGGAAATTATTCATCAATGGAATATGTTGTCGGAAATTGGCGCGATGAAGAGGCGCCGTCGCTTAATTTTTCAACACAACGTATATTATTTGAAGATCAGGCTCCTGAATTTGAAGTTAAAGAAAATAATGTAGAAGGGGAAGACATTTCCGTATATCTTCTTCAAAACGGCAAACAGACAATTATGTTTGAACCTGAATACTCCGGGGCCTACAAGTTTGATTTAGGAAATTCTGTTGGCGTAGATTTATGCGTAGCCGATTTTAATGGAAACATTATAGAAGGAAACGGTTATTATGATTTAAGAGCTGGTGAAAAGTATCGTATTATTGTTGTTTCTAAGGGAGAAAAAGTAATAACGTCGCTTGGTATCAGCCTGGCTGACGGTAAACATTCCGGTACGATTTATACCAACGAACAACAGCTACTCAAGCTGAATATTCTTCAACCAGATGTATACAATTTGTCAACGGGTAGCACAAATTGTTTAATAAAAAATATTTTTACAAAAACGAACCAGGGGTTAGTTCCGTACTCGGAGTACAGCGATTATACTTCCTATTCGACAATCAGCATACCTTTATATGCAGATGAATATTTTGTTTTGCTGTTTAACGATTCAAATCAAAGTTGTAGCTTTAATTTTGATTCGGAAATCTGTGGGCTTGCAGAATCGGATGTTGACAATAAGATTAATGCAGACGGATTCAATTATGTATACCTTAAATTTAAGCTGAGTACGGGTAATTATACGTGTACAATTCCTAATGCGCATAATTATATCGTTTTAAACGATGCCATGGAGTCAATAGGATTAATAAGGTATAGCAACGGAAATTTTGAATTTGAAAATTCTTATAATGTTGTTTACATAGGAGTACTTGCAAGTAAAGGCGAAGTTGATATTTATTTAAACTTATCAGAATATTCATATACTTGGAAAGTGGACGGAAAAGTCGTAAGTAATAATGTAGAGTTAGAAAGAGGCAACAGCTATACCATAGAGTTTTATATTAACGGAGTTGAGCAAGGCGATGATTTTATCAGTTATATAGATAAGAATGACAAGGCGCTTGCAGAAGGCATCAAATTTTCCGGTAATCAATTAACACTTATGGATTATTGCCCTATTGGAAAATCTTTTGAAATCAAGTATTCTTTAAGTGCTTCGGCCGAATCAAAGAGCGGTTTAACGATAACGCCCAAATATACAGTAACTTTTGAGGGCATAAATGTTACTAATGATGAGGACCTTACATTTAACTGGGTGCAGACAGGCGATCTTGCAAAGATCTATTACACCTTATCTAATGGTACCATCACGTGTAGCGGAACGATAGATACGGCCGGGTATATTTCAGGAAAAATTTATAGAGAAGATTTGACTAAATTCACGTCGACTTTCGGAATAAGTAGCGCTACGATATCGATAAAACAGATAGGAGTAAATACTTCAAAGGGAGTTGAAGTGATAAAGCTGGAAACATCTTTTACCCAAACAGTACATATGACATATGGTGGCGGAACGGGTACAAAGAACGATAAATTTATAATTTCCAGCAATAGGCATTTCAAAAATTTAAAGCTAAGCAAAACAAACAATAATTATTTTAAAATCACAAAATACATCTCTCTTGAAGGTAATATAATTGATAATTTCTATGGTGTTATTGATAATGATCAATTGATCGTGATTGGTTGGAAACCTTCAGGGGGGAATGAAATGGGGATAATTTTGCATAATTATGGAATAATAAAAAATCTTCATGTCAATATAGATTATAATTTTAGCTTATCAGGCTTTGGCGAGCAGACAATAGGTGGAATTGTTTGCTACAATGAGAGCAGCGGGGTAATAGAAACTTGTAGTATAAATAATGAATTAAAGGCAAGCCGGTTGGATTTTATGTCTACTGTGGGCGGAATTGTTGGCGTTAATAATGGTACTATTCGTGATTGTTGGGCAACTGCCGATGTTAAGACAAGCGGAACATTTGGTGTGATTGCAGGAATAAATTATGGTATTATTACAGGCTGTTGTGGAATGGGTAAAATTACACAACAAGTTAGCAAGTATGACGGTGCCTATGAGTTAAGTCGTGTGGGCGGTATTGCTGGATTGAACGAAAAAGGTGGAAAAATATCTAATTGTGTTGGAGGAACTAAGGATGATTCATATTTAAGGGTTGTTATTGATGTGGAATATGTAGATGATGAAGCGTTGGCTCCATATTCTGGTCCCATCGCGGGAGAGAATAAAGGGGAAATAAGTAATTGTAGTAATTATGGTTATACTATTAATACAGGCAACCTGCATTCATGGAAAAAGTGGTTCCACACTTATGCACAATTAAAAAATATAAATAATAACATATAATAATTAAAATGATTATTTCGTCGCCAAAAATAAATTTTGGCGGCGATTTTCATAATTGTCTTTAATGATGCATTAATTGGAAAATTTGTAAGGATTATTTTAATTATCCATACATAAAAGAAATGTTTGTAGGCAAGTAATATTTTGCTTTGCGACAGCTCTGCGTTCGTTGTGTTGAATATAGTTTTGTTTTAAAAAGGCAAAAAATTTTTGTAAGAAATATCGCGAAAAATGTTTTAACGAACAGAAAAACGGTTATAAAACGTATACAAGCGGAGGCTATTTTCTGCTTGTAAGAAAAATTACATAGAATTATTCGTTAATCAGAATGTGCGGATAGGAAAGTGTCCGCAACGGTGAC
>OMGY01001819.1_pt1 | contig 17600 bp, 17 predicted proteins | sample 1674461 | NCBI WGS metagenome assembly OMGY01 (sample SAMN05578579, study PRJEB25193) | human gut metagenome | biome: Human Microbiome; feature: human-associated habitat; material: feces | host: Homo sapiens | place: USA:Birmingham
AGAAATCATGCATTCGCATGATTTCGCGCCGCAATTCTCGGGTTTTCTGTGAACTACGTTCACAAAAAACACCTCGCGGAACGTCACCAGTGAATAGTAACCCTCTTGTTCAAGTTCACCTTTCGCACATTTTCCCACAACGTAAAACCACCGCCCAGTCAGCGTTCTTGCCAACAGACGGTGGTTTATTTATACATTTTTTAGGGAAAGGAAAGAGTTTTTCTTAAGAGTTCTTTCTCTTAAGATGTATATATCATACCTCATAATTGTGAAAGGTATTTGTCCAAATTATAATTTTTTTCTAAAATTTCTAAAATGAAAATAACTAATTCGTAACTGGCATCACAATTCCATCCCTGTTCTTCCCATTGTGTCCTGTTTTCAGATCATAACGTTTCATTATCTTCTGAAAGTCAGAACATAACTCTTACCATCCGTTAATACTATGAAGATTACTGTTCACGCCCTTCACAACAACACGCTTCTCAATGCACAATATCAGTCGTGTCTCTGATTCTTATTTCCATACGCTTCGCAAAATCTTGCTGCAAATGCCGGCGGCTCATTGTTGGCATAAAGGTGGGAAATATCACCGAAAGAGCTCATGCGGAAAGCTGCGATTCCCTGACGGCGTTCTTCTGTGGTCAAAGTTGTCACAGAGGATGGGGCGGCCACGCAGCCATGCCAAAGTACCATCGGAGAGATATTCAGCAGATGGCTGAGAAGTACACACTCCAATCCAAAATGACAGAAGAAAATAATCGTGTCATTATTCTCTTCATTTACTTTATAATAGTGACCTTTCCTCTCATATCCATGCTTCGCGAGAAGCTTGTCGAACTCCCCGATCACACGGTCATACTCTTCTTTCACATGACCTTCCTGCATAGCCTCATTCTCAAACCAGTGGTCATACTGGAAAAAGCGCTCGTCTGCCATCCAGTCCTGTGGCAGCCAGTCCCATGCAATAATCTTCTTATCTTTCACATCCGGGCGCCAGATCTGACAGGGAAATTCCTTCAGCCATTCACACTCTGTAGCTGTTCTTCCCATCTTTTTCAAGGTCGGAGCCGCAGTATCCTTCGCTCTTCCAAGGGGGGATACATAGAAAGCTTTTACATCTAATTTGGAAAGCTTCTGTGAAAGATACTCCACCTCTTTCCAGCCTTTTTCTGTAAGGGAATCTATATCATAATCCGGGTCACCATGGCGTACAATCAATAATTTCATAATGTCACTCCTCGTAATTTGCTTTTGAATCACTAATAATTTCAAGCTATTTCTTATTTCATTGAACAGTAACGATTTTAGCATATCTTCACAGATAATTCACCATATTTCTTACCGTCATTTCTTTACAATTTTTGTGAAAGAAGTATATAATGATGCTATATCAAAGGGTCTTTTGACGCTCATATCTTATATGAATTCAAACAGACGCTGATCGGATCATACTTTAATAAATACAAGAACTAAGTGGACGCAATAACCACTTTCAGATTACATTTTATTCCTCAATATAACTCAATTTACGATTTCAAGCGAGGTACCCACATGAAAAAACTTGCCATCATTTTCCCAGGTGTCGGTTATACCTGCACCAAGCCCCTTCTCTATTATACTGCTTCCATGGCTGCTGAGCGTGGTTATGAAATCATCCGCCTTGACTATGGTCAGGACATTCATACCTTCCACGGCCGCACTCCAGCAGAACTGGAACCTATCATAAAACTGGCAATAAAAAGAACGCTTCCCCAGTTGGAAAACGTTCCTTTTTCTGAATACGATGATATAATTTTTATTTCCAAAAGCATCGGTACCACAATTGCCTGCCAGCTTGAAACAGCCCTGCAGCTGAAGGGAAAAGTCCATCAATTTCTTATGACTCCAATTCCTTCTACCCTCCGTTATCTCTCCGATATCAACGGGCTCTTCTTCGCCGGAACCGCTGATCCATACATGCCGGAGTCCAAGATACACGCTGCTGCAAGAAACTTCCCCGATAAAACCGGCGGGATTTTCGAGGGCTGCAACCACTCCCTGGAGCAAAAAGGCGACACTTTAGGTGCGCTGAAGAATGTCAGACTGATTGTAGAATGTCTGGATAAAATGCTAGTCTGATTTTTGTTTTCTATTAACAGGGAAGAAGCACTTCCCTGTTTGTTCCATAAAAGATATTATTATGTCCAATTAATCTGTCTAAAATTTCTTCCATCCGTTTCCAGTTATTATTTACATCAAACTCATAGCTGTGTCCCCATATGTAAAATAACTGCTTTTCTTCACTTTTTTCTTTTAAAAATTTCTCCAGAAGTTCCCATATATTTTCGTCAGCATGATGACAAGTTGGTTTAAATATCAATAAATTCTTTTGTAATTTAAATGCTCCGGAAGACACAACTGACCGTGCATATTGAATTTTACATTTTTTCAGTATCTGAACCACTTCATCATTATATGTTCCATAAGGATACGCCATACCGGTAATCTGGCAGCCAAACATCCGTTCCAGATTTTGTTTATCCAGGAAAACTTCATTATATACAGTGTCTTTATCAAGCTTTGTTAAATCTTGATGAGTCAATGTATGAACCGCGATTTCATGGCCCTTATACAATTCTTTTAATCCTTCTGCATTCCACTGTTTATATTGAATGTTGCTTTTACATGATAATAGTTGAACATGGCTACCAGTCTCCTGTCCTGGCAAACTCCATCATCATAGCTAAATGTTACTGCCTTTTGTTTCCCATCCCACATATATTCTGTAGCCTCGTTTCATATCCTTCAAGCTGCATGCTCCAAACGGCTCCTTCACATACAATCTTTGTTGTTTGTTTCTCTCCTGAATTATTAATAACAACTAATTTTTGTGCGTCTGGATAATAGGCACATTCCACATGCAGATTATCTGTAATGCATTCTGCCTGTTCTTCCCGTCCAGCCTCTAATATCAATTGCAACAATAATCTGGTACTTTCCTCTGAAAAAGCAAATCCCGTCATATAAATTCCACTTCCTTTTCCAAACTGGTGTCTGGTAATACCCGGATACCCACCTGCAGCCTCTGCCAATACCTCTGTTTTTTTATCTGTCAGGTATATATGTTCCATTACTGGCCATTCCAGTATATCTAATATATGATTTTGTGGTGCTTTTACTTCATACTCCCATTTTCCATGACATACCCTTGCCCCATTATCTTCATCTACGCCCAGTACCTGTGCCAATCTGAAAAACGTATCATATCCACTGGTTGCTGATGGCTCGCCAATTCCAATAAAACAGCCCCCTTCATATACCCACTTTGTAATTGCCTCAACAACTTTCACGTCTTTCCAGTTATCACCGCCACTCCATGCGTCACCCGCTTTTCCTGCATTAATAATGACTTTGTATCTGGATAAATCTCCGCTTCTGGCTGTCTCAAAATCAATAAAATCAACATCCACAGGCAAACCTGAAAGCGCCTCATTTATATGAATCAAATTATGCATATATGTTTCATGAAAATGTCCAGACAAAGTCCATGAACGCAATTTGCCCCAACAATGTAAAACCGCTACTTTGGTTTTCAAGGTCCAAGGCTTTCCTTTTTCATGAAAAGACTTCAACATGCGAAATTCATCTGCAACTTTTTCAATGTAATCGCAAAAATCCGGATAATTCTCCGTAAGATGTAAATATCCGCCTAATCCAATTCTTTGAATCGGTTCACGCAACAATGCACGCCTTACATTTCTCCAATACTGCATTGCATCCCTTGTAGGATTTCCTCCCTCTGTAAATGTAGGAGCTCCTCCAAGCCCCACCGGGAAAAGATAAGGATGAAGCCTGAGTTCATGAACTTCTGTATCTACACCTGCACAAAGACGTGCTTCATACCCGGAAAATACGCATTTAATAATCCCATCAAAACCAAATTCATAAAATCTGTCATTATATGGTTCAATTCCAACCCAGCTGTCATCGTAAAATACGTAAGCCTTTTTTCCATATTCATGCACAATATCTATTAGTTTTTTTCCATATGAAATTACAAAATCATTAATAAATTCCATCCAGTCTTTTTTTGCTTTTGTTGGCGGCATATGGGTTACCCGATATTTCCCCTGATTCACAAAATCCTCTGCGGTAAGTGCATATCCATATTTCTGTTCGAAATTGTGTAAAGCAAGAGGACTCACTGTAAAATCGTAGGAGCCCCAGTCTGTAAATAAATTTCGTTTTCTGGCATCGCTTCCCCAAATCCAGACAAAATTATAAAACATAGAGGTAAAACGAACCACTGTAGTTGCAGGATGTTCTTCGCACCATTCTTTCATCCAATTAATTAAATAAACCTGTGTTTCAGCGTATACAGGATCTATCGGTATAAGATGCTCTTTATCCCAGTTATTGGTAATATGATTATACATGGAAATTTCTTCCCAAATTCGATATGCCAGAAAACTGACTGTATATTTGTGCCATAATACACAGTTTTCAATCCTGACAACACCTTTTTTCTTATCATAGCTCCAGTTTTCTTTATTTACTTCCTTGTCAGTTGTGCGGTCATACACCTGCCAGTACCCCAAAGCTTCTGCACTGTCATTAATTTTAAACTGCTCCTGAAAAAACTCTTTTAAGAGCTCTAGTTCCAGACAATGCTCAACTGCAGTTTTCGGTTCTGTGACAAGAAAAGTCTGCTGCAATTTATCCAAATTTTCCATAGCCCAGGGATTATGACCGCGGATAATACAAATAGTAGAATAAATACCATATCCTGCCTCCGTTATCTCCGGAGACAGTTCTGTCCCATCAGAATCCCTTATTACATCTGCTCCCCATTTTTTTGCAAGTTCTAAGGTCAATTTTTCATAACCAGCCTCACCAGGCAAGGTAAAGCCACCTTTATTTTCTAACTCAGTCATAATTTTTGCCCTCTTTCAAGTAGTAGTACAATGCCCAGTCCTGATCATTTGCCCATGGATCCGCATACTGGCATCTTACGTTGTTAACCATAAAAGGATATACATATGCGCAGCTTGCACTTCCGTCACTATTTATCATACTTAGTACACCTCGCAATGAATTTTCCGCCTTTACGCCATATGATCTCTCACCGGTTATTTTTTCATATTCCCGAAAAGCAACACCACTTAAAGAACTCCAGTAATGTGGAAATGTATCTCCAAGGTTTTTGTACTTTCCAAACCAATATCCATCCCAATGACGAACCGCATTTTCATACATATGAAAATCTGGCTGATGTCCATTAAACAGTACCAGTACAGCTAATTGTTTCTTTCCTTCTTCCAGATATAATATTTTTCCTGTAAGTTCGTATAACTGAAAAAGATAATTTACTGCTGGGGCAACAATACTCTGCTCATATTTTACTTCATGCGGTGGATAACATAATCCGTTTTTTATAAGCATTTCGCCATGTATTTCATAATATCTCAGAAGTTCCTCAGCCTCTCTTTCCATACCACCCGATTTCAACAGTTTCACAGATTCCAGCATAGGGATTCCAATTGCATAGAATGAAGCTCCGTCTTGTGCATAATAAGATTTCACAATTTTATACATATTTTTAAGATCAGCAACCTCATTATACAATCTGTATCTTTCCATAAAAAAAATTGCAAGCCATGGATAATTGTACAAACGGTTCCAGGTATTATCTCTTCCTGCATCATTGTATACAATACCTGTATTCTCGTCGTAGAGCTCTCTGTATATGTATTCGGTATATTTCTGCAGTGCTTTTTCCACTTTCATATCTTTATTTTTCTGCAGCCAGAGCGCCAGAAGTGCCCCCATTCCCACTCTTTCCCTGCCACCGTTATGATCGTATTCTTTTTCATAAACCAATCGCTTATCTTCATTATCATAAGTAAGAAATGCACCATCCAAAAGGCTTCCACTGCAAAAATACTGCTGTTTTTCAACAATAAATCTGCATCTTTTTTCTGCAAGCTTCTCCACCCTTGGTAATACCAGAATAACCGCAGATGTACTGTATTCTCCTCTCTTTATGAAGAACTCTTTTTCACCCTGACTTACAGAATCCATTTTAATTTTATAATCTATGCAATTACCGTTTTCTGTTTTTTTAGTTGAAATTTTTTCACCTACAAGAGTGACTTCGATTTCTTTTTCATGCCAGATATCTTTATCTGCTTTTATATGAAAACTTAAGTTCTCGCCCTCAAAATAAATTCCATGTTCCAACTGTATCAACAGCTGTCCTTCCTGATGAAGCAATTTCTCTTCAAAATCCCTTTGATCGTCATACCAGAAAAGATCCCATTGAATCACGGTTCTTTCTTCTGGTTTTAAGTTGTTTATTTTAGGATTTAATATAATAGTTCCGCGATCATTGCTGAGTTCTTTTTCATTTCTTATAATGCTATAGCCTTCTATTTTGCCTTCTTTCAGAACCAACCCAAGATTTGGTTTTTCTCCTCCCATTCTGATCCCGGCAATATAGCTCTGACTTTCGCCACAACGGATGTGTGCATGACAACGCTCTCGCATACAGATTTCAGCAGCCGTATAATTATCAGGAAACGGTACCGCAATACCAATTTCACCTTTTTTGTGAAAATACTCCCGATCCCGATTATTCACAAAAATATATTTTTCAGTTATCTTTCCTTTTGTAGATACCGTTCTTTCTATTCTACCTGTAATTCCGTCTGGAAGAAACATTTCTCCCCATTTTTTACCTGTGGCAACCCAGTTCATTTTATATTTGTCATTTTTGTTTACAATGCTTTCCAACTGATGATTTTCATTCTCTTTAATAATAAATTCCATACCTAATCCTCCATATATCATCCTTTTACAGATCCCGCCATTACACCACTGATAATATATTTCTGCATAAATATATAGAAAACCAGCAGCGGCAATATACCTAATACCATCATTGGAAACAGACTAGTCCAGTCTGTAGAAAACTGACCGATATTGCGATATACTTCCTGCAAAATAACATCTTTTTCTCTTTTCTGTATAAAATACAACGGTCCCATAAAATCATTCCATACATTTAAAGTATTTAAAATTACGATTGTAGCAATCATCGGCTTCAGCAATGGAAGCACAATTGTACCAAAAATTCTGAATACTCCTGCACCATCAATTCTGGCAGCTTCTTCCAGTTCTATAGGAACTGAAGAAATGGAATTTTTCATTAAAAAAGTAGCAAATGGAATATTGATAGCAATATCAATAAAAATAACTGCTGTCAGCGTATTCATTAAATCCAGGCTTCTTACCAGCTTGTACAGACCAAGAACTGCCATCTGGTATGGAAACATCATTCCGGAAAGAATTACCAGAAAAATAATTTTTGTAATTTTACTTTTCTCTTTGCGGTTTAAAACATATCCACACATAGTACTGCACATTACAATGCCAAATACAGCACATATTGTAATAAAAAGAGTATTTCCAAATGCTCTTGGATACTGCATTTTTTCAAATGCATTGATATATGGTGTAATATCCCAGAAAGACGGAAGTGCCATCGGCTTTGCAGCCGCTTCAGTTCCTGACTTAAACGTAGTAACAAGCAGATAATAAATAGGAGTTAAAACAATAAACGTGATAATTAGCAAATAAACATGCTTCAAAATCTCCATAATATTTTTTTTCGTTTTCATCAGTTTAAATACTCCTCCCATTTTTTAAATATTCCAAGCATTACAGCGGAAACAACCATTGTCATCAACAGAAATACAATTCCAAAAGCTGATGCATAACCGAAATTTCCATCTGAAAATTTTGAGTACATTAATGTCAGAATAGTTTCTGTCTGATGTGCCGGACCTCCGTTTGTAGTTGACAAGACAAGATCAAATACTTTCAGACCTGAGATAGTGCTTGTTACAAAATTAATTTTTATGGCAGGTGCAAGCCCTGGTAATGTAATATGCCAAAACTGCTGCCAACTGTTAGCTCCATCCACAGAAGCAGCTTCATAAAGATCTCCACTAATACTTTGCAAACTTCCTATGTAAATTACCATAGACCATCCAAACCACTGCCACACTGAAATTGCAATTATGGAAAATATAGCGATTTTTCCATTTCCGAGAAAGTTGATTTTTTCAAATCCCAGTTTCAAAAGCACCTGGTTTATCAAACCATAATCACTTGCAGACAGGATATATTTCCAAAGATATCCAACAACCAAGGTGCTTAATACTGCGGGTGCAAAAAAGATTCCTCGGTAAATTGTTCTTCCTCTTAATTTGGAATTCAGAAGCACTGATACAGGAAGAGAAATTAAACTTTGAATGGATACTGTAAGGATTGCAAATACCAGGGTATTCTTTAATCCTTTCAAAATAATTCCATCTGCCAAAAGCTGTTTATAATTTTTCAATCCTGAAAAAACGATATCCGGCGAAAAATTAGTCCAGTTATAAAAACTGTATTTTGTAGTAAAAATAAGCGGAATGATAAAAAACACAGAAAATATAGAAACCGCAGGTATTGCCATGAAAATATATGGCAGATTTCGTTTTACATGATTGGCATTCATACTCTCCTTGCCCTCCTTCTTTTTATGTTTCTATTATAAATTTGATCTTTTTCTCTATAAATCCAAAAAAATTTATATGACTATCGTTTTTTTTATATCCCATTTACTTTTGTTAATTCTATTGATAACATTAACCTCTATTGCACAAAAACAGATCCTGCAAAAAGCTCATTTGCTAAATGCAGGATCGGTTTAATAAATTATGGATAATTTTAAATTTGTTAAATGATTACAATTTACTCATATCTGATTGAGTCAGCTTTTGTATCAATAGCTTTCACAAGATCGTCTCCACTGATATCTCCGGAAATAACACCCTGAAGCTGAGCAGTAAACTCATCAAACAAGGACTGACTTGGAAGATTTACACTCCATCTGTCAGATGGGAATGCAATATTTCCATTGTTAATAATATCTGCAACATATTCATATTCTTCAGGCATCTGAGCCTCAACTCCGCTTCTATAGCTGGTTCCGCCAACATTTGCATCAGCAAATGCCTGCTGAACTTCAACGGAAGCCAGTGCTGTTAAAGTAGCTTCTGCACCATCATGATTTTCCGTATTTACATTAATACCGAAGCATGCAGCTGGTCCGCCTAAAACATATTCATTTTCTCCTGTTTCACTAAGCTGCGGAAGCATTTTAAAGTTAACTCCGGATTCTTTCAGCTCTGTATACTGCCATGGACCTCCATGAAGAAAAGCCACTTCTCCATTTTTAAAGCTGTTCAGCATTTCCTGGCAGGAAATTCCCAGAGATTCAGAAGCGATCAGTCCTTTTTCAACTAATGTACACCATTTATTAACACAGTCGTTAATATGTCCGTCCATAGTTACTTCACCCAAAGCAAATTTGGTGTCGAAATCAGTTCCATCAGGGTTTGCTTCTTCATTATTATGATAATAAGAATTTTCCAGATACCCCAGTAAGCTGGATGTTGCAGTTGAGTCATCCGCAATCCCAAAACCATATGCAGTATAGCCTTTTTCATTAATAGTCTCGCAAGCAGCTACAAACTCATCAAATGTTTTTGGAATTTCTACTCCACATTCCTCAAGAATCGAAGCATTACACCAGATTCCGGAAAACCATCCATAGGAAGGAATTCCATAAATTTTTCCATCAGCACTGCAAAGCGACATTCCAGCCTCATTAAACTCTTTTACAAAATCATAATCCGAAATGTCTTCCACGTTACCAGCTTTGATTTCGGCTGGATAGTTTGTTCCATCCATAATAATGTCTGGGCCTTCTCCAGATGCAAGCTGTGTGCTAAGTACATTATTATAATCAGTATTTGCAACATATGTGTACTCAATCACATACTTCCCATCCATCTGCTCATTTACCTTTTCCAGAATAGGATTCATGTCATCCTCATCATACCATCCCATCAAGGTTACCGTCTCTGCATCATCCGCCATAACCAGATTGGAACCGCCTCCAACTACCATTACTGATACAGTGCATGCTGTAAGAAACATGCTAATCACTTTCTTTTTCATTTTTTTGCTACCCCTTTCGTTTATTTTTAAATTGCTTTAAGTATAACGTTCACAGGATACGAAAAAAATAACAAAAAACTTATCTCATTATCAAATTTTTAAGATTTATATCCTATACTTTTCGTTCCAGTGTAATAAAATCTCTTCGTAATTTGATTATAGAGGTAGTTCCTCCCGGACCTGCAAAAATTTCCACACCGTATCCTTCCCCACACAGAATACGAATTCTCTTGTCAACATTGCTTACCCCATAACCAAATTCTTCATGGGACATTTTTCCCTGACCAATTTTTTCATACAACTCAAGTCCATTATCCCTGACAGTCATATAGAGTTCATTATTTTCTGCATAAATCTCAATGGATATTTTTCCTCTTTTTTCTCTCATGCAGTCAATGCCATGCTCAATTGCATTTTCCACCAGAGGCTGCAAAATAAAAATTGGAACCATCTGATTTAAAAGCGAGGGCTCAATTTTATACTCAACATCGAAGCCTTCATCGTGCGCCATAAGCTGCAGTTTCACATAGGCCTTTATATTTTCCACTTCTACATTCAAATGGTCTACGTTTATGCCCTTGTTAAGAGCAGTCCTGTAAAAAGTACCCAGTTCCGTAGTTATCTCGTAGATTCTGTCTTCCCCTTTTTCAATGGCTATCACTGGTGTGCTGAGATCCGCAGGGTTTCCAACGTCCCCATCATCTTTCTCTCCTCAGCCTCAGACAATATGAACCTGATTACCGCTATGAACATGGGCGGAGACGACTTTTTATCAAAGCCCTTTGAACTGCCCGTTCTCACCGCTAAAATACAGGCATTGCTCCGCCGGACTTATGACTTCGGTTCCGCAGTGCAGTTGTTGCAGTGCGGCGGCGCCGTGCTGAATGTGTCTGACGGAACCCTGCGGGTTCACGGCGAAACGTTGGATCTGACCCGAAACGAGTGGAAAATCCTACAGCAACTGCTGGAAAACCGGGGTAAAGTGGTCAGCCGTCAGGCGCTGATGACCCACCTGTGGGAATCCGACGCATTTATCAGTGAAAACACATTGACTGTTAACGTAACCCGGCTGCGAAAAAAGCTGGAGGCCGCCGGCCTCTCCGACTTTATCCGTACCAAAAAGGGCGTTGGCTACCTTGTGGGGTGAGCAACTTGAAACTATTCTGTTCCTATCTGCGGCGGCAGCTGAAACTAATTTTGATGCTGCTTCTCTTCGTCATTCTCTTTGCCGTCGTATTCTCTCTTTATAACCTGCCAGTGGAATCAGTCGCCTACGCATCGACACTTTGCCTGGTGGTGGGGTTTCTGCTCTTTGCCGTGGGCTATGCCCGGTATGTCTGCCGGCACCGGCTGCTCCAGCGCCTGCGCCAGAATGTGGAGGAAACCGTCTTTTCCCTTCCGCCGCCCATGAGTCGGCTGGAGGAAGATTATCAGCTTCTGCTGCGCGATGTCTGTGCGAACCGCGCCCAGATTACAGCAGAGCATGAGAATGCATACCAGGACATGACCAACTATTACACCCTGTGGGCCCACCAGATCAAAACCCCCATCGCCGCTCTCTCCCTCCTGCTCCAGGAGGAGCAGCCGGACCGGAACGCCCTGTCCGCAGAGCTGCTCAAAATCGAGGAGTATGTTGAAATGGTGCTCTCCTACTTACGCCTGGGCAGCGACAGCACGGACTACCTGCTGCGGCACTGCGATCTGGACAAGATTGTACGGGCCTCTGTCCGCAAGTATGCCAAGCTGTTTATCCTGAAGAATATCAATCTGACCTTTGACGAGACCCACCGCACCGTACTTACCGATGAGAAGTGGCTCTCCTTTTCCATCGGTCAGCTTCTGTCCAACGCCCTGAAGTACACGCCGGAACAGGGCTCCATCCACATCTACGCAGAACAGGAAGCTCTGATCATCGCCGACAACGGCATCGGCATCCGGGCAGAGGATTTGCCCCGGGTCTTTGAAAAGGGGTTCACCGGCTACAACGGCCGTGAACAGCGGAAATCCACTGGCATCGGGCTCTACCTGTGCCGCCGCATTCTGACCAAACTGGGCCATGAGATCACCATCGCCTCCCAGCCAGGCAAGGGTACCCAGGTGCGGGTGGATTTGAACAGCGCCCAGCAGGTGGTGGAGTAACCTTACAAAACTGTAAGAAACGGGGCTGGAATGTAAGCCAAATCGATGGCGCGCATTCCGGCCCTGGGTTATGATGGGTACTGGAAATGGAGGAATGAATTATGTCTCTTTTAGAAGTAACACATCTTCGAAAAATTTATACCACTCGCTTCGGCGGCAACCAGGTGGAAGCCCTGCACAACGTCAACTTCTCCGTAGAAGAGGGAGAATATGTGGCCATCATGGGGGAATCCGGCTCCGGTAAAACCACCCTGTTGAATATTCTGGCGGCACTGGACCAGCCTACCTCCGGCCAGGTGATCCTCAACGGGCGTAAACTGGGGGACATCTCCGAGCGGGAGTTGTCCGCTTTCCGCCGGGACAATCTGGGCTTTGTGTTTCAGGATTTTAACCTCCTGGACACCTTCTCCCTCCAGGACAATATCTTTCTGCCCCTGGTTCTGGCGGGTAAATCCTATAACGAGATGGAGCAGCGGCTGACCCCCATCGCCGAGACCTTGAAAATCGCCGATATTCTGCGCAAATTCCCCTACGAAGTCTCCGGCGGGCAGAAGCAGCGGGCCGCAGTGGCCCGTGCCCTGATTACGGCGCCGCAGATCGTACTGGCGGACGAACCCACCGGCGCCCTGGATTCCAAGGCCTCGGACACTCTACTGGGTCTGTTTGGAGAGATCAACCGGGCTGGTCAGACTATCCTGATGGTCACCCACTCTGTCAAGGCTGCCAGCCATGCCAAGCGGGTGCTGTTTCTGCGGGACGGCGAGGTTTATCACCAGCTCTATCGGGGCGCCCAGACCACCGAGGAACTCTTCGGCAAGATCTCGGACACCCTGACCGTTTTGGCACAAGGCGGTGAACTCCATGCGTAAGTCCGGCTTTTACCCCCACCTGGCCCTGACCAACGTACTGCGCAACGGTCAGTTCTATCTTCCCTACTTTCTGACCTGCTCCGCAACCATCGCCATGTTCTATATTCTGTGCTTTCTGGCCTACAATGACATGATCGACACTATGCCGGGAGCGGATAGTCTCCAGGTAATTCTCTATCTGGGCTGCATCGTGGTAGGGCTGTTCTCCGTGGTCATCATCTCCTATACCAACAGTTTTATCATGAAGCGCCGCCGCCGGGAGCTAGGACTGTACAATATCCTGGGGATGGAAAAGCGGCACATTGCCCATCTGCTCTGCTGTGAGAGCGTTATTTTGGGGGCAGGCAGCATTCTCTGCGGCCTGGCACTGGGAATCCTGCTGTCCAAGTTGATTCTGCTGTTGCTGTTAAAACTGCTGCATTTCACGGTGAAAATGGGATTCACCATCAGCGGAGCTGGCATTTTGGCTACTTCTGTGCTTTTTGCCGCCATTTTCGTCTTTATTCTGCTGAAAAACCTATTTCATATCCGACTCTCCAAGCCCGTAGAGCTGCTGCACAGTGACGCCGTCGGAGAACGGGAACCTAAGACCAAATGGATTGTGGCCATCCTGGGCGTCCTCACGCTGGGGGGCGGCTACCTGATTGCCAACATGGTGAAGTCGCCGCTGGACGCCCTGCTGCTCTTTTTCGTGGCAGTGATTTTAGTGATTATCGGGACATACTGTCTGTTTACCGCAGGCTCCATCGCGCTTTTGAAGCGGCTTCGCGCCAACAAGCACTACTACTACAAAGCAAACCACTTTACCGCAGTCTCCGGCCTCCTCTACCGTATGAAGCAGAACGCCGTGGGCCTGGCCAGCATCTGTATTCTGTCTACGATGGTCCTGGTCACCGTCTCCACCACTGTATGCCTCTATTTGGGGGCGGAGGACGCACTCTCTCTGCGCTGCCCCACGGATATCACTGTTATGCAGAATCTGAATGAAGAGGACAACGTGATAACCGAAGAAGAAGCACTGGCTCAAATAAAAGCGATTATCGAACAGTCTGGTCGAAAGATCACCTCTGTGCAAGCCTACAACCGTCTGGCTTTCAGTGCTCATCTGGATGAAAATGCTCTTGTCATGAACATTGACAATGGCGACAGCTATTCTTCGGACTACCACTTCCTGGTCTTCACTACTGCGGAATCATATCATCAGCTGACCGGCGAAAGCACGGCGCTGGCAGAGGACGAAGTGCTTTGCTATTCTCAGGGCGCTGAACTGCCCAATCATTTTACACTTGGAGATCTGCAGTTCACCATCAAGCAGCGCCTGGAGGAACCTCCTGTGAATGGTGAGGAATCTGTCTACGCCAGCAATGTACAATACCTCATTGTATCTAATGATACCGTATTGAATGAGGTCTTCCAGTCCCAGAAAAAAGCCTACGATGACTATGACTATACCTCAGCCATTTACTATGAGATGGATTTCAATCTGGACGGCACTGATGCGGAAAAACTGGACTGCTACAAACAACTGACGGACAGCAGTATATCCGGCGTATTTCACAGCCGTCAGGATATGTCCGCTTCCTTTTATTCCACCTTTGGCGGATTCCTCTTCCTGGGACTGTTCTTGGGACTGCTCTTTCTGCTGGCCACAGTACTCATCATTTACTACAAGCAGATCTCTGAAGGCTTTGAGGATCAACGCCGTTTCGAAATCATGCGAAAGGTAGGTATGACTGAAAAAGAAGTTCGCCGCAGCATCCAGGGACAGATTTTGCTGGTTTTCTTCCTGCCGCTGGTGATGGCCGCCATTCATATTTTCGCCGCTTTCAACATGATTACCCGGCTGTTAGCTGCATTTGCCTTGACCAATGTCGGCCTATTCTCCCTATGCACTGTCGGTACACTTCTGATCTTCGGTATTATCTACACGCTCGTCTACTGGGGCACCGCCAGAACATACTACAAAATTGTGCGGGCACATCACTGACTTTTCTTCCCGTTCAGCTGTAAGCGATCTGCTTGCAGCTGAGCGTTTTTTTCAAAACTGGCATCTTTTCCGGAATCATGTTATAGTAGACTTGCAAAACAGCCAGAAGACAAAGGGAACCTATTATGCAAAGAGTGACAGTTTTAGCCTATTCCATACACAACTGCCCGCTCCAGTTAGCGGACTGTATCGGGTTGATCGCCCCTGCCCGCTTGGAGCAAGTCAGCCGTTTTCGCCCCGCCGATCAGCTCAGAAGTCTTTGCGGCGATCTGCTGGTACGAATGGCCCTGGCGAACTACACGCCAGCGCCGCCTCTTCCGCTATCCTATGCTACAACAGAACAGGGCAAGCCGTTCCTCCCCGCCTTCCCCCGCTTTCATTTCAATGTCTCGCACTCTGGCGACTGGGTCCTGTGCGCCACAGCCAGTCGCCCAGTTGGAATAGATATTCAACAAGAGCGTCCATTTAGGCCAGCTCTGCCACGCCGGGCGCTTTCTGATCGGGAACAAGCGTTTTGGAACACAATCACCGCCGAGAAACAGTCTTCCGCTTTTTTCGACCTATGGTGTCTAAAAGAAGCTTACTGCAAGGCAACCGGCCTTGGACTGACAAAGCCTCTGGATTCGTTCAGCATCTCTTTAGATCCTCTCTCTATTTCTGATGATGGCTATTCTGTCAGCCTGATCTCATTTCCTAACCCAGGCTACCACGTCGGATTGTGCATTGCAGGAAGTGATACGCCTGAAGTGGAGTTGCGCATCGTAACAAGTATAAAGTAAAGCAGAAAGGCAGTTCTTTGCCTTTCTGCTTCTTTTTGTGTAGTATTTAAAAACCCCGGCTGGAATAAACCAGTCGGGGTTCTGTGTTGGCACTACCAATTTTCCCGGGCCGTCGCCAGCCAAGTATCGTAGGCGCGCAGATGAGCTTAACTTCTGTGTTCGGAATGGGAACAGCAGAACCCTTGGGACCGAATTCAGCCCCAGCAGGTTAGAAAACCAGCAAATCAAGGGTGGGGTACCCCAAGGGTAACTCCGCTGAACCTGACGGCTCAGCTTCCCAGCCTCCCACCTATCCTGTACATGACTTACCAATCCTCAGTATTCAGCTACAGTAAAGCTCCATTTTGAGACAAAAAATCACTACAGATGTTATTAAACGCAACCCTATTCATTGTTCGGGGTTCCGAACTCCTCTTGAAACACCTTTCTGAAGTAGGGGACTGCACACTTGTCTTTATGGAATTCCAACATCTGCTTCAATGACCTTATGAGACAATGTCCAAGATTGTGTACCGCGCGTAATATAACAATACCCTTCACCCCAAATCTCATAATAGATTCCTCCACTGGTCGTTTCGATGCGAGGGCAAGTAATTGTTCTGCTGGCCTTAAAACCAGCTACTTGTGTCCAACTCGACACAACATCTTTTAGTATCAGTTTATTATTATCCAAATTGTACCCTCTATAGGCACCACGAACTTTTGTATATTTGACTTTACAAGTAGAATCAATTAGTTTAGATGTTGCAGACACTTTTGTCAGCTTAATAAAATCTATCTTATTGTAAGTACCAGTTGTATAATAAATAGTCGTATATAGCCTTACAAGAGAACCTTTAGTTGTAACATTTTCAGTTTTTGTGTAGGACGATGCGGCCAACGTCTGAACGCCATCGGCATTTGTTTCAAGCGAATAATCGGTTATGAGAGTGGCCGCATATGTATCAGTATTTCCGTTCAGTCCTGTTGTGCTTTCTAATAATTCAGTTGTAATCATCGGCTGAACACTCTGATCATTTCCATCAATACACACTTTTGAGGAATTCACAATGTTATCTACCACTTCTTGCGGAGCATCATTAATATGATTATAGGCTCTCTCTAAAAGGACATTTAAATCCTGGATTTTACTTGCACGATAACATACAGTTTTAGATTCAGCAGCAAATGCAGTATTAAATAATGAGGAACATATAACAACTACCAGCACAATAGCAAAAACTCTTTTTTTCATAAATACGCCCTCCCTATAATTTAAAATATTAACCTAATCGCCTTTTTATAATCTTTTCGATGAACATACACTCTATATTCATAAGCAAATTCTGCATTAATATTAGGAGCCCCATGACTTCTTCCGGTATTTGTTATACAATTATTCGTACGTACAATATTCTCTATGCCGTTGTCTTGCAATCTGTTTCTTATCGTGTTTAATTGGTTAAGATCACGCATGATTATAATTTCACGTCTATTGAGTATATTAATCATTATTCAATTCCCATAAACTAGTAATATTACATATTTGCCAACGGTTCCTGCTTTGTAAATGTTTTAGTAGCCCATCTGAACCGCCACTTTCCCTTGATTTGTCAATTATAGTATAAAACAGGAAATAAGTCAACATATTTTTTACTGCCCTACTACAAGGAAGTGATATGCCTGAAGTAGATTTATGCATTATAACAAAGATAAAGTAAAGCAGAAAGGCAAAGAACTGCCTTTCTGCTTCTTTTTGTGTAGTATTTAAAAACCCCGGCTGGAATAAACCAG
>OMGY01001822.1_pt1 | contig 17591 bp, 10 predicted proteins | sample 1674461 | NCBI WGS metagenome assembly OMGY01 (sample SAMN05578579, study PRJEB25193) | human gut metagenome | biome: Human Microbiome; feature: human-associated habitat; material: feces | host: Homo sapiens | place: USA:Birmingham
TATAGCTAGCCGGCTTCGACCGGATGTAAAAAAAATGATCTGGGGAAGTGGGAAAAATGCAACGGCAATCCCGAAACAATATGGCTTTCTCCGCTAATTTCTGTTGTCTGGATTCAAAATTCTCTCCATGCGCATCTCCCAAATGCGTAAAAATCCCGATCTCAGGCCGGATCATTGCCTGCAACTTACCCATCTCTCCCGGCAGAGAGATTCCGGCTTCAATGATGGCCAAACGGGTAGAAACATCCATACCCAACAAAGACAAAGGGACTCCGACCTGTGAATTATAACTACGGGGACTGCGATAAATACCCGGTTCATCCGATAATAACTGATATAACCATTCTTTGACGATCGTTTTTCCATTACTCCCGGTGATACCGACCACTTCAGCCTTCATTTGACCGCGATACCAGGCTGCCAATTGCTGAAGTGCCGGTAAAACCTCATCGACGACAAAAAAATTAGCCCCGGACAAAGGAAGAAAATCCGCTCTCAGCTCGGTTACCACAAAATTCCTTACCCCCTGTTCATACAATTTTTCTACATAATCATGTCCATCATGATTAATTCCTTTTAAAGCAAAAAATAAAGTCGCTTCAGGCTTATTTACCGAACGACTGTCCACGCTTACTTCTGCAATTTCAAAGTCTCTGACTTCATAAGCTTTGCAATTCAAAATCCCTGAAATTTCCTTACTACGCATAATTAATTTATATTTTAGCCCCCTTTCCTCCGGCCTCACAACCGGCAGGTGTAATTTACAATACCGGAGCAAACAAACGTGCTACCGACTCACATATTTTTTCACGTTTGGACCGGAACTTCCAACGTTGTATAACTCCTTCCGTACTATCCCTTAAGTCCTTTGTGAAATCAGTGGCCAATTTTTTCACGACCTCCCGGTCATAAATGATCAAACTAACCTCAAAGTTTTGTTCAAAACTGCGTAAATCCATATTTGCAGTCCCCACACTCGCCACTATACCATCCACAACAATCACTTTACTGTGATTTATCCCTTTTTGATACCAATATATCCGTACTCCAGCCTCCAGCAACTCCCCCACATACGAACGTGTACACCAATGTGTCAACCAGGAATCCGACTTATGAGGTAACAGCAACCTGACATCTACTCCACTCATCGCTGCGGTTTTCAATGAATTCAAAGTTGTTTCTCCCGGCATAAAATAAGGCGTTGATATGAAAACATAACGCTTAGCCATATTAATCAAAGTGAAATAAGATTGTTGTATGGAAGCCCAATCACTATCCGGCCCCGAAGTCACTGTTTGTACAATTACATTTCCATCAACCTGAATATAAGGCAGATATTCATTTTTATCCAATAAAAGTTCTTGACGCACAAAATACCAATCAATCAGGAAAACCACTTGCAAAGAAGTCACCACTTCACCCAATACCTTCAAATGTGTATCCCGCCAAACTCCTATATCCGGAACCCCATCCATATAGCGATCAGCAATATTCAGTCCTCCAACAAAACCCGTTTCCCCGTCTATCACCGCAATTTTCCGGTGGTTACGGTAATTTGCCTTATTAGCCAAATGGTGAAAACGCACTGGTAAGAACGGATATATTTGGATACCTGCTTTCTGCAATTCACGAATATATTCCCTGGATAGTCCCCAAGAACCAAGATCGTCATAAATAATTCGGATTTCTACCCCTTCAGCAGCTTTACGCAATAGGATTTCCTTCAGCTGTGTAGCTAATCTTCCTTCATCAATGATATAATATTCCAGATGAATAAACTTCTTTGCTTTTTCCAAAGCCCCGAATAAAGCCGGAAAAGTTTCATCTCCATTATTTAAAATTTCCACCTGATTATAACGGGTCAATAAAGCCTTACTGTTATTCAGAAGCAAAGTCATCAACTTACGCACTTCGACTGTCTCCCTCTTTTTTAAAAATTCAGACTTGCGAATCAGCTGTTTCTGATCCTCACTCATATACTGCAACCACTTCATATCTCCCAATCCTTTCATCGAAAACATTTTCTTTTTCCGGTAATTCACCCCAAAATAAAGATAAAAAAGGAAACCGATCAAAGGCACAGTCACCAAAACAATAATCCACGCCAGAGTACGCACAGGATTACGGTTTTCAAGAATCACATTGAAAACAACACTTGCTACAGTAAGTACGTACAAGGTTATTAAAACATATATGCTAATCTGCAACCAAGACATAAAAAGCTGAAAAAAGAAAAATTTGACGGAGAGGTGATGCGCGGCATGGAGCTGCTGGCGCTCTGCATCGAGATGGATCAGGAGCGCCTTTCCAGGCTGGAAGAGGAGCGCAGTGCACTGGGAACGCAGATGGAACAGCAGAACCGGCTGCTTGGAAAGGTAAAAGAGAGCCGGAAGCGGCAGGAGGAAAAAGCCCAGAAAGAAAAAGAACTGGAGGAGCTGATCCCGGAAGAGGCGGAGAAACGGCAGAAGAGCGAACAGGCAGACCGGGAGGCCTCTGTCTGCAAAGAACTGGAAGCACAGATCCGCACAGGGCAGGAAAGCCTGGAACTGCTGCGGAAGATGAAACAGGAAAAAGAGGAACTTCTGGAACGGCGAAAGGAACTGCAGACGGCAGCGGAAGAAAAAGAAGGGCTGCGAACGGAGCAAGAACAGGCAAAAGCGCAGATTACAGAACAAAAAGAACAGGAAGAAGCACTTTCCGGAACGGAGACGCTTCTGGCACGGGCGGAGCAGAAAGAGACACAGGTACGGGAACGGCTTGAAACGATGACATCCTACCGTGAGGCGGTTCTTGCAGCGAATCAAAAGGCCGCAGTTCTGACCGAAGAGTTAAAGCATCTGCAGGAGCAGGAAAATGCGCTTTCGGTTCAGATGGAAACGACGGCGGTGCGGCTGGCAGAAAGACAGGATGCTGCCTTGCAGGAGGAAAAATGGCGGCAGGTAGGAAAAGAATTTTCACAGCTGCTGAGAAACTGGACGGCAGCGGAGAGAGAGTGGAAGGAGAAGCAGGAGGCGTATCGAAAAAGTCTGGAAATCAGAAATGATGTGCTGGAAACATATCAGGAGATGGAAAGGCTGTTTCTGGATGCGCAGGCGGGGATTCTTGCAGAAAATCTGACAGAGGGAACCCCGTGCCCGGTCTGTGGATCTGTGCATCATCCGGCACTGGCAAAAAAGGCGGAGCATGCGCCGGACAAAGAAACACTGGATCAGAAAAAAGAAGAACTGCAGAAGCAGAATGAAGTGACCGCGGCATTAAGCGAAGCGGCGGGAAACTTCGGAAGACAGACGGAAGCGGCAAGGGAAGAACTGGCACGGCGGATTGCCTGGAGAGCTGCTGCTCCGGCAAGGACAAAAGAAGCACCAGCGGATCAGAAATGCCAAAAAGAACAGGAACGTCTGGCAAAGCTATCAGAAGAGCAGTTTGCACAGGCTGCCAAGGAAACAGAAAAACAGCTTGCATCAGAAGAAAAGCGTCAGAAAACGCGCCGGGAAGAATATGCGGCATATGAAAAACAGCAGCAGCAGGAACAGAAGCAGCGGGAAAAACGGAAACAGGTGATGGCAGAAAAACAGGCAGAGATTGGCCGGCTGGAAGGAGAAAAACAGACGTTTTCTGTACAGCTGGAACGGAAAATAGAAGAGATCTTAAAAACTGCGGCGGAAGATCAGAAGGCCGATGCAGGACAGCTGCAGACAGCTAAAGACAGATTGGGTACTTTTCAACAGGAACCGGAAAAAGAAGAGAGGCTTCAGCAGCTGATGCTGGCGGCATTGGAATGTGAAAAAGCTCTGGAGCAGGAGAAAAATCAAGTTTCGATACGTAAAAAAGAGCTTCTTGCAAAACAAAAAGAATGGAAAGCTCTGAAACGGATCATTCAGACTGGGACAGAGCAGATGGAACAGCGGGAAAAAGCCATTCACGAAAAAGAACTGCTGGAAACAAAAGTAAGGGAAATGGAAAAAACGCTGCTGGAAAAGATCGGGGAAAAAGAAGCACAGCTTGCTGGAAAAGATGAAACACAGCTGCGGACCGACATTTCCCAGTGGAGTGCGAAAAAAGCGCAGTTAGAGCAGGCACAGCAGGAAGCCCAAAAATTGTTCGACAAGGTAAAAAATCATCTGACCGAAGTGCGCGCAGCCATTGCAGCAATCCGTTCCCTCGAAGAGGCTGCAGAGACAGAAGATACCCTTCCTTCCGAAACAGAACTGCAGGAAAAAATTGCAGAGCTGACAGAGCAGAAACAAAAGATTGATCAGAAACACAGCGAACAGTACCATGCGGCGAATACGAACCGGGCCACATATCAGGCAGTGCAGAATCAGCAGAGCCAGATGCAGGCAGTGGAAGAGGAGTACAAATGGGTACGCGCACTCGCTGATACGGCTGGCGGCACTCTTGGCGGAAAGCGGAAAATCGAACTCGAGACGTACGTTCAGATGGCCTATTTTGACCGGATTCTGCGAAAAGCCAATCTCCGCTTCCTGACCATGAGCGGCGGGCAGTATGAACTGAAACGGCAGGAGGACGGTGCAAATAAAAAAGAAAAAGCCGGTCTGGATCTGAATGTCATCGATCATTATAACGGAACAGAGCGCAGCGTCCGTACTCTCTCCGGCGGTGAGTCCTTCCAGGCATCGCTTTCACTAGCACTTGGCCTTTCCGATGAAATCCAGTCGTACGCGGGAGGGATCCAGCTCGATGCGATGTTTGTGGATGAGGGCTTTGGTTCGCTCGACGAGGAGTCTCTGAATCAGGCAGTCAAGGCACTGGAGGGACTTGCCGGCGGAAACTGTATGGTCGGCATTATCTCCCATGTGCCGGAATTAAAAGAACGGATCGAGAAAAAGATCGTTGTGACAAAAAACAGAAGCCGTGACGGTGTGGGAAGCACAGCGGTGATTGAATAAAAGAAAAATCGCAGAAATGGTTTCCTAAATTTCTTGTCAGATGGCAGATGCAATGGTATAATAAGGGGCGTTGGACTTAAAAAGAAAGCGTGCAGCGAGTTATAGAACTCAATATTTTGTAGACCACCGGCCTTATGCGCCGGCTTGCAATAGAATGGAGGAAACCAATGAAAACTTCAGATTTTTACTATGATCTGCCAAAAGAACTGATTGCGCAGGATCCGCTCGAAGACCGCAGCGCCTCCCGCCTGATGCATCTGAATAAAGAAACCGGTGAATATGAGCATGGCCATTTCCGTGATATTCTGAAATACTTAAAACCGGGCGACTGCCTTGTGATCAACGATACCAAAGTAATTCCGGCGCGTCTCTACGGTTCGAAAGTCGGCACCGATGCAGCAATCGAAATCCTTCTGTTAAAAAGAAGAGAAAATGATATCTGGGAGACCCTCGTAAAACCGGGCAAAAAATGTAAGGTCGGCACGGTGATCTCCTTCGGCGACGGCATTCTGACCGGAGAGGTTGTAGATATTGTCGATGAGGGAAACCGTCTGATCCAGTTCCATTACGACGGCATTTTCGAGGAGATCCTCGACCAGCTTGGCGAGATGCCGCTGCCGCCGTATATCACACACAAACTGCAGGACAAGAACCGTTATCAGACGGTATACGCAAAACACGAAGGCTCCGCAGCAGCTCCGACCGCCGGACTGCATTTTACGAAAGAGCTTTTGCAGCAGGTGCAGGATGCCGGTGTGAAAATTGCACACGTTACCCTGCATGTCGGCCTTGGCACCTTCCGTCCGGTGAAAGTGGAGGATGTCACCCAGCATCACATGCACTCTGAGTTCTATGTGGTAGAAGAAGATCAGGCAAAACTGATCAACGATACGAAAGCAGCAGGCGGCCGTGTGATCGCAGTCGGAACAACGAGCTGCCGTACTCTGGAGTCGGCAACCGGCGAGGACGGCATTTTAAAAGCCGGAAGCGGCTGGACCGAGATCTTTATCTATCCGGGCTACCGCTTCAAGATGATCGACGGACTGATCACCAATTTCCATCTGCCGGAGTCCACACTGGTGATGCTGGTATCGGCACTGGCTGGAAAAGAGCATATTATGGCAGCTTATGAAGAGGCTGTGAGAGAAAAATACCGCTTTTTCTCCTTCGGCGATGCCATGATGATTGAATAAAAAATTCGTTTATGACAAAAATACGATGCTGAAAGAAAACGACCATATAGGAACACCCGCGAAGCCCTATATGGTCGTTTTTTGTCCAGCGAATCTTCTAAATCTTTCTTTTTCCCTGCCGAAAAACAGAAGATTTTATTAAGGTTTCTGAAAACGAGCGGAACTGGGTTGTGTCAGGGAATGTTTTTGCGTATACTGATACGTGTTTGAGACAAGGGAGGACGGATTTTGAAGAGAGACGAGAGAAGAAAGTTTCCATACTATGGTATCCTGCCGCTAATTCTGACGCTGACAGCGAATTTTATCGCTTATTTTGGAACGCGGCCGTTTACCAGTTCGTGGAAACATTACAATATAGAAACGGTGCTGGACCAGCAGATCCCGGTGATCCCGTGGACGATCGTGATTTATTTTGGCTGTTATCTGGTCTGGATTGTAAATTATCTGATTGCCGCAAGCAGAGAGAAAGAATTTGTCTGGCGGTTCTTTGCAGCAGATGTTCTGGCGCGGCTTGTCTGTATGGCATTTTATCTGCTGCTGCCGACAACGAACGTAAGGCCGTCGATCCCGGAACAGGGATTCTGGAATCAGATGCTTGCCTTGCTCTACCAGATGGATGCGGCGGACAATTTGTTCCCATCGATTCACTGCCTGAACAGCTGGTTCTGCTATATCGCAGTCCGTGGAAGACGGGAGATTCCGCGCTGGTATCAGCGGTTCTCTTTCTGGGCGGCACTTGCCGTGTTTGTCTCTACGCTGACAACAAAGCAGCATGTGATTGCAGATGTGATTGGCGGAGCGCTTCTGGCAGAAGTGACGTGGCAGATCGCGGGACGCACGCATCTTGGTGCATGGTATGGCATGATATTGGAACGAAGGAGGTGGAAACGCCGTGCAGAGTAAGAAAAAAATGATCGTGAATACCGTTTTTCTCGTTGTGATTTTTGCGTTGACGATATACGGTGTTTTCCACGGCGAAGACCTTGGCGCAATGATGGAAGCAATGCGGCGGGCAGATGTGCGGTGGCTGTTGCCGGGACTGTTCTGTGTCGTGTTTTTTATCTGGGGAGAATCGATCATCATCTGGTACATGATGCATTCCTTCCAGATTCCGGTGAAGAAGCGGACATGTTTTCTGTTTTCTTCCGTCGGATTCTTTTTCAGCTGTATCACACCGTCCGCAAGCGGCGGCCAGCCGATGCAGCTTTACTATATGAAAAAGGAGAAAATATCTCTTCCGGTATCAACGGTGATTCTGATGATCGTCACGATCACCTACAAAGCGGTGCTGGTCGTGGTGGGACTTGGGCTTGTTCTGTTCGGACAGGGCTTCCTGCACCGGTATCTGACGGAAATCCTTCCGGTTTTCTATCTGGGAATCGGTCTGAATGTCTTCTGTGTCACAGCCATGCTTATTCTGGTTTTTCATCCGGCGCTTGCGCGGACAATTCTGGTTTTGGGACTGAAAATCGTGGAAAAACTGCATTTGATGAAACGAAAAGAAAGCCGCCTGAAAAAACTGGAAGCTTCCATGGAAGTCTACCAGAATACGGCAGCGTATCTTGGCACCCACAAAATGGTGCTGGTCAATGTCCTTGCGATTACCTTTGCACAGAGGTTTGCTTTGTTTGCAGCAACATGGTTTGTATACCGCGCCTTCCATTTATCAGGCATTTCCTTTATCACCATTGTGCTGCTGCAGGCGGTCATTTCCGTATCGGTTGACATGCTGCCGCTTCCGGGAGGAATGGGAATCAGCGAGACACTGTTTCTAAAAATTTTCCCGCCGGTCTTTGGAAGCACGCTGCTTCTTCCGGCAATGGTGCTTTCCAGAGGGCTCGGCTACTACGGGGAGCTGCTGGTGAGTGCAGTCTTTACCATCGTCGCACAGCTTACGATCGGGAATACGAAAAGAGAAAAAAGAGGGGGAACTACATATGATAGGGTTCTATGATTATACCGTAATATTAACATATATCAGCTTTGCATCGTCCATCAGCGGCATTTTTCTTGCAACGCGGGGACACTTTAACTGGGCGATTTTTTGTCTTGCTTTTTCCGGACTGTGCGATATGTTCGATGGAAAAATTGCGCGGACGAAGAAAAACAGGACCGAAGATGAAAAGCGGTTCGGCATTCAGATCGATTCGCTCTGCGATGTGGTCTGTTTCGGCGTCTTTCCGATCGTGCTCTGCTATGAGCTTGGCATGACACATTTTTACAGCATTCCGATTCTTATTTTCTACGGTCTTGCGGGCGTGATCCGTCTGGGATATTTTAACGTGATGGAAGAGAAGCGTCAGAATGAAACTTCGGAGAACCGGAAATATTACCAGGGACTGCCGATTACCTCGATGTCAGTAGCTTTGCCGCTGCTGTTCGTCTTTGCACCGCTCTGCCGCGGATACTTTCTGATCTGGCTGCATCTGCTGGTGCTGGCGGTCGGCGTTCTGTTTATCACGGATTTCCGCTTCCGCAAGCCGACGAATAAAGAGCTTGCTGTGCTGGTAGCGGTCGTTGGAGTGGCTGTGCTCCGCGGACTTCTGATCTGGAAGGGAGGAAGAACGATTTGAGACTCTGCGCTTATCCTTACCGAAAACAGGGGAAAAATCATCCAAAGCTTGATCTGATCCGCGAGGAAAATGATCTGCAGGACCGTTTTCTACACATGATGTACAGCCATGCCGCCGGAAGAGCCGCGATGCAGCCGCTGGTTCAGTCATTTGTATCTCGTGCGGCAGGCTGCTTTCTGGACAGCCGCTTATCGGTGCCGCTGGTTGCACCGTTTGTAAAGAAAAATCATATTTCACTGAAGGAATGTACCGCAAAGCAGTTTATCTCGTTCAATGATTTCTTTGTGCGGAAGCTGAAAATGGATGCACGTCCGTTTTCCAATGCGCCGCAGGATTTTATCAGCCCGTGTGATGCGCGGCTTACGGTTTATCCGATTCATGAGAACGGGAAGTTTGAGATCAAGAACACAGAATATACGCTGGAACAGCTTCTGCGCGACCGGAAGCTGACAAAACGGTATGAGGGCGGAACGTTATTTCTGTTCCGGCTTTCCGTGGACGATTATCACCGGTATCTCTTTGTGGATGACGGCGTCTGTTCGACGGAACGGCGGATTGAGGGTGTGCTCCACACGGTCAATCCGGCGGCGAATGATTTTTGCCCGATCTATAAAGAAAATACGAGAACCTACACGCTGCTGCAGTCCGCAAATTTCGGCACACTGCTGCAGATGGAGGTCGGCGCGATGATGGTCGGAAAGATTGTCAATGAAAATGCCGGAGCGGCGAGACGTGTACAGCGCGGCGAAGAGAAAGGCTATTTTGCCTTCGGTGGTTCGACAGTGATCGTTCTGGCACAGAAGGGAAGCGCAGTGCCGGAAAAACGGATCTGGAATTATTCGCGGCTTGGAATCGAAACGCGGGTACGGCAGGGAGAAACGGTTGGAACGGCCGGAAGAACAGGGTAAAAGCAAAAAAATGGATTGTGAGGAAATGATCTTCACAATCCATTTTTTGTTTAAACGTTTTTTATGCCTGCAGCCGTGCCAGATCCTGGTAGAATGTCGGATACGAGATATCCACACAGCCGGCGCGCAGGATTTCCGTCGGTGTCTCTGCGGCAAGCGAAGCGATTGCAAACGACATCGCAATGCGGTGGTCGAGGCGGCTGTCGATTTGGGCGCCGTGGAACGGTTTTCCGCCCTCAATGATCATGCCGTCGTCCGTGCCTTCCAGGGAAACACCCATCGCGGTGAGTTCGTTTACCATGATATCAAGACGGTTCGATTCTTTGACTTTCAGCTCCTCCGCATTCCGGATCACGGTTGTACCGTTCGCTGTGGCGGCAAGAACCGCGATGATCGGGATTTCATCGATCAGGGTCGGGATCAGTTCGCCCTCGATGACAGTGCCGGAAAGAGACGGCGTATAGCGCACGAGAAGGTCTGCAACCGGTTCTCCGCCGGAGTTCTGCTCATTCAGAAGTGTGATGTCAGCACCCATGGCGCGGCAGACGCGGAGCATACCGTCGCGGGTCGGGTTGATGCCGACATTTTTCAGGAGCACCTCAGAGCCTGGAACTATCAGCGCGGCGGCGATGAAGTAGGCGGCGGAGGAAATATCTCCCGGCACACGGACGAGATTTCCATGGAGATCCGGGTCCGACAGAACCGATGCGGTCAGCCCTTCGGAGGCAACGTCGGCGCCGAAGAATTTCAGCATCAGCTCCGTATGGTTTCTGGAAAGAGCCGGTTCGGTAACGCTTGTTTTTCCGTCAGCATACAGTCCGGCAAGCAGGACACACGATTTGACCTGTGCGGATGCGACCGGCGAAAGATAGGAGATGGCGTGGAGCGGATGGCCGTTGATCGCAAGCGGCGCACAGCCGTTTTCCGGAATACTGCGGATGGAAGCGCCCATCTGGGTCAGCGGATTGATGATGCGTCCCATCGGCCGTTTCTGAATGGAGGTGTCACCGGTCAGTGTACTGGAAAAGTTCTGGCCGGAAAGAATGCCGGAGATCAGGCGTGTCGTTGTTCCGCTGTTTCCGCAGTCGAGAACGGCGGACGGAGCCGAAAGCCCGTGCAGGCCTTTTCCATGAACGAGGATGCGCTCCGGCGTGTTCTCGATCTCAATGCCCATACTGCGGAAGCAGGAGATGGTGGAGAGACAGTCGGCACCCTGTAAAAAGTTTGTGACTTCTGTGGTTCCCTCTGAAATGGCACCGAACATGACGGCGCGGTGGGAAATGGATTTATCGCCCGGCACGGAGATTTCTCCGCGCAGAGGACGTACTGCTTTCTGGAACTGCATAACGTAACTTCCTCCTGTCAAGATATACGCGCTTTTAATTGCGGATATGAATGGTATAGCCATGGTCTTTTAAGACCTTCCGGGCAAGAATGCCTGCCTGCTCTTCATAAAATTCAATGCGGAGAGCACCCTCTTCGAACTCGCGGTTATGCGTAATGCCGATATTTTTAATACTGATCTGGTTGATGGCAAGAATTGTTGTAACGGCTGCGATTCCGCCGGCTTCATCGAGCAGGTCGCAGTAAACGACGTATTCTTTCTTTGTCGGTCCATAGGAAGAATCTTCCATGGAATTCCGGTATTCGCGGGAACTCTCAAACATATTGTAGAGCTCGTGGCCTTTTTTGTTGTCAACCAGGTATTTTGCCTGGACGAGAAGGCGGATATAGGAATCCAGCACATTCGAGAGCTGCTTCTGGTTTGAGAGACAGATCTGCTGCCATACCTCCGGGGAGGAGGAAGCGATGCGGGTGATGTCCTTGAAGCCGCCTGCAGCAACGGTTTTCATCTGCTCTTCCGGTGTGTCCAGGGATGCGAGTGCATTGACCAGGGTAGCGGCAACGATATGCGGCAGATGACTGACACCTGCGGTGATGTAGTCGTGCTCTTCGTATGTTAAAACCATCGGGATCGCCTTTAAGGACTGGACAAGATCAACGAAAGCGGAAACTGTCGCGATCTCAACATCTGGTCCGGGTGTAATCATATAGTAAGCATTTTCCAGCAGGTAATCGGTGGCGCTGGAATATCCCGTCTTTTCGGAGCCTGCCATCGGATGGCCGCCGATAAACTGGTGCGTCATGCCGAGGGTCTCAACCGCCTGATGGATTTCTCCTTTTACACTTCCGACGTCTGTGATGATACAGCCCGGTTTTGCGATGCCTTTCACGAACGGAAGATAGGAGATGTTGGTGCTGACAGGAGCACATAAGAAGATATAGTCACAGTCGGCAAAGCGGTCGTCCCGTTCTTCCAGCGCGATATCAATCACGCCTTCCTGAATTGCCTCTTCGATCGTCGCTTTGGTGCGGCAGTAGGCCATCAGTTTATACTCCGGGTGAACCTTTCTGAGGGTTTTTGCAATGGAGCCGCCGATGAGGCCAAGGCCGATAAAGCCGATACAGATTTTTTCGGATGTATCACACATAATTCAAGTAGTCCTTTCTGACAATTTTCGTAGGTAAATCGTATAAAAGACATTGTAAAGCATCTGAAATCAAATGTCAAAGATTTCTTGCTTTAAAGTGGAAAAGTATTTTTGAATGGCAGCAATCCTGTTTGTTTTACAAAATCTGGCAGATTACACAGAAAAGCCAGACAGAAAAGCGGAAGAAAGGCAGAATAACCAGCTAAAATACATATAAAATTTAAAAATTCAGAAATATATTGTGAAATATGAATAATATACTTGCAAAAAAGCAAAAACTTTAGTAGAATAGTGACTATGATAAGAGGAACGGAAGACGTGAATCTTGATAAAAAGCAGAAAGGCGAATAAGAGCGGCCTTGCAATCTGCAAATTTACTTACATGGGAGGTATTACATATGGACGTTTTTAGAACTGACCGAATCAGAAATGTGGTGCTGCTGGGGCACAGCGGCTCCGGAAAGACAAGTCTGACCGAAGCTATGGCTTATCTTTCCGGTATGACAAACCGTCTCGGAAAAGTGACAGACGGAAATACCGTCAGCGATTTTGACAAAGAAGAAATCAAGCGCAAATGCTCTATTTCCACAACGCTTGTCCCGGTCGTATGGGGAAAAAATAAGATCAATGTTCTGGATACTCCTGGAATGTTTGATTTCGTAGGAGAAGCACAGGAAGCCGCTTCCGCAGCAGATGCCGCTGTAATCGTGGTATCCGGAAAAGCCGGCGTGCAGGTCGGAACCCAGAAAGCATGGGAACTCTGCGAGAAATACAATCTTCCGAGAATGATATTTGTTACGGAGATGGATATTGATAATGCAAGCTTCAGGCAGGTAGTAGAAGATTTACAGCAGTTATATGGCAAGCGGATTGCACCATTCCATCTGCCGATTCGTGAAAACGAGCACTTCGTAGGCTATGTCAACGTCGTATCCGAAACCGGTAACCGCTGGCAGGGCAAGGAGGTTGTTTCCTGCGAAATCCCGGATTACAACAGACCGAATCTTGAGATCTGCAGAGAGACGCTGATGGAAGCGGTTGCAGAAACGAGCGAAGCGTTCATGGAGCGCTATTTTGGCGGCGAGACTTTCTCCGAATCCGAAATTCGTGCAGCGCTGCGTACTAACGTCATTGATGGGTCGATCGTTCCCGTATCGATGGGCTCCAACACCCTCTGCCAGGGCGTTTACACGCTGCTGGATGATATTGTAAAATACGTTCCCAGCCCGGAAGACAGGATATGCGCAGGCATCAGCTTAAAGACAAACGGCATTTTCCAGGCGGATTATGATTTCTCCAAAGCGAAATCCGCATACATCTATAAGACGATTTCCGATCCTTTCATCGGTAAGTATTCCCTGATTAAGGTTTGCTCCGGTGTACTCAAAACGGACGATACGATGTATAACAGCGACAGCGATGTTGAGACAAAGATCGGCAAGCTGTATGTGATGCAGGGCAACAAACCGATCGAAGTGAGCGAGCTGCATGCCGGCGACCTCGGCGCACTTGCAAAGCTGACCGGCGCGAAGACCGGTGATACGCTTTCCACCAAGGCAAATCCGGTTGCTTATGCGAAGACCGAATATTCCAAGCCTTATACTGCAAAGCGCTATAAAGCGGTTAACAAGGCGGATATCGATAAGATTTCCCAGTCTCTGCAGAAGCTGACAGACGAAGATAAGACGCTGCGCGTAGTCAACGATTCCGAGAACCGTCAGACTCTGCTTTACGGCATGGGTGAGCAGCATCTGGAAGTGATTGCAAGCCGTCTGGAAAACGAATATAAAGTAAAGATTGAACTTTCCAAACCGAAGGTTGCTTACCGCGAGACGATCCGCAAGAAATCCGACGTTGAATATAAATATAAGAAACAGTCTGGTGGACATGGCCAGTATGGACATGTAAAGATGCGTTTTTCACCATCTGGAAATCTTGAGGAAGCCTATGAGTTCTCGCAGGAAGTGGTTGGCGGAGCGGTTCCGAAGAATTTCTTCCCTGCAGTAGAAAAAGGGCTTCAGGAGGGCGTGCAGAAAGGACCGTTGGCGGCATATCCGGTACTTGGTATCAAGGCAGTGCTTTATGACGGTTCCTATCATGCAGTAGATTCTTCGGAAATGGCATTTAAGGTTGCTGCAAGAGAAGCCTTAAAGAAAGGAATCTTAGAAGCAAAGCCGGTGCTTTTAGAACCGATTGCCAGCCTTAAGATTACATTACCAGACGTTTATACCGGAGATGTAATGGGAGATTTAAATAAGAAGCGGGCAAGAGTTCTTGGCATGACACCGGATAACAAAGGAACCACCGAGATTTTAGCGGATATTCCTTATATTGAATTATATGGTTATGGCACAAGACTTCGTTCCATGACACAGGGAAGCGGAGATTTCTCCTACCAGTTTGCCAGATACGAACAGGCACCGGAGGAAGTCGCAAGGGTACAGATGGAAGAGCGGGCATCCAAGCTTGCTTCAGAAGAAGATAAATAGTGTAGTGAGATAAGTGTAATGAGAAAAAATATCTGTTAAGACAAACGGATGACGAAAGAGAGGTGGTGGTGACATGGGAAAGAAAAGAACTTTTTTTGCAATTGTTTTGATTATTGCGCTGTTTTTCGATAATTCGCAGTTCTCAGAAGCAAAAGCACTTCGTTCTCTGCCAATCACTACCTCTCTTTATTACAGCATGGAGCCGGAAGACGCCAATGTATTAAAGGAAGATTATGATATCACCTATTACTTAAATGGTGGAATCCCTACTTCTGATTTGACTTATAACTATATTATAGAAGAACTTCCTCTAACCCTTGATATACCGGAAAAACCGGGATATAATTTCGCTGGCTGGTATACCGAAAGCAGTTATCAGAATAAGATTACAGAGATAAACATTGATAATTTCGGAGACGTATCTTTATACGCAAAATGGACCAAGAAGATTGATTCTTCTTACAGCGTGGAAATGTATCCATATTCCACGGCATCACAGATGAGCGGAAATGACCGGATGTTAAAGGATTGTGGATTCAGCTTTGCCTATGATGTAAATATTCCGGGAATGCCATCCACCAGGGAACAGGATTATGCACAGAATATGACATCCACGGACAACCAGTGTCCGCAGGGAATCTGTATTACCGAAGATTATTATATGATTACAGCGTATAATACGGATGATTCGGAAAGCCTTGGAGCCCTTTATATCTTTGACAAAGAGACCGGAGAATATATGGTTACTCTTGGCATGAAAAAGAACAGCCATCTTGGAGGACTTACCTACGATGGAAGAAATGTCTGGATCTGCCATTCGGACACAAGGTCTTTGGAGCGGCTTAGTTACAGTTATATAAAAAAGATTGCAGAGTCCAGACCGAAGATTTTTGTGGATGCCACCGGAATGTTTGAAGAATACCGTGTGGCGAATATGCCATCCTGCATTACCTGGCATGATGGAATTCTTTGGGTAGCAACCCACAATACCTTATTTAAATCCATTATGATTTCTTATAAATATCAGGATGGAGAACTGATGGAACAGCAGCGTTACCAGATACCGGAAAAGGTGCAGGGAATTGCTTTCGATGAACAGGACAGAGTATATTTAAGCACATCCTATGGAAGAAGCAATTCATCCTATTTAAAGATTTACCGGAATGTAGATGTACTGGATGCAAAGCCGCGGACACCGGAGCTTAAAGTGGAAATGCCGCCTTGTTCCGAAGAAATCAATTATGCAGACGGCAATATCTATGTGCTGTTTGAATCGGCAAGCTCGAAATATTTTGAAGGCACAGACGGAAAAGGGAAGAGCATTTGTCCGATAGACCGGATTCTTACAATTGATACAAATACCATTTTTCCTTGACAAATTGAGGGCATGTGATAGAATTTTATGAGTATAAGTCGCTAAAAAGGCATTCTATCAGCATGTCCTTATTTTATGGACGAAAGCTGTTTAAATTAGGAGGAATTGAAGATGTCACAAACAACAGTACCGTATAATCATAGAGCGGTAGAGCAGAAATGGCGTAAAGTCTGGGAAGATAAGCCAATTAACGTAAATGATGGCAAGAAGCCGAAATACTATTGTCTGGATATGTTTCCATACCCATCCGGAAACGGACTCCATGTAGGTCACTGGAGAGGTTATGTAATATCTGATGTATGGAGCCGTTATAAGCTTATGCACGGTTATTATGTCATTCACCCAATGGGATGGGATGCATTTGGTCTTCCGGCAGAGAACTACGCAATTAAGATGGGTGTTCATCCGGAAAAATCTACCGCTGAAAATATCAGGAATATCAAGCGTCAGATTCAGGAAATTGCTGCAATCTATGACTGGGATATGGAAGTAAATACCACCGATCCTGAATTCTACAAATGGACACAGTGGATTTTTGTAAAAATGTTTAAAGCTGGACTTGCTTATGAGAAAGAGATGCCAATTAACTGGTGTCCATCCTGTAAGACTGGTCTTGCCAATGAAGAAGTTGTAAATGGTAAATGTGAGCGTTGTGGTGCTGATGTTACCAAGAAGAACTTAAAGCAGTGGATGCTTAAGATTACCAAATATGCTGACCGTCTTCTTGCAGACCTTGATAAGCTTGACTGGCCGGAAAAGGTTAAGAAAATGCAGACTGACTGGATTGGTAAGAGTAATGGAGCAGAAGTCAACTTTAAGGTGGATGGAAGCGATAAAGAGATTACTGTTTATACCACAAGACCGGATACTCTTCACGGAGCAACCTTCATGGTACTTGCACCGGAGCATGCTTTGGCAAAAGAGCTTGCAACTGATGAGACAAGAGCTGCAGTAGAGGATTATATCTATCAGTCATCCCTGAAATCTTCTGTAGACCGTTTGCAGGATAAAGAAAAGACGGGTGTATTTACCGGTTCTTATGCAATCAATCCGCTGAATGGTGCAAAGGTTCCAATCTGGCTTTCTGATTATGTATTAGCTGATTATGGTACCGGAGCAATTATGTGTGTTCCTGCACATGATGACCGTGACTTTGAATTTGCAAAGAAATTCAATATTCCAATCATCCAGGTTATTGCCAAAGATGGTAAGGAAATTGAAAATATGACCGAAGCTTATACCGAAGCAAAAGGTATTATGATTAATTCTGGTGACTGGAATGGAATGGAGTCATCCGTTCTTAAGAAAGAAGCTCCGGAAATGATTGAAAAGATGGGCTTTGGTAAGAAGACAACCAACTATAAATTAAGAGACTGGGTATTCTCCCGCCAGCGTTACTGGGGCGAGCCGATCCCCATCGTCCACTGCCCGAAGTGCGGCACCGTCCCGCTCGATGAGAAGGACCTGCCGCTGGAGCTGCCGGATGTCGAGAGCTACGAGCCGACGGACGACGGTCAGTCTCCGCTTGCCGCCATCACGGACTGGGTCAACACGACCTGCCCCTGCTGCGGCGGCCCAGCCAAGCGTGAAACGGACACCATGCCCCAGTGGGCCGGTTCCTCGTGGTACTTCCTGCGCTACTGTGACCCGC
>OMGY01001823.1_pt1 | contig 17568 bp, 19 predicted proteins | sample 1674461 | NCBI WGS metagenome assembly OMGY01 (sample SAMN05578579, study PRJEB25193) | human gut metagenome | biome: Human Microbiome; feature: human-associated habitat; material: feces | host: Homo sapiens | place: USA:Birmingham
CTGTTACCTCCACATTCTTTTTTATTTTGAATGTCCGCAAAATCCGTCCTACATCAGTTGCACAGATAATTTCTGTAACATCATTTCTGAACATAAGTGATTTAAGCAATTCATACTGAGATTTAGTTGCTTGATTTACTACAAATTTCCATTGTGCTGGCATTATAGGCAAATCTTCAAATTTCCATTGCTTATCGGCATACTTAGCGTCATAATAATCTGGCGGAGCAAGTCCGATTAAATGACCAAAGCACCAAGATACAAGATATTCGTTGCCCTCGATATATCCACTTTTAGTATTTGATACACCGAGAACTGCTGCGATTGTTTGAGCAACTGATGGTTTTTCAGTTATTACAAGTTTCATTCTTTCTTACTCTCCTCATCTTCGTTAATTTCTTCATCTTCTTCAAAATCATCAAAAGGTACTACAACTTCTTTTTTCTTTCCAAATCCACCTTTTTTAATCTTGAAGATAATAAAACCGATTACACCCAATATGATAACTCCGCCAACCAAAAGAATATTAGTTAGACCACTATCTGATGTTTCATCACTACTTTGGCTTTCCTCTCCAGGTTCTTCTGAACTCTCTGACTTATCTGAAGATGTATTATATTCAACATCGTTATTTTCTGAATTGTCACTGTTTTTACTCATAAGTTTTTGCAAGTCATATGTATCTACTTCATTCAGAAAATAAACATTATCCTCGGCTTTCATTTTGTCAATGATAATGTAAAAAACATCTTTATCTCTTGTTGTAATAGCTAAAAATTGAAATTTACCATCATCAGCAATAACCTCTTGAGAAGCTATCAAATCGGCATTTCCTGATGTATTATCCGAGAATAGATAGTTTAAATCTGAACTTTCAGGCGATGAACTTTCTTCTGATGAAGTTTGAGTTTCTGGCTTATCAGGCTCAGCTTGAGATGTAGTTTCTGTCTGTGAAATTGTTTCAGATTGTGAGCTTGTTGCGGTACTTGTTGCAGTACTTGTTTCGGCTGCTGAAGCGGAAAGTGGCATAGCAGAAACAATCGCAAGAGCCATAAATGATACAAGTATTTTTTTGATTTTATTCATTTAAAATTCCTCCTCTTATATTTTGATTAGAATTTTTTCTTTCGTTAGGGGCAAGAAGTTCCATTATATCTTGCTTAGTAAGATTGTTTTTTCTAAGAATCTGTGCAAGAGCTAAATCATCACTAAGAGTTTCAATAGTAGCATTCTGATGTTTTACAATATTCAGAATTTCCTGGTCGGCAATCTCTTGTGCCTGCTTTTCCAGCTCTTTCTTTTGTATAAGCAAAGATTTCATTTTTTCATCTATTGATTCGATTTTTGCTTGAATAGTGTTAATTTTTCTTTGACTTTGATTTTCTGTCATAAAGAATTTTCCTTTCTGGTTTGTTGTTGGTTTTGCTATTTTGTGATATAGTTTTAATATAAGTTATTGCATATAGCAATGATATTGAATACAAAATCAGAACAATTATATTCAATATAATTTGTTCATAATTTGAAAGGATTTGAAAAATATGTTGGAACAAAGTATCAATCTCCTATCTTCGTTGGTTAGCATACCCGTTAATTTACTTGATTTAAGTGAAAAAACAAAAAATAAAAGTTTTACTCGAATTATTAAAAACTTAATTAAAGTTTTGTTACCAATTCTCTTTCTTCAACAATGCATCCAGATTACAAATGTTATATTGTCAAGCTTTGTGCTAATGATTTTTATAGTCTTATGCTTTATATTTGCTTATATCTATACAAAATCGAAAGAATATAGTGTATATAAAGATTTTAGTAGTATAATTGCTATAGTTGCCATAAGTTGTTTATCAATTTATATTAGATATAATTTTTATTTTAATGATTTAACAATACTTAAATCTGATTTCTTAGAAAAACTGGGTAAATTTAAAATAAACACTGAATTATTTCAATTTTTTCTTAGCAATTACTATATAACGCTATTGTTTATATTAGAAATAGTTAATCTTATTATGATAATATACTCATTAAAAAAGTTTTTTGAGATATTACTTCCAACAATATCTGATATAGATTATGTCTATTATCTCTATTGCTCTAATTCAAAAAGATTATCACAATATTCAATACTATCTCTTCTTATTTCTATGGGATTTTTTGATTTTGCTGTAAAATATGTTATAAACCTTTTTGTTTAGTTTATTTACACACTCCTTTAATATCAAAAAAGGATAAAAGAAATTCTTTTTGATTATGACAAAAACAATGCCAATGATTATTATAAATATTAGTGGTGGAATTAAATCAAACCATGTAATTAGCATAAATATTTTCTCCAGTTCTTAATATTTTGTTGACTGTAATACAAAAAGATGATATGCTTGTATCATAAAAATATTTTAGGAGTGTTGTAAAATGAAAACCACAATGAAAAAAATTGTTAGTGTTCTCTTATCTTTTGTGACTGTTATGTCAATATCTTCTGTAACTGCATTTGCGACTGATAGTCGAGAACAGATAGAGTATGTAAATGATGAAGAAAGGTATGATTTTATATGGAAAAAATACCTACACGAACAATCAAGTGAACTTGTTTTGTCGATTATAAGAGATGAACTCAAAGATTACATATCACAAATAGGGGAAAAATATAAATATAATGTGTATTACGAACTCGACTATACTATAGGAGATGCAAGTCGTGATTTTAATAATCAGCTAGATGAAAAATATGGTATAATAACACCTTATAATGAAAAAATATATACATTCTTAAAGGAACACCCAAATGCAACTTTGGAATGGACATCTGACAGTAACGGTAAAGAAATTTGCTATTTTGAGGGTAAAAGAATAGATGAATACTTTACAGATGACTTAGATGATATATATATGCAATATAAGGATGGCGATGCTTCAAATATATTGCTGTGGACATATGATAAAAATAGCGATAAGTACATTTGCAAAAATGAAAACGGCAAGGTTGTTAATTCTGTCGCTAAATACCACCTTGAAAATGAAACCTCATCAAGTAAAACTGCAAGTACTTCTTCTGATTCTTCAACAAATAGTAGTCAAACAAGTTCAATGACTGATAATAAACCTGATACCGCTTCATATTCTGCTACTACAGGTAGTCCCAAAATGGAAAGTGCTTTAACCGCTTCTGGTGACGATACTCCTACAACAACTGAATCTGTCGGTCCAGACACACAAGAGGTTGTTTTTGCAGATGATTCAAGCAATCCAAGCACTACACAAATAATATTGATTGTAATCGGTGTTTTGATTATTGCAGGAATAATTGTTATTATTGTAATGCTTAACAAGAAGAAAAAAGAGGAGTAATCTTTTGAAAGCTTTAACCGCCTGAAAAGGCGGTTTTTTTATTTGCCTTCATTCTCGTGACGATATATAAGATAACGAGGGTCTACATCTTTCCAGTTTGTCTTTCGTCCACTCTCTGGAGGATAACCTATCTTAACTGTTATATGAAGATAATTTTTTGAAGCTTTTTGATTACTCCAGTTTTCCCAACAGTGTTTATAATCTGTCACTTCACCGATAACCTGACCTTGCTTAACACTATCTCCCTGCTTTAAAGTAGTCTTAATATTCACATATATCACTTCAACAGGATAATTTTTATCCTTATCATCATACCAAAATTCCACATTATTTGATGTTTTGATAGATAATGAATTTTCACCTTCATTTATCCAATTAACATATCCATCGCACATTGCATAGACTTTATCACCCTTTGCAGCTTCAAAATCAACACCCTTGTGACAATCAGTAATACTGCAATGTTCACTGTTCCAGGTTTGAATATCGTAGCCATAGCCGTTATATATTTTGCCAGAGAGCTTTTCAAGCGATTTGCCACCGACTGGAGCATTAAACATTTGATGATTACCATATGTCTTAGTGCCTTTTTTGTTTTGCGGTTCTGAAAGTACAGAGTAAAAGCTAAGTCGAGCGTCCTTATATTTATCCTTATCAGCACTGTCTTTTTCTTTTTCTGCAAGAAGCTTTCTGCAAGCCTGGTCGAATGTGCAATTTTTCTGAACAGTGTAATATAGCGAACAATCCTCATACCAGTAATTTTTCTTATAAAAGCTAATCAAGCAAATATCTTTCAAATTACTGTTCCATTTTGCAGTATCAGATGGATTTACAACGCAGTATATTTGTTGCTTACTATCAGTCCAGTACCACTCTGAACGCTTTTCATATTTTTTGCTGCCATCTTTATTAGTACCATGTTCCCAAACATAAGTGTTTGCGGTAGTTACAGCATAAAATGGATTATTGGTGTTTCCTGATGAGTCTTTTATAATATAGCGTTGGTCTTGAATATAATAGCCTGTTTTTTTATTTCCGTCATTAGCGTCCAGAACCTCAAGAGAATTATAATCGTAGTGAAGATAACCATCCTTGCAAAATTGTTCAATTTCTGACGGAACATTTCTTATCTTCATCTGACTTCTTGTAAAGTCCTCGCTGTAAACAGTCCAATAGCTACTGTTCGGACCACCTCCACCATAGAAAGTATACTTATCAAGCTGTTTCCATTTTGATACATCTTCATATTTATGTTTAAATGTGTATTCGGTTTTAAAAAGTTTCTCAAGAACCTCTGTATAGTCATTATTCCATTCCCAGTTTGGAACAGATTCTTCTTCTCCATCACCAGTAAAGTTATATGTGTACGCACACATAAAAGCAGCAAGTAAGTTCGGGTCAAAATCATAAGAAGTAGCTTGAGAAAACTCTGTACTTTTGCCAAAGTAAAAGTTTTTAGGTGTGGTTTTGTATGATGAAGTATCTACACCAAAATCTGAAAGTCCATTTTTCCAATCAGATTTACACTTTAAAACTTTCTGGTTGAAGTCATAGGCTATTTTCGTGTAGTTCTCAGTTGCTTCTGATAAATACCTATCTTGAGCGTTATATGTACCCAGAATATACGAACTATTTCCTGCTGTACCAGTAAACATCAGCATTAAAACTGAAAGTATAAATATTATTGCAAGTATAGGGAGTAGGAGTATGCCAAACATTTTAAACGCAAACTTAGTAAAGTCCGCGGCAATTTTTACAGTCTTTTTAGCTGCTTTTTTTGCAGCTTCCTGAGCTTTTTGTTTAAATGTTTGCTGTGGTTTCTTCTTTTTATACTTTTTCTTTTTAGGAGGATTTTGTTTTTTCTGCTGTAAGCGATTTGCTTGTTTATGCAATTTACTTTTTCGAGCTGGCTCGGTTTTATTTTGCAGCTTTCTTTTAGCTGATTTAGCAGTTTTTACAGTCTTTTTGACTACAACTACGGACTTATCTACAGCTTGAAGTGCGTCATTGTTAGGGTCACTCATCAGCAATTTTTGTCGCATTGAAGCCGTTAGCTGCTTTGTTCCTGCAGCGACAGGAACAAGCGGAAGTGCAGCTATTGGAACAACTTTGGCTTTCTTTTTTTGCTTTTTTAACAGCTTTTTGAATTTTTCCTGATTTTTATAAATTCTTTTTTCAAGTGATAAATTCTTTTTACGCTGTAATTTTTTTAGCTGTATATTTTTTTGTATTCTTTGCTTTTGATTAAGCTTTTGAATCTTACCCTTTTTCTGTGTCTTATGGATACTTTTGATATCTTTAATTTTGCCTGTGTGCTTATATGCCTTTGAAATAGTTTTCAGCCTTTTTTTCTGTCCTTGTTTGAATGATTTATAAGACTGTTTTTCAAGTTTAAAGCTCTTTTTTGCTTTTTTAGTTTTGAGCTTTTGAGCTTTAAATGACTGCTTTATCTGGCTATATTCTTTTCTACCAGCTTTGTATCTAATTATGTATTTTCGAGCATTGTTTAGATTTCTGACTGCTGTTATTGATGAAAGAACAGCCTTACCACCATCAAGTGTATCACTGCTATAACTTAATCTTTGCCTTAACTTATTTAAAGCAAAAGAACCCGATTTAATTACAGCACTTTCAGTAGTTAATGCTGTGGCTTTTACAACTTTTTTAGCAGCCTTAATTGTAAACTTGCTTGTAGAAAGTAAAGGCTTTGTAGCAGAATATGCTACTTTTCCAAATTTACTTTTTGGTGAATACTTAATATTTTGCCTTTTTCTGAAAGGAACATCTCCCTCAAAAAAACGCCCTGAATCAGCTAATTTATGAAAAATACCTTTTTGCTTATAGAGAGGAGCATTAGAGCGAACTATTTTAATATCAGTTTTGAATTTCCCTGATTTATGTTGATTTCGTTCAAAACAAACATGAAATTCTTTGCCAACAAAACGGTTTGTTATAGCATCTTTAGCAAATAAGGCTGTAGTTTCTGTAGCCAAAGCTGATTTTACAGCTGTTTTAATCAGAATATTTTTTGATGGTGTACCAACCTTGTGAAGTTTATGCAGAACACCTCTGTTTTTATATTCTTCACTCATCAATATTCACCGCCTTATGTCTGTTTCAGCTCTGCTAACTTTTGTTCTAAGAGATTTCTTTCCTCTGGCTTAGTTGTAATGAGTGAGTACATAACTGTATCTGTTGGGAATTTATCTTCAAATGGCAATATTGTTTTACCATATCGAATAAGTCCTTTACCTTGTCCACTATTGGTAACATACTTTATTTGCTCATCAGATATATGTAGCTTTTCTTGCAAAATATCCCTATCACCAGCAGCCTGGTTAAGCATACAAATAAAGTCAGAATTATCAAGAATATTTTCGATTTCTGAAGATGAGAGCAGGTCTTTGACATTTTGAGTAATACCTGTTGGCACACCGCCCCATTTACGGAAACGCTTCCACATATCAACGGAATACTTAGCTGTCTGCTCATCACGCAAAAGCAAGTGAAATTCATCTATATAATAGAGTGTTTTTTTATCTTCATCTCTATTAAGTGAAACTTTGTTCCATACTTGGTTTTGCAAAATAAGCATAGCTATTTTTTTGAGTTGTGTTCCAAGCTCTTTAATGTCATAGCAAATCAATCTATTTTTTGTATCAATATTTGTGCGATGATTAAAGAGATTCTGAGAACCACTTACATACATTTCAAGTGCATTTGCTACTCTTAAAGCAATTTCTCCTTCTTGACGCAAGGCAGCAAGTAAATCTGCAAGTATTGGCATTGTTCTACGAATTGGATTATGCTCAAAAAAGTAGTTGTATATTTTTCGTGTTGCATTATCAATCGCAGTTTTTTCTTCGGCTTCAAGTCCAAAGCGACCGCCAACCACGAGCTCGCAAAGTGATATAATAAAATCAGATTTATCTGCAATTATATCTTCCTGATTATCTTTTGTAATATCGTTAAAGTTGACATCAAGAGGATTTATGTACTGTTCGCTATTTGACGATATTTTTATAATCTGACCATCAAGATAGTTTATAAGGTCATAATATTCTCCCTCTGGGTCTACTACGATAATATCTGATATGGTCTTTAAGAATCGGTCAATAATTTCTCTCTTAACGAAAAATGATTTACCTGAACCAGGTGTACCAAAAACAAGTCCGTTTGGATTTTTAAGATTTGCTCTATCTGCCATTATCATCATTTTTGTTAATGAATTTATGCCATAATAACAACCTTTTGATTGATAAAGCTCATCGGCTGTAAACGGTATAAATACACCTAAAGCAGACGTAGGCAATGTTCTTACATTAGGTACTTCATTGTACCCAAGTGGCAAAAACGAAGAAAAAGCTTGTTCTTGCAACCAATCGAGAGTGTTTAACTTGCAGGCATTTTTTTGAGTTATTCTCTTTAACTTAGCAAGCTGTAAATCTGCTTTCTTTTTGCTTGTAGAATAACTACGAATAGTAAGTGTAATATTGAACAATCGCTCATTTCTGCTATTTAAATCTGCAAGAAGTTCTGAAAGTTCATCTAAGTAAAGTTTGATTTGCTCAGGCAAAATATCAGGGTCATAGCCAGACATAGAAGCTTTTTTCTGTTCATCAATTTTCATTTTTTCTACATCAGTTTTTTTCCCTCTTACAAACTTCAATGCTTTGAGCTGGTCGAATGATTTAATATGTATATTTACAGACACTTGCTCACCACAATTTAAATATTCGTTAAGGATTCTGTCTGATAGCTCACCAGCAAGAATATCTATTGATGTTATGTTTCCATAACCTCCGTTTATTTCAAACTTACTTTCCTTGAATTTCATTGAAACAGGAGCAATAAAATCTTTTGTTGAATATCCACCTTTGAGTTTTAATCCCCAATCAAAAATGAACCTATCATCAGAGAATGGATTTAAAGCGTGATATAGAACTTCAAGTCTTTGCTTACCATCAAGTTTGATTGCTTTTACATCAAACTCAGCAAATAGTCTTATTATTTCTTCTGCAATAGAGTTCAGCTTACGATATGCAGCTTTTAAAGACGCTTCATGTATCGTAAATGTCAATAGTTTTCTTAATACAAAACCATGATTACTATTACGGCGTTGCTTACAAAGCATTTCGGAATATTCATTACGGACAGCATTAAAATCATCATCTTGTGCAGGAATTTTAATCTTATCCATCTCGTCATCAAGATTTTGTCTTTGATTATCATATGTAAACTGAAAATCAATAGAATCATCGAAATAATTCAGCAAGCTACACCATTTGGAAAAGATACCTTCTTTATCATCTAAATCAGCAAGCTCATAATTTGTGTCAAAAAACTCTACAGTCATTGAAAAAGTATTTTTATCAACCCAACAAACTCCATTACTGCACATTTCAATGTATGGAATGATAGTTTGTGTAGCAGAACTGTTATTCCTATTTTTCATTTTCAATTTGTGCATTCTGTTTTGTATTTGTTTTCGTTGTTCTTTTGTAAGATTGATTTGTTTTTTAGTTTCTTTAGCCAATGTTTTCACCTTCGTTTCTTATCACTGTTGGCAAGCATTTGTTTTAGCTTATCGTATTCAAACTGCCGAGATAAAATCAAAAAAGTATTTTCCGATTGATATGTTCTTGTTCTTGGCTTGCGAAAAAAAGCAATCATCAATTTAATAATTTGCTCAAAGTGCATACCGTTTTTATTAAAAATCCCGCAAAATATCGCAGGAAATGCACATATTCCAAGTGCAAAACAAGCTGCCTGAAAATTGATTGTAGTATTACAAATATAAAAAGCGGTAAAACCCATTACAGCACCTATGCCAAAACTTATAGCTTGTCTTTTTGTTAAGCCTAAAATGAATTTTTGCTTAATAAGTGATAAATCTTTTGGTATTTTTACATAGTTTTGAGCCATATTTCACTCCTTTCCAACTTTTGCCCCAGTGGGGCAAAAGTTTAATGAGCTGAAAATACTGATTTTGAAATATTACTTGAACGGAATACGGTAAATATTAGTGCGACTATATAACCTAACATCATTGCCATACTGCCAGTAATAGCAGCTGCATTTGAACCCATATTAGACATTTGCGTTATAACATTTCCAAGTAACACCTTGAAGATTGTTAATGCAACTACTATAAAAAATCCTTGAAATGCTAAAGCAAGTATATTCCTAAGCCAATTCTTACCTATCTCGCCCCAATCTCTATTCATCATAGTTGCCATTGGAATAGGAGATATTGAAAGATACATAAATACTTCAATCATACGACTTGCAAGAACAATGATTATTGCACCAAGCACAATAAAAGTAACTATTGCTATCAGGAATGAAAGAATGAGTAAAACTACTAAATCACCTATTCCCAAATTCACCAAATTACTGCGAAGTGAACCCGATATTGTCGCTGAATTCAGAAAACTTTGTCCGTCAGGGAAAAGACTTGTTAATCCTGAAGTTACAGCAGTTGAACCAAATCCAAAAACATTTGTGACAATATAGAATACATTAGACACAAGCAAAATCCCACATACGGCTTTGACAGACCACTTGAAAAAAATGCTTGTGTCAAAATCCCGAAAGTTGTTTCCAGAAACAACCATTTGAATCAGTTCATAAACTAAAACAATAATCAAAATAAATAATGCAATAGGTACGATAGCATTGTTAGTAATTGTTTCAATACCACTCCATATTGGTGTTGCATTAGGGTCCGTAGAACCTGTAAATTTATCAGGAGTATCTGATAATAAACTTGTCATTACACCTTGATTACTTGTATTGAATGTACTGTTAAGAGTATTGCTTGTACTTTGCAAAGAACCAACTATGCCGTCTGCTAACACACCCTTGAACCAGTTTTGTATTGCATCTATTGCGTCCTGAACTATATTCCAACTCATTTCATCACCCTCTTTGGGCAGACACACTTTGCGGAATAAGTGTGTCTGTTATTTTAAGAAAATCTATAATTACATCGCAGATTTCATCATTGTTCCAAGAATAGGGACAACTACAATGCCGAGGAGAACAAGTCCAAGACCTGCCATAAGCTGTTTCATACCTTGTGATTTTGCTTATATGTGATAAAGAAGTAATAGAAGTGTAAAAAATTTTGCCTTTCCTATCCGATACTTGCCTTTGATATCGGATAGGGCGGGCGGTCATTCGGGCAAGTCCACCTTGCCGACGAAAGAATAGTAAATCTCAATATCCTGTCTGCGTGTGCCGTTTTCATCGTAGCTGCACTCATGCACAACGATTTTCTCTACAAACTCACGCAAGAGGGTGTGGGTCAGTTCTTCAAAGTTCATGTGCTTGCGGACAATGTTCATAAACTTTTCTGCGTTTACGGTAGCTTCCTGTGCTTTGGAAAGCTCCGCCTGTATTCTGGCAACACGCTCTTTCAATTCCTGCTGTTCGGCTTCATAGTCTGCCGAAAGCTCCGTGAAACGCTCGTCAGAAATGCGACCGCTTACGCTGTCCTCATACAGCCGCTTGAAAATAGCGGAAAGTTCACCGATACGCTTTTCGGCAGCTTCCAGTTCCTTTTTCTTGGCGGCGTTCCGGCGTTTGCCGCCGTCCTCGTTCTGCTCGATCAGCAGCTTCATAAACCGGGCTTCATGCTTTGCCGCATAGCTCGTCACTTTCCGTAGATTGGAGAGAACGCCCGCAGTCAAAAGGTCGGTGCGGATAAAATGTGCGGTGCAGTCATGGGTGCGCTTCTTGTAGTTCCCGCAGATATAGCAGTCCTGTTTCCGCTTATCGGTCTGGTAACGCTGCTGATACATGACGCTGCCGCAGTCCGCGCAAAAGAGCATACCAGAGAACAAGCCCACTTCATCATAGCGGTTCGGACGCTTGCGCTGTTTGCGTAATTCCTGCACACGCTCCCATGTCTGGGTGTCGATGATAGGCTCATGGTGGTTCTCGAAAATTGCCTGTTTCTCAATGGGATTTTCTATGCTGTGCTTGGTCTTGTAGGACGGTTTCTCCGTCTTGAAGTTCACCAAACAGCCCATGTACTCCCGGTTTTCAAGGATATGCACCACGGTATTTGTCGCCCATTTGCACTCATAGCCGGGGTGATAGCGGCGTGTGCTGCCCGTCCTGCGGTATTCCAGCGTTCCCGGCGTTGGGATTTCCTGCTCGGTCAGCATACGGGCTATCTTGGTCGGACCGTTCCCGGCAAGGCACAGACGGTATATCTGCTTGACCACGGGTGCGGCTTCCTCGTCAATGATGAAGTTTTCGTCCTCGTCCATGAGGTAGCCGTACACGGGTTTGCTCGTAACAGGCTTGCCGCTCATGCCTTTTGACCGTTTTACAGCTTTGATTTTCTTACTCGTATCTCTCACCAGCCATTCGTTGAAAATGTTCCGCAGAGGGGCAAAATCATTGTCGCCCTGTGCGCTGTCTACTCCATCGTTGATGGCGATAAAGCGGACGCCTTTTTGTGGGAAAATCATCTCGGTATACATTCCCACCTGCAGGTAGTTTCGCCCTAACCGTGACATATCCTTTACGATAACGGTAGCCACTTTCCCGGCTTCAATGTCCGCAAGCATGGATTGAAAGCCCGGTCTTTGGAAGTTCGCACCAGAATAGCCATCGTCCGTGTACCAGCGCAGATTGGAAAAACCGTTCTGCTTTGCGTAGGTTTCAAGAATACGCTTCTGGTTGGAAATGGAATTGCTTTCGCCTTGCAGCTCGTCCTCATGGGATAGTCTTGGATAAAGGGCAGTGATTTTCTGGGTGGTCTGTCTTAACATAAAATCCTCCGTTTCCGACAGCCAGCCCCACTATTCCGTATTTCGATTATACCACATGGGGCGGCTGTCTGTATAGCGGCTTCTGCTTCTTTACCGCCCGGTAAAATGACGATTTTTCTGTGCGGCTTGTAGCGTTAGGGCGAAAGCTGGGCTTTGTGTCCTGCGGCGGCTTCCGCCTCCAGCACTTTCATCATCTTATCGGCTGCGGTGTCGGTGGTATCTTTTTTGAAAAAGCCGGAAACGACAAGGACGGTGTTGCCCATGCGGATCTCTGTCACGCAGTCCGGGCGGCGTTCCGGGGTGGTGTTCTGCTTGTTCTCTGCCATAGGCAACTCCTTTCATTTCATCAATTCTTTTAGTCTGTTCAGCTTGGCTTGCGCCGTTTCACGGCGGAAGTTCTCTCCCGTAAAGAGGATAGGGGCGCACATTTCCAAAAGGCGGTCATAAATCCGGGCATGGGCGGTGTCCAGCGGATTTTGCAGGCTGTCCAATGTCAGATTGGTGGTAACGATTAAGGGCTTGCGGCTGCGGTAGCGGCTGTCAATCACATTGTAGACCTGTTCTAAACCGTACTCTGTGCCGCGCTCCATTCCAAAATCATCAATGATAAGCAGAGGAAAACGGCAAAGACGCTCGATATACTCGTTGCGCCCCTCAAAGCTGGCGGTCAGGTCATTCAAAATCGCAGAGAAGTTCGTCATGCGGACAGCGACTTCCTGCTCCATGAGGGCATTAGCGATACACCCGGCAAAATAGCTTTTTCCTGTGCCGACCTTGCCCCATAGCAGATAGCCGATATTTTCCTCGCGCATGATTTCCCAATGCTCCACATAGAAGTGTGCAATCTCCATTTGCGGGCATTTCCCGTTGTCGTTGGCGAAAGTCCATTCCTGCATGGTAGGATTGGTAAATCCCCGGCGTTTCAAGTCCTCCACGGTATCAAGGTGCTTTCTGCGCTGTTCGGCGGCTTCACGCTCCAAACGCTGGGCTTTCTGGCAGTCACATTCTGCCGGGTGGCGGTCACGCCCAAACAGGGCGGCTTGCTTTTCCGGGAAGTAGGCTTCTTTCGGAGTGTGACACTTGCCGCAGTAAAGCAGTCCGTCCTCGCCCGTGTAGTCCTCCGGCTGTGGGGTAACAGCCGCCATATTCAAAACTCGTTCTGTAAACAGATTACTCATAAGCTCTCGCCCTCCTTGCAGGTGTATTCGGGTATGCCCTGTTTCGGGGCAGCCTTTGCGGTATCGTCTGCCGCCCATCTGCGGATAGTGGCGGCGTGGTTTTTATATTTCTTGCCCGTGGACGCGATATAGCCGGAAAGCCGCTCAATGTAGTACGCCCATTTTTCGGGCAGCTCCGCTTGCAGTTCGGAAAGCTCCGTATCAGTCAGAAATACATTCTCATATCTGCCATAGCTGCGGGCGAGGGCTTGTCCCTTTAACTCTCCCTCTTTTTCTAACTCTATATCTATCTCTTTCTTTATCTCTATCTCTGGTGGACGAATGTCGGACAAATGTCCGCCATTTGTCCGCGGCGGCAAAAGTGCCTTATTTTCAAGCCTTGCGGCGCGTTTCCGTTCCGCTTCGGTAGAGGATTGACCGATCATCAGCTCGATGTCGGTCATATAAAGCAGCCCGCAGTCAAGCTGCTCCACAAGCCCTAACTGCTGGAAGATGGCTAATGCCCGTTCCACCGTCCCGATTTGGTGACGGGTCAGCGTGGCTATCATCTGGGCGGTATAGGGGATATGCTCGTCAAGCTGCAATCTGCCGCCATTTTTCAGCGATTTTAAGTACAGCTTCAAGAGGATATTGGAATACAAAATCCCGTCTTTCATGTCCTCCAACAGCACAATGGAATCGCTGTCGAAGAAGTTTTCTTTCAGTTTGAGGTAGTAATATTTGCGGTTATCTGCCATTGGCGGTGTCCTCCCTGTGTTTCCATCTCTTAGAGAAATACCGGGGGCAGAGGACGATAATCGCCCGGAAGCTCTGCTTGCAGCCGTGTGTGCAGCCCCGGCAAAGGTCATTGTAGGTAATACGGTTTCGGTGGTTGAGGAAAAAGCTCCATTCCAACCGCCGCTTTTTGCTCATGCGTGGCATTTCTCGCTCCTTTCTGCCGTTTCCGCTGGTATAAGCGGATAGGTCGGTAAAAATGTAGTTTCTCGGTGTCATTTTCGGGGATTTCCTGCGCTGTGCGCCCCGTTTCAAAGGTGGGCAGTATTGCGGATAGGGTGCAGGGCATATCCCCGTTTTGGTATCGTTTCGGGGCGGTTTTTAACGCTCATGTTCGTGCTTTTTCTCTCTGTCTTTCTCGCCTTGCAGGATTTGAGAAAGATTGCTTTTCACGGTATGCAGCTCCTTGACACGGGCTTTTTTCTCCCGGTATTCGTTGTAATGGGCGTTCTTTTCGGCGGTAAGCTGCTCGATTTCCGCTTGCAGGGCTTTATGGCTTGGCAGCTTGGAAACGCCATGCGCCCGGAAATAACGGGTGGCTGCGTCCGCTATGATAAAATCGCTTTCGTGCCGTTCCCGGTAGGCGCTGCGGGCTTTTTCCGTTTTCTGCGCTTTCAGACCGTCACGGGCAGGCTTGGTCTTGGCATAGGCAAGCACCTGTGTCTGAAGTTCCTTTTTCTCCCGGATAGCAGCGTCCAGGGCTTTCAGCTTGGCGGTGCTGTCCTGTAAATCCGCATTGGCGGATACAAGGGCTGCGTCCAGCTCCTCCGGCGAATAGCCGTACTGCCCGTAGGCGGCAACGGTAGCCGCCATTTGTTTCAGATTGTGGACTGCCGCCCAGCGGTCATAGCCCGCGCCCTTTCCCTCCGCTCGCTTCGCTGCCCGGTCAACCATGCGCTGAATACCGTCCTTTTCCGGGGTGGTTTGGACAGCTTTTTTGCCCTGCAAACGCTCCCTTATGTTGCGGGGGTATTCGGGTACGGTTGCGGTCTGCTCGGCGGCTCTGTGGGCGTTCTGTTCCAAAAGGGCAAGAACGGCAGCGCGGTCAAAATCATCTCCCAGCTTGCGGGCGGTAATGGGCTTTGTCCTGTCCGGCGTGAGGTAGGATAGCCGCCCTCGGCTCTCCTTGACAGTCACGCCCTGTTGCAAGAGAACGGCGGCGAACTCGCCATAGCTTGCGGCAGAGGACAGCGCGGTGCGTATGGCCTGCCGCAATTTTTCCTTGTCTGTTTCAAACTTCGTGGGCTTGGCTGGCTGCTCCTCGGCTGGCAAGGCGGCAGCTTCCTTGTCCAGCTTTGCCTGCCCTTTCCGCTGCGCCCAATACTCACGCTCGGTAATGCGGTTTTTGCTGCCATGCAAAAGGTCGATTTGATAGAGATTTTCCCGGTGGCACAGCTCCATGACTTCGGCTTTGAAGTATTCCATCGCCGCGTCTGTGCAGCGGTGTTTGCACCCGGCGCGGGTGTCTGCCGGTCTGTCCATATAGGGCAAGAATGGAACTTCGGCTATCCGCAGAGAATTGATAACGATATGCACATGGATATTGCCGCTGTGGTTGTGTCCGTCCGGGTGGGTGCAGACAATGGCTTGGTGTCCGGGAAACTGCTTCCGGCAAAATTCCTCGCCCAACGCCTGCGCCCGGTCTACGGTCAAACCGTTGTCCACCGCGTCCCGTGGGTCAAAGCTGATAATGTAGTGGTGGCTTTTTACATCTTCCCGCTTCTGGTTCTTCCCATAGCGGAGATTGGAGCGCATACAGGCAACGGCAAAATCCTCGTCGCCGCAGTTCAGCGTGGCTATTCGATAGTCCTCCCTGAGCATGAGCCGCCCGTTTTCATCAAGGGTGGGCTTCATGGTAAACTCGTCATGTTCAAAGGTGAGGTACTGCTCGGCTGCGCCATAGTCCGCATTTTTAGAGCTGATATGTTTGAATGTTGCCAACAGCGTCACCTACCTTTCGCAGGACTTCAAACTTCAAGGCAGCAAGGTCAGAAATGGCGGCGCGGACTTCAACGGACAGGGCGTTGTATGGTGTGCCGTACTCGTTGAGGGCGCGGGCAATCTGATTGAGGTTGCCACCGATTTTTCCGTATTCGGCGGTCAGCCTGCCAACGGCGGACAACAGTTCATCATTGACCGGGGAAACGGTAACGATGGGGCGAATGGTCGCCCGTGTAATGGCTTGCCGGATAAATTCGGCTTGGCTCATGTCATAGTGTTTCAGCCGCTCGGTAAAGTCGGCGTATTCTTCCTCGGTCATGCGGGTTTTGACCACATGGCAGCGGTGGGGCGTGTTGTATTTTTTCTTCAAGCGTTGACCTCCTTTCTCGCCCGACAGGGCGCATGAGCAGGGTTTGGGGAAGGCACTCCCCAACAAGATTTACCAAAGGGGGCAAAACCGCAGATATGCGGATTTTGGCACCGTGGTAGAATCTTGCTCTAAAAAACTACCGCTTTCCTCGGCGGCTCTGGTTTGCGGATATACTGGCTTGCTCCACCAATATAGCGATTGCGGCGGCGTGTTCTGCCCGCTGTTCACCACTACAACGGTGAAAAGGGGGCGTTTTGGCAAACGCACGGAAATTTTTTTGTTTTCCCTGTCTGCTCCCTACAACAATCCGGCGGTGTGGTTTGCCAAAGATTTTTGAAAATGGGCGCAAAAAAAGCAGTAAACCTTTTCAAGATTTACTGCTTATCTGCCGCTGTGATGGGCGGCGGTATTAAATTGTCAGCCGTTTTTCAAATGGAATTTATCTGCAATCGCTTTCTTTCCGCTTTCCAATTCCTTTTCTGTAATCTTCCATAATCCTAACGCAATGATCTGCTATCTTTTGCATTCCGAGTTCTTCAAAAAAGGCAATTTGTATTTTCATCAGTTCTTCACAAACAGTCAACTTCTGCTCATCCATATTGCTAATAGCAAGCCATGGGAACGCTTTATATTTCTTAGTGTCCCCAATGAGAAAATTGTACCCTATCAACTCATTTTCACGGAAAACGAAATAGAATTGTGGGCCTGAACCTGGAACTGACTTTTCCATAATTTGCTGCATTGTTCTCACGCCGCCGTATGCCGGAAAAAAACCTATTCGCTCAAGAGCATTTAATATGTCAATCCTTTTATCTGTGGGTATGTCTCTATAATTGATAATCTGTTCCATTTGCTCTACCCTCATTGAAGTTTAATTTGTCAGGCTCTAATTATACAACTTTTCTGTTTAGCGGTCAAAGCGGAACTTCAACAGGCTTTCTATCAGTTGCCTGACGATATGCTCCTGCATATCCGTGTTAATCTGTCCGTCCATTTTCGCACAAGAGCGGATATATCCCGCATAATGGGATAGGACGGCGGCAACAGCTTCCGGGTCGCCCTCGCTTGCCTTAACGATTGTCTCATAGGGAAGTAGCTGGCTCATAGGACAAACCCTCCAACTCTGCCCGTAGCCGCCGTAAAATCATCTGAATACGCCGCCCGGTTG
>OMGY01001828.1_pt1 | contig 17540 bp, 16 predicted proteins | sample 1674461 | NCBI WGS metagenome assembly OMGY01 (sample SAMN05578579, study PRJEB25193) | human gut metagenome | biome: Human Microbiome; feature: human-associated habitat; material: feces | host: Homo sapiens | place: USA:Birmingham
CAAGGTTTTTCCTCCTCTTTGCCTGAAGAGGTGCAAATTGCAATGCTCCACACCATCCCCGGGCTGGAGCATGCTGAAATGACCCGCTGTGCCTATGCCAGATGCATCAATCCTGTAGCAACTATGGCTGACGGCGATTCCATCTATGCTGCCAGCATTGGCGATGTTTCTGTAGATATCAATATGGCAGGAACTCTCGCCGCAGAAGTCATGGCTCAGGCTATCCAAAATGCCATCCATACTTCCCGGATCCAGGATGAAGAATTTTTGAAATATGTATAACAGTCCGCTATAAAAGCGCAGAGAAAAAGTATCATCTCTGCGCTTTTATTCTTCCTGTCTGTCTTCATTTTTCATCTGTGCTCTGGTTTTTCTCCAAGCCAGAGCTGTACATTTGCTTCCCGTTCCCTTGCCAGATCACCAATAGTACGGATTCCCTGATTCAGAAGCTTCTGCTCGGAGGCTTTTCCCAGAAATAACAGGTTACGGACAGGAAGTGGCCACATTTTCTCCGGTATTCCCTGGCTTACCCTTCTGGCTGACTCCCAGGAAAGAAATGCGCTGTTTACATCAATATGAAAAATTAATCGTTCCATACTTTTTAATATATCTCAATCATATTTTTGCAGACTTCCAATCATCTTAATCCCCATTATCATCAACACAGGGAAAATCAGTGCCGCAAAGATTCCAAGTTTCAGATTATCATTCAGTGCTCCTGAAATCATCCCCACATAGGTTGGTCCGGATGAGCATCCCACATCTCCAGCAAGGGCAAGGAGGGCAAACAGGGCTGTTCCGCCACGCTTTACTGAGGCAGCCGCCATGCTGAAGGTTCCCGGCCACATAATACCTACAGACAGACCGCAAACCGCACATCCAAGGATTCCCAACGCAGGTACCGGGATAAATGCGATCATCAGATAGGAAACCATGCACAGAACTGCACTGTATTGCATAAAGCGTTCCAGATTGATTTTATCTCCAAATTTCCCATAAAATGCCCTTGAGCTTCCCATAAGAATTGCAAACGCCATGGGACCTGCCAGATCCCCGATAGTTTTATTGATTCCAAAGCTTTTCTCAGCCAGAGTAGAAGCCCACTGGCTTACCGCCTGCTCACTGGCTCCTGCACAGAGCATCATTAACATCAGAACCCAGAAGATTTTTTTCTTAAAAAGCTCTCCCATAGTCAGCCCCTTTTCACCCTCATCCAGCAGTGGAGCAATGGGAACTCTGGTAAAAAAGATTCCATTTGCAATGGGAATCAATGCCCACACCAGCGCCATATATTTCCAGTTTGCAATCCCGAAAATACGAAAGAATAATGTAGAAAGAAGTACCACTCCCACATGTCCCCAACAGTAAAAGGAATGAAGGAGACTCATTGCTTTTTCCTTATTATCTGTAGGGCAGGCTTCCACCACAGGACTTACCAGCACCTCCAGCAATCCGCCTCCGATGGCATAGATCATAACTGCAATGAGAAGTCCCACAAACGGATCTCCCAGGCACTCCGGCAATACTGTGAGCAAAATCAGACCTGCAGCCGCCATTGCATGTGCCAGGATCATAGATGCACGATAACCTATTCTGTCCACAAATCCAATCGATGCCAGATCTACCAGCAACTGGATCCCGAAATTAAAAGTAACCAGAAGTGTGATCTTCTGCAGCGAAATCCCGTAACTGCCCTGAAATGTCAGAAACAGCAGAGGAACGAAATTGTTCACAATGGCCTGCACTACATATCCGATAAAACAGGCCTGCACTGTTCTGTTGTAATTTGTTTTCATCCGATGTTATATCCTCCAATCTGAAATTTATTAAGCTGACATCATTCAGACATTGATCCACCAAACTTCTATATCTCCACAGTTCTAATAGATTTCTATCCGTCAATAATGACAGTGTATCACAGATTCTCTCCTTTTTCTTTCATTATCTTTTGAAAATCCCATAAATTTTTATATTATTTTGACTTTTTCCCTATAACAATTCCATAAAATCCAAAAAGTAATACCCCCATCCGATTCCAAATATTTCCCGCAAAAAAAGATGTGCACCATACCATTTCTGACACCATACACATCTCAAAATAAACACTTCTTATCTTCTGTACTCCGCAGTCAGGTCTTTAATAACCTCTCCTGCAATAATCAGCCCGACGACAGACGGCACAAAGGCCACACTCCCCGGAATATCTCTGCGCTCCGTACACTTATGCGTAGCACCTGGAGGACAAATACAATGCGACCTGCAGCTGATCGCCATATCTTCAATTGGTCTGATCGGCTGTTCCTCTGAATAAACAACCTTCAGTTTCTTCACACCACGCTTCTTCAGCTCTCTACGCATAACCTTCGCCAGCGGACACACCTTCGTCTTATAGATATCCGCCACCCGAAACGCACTGGCATCCAGCTTATTTCCGGCACCCATACTGCTGATAACAGGAGTCCCTGCCTCCTTTGCACGCATGATCAGTTCAATCTTCGCAGTCACTGTGTCCACAGCATCTACCACATAATCATACTCACTAAAATCGAAATCAGCAGCATTCTCCGGAAGATAAAAACAGTTATGGATTCTCACATCTGCTTTCGGATTAATGTCCAGGATCCTGTCCCGCATCACCTCTGTTTTATATTGACCAACAGTTTTCCTGGTGGCAATAATCTGTCTGTTAAGATTCGTCAGGCATACTTTGTCATCATCGATCAGATCAAAGGTCCCCACACCGCTTCTGACCAATGCTTCACATACATATCCTCCAACCCCTCCGATTCCAAACACTGCCACGCGGGAGTTCTCCAGTTTATTCATTGCTTCTTTTCCCAGAAGAAGCTCTGTTCTTGAAAATTGATTCAACATAATATCTCCATTTCATTCGGTATTGACCGACTATCTGCCTGCCTTTCTTCTACTTCATTATTTCTGGTCTGTTCTGCTTTGCTGCCTGTAATGTAAGCAGCTCTGCATGCCAGAAACAAAAAAACAAGGAGCAGAAACCAAAGCCAGAGCTTTCTTTTGTTTTTTATGAGCAACCGTTTCATAATCTGCATCACTATTCCTTAATATATTATTTTCAGATACCAGAGTTGCAACATACTTCCATCACAGATTTCTTATGATATCTTTACTTCTATAATGCGTCAAGTATATCATAGAAAGAAAAATCCTGCAATGAAGAAACTCTGTTACTGTACATGAAGTGAACAGTGCTGAGTGAAATTCACAAACCGGAAGTGCTTATCCATCTCATCACCAATCAATCCAATTACTTTTCCCATGGTAAATGCCGCCATCACTGTTCCGATTCCCAGTCCGTTGATATGCCCCAGGATCAGCCCTGTCATACAGGCAGTAATCATCAGACAGATCACATCAAAAGAAACCTTGATCTTAGAATATTTCACCTTTATAATCTCTGACAGTTCACGAGGAAACAGATCTGTAGGAATAATCGGCAGACCGCATCTGTTAGAAAGTGCGATCCCTATACAGATCAGCAGATAACTGATCACAAAATATAACACTCTGAGTGGAATTGTCTTTGGCAGGATATTGATCCATGCCTCATTAACATCCAAAAGCTCACTGAATGCAAATCCAACCAGAAAACTGCACAGATAAGCAGGTACAAATTTTTTTCTCAGTATCATCAGACTTAAGATCAGAAGTGCCTGAAAAATATAAGTCCATGTTCCCAGTGTAATTACCGGAAATACTTTTTCAAATGCATAAGGAACACTGGATATGGCAGATATTCCTGAACCAGAATACAGCATCAGAATAACAGCAAGACTGTTGATCATGACTGCTATCACCAATGCCAGCTCTCCTCTGAAAATATGTCTCGAATCTTCTTCCTCATTTGTTTTCATAACAATTCTCTCCTCTAACACAAGCAAGGGACTGCTGTCAGAAAATATTTTCTGTCATACTTTTCTGACGGCAGACCCCTGTGTCTTTTACATCTTATATTTTCTGAAAATACTATTTTTTATCGAATCAGGCAAGTTTCCCACTTCAACTACTGATATTTTCCTGACTTACTCAACCGTGCAGACGCGGATCAGGTTTGTTCTTCCCGGAATTCCAAGCGGTACACCACCGGCAAATACAATAGTGTCACCAACTTTTACAAGTTTATGCTTCTGTGCTGCCTCGATTGCTCTCAGGCAAAGGATCTCAGAACTGTATTCTTCTTTGATCAGCATCGGGTAAACACCCCAGGACAGATTCAGCTGGCGAAGAACTCTCTCAGAGCTTGTACATGCACCGATCAGACATCCTGGTCTGTGTTTGGACATCATATGAGCTGTACTTCCGGATTTTGTCACTGAAAGGATTGCACTGGCCTTCAGGTCGATTGCTGTCAGGCAGGTTGCATGTGCGATTGCATTTGTAATATCCGGATTCTCATTTCTGTCTGTTTTCTTAAAGATTGTATTGTAATCAATATTCTGTTCCATATGTTCTGCAATGCGGCTCATCATCTGAAGTGCCTGTACCGGATATTTACCTGCTGCTGTTTCTCCGGAAAGCATGGTAGCACTTGTTCCCTGGAAAATCGCATTGGCAACGTCTGTAGCCTCTGCACGGGTTGGTCTCGGATGAGAGATCATGGAATCAAGCATCTGTGTTGCTGTAATAACCGGTTTTCCTGCTGTGTAAACTTTCTGGATGATCTTCTGCTGGATAACAGGTACATATTCCGGCGGAATCTCAACACCCATGTCACCTCTGGCAATCATGATACCATCTGCAGCTTCAATAATCTCGTCGATATTGTCAACGCCCTGCTGGTTCTCAATCTTTGCAATGATCTGAATCTCTTCACCGCCATTTTCTTTCAGGATTTTTCTAACTTCTCGGATATCGTTTGCAGTACGTGTAAAGGATGCTGCAACGAAGTCAAATCCTTCCTGGATACCGAAGAGAAGATCATCATGGTCTTTCTTGCTGATAAATGGCATCTTCAGGTTTGCCCCTGGAACATTGACACCTTTCTTATCACCGATCACGCCTGCGTTGATAACTTTACATACAATATCTCTTCCCTGAATATCCTGAACTTCCAGATCCACAAGACCATCATCAACCAGAATGTGTCCGCCCGGCTGTACATCCTTATAAAGTTCCTTATAAGTAATGCTTACGCGCTCATTAGTTCCTTCAATGTCTTTATTTGTAAATGTAAAAATCTGTCCTTCTTCCAGAGAAACCTTGCCATCCTTGAAGCATCCAAGTCTGATCTCCGGTCCCTTTGTATCAAGAAGTGCTGCAACAGGTCTGTCATATTTCTTGCGAAGTTCTCTCAGTTTCTGGATACGGCCTCTCTGCTCATCGTGAGGTCCATGTGAGAAGTTGAAACGTGCTACGTCCATTCCCTCTCTCACAAGCAGCTCCATAACATCGCCCTTATCAGTAGACGGTCCCATTGTACAGATAATTTTGGTTTTTCTCATTTAATCTTTCCCTCCAAACTGTCAACTCAATTTTATCTATTTTATTCCTGTAAAATAATGTAATAAAATGTTACCTGTTTCTATAAATGAAAACATTAAGTCAAATAAAAATTACCATTATTGAGACTATCTGTCAATATAGAATTTCGACTTATTTTTGTTGATATTTGACAAAAAAATAACATACTTTTGTTGCAAATATCACATATATTTTTGCTGATCCGACAGTTGGAAAATTTTTCACTCATTCTTATCAGAATCCAAAATCTGCATAGTCTTCCGGCAGAAATCTGTGGTAAATGATATGGCATCCTTCATCTTTAAAACAATAATAATAAGGATCTGATCCGTCATCAAAGCGGATCATCACATCAAACTCCTCGTTATCCATTGGTTCAGTAATGATTTTATCTGAATAAGAATGGAACAGTTCTTTAATTTCCTCTATCGTACATCCATGTCTGCCAACCAGTTCGATCAATGCCTTGATAAATTCATTCTCTTTCATATTATTATGTACATATTCGGAAGCTTTTTCCGAAACAGTGAAGCAGAAACGATCTCCTCTGTGTGATACTGCTACTTCACCAAATTTCTCTTCTATATAAGAAGGAAAATCTTTTAAAATCTCCATCATGCCTGCAGCATCTGTCTCACCGCCAAAGAAATGATTCAGGGAACTGAGCGGATAATAAAGGCTGATCTTCTCCTTCATATATCCAAGCTTCGCCTGTTCCTCTTTGATCACATCGATCAGACTGTTTTCTAATCTGTTATAGTTCATTTATTTTCCCTCCTGAAAATCTGTTCTTTTGTTTTTTCTGGTTAATATTTTATCAGACATTGCCCGAAAATCAATGCATTTCTTTTTCAATTGTACGCCCGTCAAAACAATTTCAATGTTTTCTTTTTCATACAAAAATAAAGAGCTTGCGAAACTGTCCTTTTTTTCTCCCTCTGACAAATAACTCTGACTGGATAAAACAAAACAGATAAAACCAACCACTTCGTTGCTTTTTTAACCAAATAACTGCTTGATTCGGTTAAAAAAACAGCGTTCCGAATATTATTTATATCCGAAACGCTGTCATTATTCCAATTATTTCATTATGTATTTAATCCCAGTTCTTACGTCCGTAACGAAGTGTCACATCATAGATTTCCTTCTGGAGTTTCTTTGTAAGATCTCTCTTCTTGATTCTCCACTTCCAGTTCGTACCAACTGTAGATGGTTTATTCATTCGGAATCTGTTGTCCAGTCCCATATAGTCCTGCATTGGGATAACGCAGACACGCGCAGCACTGCGCATGATCAGACTGATGAAACATTTATACAGTTCTTCTTCCGGTGTTGCATGATCACACAGATAATCTCTCGCCAGTTTTCTCTCAGCTGCTGTGATGCTCTTCCACCATCCCACGATAGTTTCATTATCATGGGTTCCTGTATATGCCACGCAGTTCTCCGGATAGTTATGTGGCAGATAATCACTGGCACATCCGGAATCTCTGGAGTCAAACGCAAATTCCAGAACCTTCATTCCCGGGAAGCCGCTCTCATATACCAGATGACGTACAGAATCTGTCATATATCCTAAGTCCTCTGCGATAACCTGCTTCCATCCAAGCGCCTGTTCAATCTTACGGAACAGATCAATTCCGGGACCCTTTTCCCAGTGTCCGCCTCTTGCATCTTTATCTCCGTATGGAATAGAGAAATATTCATCAAATCCGCGGAAATGATCGATTCTTACAACATCATACAGTCTGAAGCAGTAACTCATTCTGGAAATCCACCACTGATATCCTGTATTTCTGTGATAATCCCAGCGATATAACGGATTTCCCCATAACTGACCGGTTGCAGAAAATCCATCCGGAGGGCATCCTGCTACTGCCAGTGGTACATTATCCTGATCCAGCTGGAACAGCTCCGGATGCGCCCATGCATCAGCACTGTCCATTGCAACATAAATCGGAATATCTCCAACGATCTGAATTCCCTGTTCATTTGCATAAGCGTGAAGCTGTGACCACTGTTTATCGAATTCATACTGCTGGAATTTGTAAAAATTAATCTCTTCTGCAAGTTCTTCTCTCGCATTCTCAAGTGCTGCTTCCTCGCGGTTTTTCAGGGCTTCTTCCCATTCATTCCAGCTGATTCCACCTTTGCTGTCCTTGATTGCCATGTAAAGACTATAATCATCCAGCCAATACGCATTTTCTTTGATAAAGTTATCATATGCTTCATCTTTTTCGAAACGCTCAAATGCCTTTTTCAGCACTTTAAATCTTGAATTGTAGATTTTCTCGTAATCAATACTGTCTGCCTGCTCTCCAAAATCATACACTTTACATTCTTTTTTTGTCAGAAGTCCTTCTTTGATCAGTGTCTTCAGATCAATAAAATATGGATTTCCAGCATATGTGGAGAAAGACTGGTACGGGGAATCCCCATAACCCGTCGGTCCCAACGGCAGAATCTGCCAGTATTTTTCCCCGCCTTTTTCCAGCTGGTCCACAAACTCATAAGCTTCCTTTGAAAAACAGCCAATACCATACGGAGACGGCAGGGATGTTACAGGAAGTAAGATACCACTTGCTCTCATTTTTTATCCTCCTTTAGATTTCCAGTACTTTTGGAAACGTTATCGGTAACGTTTCCATTCCTTGTAATCTGACAGTATCATATTATATGAAAAAAAGCAAGAAAAAAATGTAGATTTATCTCACATTCTTTTCCTGCTTTTTATATTTTGCTTTTGTAACCTTTTTCCTACCGATATTCTCCCATAAAGAACAGCGCTACTGTTCCTGGTCCGGAATGGGTTCCGATCGTAGCCCCGATCGTATTGATCAGAAAACTTTCATATCCGAACTTTTCTCTGACCAGTTTTGCCACATACTGTGCATCCTCCTCACAGTCACCATGACTGATAAAGATAATATCATTTTTATCTTTCCAGCTTCCGATGCGCTCTTCCATCATGGAGACCAGCGTCGCCAGAGATTTCTTTCTTCCCCGTACCTTACTTAATGGAATCAGATGTCCCTCGTCATCCACGTGAAGCAACGGTTTCAGATTGATCATTGTTCCCACGATAGCTGCGGCTTTTGATACTCTGCCACCTCTGTACAGATGGAACAGATCATCTACGGTAAATACATGGCAGAAATTCTGTTTGTGTTCTTCCAGCCATGCAGCCACTTCATCCACAGATGCCCCCGCTTCTTTCATCTGTACCGCTTTGTAAACGAACAGGCCTTCTCCAAGAGAAGCACACAGCGAATCGACTACCAGAATCTTTCTGTCCGGATATTCTTCTTTCAGTTCTTCTGCTGCCAGACGTACACTGTTATAACTGCCACTCAGCCCGGAAGAAAATGCCAGATGCAGTACATCATTTCCGGCCTCCAGAAGCGGTCGCAGAACGTCTTTCGCTTCCTCACTGTTGACCTGGGACGTGGTCGGCATGGATCCTGCTCGCATCCGACTGTAAAACTCTTTAAAATCCAGCTCATTTTCTTTATTATAAGTGATTCCATCCAGCTGGTATGTCAGATACATATATTCTACCTGATGTTCTTTATAGTAAGAATAAGGCAGATCTGCTGTATTCTCTGTCGTAATTACATATTTTTCCATACTCTGTCCTCCCCGCACTTTTATGTATTACCGGAAAGCTCCCGAAATACATTTTTTTTCATTTTACCATCACTGTTCTACCTGTGCAACCTTTTCCGAAAGAACCTCTCTTGCTTTTTTCATCTGTGCATCCTTACTCTCCCATTCCTCCTGAGAAAGCTCGTTAAACTGATTCGGATTGGTAAATTCTTCTGCATTCTCCGGCCAGTCACTCTCCACATCCGGAGTGATTCCGGTTCCCTGGATATTCACACCGTTTGGGGTATAATATCTGGAAGTGGTCAGTTTTACTGCACTGCCATCTCCCAGTGAAAAAGTCTGCTGAACAATTCCTTTCCCAAATGTCGTGGTGCCCACCAGCGTTCCCACACCGTGATCTTTCACCGCTCCGGAAAAGATCTCTGCAGCACTGGCACTGTTTTCATTGACCAGAACCACCAGCGGAATATCGATCGGTGTTTTTCCTTTACAGGTATGCTCCGTCCGATGTCCGCTCTTATCTTCGGTATACACGATCATACCTTTCGGAAGAATCTGTTCCAGCGTATCACATACCGCTGTCAGAAGTCCCCCCGGATTTTCCCGCAGATCAACCAGAAGTCCTTTCATTCCCTGTTCATTCAGTTCACTGTAGGCTTTCTTAAACTGTTCCGAAGTACCATCGGTAAATTCTGTAATCTGAATATATCCAAGGGAATCGTCAAGCATCCGGCTCTTTACTACCGTTACTTCCACCTTTTCCAGAGATACTGTGATATCGGCAGTCGTTCCATCCCGTTCCACAGTCAAAACCACCTGCTTTTTGTTATCTTCCCGGATGATTGTGGAGATCTCTGACAGTTCTTTTTCAGTAATATCCTTTCCATCCACTGCCGTCAGGATATCTCCTTTCTGAATCCCTGCCTGCTCTGCCGGGCCGCCTTCTGCCAGATCCACCACACTGACAACTCCACTGTCCGGATCCTTGGACATCGTAAGTCCCACACCTGTATACGCCCCCTGTGTGGACTCCTGCAGCAGCCTGTAGGCATCTTCGGAATAGTAGCTAGAATAAGGATCCTGCAAACTGGCTACCAGTCCACTGTACATACCTTCTTCCATCGTATACTGGCTGTCTTCATCACCTTCTTTGTAATCCAGATAATATGTATCCACTAATTTTGCTATTTGGGATGCTTTGCCAAGATCACTGAGGCTCAGACCCTGTTCTCCGATCATTGGAACGGATCCAAAGCAGATAAAGTATCCGATACCACCCACAATCACGCTTACTGCCACACCCCCGGCAAATCCTTTGATCCAGGTTTTCATTCTTTCTGTCATCTCTGTTGTCTCCTGTCCGTTACTGTCTTCTCCTGCAATTTCTCAGTTTTTGCAGAAACTCATTCATATACAAAGGGGGCTGCCGCTTTCCTGCTGCATCCCCCTTTGTATTATTTCCAATCACCTTCGGTGATGGCATTTTGATTTCTCTTTCGTTATTTATCAGACTCTCAGATGTTTGCGGATCGTGATCACACTTCCGAACAGTCCGATACCCATACCAAGGATCAGCGCCACCGGAGTCAGTACTTCGAATACCTGTGTAACACTCATAAACTGTACCACACTGCTCAGCATACTGAACTTTGTAAGAACATATTCGATCACTTTCTTGTACATGACAAAAAGTAATACCAGCGGAATGATGGCTCCGATCAGACCGATGATCATACCTTCGATCAGAAATGGTGCTCTTACAAAGAAGTTGGTCGCACCGATAAGTTTCATGATGCCTATCTCTTCTTTACGAATGGAAATACCAATCGCTACCGTATTACTGATCAGGAAGACCGCCACACAAAGCAGGATCAGAATGATTGCCACGGATATGTAGGTCAATAAGGTGTTAAAGGAAGACAAGGTCTGTGTCGCGCCCTTTAACTGATTCACTTCCCGGACACCATCAAGCCCCTCGATATATTTTACCAGCGCATCCTGATGCTCGATCTTATCCACATAGACGGAATAACTGGAAGAATTCGCCAACGGATTATCATTCTTAAATCCTTCTGCCATCTCAGATTCCAGTTCTGTATCCCCAAAATACTGTTTTGACCATTCATCCCACGCCTCTTCAGCGGATACATATTCAACCTTCGTTACGCCTTTATACGCCTTGATCTGCTCCCCGATACTGTTGATCGTCGCCTGATCCACACCATCATCAAAAAGAACGGTAACCGCAACGCCTTCCTCTGCATTCTTTACAATATACCGAAAGTTGATCAACAACGAAAAGAACAGACCAAATAAGAAGATACATGCTGTCATAGTGGCTATGGAAGCCGCGGAGAACATGATATTTCTCCATATATTTTTGATTCCCTGTTTGGCACTGTAGCCGATTGTACTAATCCTCAAGATATCCACCTTCCTCTTCGTCGCTGACAATTACACCTTTTCTCATGGTAATTACACGCTTTCTGAATGAATTGACGATTTCTCTGTTATGGGTTACTACCAGAACTGTAGTTCCTCTCTCATTGATCTCTTCGAGCAGTTTCATAATCTCCAGTGAATTCTTCGGATCCAGATTACCGGTAGGTTCATCTGCCAGAAGAATATTCGGACGGTTGACCAGTGCACGGGCCAGTGCCACACGCTGCTGTTCACCACCGGATAATTCTCTCGGAAATGATTTGTACTTTTCTGCCAGTCCTACCAGTGTGAGAATCTCCGGCACACGCTTTTTGATCACCCGGTTCGGCCTCTCGATCACGCGCTGTGCAAATGCTACATTCTCATATACATTTCTATCTTTCAACAACCGGAAATCCTGAAATACAACGCCTACCCCACGACGGTATTTCGGAACCTTTCTGCGTTTCATCTTGCCGAGATTCTGATCGTTAACAATGATTGTTCCGGAAGTCGGTTCCAGTTCCTTCAACAGTAATTTGATCAGCGTAGATTTCCCGGAACCGCTGTTTCCTACTATAAATACAAATTCCCCTTTATCAATGTGCAACGATACGTCGTTTAAAGCCGGTTGGCCCTTGGCGTAAGATTTGCTTACATTTTCCAACGTAATCATATACTCCTCCTGTTTCTATTCTTTAATAGTCTAAGGTTTCCATATACTTCATATATCGTACAACCATAAGAGCGATCTTGAAGGTGATTGCATCTTCAAACACTCTCAGATCAAGACCGGTGCTCTTCTGGAGCTTATCCAGCCGATATACCAATGTGTTTCTGTGAATGTACAGCTGACGTGATGTCTCAGCTACATTCAGACTGTTCTCAAAGAATTTGTTGATGGTCGTGATGGTTTCCTCGTCGAAATCATCCGGCGATTTATTCTCGAAGATCTCCTTTATAAACATCTTGCACAGCGGAATAGGAAGCTGATAGATCAGCCGGCCGATTCCCAGTGAACTGTAGGCAATAATTTCTTTTTCATCAAAGAAAATCTTTCCGACATCCAGGGCCATCCTTGCTTCTTTGTAAGAACGTGAGACCTCCTTAAGTTCTTTTACAATGGTTCCGTATGCAATATGCACAAGTTCATCCTTCTCGCGTACCGCCTGCAGAATCGATTCTGCGATCTTTTGCATCTCTGCATAACCGTCGCCGGGATTTACTTCCTTCACCACGATAATACTCTTCTCATCCACAGCGGTGATAAAATCACCCTTTTTCCCCTGAAAAATATTTTTTACATTTTCAAGAGCCGTATAATCTTTTCCCTGACCGGTTTCCAGGATAAACACCACACGTTTTGTTTCCACATCAATGTGCAGTTTTTTTGCTCTGTTATAAATATCCACCAGAAGCAGGTTATCCAGTAACAGATTTTTGATAAAATTGTCTTTATCAAAGCGCTCTTTGTAGGCCACCAACAGATTCTGGATCTGAAATGCTGCCATCTGACCGATCATATAAGTATCTTCACTACCCCCGCTGACAACCAGTACATATTCCAGCCGATTTTCATCATATACTTTGAAAAACTGGTTTTCCTGTACCACCTGACTGTCCGCAGGAGACGCGGCAAATCCTAAAATATCACTGCTGCTTATTTCCGAATTCTGTGCTGTGAATGCCAGGATTTTCCCCTCTGTATCGGCCACACAGAAATCACTTCTGGAAATATTTTTCAAACCATCCAGTGTGTTTTGCAGTATCTGATTTGAAATCATAATCATACCCTCTTTCAGTACATAGTTTATTTAGAATCTGCTATCCACCCCTGATAAGCAAAGTCTCTTAAATCATATTCTAATATAAAATATACAAAAAATAAAGAGAAAAACATGAAAAAGTAACAATCACAGCAGATTTTCACATTTTGTTCACACCTTATATTCCTGAAATCCTTCTCCCAGAACCTCCCTGGCATCTGTAACGATCATGAATGCTTTCGGATCCACCTGTGCAACCACTTCTTTCAGCTGCACGATCTGTTTTTTACCTACAACGGAAAAAAGCATCAGCCGTTCTGTACCGGCATACATACCCTGTGCATGGACGCCGGTCACCCCACGGTCCAGATCTTCGAGAATTCTTCTCGATACCTCTTCCTGATGATCCGTAATAATATATACTGCTTTCGCATAATTCAGTCCTTCCTGAAGACCGTCGGTTACTTTTCCCACGATATAAATTGCCACGATAGCATACATTGCTTTGGTCGGTCCGAAAACAAAGGCTCCGATCACCACTATCATCCCGTCGATCACCTGCATGATCCGCGCAATCGAGATGTGTTTTACATACCGGTGTATCAGAGATGCCACCAGATCCGTTCCCCCGGTGGTTCCACGCCCTAAAAATACCAGACCGATACCGGTTCCCTGGATAACACCACCGATCAATACTGCAAGCACCATATCCCCCTCCACCAGTGGAATCACCGGGATCACGGTCAGCCAGAAAGACAGACTGACCGTACCCCAGATGGTTTTTGCCATAAAGCCGAAGCCCATAATTTTGATACCAAGGAAAAACATGGGGATATTCAGCAACAGGTTGGTCACCCCCAGCGGAATACCACCCGGAAGCAGCGGTTCCGTCACCGATTTTACAATAATTGCGATGCCGCTGAACCCTCCGTCTACGATCCCGTTGGTATCAAATGCGGATTTCAATGCGATCGACATAAGTGCCGTACCGATAAAAATCAGCAGATAATCTCTGATCCATGGTTTTTGTTTGATCATACTCTTCATTTCTTCACCACGCCTTTTCTTTACCTCAAAAAAGTATCCTGAAAACCAAAATTGGTCCACTGAACCACATTATGCCCGCTGTCTGAAAGCTCTGTCCTCCCGGTTATTCTACCCGAAATACAGGTTTTCATTATTTTGCATAGTAATGATTCAGTGAACCAATTTCAGTTATTTTTTATAAGTCATATATTTGTTCTCTGCCAGAATGCGGAAAAACGTTGTCAGCCGTTCATAAAGAGGTTCTGCCTCTTTGCCGAAATGTTCTTTCACTTTCTGTCCGATCTCATAGATGTTCTGTTCTCCGTCAATTTCTTTCCAGATAAAACTTCCGAATGCATCCATGTGAATATGGCTTACCTTTGGGCGGTTGAAAGCAATCTGTGCCACTTTGGCGGCAAGGCCACGGTGAGTAACCTCCACCGTGACGATTGCCCCTTCATCCTCCTGCCAGGGAAGCTGTGGATTCTTTACAGGAACAAAATCCAGATAATTTCTTTTATCTCTCATTATTTGCTTTTTGTCTTACTCCATACAGAGAATTTCAGCAGACTCAGGATCATCAGAGCCAGTACGATCAGTCCGACAATGTTTCCTGCTGCACCAGACAGATTGAACAGACCACCGATGATAGCACCGATACTGTTGTCACCCACTTTAATGATAGCAAGAACTGCCATCAGGATACCAACCAGACCTTCGCCGGCGATCATACCGGCACAGTACAACGTACCGTTGCTGATCATTTCTTTCTTCTTCGCTTCTGCTTCTTTCTTCTTATCCAGGAACAGACGAACCACACCACCTACCATAATACCGCAGGACAGGTAGATCGGCAGATACAGACCGATGGCAAACGGCATAACCGGTACACGAAGTACTTCCAGAGCCAGAGCCAGGAATACACCCATGAATACCAGTACCCACGGGAGTTTTGCATCCATGATACCTTCCACGATCATTTTCATCAGAGTAGCCTGTGGTGCAGGGATCTCTGCGGAACCAAAGCCCCATGCTTTGTTTAACAGAGACATAACGCCTGCAATTGCAAAACCGGAAGCAACAACACCGATCAGCTCACCTACCTGCTGTTTTGCAGGAGTCGCACCTACGATAAATCCGGTCTTTAAGTCCTGAGAAGTATCACCTGCGATCGCTGCGATGACACAGATGATAGAACCGATTGCGATAGCACCGGTCATACCTGCCATACCGGTGTTACCGGTAGCTTTCAGTACAAATGTGGAAATCAGCAAAGTTGCGATCGCCATACCTGAAACCGGGTTGTTGGAACTTCCGATCAGACCAACCATTCTGGAAGATACGGTTGCGAAGAAGAAGCCAAAGATTGCGATCAGGAATGCACCCAGAAGGCTTACCGGTACAGACGGTACCAGCCAGATCAGGATGATCACGATCAGAATGATTCCGAGAACAACCGGCATCTTCAGGTCACGGTCAGTACGGACATTTGTTCCGCCGGATGTATTTTTCAGACTCTTCATTGCTCCGGCAAATGTTTTTATGATCAGTGGCAGAGATTTCAGAAGGCTGATCACACCACCGGTAGCGATTGCACCGGCACCCACGTATTTGATAACGTTAGACCAGATAGCACTTGCTCCGTTTGCTTCGTAAACTTCTGCGATAGTCTGACCTGCCAGACCGGTGTTACCAAGTGTGGCAAAATCGATGCTTCCACCGAAGAAAACAACTGCCGGAATCAGAACCAGCCATGCAATGATACCGCCGGCAAACATATAGGAGGAAATGGATGGTCCACAGATGTAACCAACACCGATCAGTGCCGGGTAGATCTCCACACCGATCTGGCCTGCATATCCTTTGATATTCGGAGTTGCAATATCGGACGGAACAATTTTCAGTCCGTCTACGATAAATTTGAATGCAGCACCAAGTCCCATACCTGCAAATACGGTAGAAGCGTTAGAACCTCCCTCTTCACCTGCCAGCAGAACTTCTGCACATGCCATTCCTTCCGGATACGGCAGGATTCCGTGTTCTTCTACGATCAGTGCTTTTCTCAGCGGGATCATAAACAGAACACCCAGGATACCACCAAACAGGGCGATCAGGGTAATCTCCAGGTAACCGGGCATAGCAATTTTTCCTTCCTCTGCCCACAGGAATAAAGCCGGCATGGTGAAGATTGCACCTGCCGCTAATGACTCACCGGCTGAACCGATAGTCTGGACCATGTTGCTCTCCAGAATGGAGTTCTTTTTCATGATCACACGAATCACACCCAGGGAAATAACTGCTGCCGGAATGGAAGCAGATACAGTCATACCGACTTTTAATCCCAGGTATGCGTTTGCTGCGCCGAATACCACTGCCAGAATAATACCCATCAGGATCGATGTCACGGTAAATTCCGGAAGAACTTTGTCCGCACTGATATAAGGCTTGAAGCTATCGTTCTTCTTGTCCATTTTTCTTTTCTCCCTTGTCTCATCCTCCGAACGAAGAGGATTCATATTCAGTCTCCAAACTGTTACTAAAGCTTCAACAGCTTAGAATCAGACTAACTTACTATAACAAAATCCTCTGTCGGATTCAATGAGAAATATTAACAATTTTCTTCTATTTGTTTGTTCAAATAGCTACCAACGATGCGGGAAAATCTGGAAATATCACGAATATAGGCAAAGTCCCGGCCAAAGATCTTTTTTTCTGCCTCCAGATCCTTCTCTTCTCCCGCGAACACGCCCAGTACAGACACTCCGAGATTTCTTAACCGTCGTACCTCTGTTCCGGTATCCCGCACCGCATATTTTCCCTGATACGGCTGGGGATTTCTCCCATTCGGGCGGTTTAAAATCACATCGTAAGGTCTTCCGTCACTGAGAATAATCATAATCTTACGCTCCTCTTCCCGTTCAAGGAGGCCCAGAGAAGCTGCCCGGATGGCCAGTCCATCCCGGTTATTGGAAGATGTGGTAAAATTAAAAATCTTTTCATTTGCCGATGCATCTTCATCATATTCCCGGTATCGCTGCAGGATCGTATGATCCCAGAAGGTACAAAAGCTCATCACCCGATGCGGAATATCAACATTACTCAGTGCCTCGCTGATAATATAAGCCTGCAGTGCCACATCACCCTGCCGCTTCATCTGTGATCCGCTCGCATCGATCAGAACATCCACAACAAAATCCGATGCATCTCCCTTCAGTTCCTGTTCAAAAA
>OMGY01001842.1_pt1 | contig 17418 bp, 11 predicted proteins | sample 1674461 | NCBI WGS metagenome assembly OMGY01 (sample SAMN05578579, study PRJEB25193) | human gut metagenome | biome: Human Microbiome; feature: human-associated habitat; material: feces | host: Homo sapiens | place: USA:Birmingham
GGATTCATTCTACTCTCCACAGCTAATGTCTCCCCTGTTCTGCCATCCAGAAGATAACCTACAATTGTGGTTGTTCCAAGGTCAATTGATGCAGTAAACAACAGCGGATGTACTCCTTTATAATTATCTTCCTGTCTTTCCTTTGAAGCATCCTGTGAAGCGAAACAGGGTTGCAAATCCAGAATTTCATCATCTATGTAAATCACGTCCCATTCTGCCTCAGAGATTCTTTTTTTATAAAGACTTCCAGCTATTTCTATATCTGTTTTTATGTTTCGCTGAATCGTATGCGAAGCTTTTTCAGTTTCAGGGTTCTCATAAACAGCCTCCACCAGCCGCTCCCACTCTGACTTTTTTTCCCCAGTCTCCGGCTTCTCCAGCCACACTGTTTTCACCTGCAATTCTGGCTGGAAATTCACCTTTCTGAAAAATCCTTCGCTCAAAATTTTACCTCTTTTTTTCTTCCCAGGAATCTCCACCTGACAGTCCTTTTCCACTTTCGTCTGACACGCCAGCACCGGCTTTCCATCTACCTTCACCAGACATTTCCCGCAGGTTCCCTGCCCCCCACAAGGCGCATCCGGCGCAAGCCCCGCCCGAATCTCACAAATTGTGACGCACATCTTGCAGAAAGCCTTTTCCAAACACGCTCTAGCCATAACCCAAACTCCCTAAAAACAACCGACCGGGCATGCCCCGGTCGATGTATTATTCTTTCAGCAATTTTTCAACAGCCTTTTTGAAATCATATAATTTATCAATATACACATGAACAATTGTCCCGCAATGTTCTTTCACAATCACTCCATCATAGTCGTGTGCAAGCTGATTTCTTACTTTCAGCATATCCATCCACTCATCACCAGTAATCAGATTCGCCTGAAATGATTCTCTGAGAACTTCTCTTGGTGAGCCAGTGACAAATCCAGTTATTGCATAATACTGTACCAGAATATCTTTCATAACCTTCCACGCCAAGTCAAATGTAATACTGAATTTAGCACTGGTTCCACTAAGTACAAAAGAATCTGACAAATCACGCTGTTTCGCCTCCGCCAGAGAGTCCAGTGAATTTCTAAACGACTCAAATCTTCTTATAAATTTCTCGTCCATATTGTTTTATATCCTCCAACAACAGCTGATTCTGACAAGTATCAAGATCAACCAGATCAATTGTGTACAATGTTGGAATCTCTTCTAAATTCTCCTGCAAATCAAGAATTTCGTGTGAAGCGACTCCAGACACTGCAATATCAATATCGCTCCGCTCTGTCGCAGTTCCCTTTGCCCGGGATCCATACAGAATTATCTTCTGTGCCCCATACAATCTGCACCGTTGTATAATTTCTGTCATGACCTCATCAACGCGCATAGTTTCCCCCATTTCACTCATAAAACTAATTTCATTATAGGTTAAATCCCACGCAACGTCAATTTGCAAAATCTATCTAATTTATTGCCATCAACATCCAGTATCAAATTATCTCTATCATTTTTTCCATTTTCTCACTCATTTCCTAACTGCTTATCACTGATATTTTTTCAAGTTTTTAAAATGTATTTTTAAAACTTTTGTATTTTACATTTTTTTAATTTTATGTGCTGTAGCAGATTATTTTATACACACATAAAAAGAATCCGGCACAAAGCATTTTTATACACTTTGTACCGGATTTCTCTTATTTTTCTTGTACAAATTTTCTCACAAACTCTTCATACCCACAAGGCTTCCCCCAGAAATATCCCTGTGTGAATTCCGGGCACAGCTTTCGGATTTTGAGCCATTCCTGGGCACTTTCTATACCTTCGATACAAATCTTCATATCCAGATTATGAATCATGGTGCAAAACTGATTCAGAAGATAATATTCCTGCTCATCTGCAACTGCTTTCGCAGTGAAAGAACGGTCGATCTTAATGATCTCTGGTTTCAGCTCGCTGAGATAATGGAAGTTCGAGTAGCCGGTTCCAAAGTCATCCAGCGCCAGACTGATTCCCATTCGCTTCAGTTCTGTGAGAAAATGCTTCTCATTTATATTTTGTTCCAGAAGATCGCTCTCTGTCAATTCCACGATCACCGCTTCCAGCGGCAGCCCTGTCCTTTTCATTTCTGCACTGATATCCTGAATCACATCAGACTTAGAGGCCTGTACCTGGGAAATATTAATACTCATCCGGAACCCTGAAAGTATCTTCCTGATCTCACTGCATTTTCCCATAGCCTCTTTCATCATCCAGTGGCCAGCAGGAATAATCAGACCTGTTTCTTCCAGAATGGGAATGAACTCCGCCGGTGAAATCATTCCGAATTTTTCAGAGGTAAAACGCATTAAAGCTTCTGCTCCATAAGGCACTTTTTTGTCTTCAGCAAATACAGGCTGGTAAAAAGCTGTAAAGCCCTGAAATCCATTAATTACAGCTTCCCGCAGTTCCTGGGTGATCTCCCTTTTCCGAAGAAATTTTCTGTAGGTTTCCCCATTAAATATATAACAACGGTTTCTTCCCAGCTTCTTCGCCTCATTCAGGGCAAAATCCGTCAGCTTCAATGCTTCTGAACACTGATTTCCCTTTAATGCCGCAAATGGTACAATTCCTCCTGAAACCGTATACATGACTTTAAATTCATTGGTTTCAATAAATCTGTCTATTGCCTCTCTCACTTTATCATAAAGCTTATCCGCATCCTTCGCTTCGTCAGAAGCAACATCCAGAATCAGAAATTCATCTGCCACAAGCTTGTACACCTTCTGTCCTTCTGATGTACAGCCTGAAATACACTCCGCCGTTTTCTTAAGTACAAAGTCACCGTACTCCTGTCCGAAGTTATCATTGATTTCCTTAAAATGATCGATTCCTATACGAAGCAGATATCCTGTCTCCAAAGGAGTATCCAGCTGGTTCATATACTCCCGGAAACCAGACTCTCCCAATAGTCCGCTTACATTATCTGCCTTCTGTCTCTTTCCAATTTCGTTCACACAACCAATCATGTAAAGAGGTTTCATGTTATCGTCACGGACCAGATACCCTTTGCAATGAATCCAGATCGGCTTTTTTTTCAGATCCAGCCAACGATATTCCATGCTATGGGTGCAGCGGTCTGTTTCCAGAAGATCATCAAATTCCGCTTTCAGTTTTTCATAATCCGGTGCATATACAAATTCCTTATGCTTCGAAATTACATTATGAAAACCATTTTTGGGAATACAGAAGCGTTCAAGAGCCTGATTTGCTATGTAATAAAAATCCGACCGAAAGTCAACCACATATGGGTAATTATCTGTAGTCGGACTAAGAAGATCGATCACACTGCAAAGCTCATCCACAGACATGCTCTGAAACTTTTTCTCCTGCAGGATCACCTCATCTGTGATCTCCTCTGTCGACTGCTTACTCATACGGGAGAGCAGATTGTCCAGACCTGCTGACCGTGCCACCTTCTTTCTGCGCTTCTGACGGTACAGCATGGTATCACTTCGTCTTACAATATCCTTAAAGTCAAAATCTATATCAGGCTGATAATAAGCATATCCGGCTGACATGCTGAGTGGATACTCCAGCTTGTTCGTTTCCGCTGTTTTTTTCAAAATCAGCTCAAGCGCCTTCAGCCGTTCCGGAATCATATCCTTCTCATCGCTATGATATACATATGCAAACTCATCGCCGCCAATCCGAAAACAGTTCTTTACATTCTGAAATGCCTGACTGATACACTGATAGCATAGCTTCAGCGCTTCGTCTCCCTTTTCATGCCCAAAATTGTCATTGATCACTTTCAGATTATCCAGATCAAACAGAACTACACCTGTTGTACGAAGTTTAATATCACTTTCCTCCAGATATTTCACCATGTCCTCGTAAGCGTTTCGGTTCATGGCCTCTGTGAGCATATCCATGTTGGCTATTTTCTGCAGATAGATCACCTTTTGTTTCTGGATGTATTGATCGTAATATTGGGAAACCTGGATCCAGATCAGCATAATGATAAACAGCAGGGTTCCTATGGGAAGCAAAATGGATGTCTGTTGAAATTTCCTCAAATAATAAAGGAACATTTCTGCCATTCCGAATACTATGAGCACACACATAGGATACTGGAATTTCTTGGCTTCATCGTTGCCTTCTTTTCTGGCCTCGTAAAGAATGAGGGCAACTGTGTAAACTGCATTGGCAACCATAATAACATGGGTTGCGGGAAGCAGCCGGAATATATCAATAATTCCCGTACACTGAAGCAGAACGTCAGCTGCCATATTCGCAAGATAAAGAATGGGAAAAATCAATGCACCTTTGTGGTATCTGCTTTTGCAGATATCATATAGCAGAAAATTAAAGGGTACCGGGAAAAGGAAGAATGAAAAATAATCTACAAAATACAAAGTTCTTCCATCCGGAATCAAAAACTGCAGGAATCCACATTGTGCCAGTGTCCATACTGCAATCAGCAATGAGAAAAATCCAAGGTTTAAAAAGACCTCTATCTTCGTTTCTGTCTTGTCTCTTCTTTTTCTTCGCACTGCTCCCAAATAAAGCAGCAGGCAGATGATACTTGCAAACAGAATCCCGCAGCTGAGTAACAGGGTTTTAAAGCTGTCCATTAAAATTTTCAGAACGCAATTGCCTCGTGTTCCGTATACAAGGCTGACTTCATTTCCATAATAGTTGTCATATACTGGAATAATTCTAACCTCAAGACTTTTACCAGCGCTGTCTTCCGGAATATTCACAATGTGCCAGCAGCTTCCCGGTGACTTCATAAAGCTGGGAGCATCTTCTTCATTTCCGTATTCGTATATTTTTTCTCCGTCCAGCCACACTTCTGCAATGGTGTGTGTGGTTTTAAATAAGATTGATCTGGGATCATCGAAGTCTTCGGGCAGAGCAATATTCTCTGATTTGATTTCTCCATCTGTCAGTTTTTTTGTTTCAAACCTAATCGTATTATCCCAGAGCAATTTTTCCCTGGTTGTACTCTGACTGAATATCCAACCTGAAAAACCAATTGCAAACAATCCAAATACGAACAGAGTGATCCATAGTTTTTTTTCTATTTTCATAGTTTCTCCCTACTACATAAAATAGCACTGCTCACTAAGTGCACAATGATCACCTTGTGCTGCAATTCTGTGCAAAATTTACCCGCACAGAATATTACCTGTAAACAATGACTTACAACTCATCAAAAGATATACATAGACAGCATATCAAACCCATTTAGCTTTTTCAAGGTTTTGACAGATTTTGTTAAAACCTTTTTATTTGAGGGCAAAAAAATATCTGACGGGGCAATTCTGCCCTGTGCCAGATATTTTCTTCGTTTCTGTCAGCTTATGTGTCTGCCGATTCTCCGGTAATCACGCTCATATTAATGTATGCGACTTCCCTTATGCAAATTTCTCATCCAGATATTCTTTCAGGATTCCCAGATTTTCATCACTGTACAGCTGATCTGCCGCATGCTTATAATTATGAAAAAGCTTAAATTCCACCTTATCTGTCCCAACAATTCTTGTAAGCAGTGCATTCAGTCTCTCAGACTGCAGATACGGAACATCTAAATCCGCATCACCATGCCAGATCAATATATCCGGGCTATTTTCCTTCGTAAGATTTTTCTCAATATAATACAATGGACTATAGTTGTTTTTCTCATCCTCAGTAAGAGCTTTTACATCCTTGCGCATCCAATAAGATTCCACATCCTCGTAGCCGGTATCTTTAATTGCCCCCTGAAGCCACAGGCTGGCCACCCAGCGGACAATTTTGGGAATCCTCAGCTCCCTGTAATCATCTTCCATAGTTCCGAATTCCATACAGCCGTAATAGTCCAGAATCACCTGAACTTCACTGGAAACAGGATGGTTCTCATCTTCTCCGATAAATGGAACACTATTAAATTCCTCATCATTGGAAGCGCCACAGATCACTGATAAATACCCCCCAGCTGACTCTCCCCAGATTGCGAAACGCTCCGGATCGTATCCATATTTCTCTGCATTTGCACGAAGAAAACGGATCGCTGATTTCACATCTTCCACTCCTGCCGGAAAGGCTGCTTCCTGGGCAAGACGATAGTTAACGGATGCACATGCATATCCATGATCGCGGAAATAGCGGTACATCAGCTGCGCCTGACGGGACTGGCTGTCATTGTATACGAAGCCGCCCCCATGTACCAATATGATCAACGGCATAGGTTCTTCACTGTCCGGCACATACAGATCCAGATAATCATTTTCGGAAGCCTCAGAATATGGCAGCTTCTCATAAGCTTTTCCACCATTCCATTTGGAAGAATCATCCAATTTCACTGATGGAGAGTATACATTATAAAAAACCACACGAACAGCTTCATGATTGTAACCGAGAATACCAACTATAGCAGCAAGACAGATTCCACCTATGATAAAACCTTTTTTCTTCATTTTTTCAACCTCTTTTCCACCTTAAATCATAAGTCTTTCACTTCATTCACATGGAATTTCCACCACATAAAACCGTTCTTCATCTGCCACGGTAACCTTCACCGGTCCGTTTCCATCTGCCTGTACAACTGCCATTGCCTCACCATAATAAGTCGCCACAGTATGGTCAGTATAATTCCCTTTTACATAAGGAGCCGGGCTTCCGAGTCCCTTCAGGACACCATTTTCTACTGTTACTTTTATGTTATGTTTCTCCATTGGTTTCCAGATTCCCTTGCTATCTGTGTATTGCAGTTGAATAAATGCAAGGCCCTCCGGTTTCACGGTTTTCTCCTCTGGGCGCACCTGAAGAACCGTTTCTTTTCCTGCTGTATGTAATGAATAACGGTTGATTTCTCTTCCGTTTTCATCGTAAGAAACCGCCGTTATCTCCCCATTCTGATAGGTGATATTAAAGTTTGCACGGCATTTTTTCACTTTCTTTTTACCAGCACTTTTGCCATTGATAAACAGCTCAACCTGTGCAGCCCTTGCATAAACTTCTACCTTCGCCGGTTCTCCGTTACAGCCATCCCATGCCCAGCTTTCCAGAGCCTTTGTCAGCTGCCAGCCGGTAAGACGAAGCTTTTCTTTCTGGTAAACAGGATCAACTGCAATAAACGGACCTGTCTCTCTTTCAAAAGCAACTCGAGTATATGCAGCCTCTGCACGCGGCTTTCCATTCAAGTCAATTCGACCATTTCCACCTGTCATTCTCGTGGCTGGATCTTCAAATTTATAGTCAGAATACTCTGCTGCACCATCCCCGACTTCTCCGATATAATCCCATCCTGCCCACACAAAATCACCGATAATCCGTTTGTTTTTTTTGGCAATTTCCCAAAAACTATACGCATCCTTACAGAAGGTTTCACTTCCCAGAATCAGACGGTTCGGGTACTTTTTCAGGTCATGTTTGTAGCGGAAAATACCGTAATTATAACCTGCGATATCCATGTTTGCATAGGCATCCTTCGTCCTTAAATCGCACGGATAAAGGGTAGCACCGCACTTCATAAAGTAGTCTCCAACCAGACAGGCAAGAGTATTATAGAACTCGCTTCCTACTGGCTTTTTCTTCTTTTCCGGCTTGGAAGCAGCTGTCTTTTCTGCCTTGTCATCACTGTAAACGCCAAGTCCTATGGAGCTTAAGAAATTGAAGAAAATATTGATTCCGCAGGTAACAGGACGGGTGGAATCCAGGCTGTGAAGATAGTTTGTCATATCACCGGTAAGGGCAATTCCCTTCTTCTGGGCAGTCTCTGCAACCTCATTTCCTGTGGAGTACATAATCACACTTGGATGGTTGTAATCCTTGTCAACCATGTCTTTTAAATCCTGTTTCCACCAGTCAGCAAGCTGTCCGGCATAATCATATTTAGTCTTATGAATGTACCATACATCTACATATTCATCCATCATCAGCATTCCCACACGGTCACAGGCATCCAGAAGTGCCTTAGAGCAAGGATAATGTGCAGAGCGGACTGCATTGTATCCATTTTCTTTGAGAATACGCATTTTACGTTCTTCTGCTTCCGGATACGTACATGCACCAAGCACGCCATTATCGTGATGAAAGCATGCACCGCGAAGAATCACACGCTCTCCGTTAATGGTCATTCCTACCTGAGGATTCCAGATCAATTCACGGATTCCGAAAGTTTCAGTTACTTCGTCTTCACCGAAAATTGCTTTACAGGTATAGAGATTCGGGTGCTCTGTATCCCAGAGCTTTGCGTTTGGAACATCCAGCTGGAAGATGGCCTGGTATGCTGCTTCCTGATTATTTTTTTCCGCTTCCACCTGCGCCAATTCACTCTTCTGACCATTTTTTCCAGTCTGTACTGATTCATTTGGCTGCATGTTTTTATTATCTGATGATATTATTTTGTCATTGTTTACATTTCCTATTTTTGTACTTTCACCAATTACTCCAAGTACTTTAGAGCCCTCAAACTCAATCTTCAGGGAAACCTCTCCAGGCGAAGAAGTTTTCACAACGACCTCAATTCTCGCCGGATCATAGCTTAAAGTACGGATTTTCACGCCGTTTACCGGAATATGTTTTTCTTCCCCAACATACAGATAAGCCGGACGGTAAATACCGGTTCCTGAATACCAGCGGCTGTTTGGCTGGTCAGCATTGCGCGCAATGACTTTGATCTCATTCTCTTTTCCATACTGGAAAAAGCCCTCTGTATCCACATAAAAATTGGTATAACCATAAGGACGGTAAGCCGCCTTTTTCCCATTTATGTAAACTTCACCATTGTGGTAAATACCCTCAAATTCAATGAGGACTTTCTTACCTTTATACTCCTCTGGCACAAAGAAATTCTTGGTATATTCGTAATCCCCACCAATATACCATCCAATATTTCCCTCGCCGGTACTCTCCTGAGTACGCGGCTCACTCAACATGGCGTCATGTGGCAAAGTCACCGGATAAGCTTCCTCATCCCTGGTAAGACACCTGCACATCCAATCCTTGTTAAAATCAATTTTCTGCATACAGTAAACTGCTCCTTTCTGAAATCTCTGTCCTTAAACCAACTACCTTTTCGGCATTCTCGTTCTGTTGACAGTTTACTGCTTTTTCCTATCTCTGTGGAAGAATTAGCGTGAACAGTCCTTTTTTTTACGCTAATAACAGCCCACAGAACTTTATAAATCAAGTCTGTGAGCTGTCTTCTCTACCTTCAGCTCGTTCCCATCCCACACAATATGTACCTGTCCCTCAGCAACAGGCAATGTACAATCAAAGCTGTCGAAAAACTCAGTATGCGGTTCTACCACAAATTCTTTTCCGCCGACTCCAGTAAATTTCAGCCCCATGAAATACTTCGCCAGGAAATAGATCGGGCTTGCAGCCCAGGCATGGCAGAGGCTCTTTCCGAAGCGGTCACCGTACATATCGTACTGAGTTTCTACTGGTGCCTCCGGGTCAAACTCTTCCCAGAAGGTAACTGCACCGCGGTCCAGCATACCGCCCCAGTAATTGCGAATCTTATTTAGTACAAATTCCAGATTTCCGGTCTGGCAGAGCATATCCAGTTCAAAGAAGTTGAAATACGGAGTTGTAATTGCCGGAATTTCATCATTCTTAATTACATTTGCCAGAATTTTCTCCTGCTCTTCTTGTGTTGCAATGTGAAAAAGGATTGCGAAAATATTGGCATGACGAGTCACATTTCTCTTACCGGATTCAAAGGAATCAATAAATGCGCCTTTCTCCTGGTCCCAGTAAAATTTACGGATCTGCCCGATCAGTCTCTCATATTTCTCCATATATTCCGGATTTTCTTCTCCAAGAGCCGCACTCACTTTCGCCATGGTCTGCCAGCATGCTGCAAACAGCATCTGCTCTGCACAAAGGGCACCGGTCTTATCCATGTCAGCCCAGTCAATGTAGATCCAGTCATTTTCACGACCTACAAGAAATCCGTTTTCATCCAGCTGTTCCTCACAGAACTCCATAAGGGAGCACATTTTCGGGTAAACCTGGCGGACAAATTTCAGGTCACCATATGCCTCATAATGATAAAACACGCCCAGGATCCAGAACAGGGAATAGTCCATGATGGTATTGATATGTCTTGTCATAGGATCATTTCCACGTAGTGCTAAAAGAGTTCTCTGGTCAATATCAGGATCTGCCAGCAGATACTGATTTACAAAAAAGCTCTGGTAGGCGTCTCCAGACCAGATCCATTTGTCACGTTTCACCCCATCCAGGAAAAAGATACCGCTGCAAAGACGGAAGGTATGCTCCGCCACCTCCCAGATTTTATTTAGTTTCTCATCATTACACTTAAAGGAAGCGCGTTTCGGGAAATCTACATACTGATAGAATGCTGTGATTTCCACATCTTCGGCTTTGCAATTCGGAATGAATGCAAAACGGACTGCACAGCATGGGCATCGATTTGTAACCGGATTCGGCTGCCAGCTGTAGTAGCAGTGCTCAAGGTCAAGAGCTTCGTCCTCAGATTCACCGCAAAAAACCTCTAAATCCTCATCTTCGCTTGTACTGTCAACACAATTACTGCGTTTACTTTTCACATAAACCGCCGCCGTCAGTTCCGTCTCAAACTCTGCCAGCACGCCACCGTTTATCTCGCTGATTTTCACCGGCTTGCACTCTTTTTCTGTATATTCCCACACAGTAGGATTCTGTCCCGGCTTGGTAAAATACTTACACACTCCAACCGGCACTAATGGCTGGGAATAATCCTCTGCCTTCCATGTTTTATCAGAATGGATCACCTCACCCTGCACATAAGCGCAAGGAAATGCCTCCACACAGCCTGCATGAATAGAGATCCGCACCTTTCCAGGTGCTACTGTAATCTTCTTTCCAAATGGATATTTCTTCTCCCCATTCTCCCTGGTTACAAGCACATGACCAATCGCATTGGAAAATACAGTAAAACTGGTCTCCTGCTCCAATTCATAAGTCCGGCGGAAAGCCACACGGTTGCGGAAGCCCTCACTCTTCCAAAATGCCGGCCATCCAAAACCTCTCTCCACACGGCTGAAATTCTGCTTCATGGCATGATATAATTCAAAATCTCCCGGATACCAGATCCAAAATGTATGTTCCATTTCTGTTTTCCTCCCGTAAATTATTGCTGTTCACAATCTTTGAACAATAACCAATTCTCATTTCTTGTAAATCTACTCATAATTTAACTATAGTATAAAATGAATTTCTCCAGGAGTCCACAACATCCCACGTTTAAAAAGCTACAGATTACGCTTTCGTATCTGGTTACGGCTGGTGAATTAAACAAAGAAGGCGCAGCTTAAAAACAAACTTTTAAGTCGCACCTTTTTTGTTTACATCATTACATAAAAAATGAAAACCATATATTGCCAGAAACATGGGATTACCATAACCAGCGTCATCGATGGAACCCTTTTCAAATTCATGAATGCCGTGCATGTCAGCGCCAGTGACCACTGGTTTCATCTGAAAATATTGATTCCAATACCAGATTCGTCCACTGCTACCGATTCAAATAACAATAAAAAAAACAGCAGGAGTTCATTCTAACAAACGAACGCCTGCTGTCTTCTTGTTAAAATTAATTTCTGTAATGCTTCTACCCAACAGTTCCTACAACACAAACCCAGTTGTATTCTTCCCCTGCGCCTGAATATCCAGACAGCAGTCTGCCACATGCTCCTGATTCAGGTCCAGAGAATAGTTCACTTTCATGGCAATTTGACCGTCACTTTCTTCCAATTCCAGATTCGTCGCTGAAATTCCCATTTCAAGAGTTCCGAACGGGGTGGTATAAAATGCCATATTACGCTTCCCCTGCTCAAAAACCATATGTGTATTTACCTGTCCTTTTTTTCGGACTTCCATTCCCCGGGAAGATATCTTGATATAATTTATAGTAGGATCTCCCTGCTCGTCCAGCATTTCTTCATAGCGAAGATAATGGCTTCCATTACGGAAATAATACTCTCCCGGAACCACAATCTCGATTGGCTCATCACCTTCTGGTGTGTCCATCATATGTAAACCTTTTACGTGAATTAAAACTTCTTTTTCCATTATTGTTCCATTTCTTTCTCTTTTTCAATATTTCTCAATATCAATCTTCTGCGTTTTCTCCACATCAAATGGCAGAATCGAATTGGCAAAGCCCTTGAATTTCTCTGCCAGATCGCTCACATAGAAACGATATGGAAAATCAGACTGTCCCTGTCCGGTGCTCTGCATATTCTGCTCTTTCAGAAGTCTGCCAAGCTCCAGTGCCGTCTCGTACGCCGGGTTCACCAAAGTAACACCCTCTCCCATGATCTGTCCGATGGTAGAACGGAGCAGTGGATAATGGGTACAGCCAAGGATCAGTGTATCAATATCTTTTTCCTGTAGTTCCTTCAGATATCGGCTTGCAACTTCCACTGTCACCGGATCATGAGTCCAGCCTTCCTCTACCAACGGTACAAATAAGGGACATGACTTTCCGATCACTGTAATCTCCGGATCGATCTTTTTCAGAACCTCCGCGTGGATTCCACTTCCAACAGTACCTTCTGTACCGATGATTCCCACCCGTTTATTTCTGGTAACCTGCGCAGCTACCTTGGCACCGGCTTCAATCACTCCAAGAATGGGAATGTCAAATTCTTCCTGAACTGCCTCCAGGGCAAACGCACTGGCTGTATTACAGGCCACCACAATCGCCTTCACCTTCTGCTCTTTCAGGAAACGGATTATCTGACGGGAATATCCTATAATAGTCTCTCTGGATTTGCTTCCATATGGAACTCTGGCAGTATCGCCGAAATACACGATTTTCTCTGCTGGAAGATTCCGCATGATCTCCCTTGCCACAGTAAGTCCGCCAATACCGGAATCAAACACACCAACAGGCGCATCTCTGTCTATTTTCATTCATCTATCTCCAAATTCATAGTCAAGCGATATTCGCAATCTGTATTTCATTTTAACACCAAAGGAGCGGCGGTGCAAGTGCTTGTACTACATCAAAGCGTTAAGTGTCCCCACGTTACGGTTCACTGGTAACATTCCGCGAAGTGTTTTTTGCGAACAGTAACGTCTCCACAATCCAGAAATGAAATCTTGGCTCTGCTTTCTGACCGTTCTCCGTCCTCGGTGCTTCCATAAAACAGAACTGGGGATAAATGGTTCCCCACCACGCAAGAAGGTTGGAATTTTTATTAAAATTTTCACTGCCTGGGCAAAGTAATACAGCTGTCAGAAGTGCTGCCGCTATATGATATTTATTTTTTCTTAAACAGAACATAAATGTGCCTCCCATATCTTTCTATCAAAAGTATTCCCTGTCCCAGCCCGGAATAATCACATTCATACCCACTGCTTATTGCTTTTCGCAGCTGCCCTGGAGCGTGCAAATTCGGCTAAAATTTCACTTCCAATTCCTTTCCATAAATTTTCAGTTCTGGCAATTCAGACAAAGCACCACGTTCATAAAACTCATGATAAACCTCACGAAGCGTTACTGCCTGTCCCGGGCTTCCATTTGGATTATTTTCCAGCAGCCCAAGAAGATACTCTCCCAGAGAAACGTCCTGAGGGCTTACCCAGGCTACTGCTTCAGATGCCGCAGCACAGCGAAACACATAAACATTTTCACCTATAGTCGGCTCCTGCTTCAGATACTCGAGAACCTGCTCCCAACGCCCTCCATCCAACAGCCTCTCTCCAAGAACCAGAATTTCCAGATGTCCCATATCCAGATATTTTTCCTGTGTCCGGCTGTATATATTTTCAATCTCACGAAAGTTTTTTCCCTGACTCGACGGTGCAGCATTCCCCTGATCTTCCCCGTCTTTTTCCTGTCCTGTAGATTTTGGAAGGTCCGGAATTCCGTAAGTCAGCTGAAATTTCCCATCTGTAATATCAGCTCCAAGTGCAAGCGGATACATGCGTTTCTCCGGTTCCACACCACCACAGCCGGTTAACAGAAACAATGTACTGACACACGCTGCAGCAAGCTTCTTTTTCCACTTCTTTTTGCCTGTCATAAAAAACATAATCTGAAGCATCAGCATTCCGGGCACAAAAATATATTTCAAATATAATGGAAAACTATTCCGGATTCCCCATCTTTCAATATCCCACACAGCTCCGGCAAAAACCAGAATGGATATCCACAGCTTTCCAGTTCCCATATCTGCTTTTTCCACAATTAAATGACCATAATACAGAAAACTTCCAATAGAAAATAAAAGGCTGTATAAAAGAAATCCCATCCAGAGGACATCAAATCTTGCCAATACATTCCCTGGAAGCTCCGCACCTGCCAGAAGCGGCAAAATCGGGCAGCTTTCATATTTCAGGCGCCCCCATCCAAATACTGAAGGAAGCAGCAATTCCGTCAGAATAAGCAAAATTCCCAGGGTAAAAACGGCAAAACTTACAGTTTTCCCTGTATCTTTACTGTTTCCTACACTGTCCAATGCAAAGGGAAGCAGCCCCAATCCGGAAAATGCACATATCACATCATATCCACTTTCCATAATTTTTCTTCCTGAGAAAGAGGAATTCCATACCATTTCCTGAAAATACTCCCATTTTCCCTGTCCCACAGCCAGGACTAACATAAGCATAACCGCTGCAAGTACCACGCCTCCTGACACTTCTCCCATTCTGCCTCGTCTCTGAATCCCCTTTTGCGTGCCCATACTGCAAACCAGCAATGTGATCAGACATAGCCATTTTTTTCCTATACCTGTTCCCAGACTAACTGCAACAATTTCTCCCAGAAGGTTCAAAAGAAATGCGGCTCCAAAAATACAGTATATAAGAAAAAACAACGCTGTCAGCCGTCCCCACACCACACCGGCTGTTTTGCAGGGCCTGGCAAAAGCATAACGAAGACGGATGAGGAAAATCACATAAAACAGCACAGCTGCAAGGGCTGCTGCAGTCCCTGCCAGCCCACCAAGCCCCAGAGTTTTTCTGTTTTCGAAAAGGCATAATATTAATGGTGCAATAAACGCAATCACAATCTGCCTGTAGAGCTGCCGCTGGGAGATTCGATTATTTTCTGCAAATTTCATTTACTTCGGTTACCTTTCCTTCCTGTTCTTATTGCGGATTTTTTGCAGTCTCACTCGCTCATTTTTTCTGGCATATGGAGGGCGCCTCCATCTCTTTTTAAATGGCACTCTCACAATTTTGCTTCCAGTCCCATTATCCGTACTTTGTTTGACAAAGGGCGACAGGTATGGAACTCCAAAGCTGAGAAGTCCTGCCAGATGTGATACTGTCAGATATACTCCTGTCACAATTCCAAAAATCCCCAGATATCCTCCCAAAAACAAAAAGAAATATTTAAGCATCCGAAATGCCGAGGCAAATTCTTCATTTGGGATTGCAAGAGAACCAAGTGCCGTGATCGCCACAACCATGACCACGATCGGGCTTACAAGATTCGCTTCCACAGCAGCAGATCCCACGATCAGTCCTCCCACAATTCCCATAGCATTTCCCAGCGCTCCCGGAATCCGTACACCAGCCTCCCGAATCAGTTCAAAGGATAATTCCAGCAGAACAAGCTCCGCAATGCTGGAAAATGGCACGCCTTCTCTTGCCTGGGCAAAGGACAGAAGCATATTCGTAGGAAGAATCTGCGTGTGAAACCGGATCACTGCAAGATAAAGTCCCGGCAGCAACGTAGCAGCTGCCAGTGCCACATAGCGCAGTATTCGAAGAAATGATGCCATTTCAAATCGGTTATACCAGTCCTCGCTGCTTTCCATAAAGCTGTGAAAAACCCCTGGCAAAATAAGCGCTGACGGAGAATTATCACAGAGAAGCACTGCTTTTCCATTTAAAATTTCCTGCGCTGCACGATCCGGTCTTTCCGTAGTCTGATACTGCGGAAAAGGGGAAAACCAGGAATCCTCAGTCAGCTGTTCCAGCATTCCGCTGTCCAGGATTCCATCAACTCGAAACTCTCCCAACCGCTCTTTCACCTGTTCCAGAAATTCCTCCTGCACCAGATCTTCCATGTATACCATCTGAACCAGTGTATGTGATCTCTCCCCAATATAAAATTCCACTACCTTTAATCTGGTATCCCGAAGCCGCTTCCGGATCAGTGCAGAATTTATTTTCACAGAATCAGAGAAGCCTTCCCTGGAACCTCGCAGAACCTTCTCCATCTCCACTTCTGTTACCCCCATGCTTGGATAACCGGCACTGGAAATTTTCATGGCCTGGTCAAATCCGTCCATAAAGAAAACCGCATTTCCGGCAAGCAGCCCTGCGAACACCTGCTCCATGTCAGTCAGCTTCTTTACATCCGCAATTCCCAGACTGTTATACTCCACAAATTCCTGCATCTCCCCAGGCGAAATCTCCCAGAAATGCCCCACCATTTTTCCAATGGCAGAGTCTTCCAGCATCATATTGGAAGTCGCTACCTCAATATAGACCATCAGACAGTCAACCTTCCGCTCATCCCCCAGCCGCATCTTCCGGATCTGAATATCTCCACAATCTGTCAGACGTTCTCTTATATACCGTTCATTTTCTCGAATATCCTTTGAAATCATAACAATATTATCATTTTTATCCAACACTGCTCCTCTTTTCCATTTTCAGGCAACAAAAGAAAATCCTGCCTGCAGGATTCTCCACCTGCGGCGGGTCGCTTCGGACGACATCTTTCATTTCGCCGCAGTGCGATCCTGCCCGGTAGTTTTTTTTTGTAATGGAAAATTTCAACGAAATTTCCCATTACACAAAAAAAGACACTGGTTATCTCTCCCAGTATCTCCCATAAAAACAATTATATTCATTTTCTCTCAACTTCCCCAAAAGAGAAACGCGGGCAGGATGTGCCCGCTCCGCTCCCAGAAAACCACTCAGTTTACTCTTCTGCCCGAATCGCCTGAATAATTCCCATCCGCTGATTTTCCAGATGTTCAAAAGACAGCTCCTGTGCCGCTTTCACGTCCCGTTCCTTAATCGCCCTGGTAATTTTCTCATGCTCTTTCACCAGACGGTTTCTGGACTCATCCTCTTTCAAATATTCTACACGATATCTGTAGATCTGCTCGCGAAGATTATTCAGAACCTGCATCAGTCTTTTATTATCAGCAGCTTCATAAATTACCTCATGGAAATTCACATCCGCCTCAGCCATCTTTACCAGGTCGCCTTCCGCCGTACTGGTCTGGAAAACCTCAGCCGCCTGCTCCAGCTTCCGGATATCCGCATCTGTCATATTAGCACAGGCCTTCTCAATGGCCATATTTTCCAGAGTGATCCTGACCTCCAGAACGTCATTCAGATCCTTCTCTGTAATATTGGCAACCTGGGCACCACGTCTCGGGATCATCACAACCAGCCCTTCCAGTTCCAGCTTACGCATGGCCTCCCGGATAGGAGTTCTGCTCACTCCAAGCTTATCGGCGAGTTGAATTTCCATAAGCCTTT
>OMGY01001847.1_pt1 | contig 17353 bp, 15 predicted proteins | sample 1674461 | NCBI WGS metagenome assembly OMGY01 (sample SAMN05578579, study PRJEB25193) | human gut metagenome | biome: Human Microbiome; feature: human-associated habitat; material: feces | host: Homo sapiens | place: USA:Birmingham
AGAAAAAAATAAGCTGCACACCTCTGTGTGCAGCTTATTTTTATGGTATCCGTATGATGGCATAAAAATAAGCTGCACACAGAGGTGTGCAGCTTATTTTTTTCTGGATGTACGATAATCTTTTGACTGACAGTAAGAATCGTAAATTGCGTAAACAAACCCTCCGATGATAATGCCAATCCCGATGACAGAAAAAACAATCTCAATGACTGTCATAGTAAAATCTCCCTTTCGTAAATTTGATGTTATCAGTATAACAGTCAAACTTATAAAAGGGAGATTTTGGCATATTCCTTAATCTTTTTTGGAAAGAGATGAGGAAAGTTTTAACACTTTATTTATCTGACGGTTTATTTTTGGCTTTTAGCCGTTGCTTTGCTAAGTACATCTGTTCATCCGCACAGGATAAGAGCTGGTGGAAAGGTGTGTCAGTGTCCGGTGCTATGCCATTCACTTGCCTGCGAACAGTAACAAGTCGCCTTCGTCGTGTCCAAATTGTATAAAAGCAGATGGAAAATAAAGGCAGAGGGTGGTACAATAACAACAGATACTGTAAGAAAATAACAGACTTGGAATATATTGAAGCGGAGGAATATTGTATGGATCAACAGGTTAAGAGAGTAAAAAGAGAACTGGTAAAAAATGGAGCCATTCTGGATATTTATACAGATACGATGCAGCTGCCGGACGGAAAACTCGAAGAATGGGATTTTATTTCACACAGAAAAGGGGCGGCAGCCGTTGTTCCGGTACGCGGAGACGGAAAGATTCTGATGGTGCGTCAGTACCGGAATGCAATCGACCGTATGACACTTGAGATACCGGCGGGATCAAGAGACAGTGTTACAGAAGACACAAAGGTGTGTGCTGCACGGGAGTTAGAGGAGGAAACGGGATACCGCAGTGATGATCTTACGCGTCTTTTGTCACTTAAAACAACAGTTGCATTTTGTGACGAGTTCATTGATGTGTATTTAGCGCGTAATTTAAAACCGGGACATCAGCATTTAGATGAGGGAGAGTTCCTTGATGTCGAGGCACATGACATCGATGAACTCTGTCGGATGATCTACGATGGAAAATTACAGGATGCAAAAACAGTTTCTGCACTTTTGGCATATAAAAATCTTCTGAATCAGGAGAAAAACGCATAAACTGAAGAAAAGTGTATGTGGGGCGTGTGTGAAAAAAGAAGGATGCCTGTTTCTGCCTGTATTTTTTGTGGGTGTTTTTCTTGCAAACCTGTTAAAGTATAAGACAGGGGATCTTTGCCGGATATTAAATATATGGATTTTAGAACAGTTCGCATATAGCAGCATTTCACCGGAAAGACTGTTCTGGCAGCTGCTTTGGAAACGGGGAAAGTTCGCATTTTTTTTCTTTTTGTTTGGGGAAGGGTGCGGATATGCGGTGGCATCGACGGTATGGTTGTGTCTTCTGACAGGAACATTTGGATTTTTTCTTGCAATGGCGATTGCGGATCTTGGAATCCGTGGTGTTGCAGTTGCGTTTGTCGGTCTGCTTCCACAGGCATTTTTTTATGTGGCTGCGGTACTATGGTGCCGCTTTTGTGGCAAAAACAGCAGACAGTACCGGCCACCGGTATGTAATCCGAAAATCCGCATAAAACAGGCGGTAGAATCTGTTGTATTTTATGGGGTGGCAGTAATACTGGTAATCGGCGGCGTATTTGCAGAAGCTTATATCAATATTCCGCTCCTTAAGATGATCGTAAAAAATTTTTGAAAAGATTGCTTTTCGGTCTGCTTATCATTATAATGAAAAAATACACAGGATAAAAAGAAAGTCAGGAAAAAAACATGACACATGACATTATGGATTTTATTGAATATATTCACAATGAAAAACAGACATCAAAGAATACGGAAGTTTCCTATGAACGTGATCTCCGCAAGATGAATGAATATCTGGAAGCGCAGAATGTATACGGGGTGTCTGCCGTTACGGAGACAAATCTGAATGCATATGTTATGTTTTTAGAACGTGAAGGACGGAAACCGGCGACGGTTTCAAGGAGCATTGCATCAATGAAAGCTTTTTTTCATTTTCTTGAAAAGGAGCGGAGAATCGAGTCGGATCCGGCATGGCGTTTGAAAGCACCTAAGATTGAAAAAACGATGCCGCGTATCCTGACCACGGAAGAAGTGACGCTTTTGTTAGAGCAGCCGTCCGGAAATACACCGAAAGAGCTGCGGGATAAGGCGATGCTTGAATTGCTTTACGCGACAGGGATCCGTGTGTCGGAGCTGATATCGTTAAAAGTCTCGGATCTGAATCTTCAGATGGAGTATGTGATCTGTACGGATATCCATAAAGAACGGATCATTCCATTTGGGAATGTCGCAAGGGAGGCACTGACAAGATATATGCAGGATGGAAGAGATCATCTGATCAGCCAGGCGGACTGTCCGTGGCTGTTTACGAATTGTACCGGTGGTGCAATGAGCCGTCAGGGTTTCTGGAAACTGATCAAGTTTTATGGGAAGAAGGCGGGGATCGAATCGGAGATCACACCGCATACGCTGCGCCATTCGTTTGCGGCACATCTGATCAGCAATGGAGCAGATTTAAAGTCGGTGCAGGAGATGTTAGGACATTCTGATATTTCTACGACACAGATTTATTCGCAGATGGGGCAGGGAAGAATCCGGGAAGTGTATCTGAAAGCACATCCGAGAGGATAGTAGTAGAAACAATAGAATGCATGTTCTGCAAACACTCTATTGTCATGAATAATAAAAAAGGAACTCACAGAAATGGAGTTCCTTTTTTCATTATGAGATTTCAAGAAGCTGCCGGTACAGGTAAAAAATCTTAACGGCACATATCTGCAATCGTATAAATCAGATTTTTGGAATCTTCCCAGCCAAGGCAAGGATCCGTGATGGATTTACCGTAGATGTGTTCGCCGATCTTCTGGGAGCCTTCCTCAATATAACTCTCGATCATAACACCTTTTACCATCTTCTGAATTTCAGAAGAAACCTGACGGTTGTGCATGACTTCCTTTACGATACGGATCTGTTCTTTATATTTTTTGCCGGAGTTGGAATGGTTTACGTCCACAACGGCTGCCGGATTGACAAGATCCATTTTTTCGTACATGTCACACAGACGGATCAGATCTTCGTAGTGGTAATTCTGTGTGGAGTTACCGTGTTTGCTGACTGCGCCGCGCAGAACAACATGTGTCAGCGGGTTGCCGCTTGTCTCCACTTCGTAACCACGGTATACGAAATGATGTGGGTGCTGTGCCGCATATACGGAGTTGAGCATAACAGAAAAGTCGCCGCTGGTCGGGTTTTTCATACCGGATGCGACATCAAAACCACTGACCGTCAGACGGTGCTGCTGATCCTCGACAGAACGTGCACCGATGGCAACGTAGGAGAGAAGATCTTCGACATACCCCCAGTTTTCCGGGTAGAGCATCTCATCTGCACAGGTTAAACCGCTCTCTTTAATCGCACGGATGTGCATTTTACGCATGGCAATCAGACCTTCGATCATGTCAGGCGCTTTTTCCGGATCCGGCTGGGAGGCGATACCCTTATAGCCCTCGCCGGTAGTACGCGGCTTATTTGTATAAACACGCGGAATGATGATCAGACGGTCGGCAACATCCTCCTGGATTTTTGTGAGGCGGCTGACATAATCACAGACAGCGTCCTCACGGTCTGCGGAACAAGGTCCGATGATAACGAGAAAACGGTCATCTTTTCCGGTGATAACGTCGGAGATCATAGCATCCCGTTCTTTTTTTAACTGTTTTAATTCTTCTGACAGCGGAAAATCACGTTTGATCTCTGCCGGAGAAGGAAGCTGGTTTAAAAATGTAAAACTCATAATAATCTTCATTTCTGAGCAACTTATTGCGAAAAATAAGCTATCAAACTTATTTTTCACACTAAAAACTCCATTCTAAGCGCTAAAATCAAAAATTATATTAAATGATATTGCAGAAGATGTCAAATATTTGCATAACAGGAGGGGGTTGGTTATAATGAAAAAAGAAGATGATTGTGAGATGGCAGGGAGGTGTCTGGCATGAAAATAAAAGGAACAGAGGTCGGAACGGGACGTCCGCTCATATGCGTTCCGGTTCTCGAAAAAACGAAAGAAGAAGTTATAAAAGAAGTGGAATATCTCGTGAAATCGGATGCAGACATGATCGAATGGAGGCTGGATGCATTTGAACATTACACCGACTACAATGAAGTGCGGGAAATATTGCAGCAGATAGCGCCTTTATTAAAGAAAAAACTGTTTTTGTATACATTTCGTACTGCAAAACAGGGTGGAGTGGTGTCGGTTGACCGGGAAACATTAAATGATCTGCACGATCTTGCGGCAGAGTCAGAATGTGTGGATCTGATCGATCTGGAATTTTTTGAGGAGGAACATGCGGCAAAGCGGATCCGGGAAATTCAAAAAAAGGGGAAGAAAGTTGTGGCATCACATCATGATCTGGAAGGAACACCGCAGATAGATGTAATGCGGATGCTGCTTGACCATATGTGTGAAGGAGGTGCGGATATTGTCAAACTTGTTGTGACTCCAAAAACAACGGAAGATGTATTGCGGCTGCTTGCCGTTACTTCTGAATTTCACAGTGAAAATCAGGAAACACCGATCATTACCGTGTCCATGGGAAAACTGGGGGCAGTCAGCAGAGTGAGCGGAGAAACTTTTGGTTCCTGTGTGACATTTGCGTCGCATGGAAAGAAAAGTGCACCGGGACAGTTTCAACTGGAAGAAATGCAGCAAACGCTCGCTATGCTGCATGAGGGATGTGAATAAAAAATAAAGAAAATATAAAGAATGGATAAAGTGCAGGGAAGATACTTGACGTGGTATCTTCCCTGTGTTAATATATGCCACTGTAAATAAATAACAAAGAAAATATATAACAATGTTAAATAATGAGGTGAGAAAAACAGGAATGGATGATTTATTTACAAGATTTTTTTTTGCGCTGTATCAGTTTCACAAACTGCATATGGGTGATCTGGTGCCGGATATCACGAAACTTGAGGGCATGACGATGGCGGCGATCAAGCACTGCAGTGGGGAAAAGGAAGAACTGACGGTTTCCGAATTGACCGCAAAGCTGAAAGCGAAGGGACCTGCAGTTTCACGCACCTTAAAGACGTTGGAAGATAAAGGATACATTGAGCGCGACGTCAACAAAGCAGACAGGCGCAATACTTATGTGAAGCTGACGGCATCCGGGGAACAGAAGCAGGAAGAGTGCGAGCAGATCATGAGCAGCTTTGCGCATGCAGTCATCTCAAAAATAGACCGGGATGACATGGAACAGCTGATCGATTGCCTGAATGAGCTTTACGAGGCGTCGAGGGAAGAAATCGAAGACCGAAAAATGAGACAAAAAGGAGAATAGGACATGAGCAAAATATTTAAAAATATGCTCCCGTACTGGAAGGGACTGATCATTGTTGTTGCACTGTTAGTTGTACAGGCGTGGTGTGATCTGTCTCTTCCGGCATACACATCGGATATTATTGATGTCGGAATCCAGAACAAAGGTGTGGAGCATGTGCTGCCGGAGGCAGTAACGGAGGATGAGTTTACACTGGCACAGCTTTTTATGACCGATGAGGAGAAGAAAAGCTGGGAAAACAGTTACGAAAAGGACGGAGATGTTTACCGTCTGACCGTTACAGATAAAAAACAGTTAGATGAACTGGATGATACGCTGCTTCTTCCTCTTCTGATGAACTATCAGATGTCATCGGTGGATGAGCAGACATTTAAAGAGAGTGTGGCAAAACAGACCGGAATGGATCAGGCGATGCTTGATAACATGAGTATCGAGCAGATCGGGGAGTCCATGGGAGTGCCGCTTACATCTTTTGAGAAAGAAGTCGAGGATGACGACGGAAATACCGTGGTTACGAATTGCGTGGATATGCGTACAATTTTTGCCGCCATGGAAGCGTCAGGGGCAATGACAGAGGAACAGATCTTATCCATGCGTGATACCGTTTCTGATACGATCGATACCATGGGAAGTTCTCTGGTAAAATCAATGGGTATCGCGTATGCAGTAAGCTGTGATACAGCGGCAGGAGTGGATATTGATAAGGTACAGACATCCTATCTCTGGTCAGCCGGTGGCAGGATGGTTGCGATGGCACTTCTTATGGGTGTGGCAACGGTTCTGGTAGGATTTTTTGGTGCACGTATCGGTGCCGGAATCGGACGTGACCTGCGAGGAAAGATATTTGGACAGGTGGTTCGTTTTTCTAACGCGGAGATGGATCATTTTTCCACAGCATCTTTAATTACCAGAAGTACGAATGATATCCAGCAGATCCAGATGGTTTCCGCCGTGATGATCCGTATGGTTGCCTATGCGCCGATTCTTGGCATCGGAGGTGTCTTAAAAATCATCCAGACAGGAGCAGGAATGGGATGGATCATTATTCTGGCAATCCTTGTGATCCTTGGCTATGTCATGGTATTGATGTCTGTTACAATGCCTCGTTTTAAGCTGATGCAGAAACTGGTCGATAAGATCAATCTGGTATCCAGAGAGATCTTAACAGGACTTTCCGTCATTCGTGCATTCGGCAGGGAAACAGAGGAAGAAAAACGTTTTGATGCTGCAAATAAAGATCTGACAAAGACCATGCTGTTTACAAACCGTGTCATGACATTTATGATGCCGGGTATGATGCTGATTATGAATCTTCTGACCGTAGGTATCGTATGGGTAGGCGCGCACAAAATCGATGCCGGTTCCATGCAGGTCGGTTCCATGACTGCATTCATCACCTATGCGATGATGATCGTTATGGCATTTTTAATGCTGACAGCAATGTCGATCATGCTTCCGCGTGCAGCAGTAGCAGCAGAACGTATCGATGAGGTTATCCGCACAGAGTCTTCCATAGAAGATGCAAAAAATCCGGAAGAATTAAGAGAACACAAAGGTGTGATCCGTTTTTCAAATGTCAGCTTCCGCTATCCGGGAGCGGAGGCAGATGTGTTGGAGGATATTGATTTTACAGCGGAGCCGGGTAAGACAACGGCAATCATCGGAAGTACCGGATGTGGAAAATCCACGCTGGTCAACCTGCTTCCAAGACTTTATGATGTCACAGGTGGAAGTGTTACCTTAGACGGTCAGGATATCCGGAATATCCGTATGGAAGATTTGAGGGAAGAAATCGGTTTTGTGCCGCAGAAAGGTGTACTGTTTTCCGGTACGATCGCGTCAAACCTGCGTTTTGGAAAACGAGACGCCACAGATGAGCAGATCAAAGAGGCGGCAGCAATCGCACAGGCAGCCGATTTTATTGAGGAGAAACAGGAAAAATACGACAGCGTTATTGCACAGGGCGGAAGCAACGTTTCCGGTGGACAGAAACAGCGTCTTGCCATTGCACGTGCGATTGCAAAACAGCCGAAAATCTATGTGTTTGATGACAGTTTCTCTGCACTTGACTTAAAGACGGATGCGGCACTTCGAAAAGCACTGGCATCGAAAGTAAAAGACAGCACAGTCATCATTGTAGCGCAGAGAATTAGTACAATTTTACACGCAGAACAGATCCTTGTGCTTGATGATGGAAAGATCGTCGGAAAAGGTACGCATGAAGAATTGCTGAAAAACTGTGAGACATACCAGCAGATCGCCCGTTCACAGCTTTCGGCAAAAGAACTTGGCATAGAGGAAAGTGAGGTGTCTGTCAATGAGTAATGAAAGAGAAAAAGTTAGAATGCAGCACCGTGGCAGAGGACCGATGGGGCGCGGCATGCAGCCGGGAGAAAAACCGAAGGATTTAAAAGGTTCTCTGGGAAAACTATTATCTTACATTGGAAATTTTAAAGCTGCAATTATTGTAGTCATGATTTTTGCGGCGGCTTCCACGGTATTTAATGTAATCGGGCCTAAGACTTTAGGAAAGGCAACCACAGCGCTCTCCGAAGGACTGATGGCAAAGATCCAGGGCACGGGAAGCATCGATTTTACCTATATCGGACAGATCCTTTTATTTGTGTTAGGGCTTTATGTGTGCAGTGCGGCATTTAACTTTATCCAGGGCTGGATTATGACCGGTGTAACGCAGAAGATCTGCTACCGCATGCGTAAAGAAATCTCCAGGAAAATCAACCGCATGCCGATGAAGTATTTTGAGAGCCGTACTTACGGAGAAGTTTTATCGAGAATCACCAATGATGTCGATACCTTAGGACAGGGATTAAACCAGAGTATCACAACGATCATCACGTCGGTTGCAACCTTAGTCGGGGTGCTGATCATGATGTTAAGTATCTCCCCGTTAATGACGCTGATTGCAATCGTGATCCTGCCGATCTCCATGGCACTGATCTCATTTGTGGTCAAAAAATCCCAGAAATACTTCAAAGACCAGCAGGAATATTTAGGTCATATCAATGGACAGGTCGAGGAGGTTTATGGCGGGCATTTAGTCATCAAGGCATTCAACCGTGAGAAAGACACGATTGAGGAATTTAACCGCACCAATGAGATTTTATATCAGTCCGCATGGAAATCACAGTTTTTGTCAGGTATGATGCAGCCGATCATGATGTTTGTCGGAAACCTCGGTTACGCAGCAGTGGCTTTATCCGGTGGACTGCTTGCAATCCGTGGAACGATCACGATCGGTGATATCCAGGCATTTATCCAGTATGTAAAAAACTTCACACAGCCGATCCAGCAGATTGCACAGGTCATCAATCAGGTACAGTCAATGGCGGCAGCATCTGAGCGTGTGTTTGAGTTTTTAAATGAGGAAGAGGAAGATCAGACCGTAGAACATCCGGCAGATGTGAGTGCCGTAACCGGAACCGTCGATTTTGATCATGTACAGTTTGGTTACAACCCGGATCAGACGATCATCAAAGATTTCAGTGCACATGTCAAACCGGGGCAGAAGATTGCAATCGTTGGGCCGACCGGCGCAGGAAAGACTACGATGGTAAAGCTTCTGATGCGTTTTTATGATGTAAACAGCGGTTCCATCAAATTAGACGGTCATGATGTCAGGGATTTTAACCGCAGGGAATTAAGAGATGCGTTTGGAATGGTATTGCAGGATACCTGGCTGTTTAAGGGAGCGATCATGGAAAATATCCGTTACGGACGTTTAGAAGCTACAGATGAAGAGGTCATTGCAGCGGCGAAAGCGGCACATGCTGACCATTTCATTAAGACACTTCCGGGTGGTTACCAGATGGAATTAAATGAGGATGCAAGCAATGTTTCACAGGGACAGAAGCAGCTCCTTACGATCGCAAGGGCAATCCTTGCGGACAATAAGATTTTGATCCTCGATGAGGCAACATCTTCGGTTGATACGAGAACCGAGGTCACAATCCAGAAAGCGATGGATAATCTGATGCGTGGCAGAACCAGTTTTGTCATTGCACACAGACTCTCAACGATCCGCAATGCGGATCTGATCCTTGTCATGAAGGACGGGGATATCGTGGAGCAGGGAAATCACGAAGAACTGCTTGAAAAAAATGGATTTTATGCAAATCTTTATAATTCACAGTTTGAGGATGTTGTTGCGTAAGAGGATATGGGATGTCGTCGTTTGGCGGCATCCTTTTTTCGTGCAGATTTTGCCGGGTATGGAATTCATTTTCGTTCCGGATACATAAAAGAAAAATAGCTGCATAAATTTTCCGGCAAACAGGAAACACTATGAGAAAAAGCCACATTCGTGCGGCAGAAAGCAGGAAAATCATATGGACAAAATGAATATCAGAAAAGCGGCAATGATCGGCTGCGGATTCGTGGGCGCATCATCGGCATTTGCGCTGATGCAGAGCGGTATTTTTTCGGAGATGGTCATGATTGATGCAGATCACGCGAAGGCGGAGGGGGAAGCGATGGATCTAAGCCACGGACTTCCATTTGCAAGACCAGTAAAAATATATGCCGGGGACTATGATGACATTGTAGATGCCGGAATTATTATCATCACGGCGGGTGCAAACCAGAAGCCGGATGAGACGCGGCTTGATCTGATCCACAAAAATGTGGAGATATACAAACAGATCATCCCGGAGATCGCAAAGCGCGGCTGTGAGGGAATCCTTCTTATCGTATCCAATCCGGTCGATATCCTTACCTACACGGCACTGAAACTTTCCGGTTTCCCGGAACACCGCGTGATCGGTTCCGGGACAGTGCTTGATACCGCCCGGTTAAAATATCTGATCGGGGAGCATTTAGGGGTAGATAACCGCAGTGTGCATGCGTTTATCATCGGGGAACACGGAGACAGTGAACTTGCCGCATGGTCCAATGCGAATATTTCCGGTGTCCGTCTGAGTGATTTTTGCGAAATGCGTGGTCATTTTATGCATGAGGAATCCGAAAACCGTATCTATGAAAAAGTAAGAAGCAGCGCTTACGAGATCATTGAACGCAAGCATGCGACCTATTATGGGATTGCGATGGCGGTAAAGCGGATCTGTGAATGTATCATCCGAAATGAACAGTCGATCCTTCCGGTATCTTCCATGATGCATGGCATTTACGGAATGAAAGATATTGTGATCAGCATGCCTGCCATTGTCGGAAAGGACGGTGTGGAGAACGTGATACCGATCTCACTGGACGAGGAAGAAAAAATGCAGTTGAAAAGATCAGCGGATATTTTAACCGGGATGAAAGAAATGATAAAAAAAGAACACGGGATCGGTTAAAAAAACAGGATAGTTGTGGTATAGTTTATTAGCAGATGATGTAAAAAAAATTGTATCAACAGGAATACAAAGGAGGACACATCATGTCCATGCGCATATATACCATGACACACAAAAAATTTACACCCCTGCCGGATCCGCTTTATGTACCGCTTCATGTCGGAAGGGCATGCGGGGAGAATCTGGGATATTTGGGGGATGATACGGGAGAACAGATCTCAGCGCTGAACTGTTATTACAGTGAGCTGACCGGGTTTTACTGGATCTGGAAAAACTGCCATGATGCCGATTATGTCGGCACCTGCCATTACAGACGGTATCTGATCAACGAAAAAGAACAGATCTATACGGAGAAGGAATACCGGGAACTGTTAAGAAAATACGATCTGGTCACGACCAAAAAAGTCCTGTTAAACAATTCTTATTACGACGGATTTTTGGCAAACCACAATATACGGGCACTGGAGATGACAGGAAAGGTCATTACAGAGAAATATCCGGAATATGCGGATGCATTTGAACAGCTTGTAAATGGCAGACAGACTTATTTTGGAAATATCCTTGTCACTTCAAAAATATTATTTGATGAATATGCATCCTGGCTGTTTTCCATTTTCTTTGAGGTGGCAGAGCGGATCGAATTAGAAACGGGGGAAGATGCCTACCATAAAAGAGTATTTGGATTTATTTCCGAATTTCTCCTGCTTGTGTGGGTTACAGTGAAAAAGCTGCGTGTATATGAGTGCAAAGTGGGAATGCTTGGAGAAAAGGCAGAGACCGGTGAATTAAAAAGGTGTCTTGCCGAATGTTTCAGAAACCGCGATGTTGATCTGGCAAAGAAAATTTTTTTGGAGACAAGAGAAAAAAGACCGGATGTATTAATGGAGGCATCTGATATCACGGGTGAATTGCATCTGTGCATGCAGATCATTGCAACCGCGGGGGAAGAAAGAAATCATGGTGAAACCATGATTTTAGAAAGAGAAAATGATTTTGGCAGACTGATGGAGATATTTTCGAAATTAAACCGGGTTGTGAGCCGGTACCGCGAAAACAGCGAGAGCGAAGAGGATATCCGTTTTCTGGGCGAAGGGAAAATATCAAAGACCGCAGTGTGGGTGGCAGTCATGATGGGAAAAGAATCTGAAAGTGAGAAAAAAGATCTGATGGATCGCATGTTAAAATATCTTCATTAAATTTTAAGAAATGCCGGAAAGCAGGAAAATACACGCATGAGGAAGAATGCCGTAACCTGCACCGGCATTTTTTGTTGACAATTATTTTATGGTCTGCTATGATAAAACGTGCGTAAAAAAGTAACATTTTTTTATGCTGCAGATCCCTTATAATAGTAAGAGCAGGCAACCGTAGTCTAATGGATAGAACACCGGACTCCGACTCCGGCAATGCGGGTTCGATTCCCGCCGGGTGCATTTTGACAGTCAGATAGCAGGCGGCATGTTATATGTTACGCCTGTTACATATTTTATGGCGTTTTATACAACAAAAGGAAAGGGATGGAAAATACAATGGCTTCTTCAAATGTTGATGATAAATTAAAAAAAGATACAGAAAATAAAGAGACAGGCAATAAAGAAACAAATAAGATTCTTACATTTATAAAACAGAATGTGCGTTATATTACAGCAGGGGTATTGTTCCTTGCAATGGTACTTATTTTAGTAAAGGTCGGATCTCCGAAACAGCCACAGAATGGACAGAATGTTGCGGCAACAGAGGTAGCTTCAGAGGCATCAGATGACGCAAAACAGGAGTTTGAGGTGGATGCACATGAAGATGTAAATACACTGATCAACCAGTACTATACCGCATATGCAGCGGGAGACACGGATACACTTTCAACAATCGCAACCCCGCTGTCTGAAAATGAAAAAAGTTATATTTCCGTATTCAGCCAGTATGTAGATGCATACCAGAATATCAAATGCTACACAAAACAGGGGCTTGATGCATCTTCTTATCTTGTATCCGTTTATGTTGAAGTGAAATTTAAAGATGTAGATACGGTTGCGCCGGGACTGGATTTCTTCTATGTGCGCACGAATGAAGATGGCAGTGTATACATTGATAACCTTTACAGCCAGTACAATTTAAAGATTAAAGAAAATGCGTTAGATACAAGCATTCAGAACCTGATCAGTGAGTACGAGGACAGCGAAGATGTCAATACACTTCAGAAAGAAGTACAGGGTAAATATGACACGGCCATTGCTTCGGATGATAAGTTAAGTGAGATGATCTCCACGACGATTCCGAATGCGATCACTGAGTGGGCAGGCACGATCGTCAGCCAGAATACCGAGACAGAGAGCACAGAGCAGGCTCCGGAAGAAACAACAGAATCAGAGCAGACTGAGACACCGGAGGAGAATACGGAGCAGCCGGCGGAAGATACACCGACACAGAGTGAGCCGGATACCGTTTATGCGGTAGATACTGTAAATGTCAGAGCAGCCGCAGATACAGAATCCGATAAAATTGGAACGTTAGAGAAAGGCACAGCACTTACAAGAACAGGTACAGATGGAGAGTGGAGTGTTGTAAATTATAACGGACAGACCGGATATATTAAGACAGAGTATCTTACAACGAAAAATTCCGATTCTGATTCAGATAACGGTGGAAATGAAGAGCAGACGACCACAAGCAATTTTATAGCTGAGGGAACAGTCATTACGCTGAGTGATTCCATAAATATCCGTTCGGGAATGAGCGAGAACGACAGCAAGATCGGAACAGCTTTTTCCGGTGAGAAGGTCACGGTAGTTATGAGCTATGCAGAGGGATGGACAAAGGTAACCTGGAATGGACAGACCGGTTATATTAAGACTTCCCTGTTACAGTAAATGTTCAATATACAATGGATGGCACATTTTTAGTAACAGACTTGTAGCCACAGTAGAAATGGCGGAGACTTTAAAGATAAGTCTCCGCTTTTGTGCAGAAAGAGAAAGGTGAAAAATGCAGGAGCCAGTCAGAATCAATAAATATCTCAGCGAGGCAGGCGTGTGCTCAAGAAGAGAGGCGGACCGTCAGGTAGAAGCAGGAAATGTGACGATAGATGGTGTGGTTGCTTCCATGGGAGCAAAAGTATTGCCAGACCAGACGGTTCTTTTTTGCGGAAAACCGGTAAAAAAAGAAGAGGAAATGATACTTCTGGCATTTCACAAGCCAACCGGAATTGTATGTACCGCTGAAAAGAGGGAAAAGAATAATGTCGTGGATTACATCAATTATCCGAAACGGATTTATCCGATTGGAAGGCTGGACAAAGATTCCGAAGGCTTATTGCTTATGACAAACAATGGTGACATTGTAAACCGCATCATGCGTGCCGGAAATATGCATGAAAAAGAATATATCGTCACGGTCAACAAACCCGTGACCGACAGTTTCCTGCGTGGACTTGCAGGAGGAGTTCCACTGGTGGAATTAAATGCCACGACGCGCAAATGCAAAGTATGGAGGATCGGGAAAAGGCAGTTTGGCATTATACTGACACAGGGATTGAACCGTCAGATCCGGCGCATGTGTGAATATTTTGGGTATAGAGTGGAAAAACTGGTAAGAACCCGTATCATGAATATTGAACTGGGAGATTTAAAAGCCGGAACTTACCGCGAGGTAACTCCGCAGGAATATAAAGAGTTGATGAGGCTGGTAAAAGATTCATCAAATACGACAGTGATTCACGGACGGGATGGAGGAGACAGATGACACCGGAAGAACAGATCAAAGAGTTAAGGGATAAGATCAATTATCACAGTGACAGATATTATAATCAGGACAGTCCTGAGATCTCTGATTATGAATTTGACATGCTGATGCAGCAGTTGAAAAAATTAGAAAAAGAGCATCCGGAACTGGTGACAAAAGATTCTCCGACACAGCATGTCGGCGGCACGGCAAAGCGGACTGCCGGAGTCTTAGTGCATCACAATGTGCCGATGTTAAGTCTTCAGGATGTTTTCTCAAAGGAAGAGGTCGTTGATTTTGTAGAGCAGATGAAAGAGCAGCTTGATGATCCGGAGTTTGTGGTCGAATATAAGATTGATGGGCTGTCCATGGCGCTGCGTTATGAAAATGGCGATCTTTCACTTGCATTGACGCGCGGTGATGGTGTGAATTTTGGCGAGGATGTGACCGCGAACGCAAAAGTGATCTCAGATGTCAAAAAGAAATTAAAGGACAAACCGGAATATTTGGAGATCCGTGGGGAAGTCTACATGAAAAATGAAGATTTTGACAGAGTCAATGAACAGCAGGAACTGCTTGGAAAAAAGATTTTTGCAAATCCGAGAAACTGCGCAGCAGGAACGCTGCGTCAGCTTGACAGCCGCGTGACAAAAGAGAGAAAACTTTCCATGTTTGTATTTAATAATAATAGTTAGATATAGTAAGACGTAAATCACATCTCATAAATTGTAAATTTCCTTTAGGAAATAATCTTAATTCGGTGGAGCTTTGTTATTTTTCACATTAATAAATAATTCAAGAGTCATTTACTAAACGATAGTTATGTGAATGGGGTATTAAAAATTGCTTACTTGCTAGTCTAAATAGACAACGTATGTTAAGTAAAATGGATCAATATGTAATAGACCGAGTAAGAGATAAAAGGATAGAGCATGGTTGGAGTCAAGCCGATTTAGCTTACGCTGCTGGTTTTACTCCAGCCTTTATCGGTATTGTTGAATCACCTAAAAATGACAAAAAATATAATTTAAGGCAATTAAACATATTTGCACGAGTCTTTAATTGTTCACCAAAAGAATTCTTACCCGACATTGCATTTCCCCCTGATGAGCAAGAAAAAACTAATTTATAATTATATTGCTGCATATTATTTATTTGTTGCATAATGGCATTGTAATTATTGAATATAAGAATTAATTAGTATTAAACATTTACAAAAAAGAACTGTCATATCTCACTTCCCAAGAGGTATCGGCTAAGACCCTTCTCATCAGTTTGACACAACAGTCCATACCATTCTAGCATGAAACTTATTGAGCTCTGATGAGAAATATTTAGCCGATTTTCTTGAGCAGATTACAATAATTCCACAATATTCTTAATGCAAACTCTTTCGCAATATTGCTATTTTGCAAATATAGCCAAATTCTCTAACATAACAAAACAAACTTTCAAAGAACTATCTAAAATCATTAATTGTCTTATACTTCAACAGGTTTTATCATAGTAATTACTTGATTGCACAATGCCTCCAGCCTGTTCAACTCTTTCCCGGTTTCCTCCTTTTTCCCCTTATCATCCGGCGAATTTATCAGATAATAAAGGCAGGCATTTACCCGTTACGTCCGGTTTTTCAGGCTGAAACTCTTCTCTGCCTAATCCGGAATTCCGATTCTCTGTCGGTTGGAAAGTGTCGGGGTGTTGTTCGTTTTCCATAAGTAAAGTTTTATTCGGTTTATAACTAAAAATGATTAAAAACTCTCTATTTAAATTGGGTTAATAAGTCAGGCAGGAAGTTCCATACCTTTTATTTAATGGATTGAAAGAGGGCTATTGACTCAGGCCGCCATTACACCTCCTTCCTGATTTCAAGTTTTCCGCTTTCTACAGTGACCCGAAGCTTATCGCCCGGATGAAAACCCGCATTGACTAACCATTTCCCCGTCATACGCAGGAAAGGCTCGTAATCCCGTATACATTCCAGATACCTTTGTCCTCGCGAAACCGTTAGACGGCGGTTAGGAAAGTTGTTTGGGCATACGTTATTGGTCGTTTCGTCTAACATAGTTATTGGTTTTAGGTTAATTTTTTAGTATTTCACATATTTATCAGACTTTTCTCCTTTCTAACCAAAGTCTAATGACAATGATTTTATTCTCTATTTTGAATCAACAATAAAATCCAGACTTATAGGTCATACTACTGTGTATTAAATATTCTTTCATTCGTAGGTAAATAAAAATATGCCATGACTGCAATTGATTTATATGTAATTGAAAAAGTAAAGGAACGACGAGAAGCTTGCCAAATGACCCAAGAGGCACTTGCGCATGCTCTCAATTATAGTAGCAGCTACATTAACAAATTTGAGAAAGGAAAAAAGAAATTTAATATTTCTCATTTGAATGAAATTGCTAAAATTTTAAAATGTGCCCCGAAAGACTTCTTACCTGATAAACCTTTGTAAAATTTGAGACAAGAAAAATGATTCCGCCTGTCCCGCTGTCCAACAACACAGAGGCTGAGTTGGGTGCATTAACACTCCAAACGGGGGTGCGGAACCATCCCATATGGAGTTGACAGGTAAAAAAATACCTGTCCCATAATAGGCAGGCTTCCCCGCCTCTGTATATGTTGGACATTACAAATGTACAAAAATTCTCTAACATAACAAAACAAACTTTCAAAGAACTATCTAAAATCATTCATTAATTGTCTTATACTTTAACTAGTATTATCATAGTAATTACTTGATTGTACAATGCCTCTAACCTGTTCAACTCTTTCCCGGTTTCCTCTTTTTTTGTGCTATCGTCCGGCAAGTTTATCAGGTAATAAAGGCAGGCACTTACCCGTTAGATCTTCTCAGGTTGAAACTCTTCTCCGCCTAAGCCGGAATACC
>OMGY01001848.1_pt1 | contig 17352 bp, 9 predicted proteins | sample 1674461 | NCBI WGS metagenome assembly OMGY01 (sample SAMN05578579, study PRJEB25193) | human gut metagenome | biome: Human Microbiome; feature: human-associated habitat; material: feces | host: Homo sapiens | place: USA:Birmingham
TTGTCAATGACGGACAACTTGCTATTTTTTGATTTTATTTCGAACTCACGTTATATTAGCCAAATAAACAAACGGAACGTCTGTAAAATTGTAGAATAAATCCACATGAATGTAGAATTTGTCCACACAAAAAAAGGGTGTGATACCACACCCTCTCATTTAATAATTATTTAAAATTAATTTTTAGTATATCCCGGATTCTGCTCCATATCAGGACTAAATGTAAACTGGTCTGTTGGAATCGGTAAAACACATTTATAATAATCCCAGTCTATTTCCTCCACGATACCCGGTAAATGATATCCTCCCTTACGAACAATGGTCTTTCCATTTCTCAACATATCAAAGAAACGATGCCCCTCACCTATCAATTCTTTACTTCTTTCTTCCAACACCCTATCCAATGTATATTCAGCCGCCGTTACTTCCTTTGCAGGATTAGCACGCTGCACAATTGCATTCAGATAATTCAAGCCCTTTACGGCAGATGCCCCACCTATTTTCACTCCGGCTTCCGCCGCATTCAAATAGACTTCAGACAAACGGAAAATAACATAATTATTTTCAAAAGATGGAGTCGTAGCATCTGTTCCCGGCCATTTCTTCAACCACCATACATCATTTTTATTATAAACATTCTTTTCCAGCAACAGACAGCGAATATCATCCGGGTCACTCAATAACTCATCCACAAATTTCTGAGTGGCAAAAATCTCACGATACCCATTCCAATGCATCAGATATGCCAATGAACTTCGTCCTCCATTATCATCTGTACTATTAGCAATTTCAAATAATGATTCCGTACCAAACGTATTTTTCAAATCCCATGCCGGAACATATTCATCACGTGTATAAAGACGGTACATTCCATTTCCTTCCACTTCTTCAATCAAGTTGCTTGCCATTTGAAACGCTTTCTCGTTATCATCATGATACAGATAAATACGAGACAGCAATGCTCTTGCAGCATACGCATTCATCCGGCTGTTATTTTTAGAAGTACTCATTAAAGGTATAGCCTCCTCCAATGTACTGATTATGAACTCATAATCCTTTGCAACAGTGCTGCGTGGCGGATTTTCATCTAATGTAATTGCATGATCTACAATTGGAGCTCCCCAACCGGCCCCTTTATCCTTAGTATAAGGATAACCGAAACAACGGGTCAAGTCAAACTGGCAAAGTGCCATGATAGTCATCGCCTCACCTTTCAATTCCTTTAATCTTTGCTCTGAACCTTGCACTTTTCCATCATCAATCGCATTGATCACATTCCATGCATTACGGATAATATAAAAAGGACGTCCCCATAAATATCCGGCATTTAAGCTTGTAGAGCGATGATCATATAAGTAACACCGGTTACAAGTTCTCCCGCTATTATAAGAACTCTGCATATCATCCCCTTTCATATCCCCATAAAAAAACATGGTTCCGCCATAATAGCCATAGCTGGACATCAAATCATACAATCCATTCACAGCATTATCTATATCCTGCTCTGTACTCAGTGCCAAATCCGTAGAAACGCTATCACCAGGATGAGTAGTTAAAAAATCATCCCCGCACGATACGGCCAATAAAGAAATCAAGCCTAATATAATTATATTTTTTTTCATAAACAGTTCGGTGTTAATTGATTAGAATTTAAGTTCAAGTCCAAATGCGAATGTTTTAAGAGGAGGAGTAAAATAACTTACAATTCCATTCAACTCCGGATCATATTGATCGTATGCAGCCCACGTCAACAAGTTGGTACCCGAAAAATAAATACGGGCAGAATTAATACCTATGGTTCTCAACCAAGACTGAGGAGCAGAAACGCCAACAATCAAACTTTTCAAGCGCAAATGATCTGTGCTATGAACACCACGTGACGAGTTCCACCAGCCACCATACTCTTGTCCATACACATATCGGGGAACATCTGTTATATCTCCCGGCTGTTTCCAACGGCGGCGTAACTCTGTACTCTTATTGTATTGTGCCGTATAACCGTCATCCTGCAAAGCATACATGGCACCATCGTAAGAATATCCACCTAAATGAAACGACAAATTAAAAGATAAATCAATAAACTTATAATTAAACGTATTCATCAATCCACCGGTCAATTTAGGATATATATCTTTCAACTCCACACGGTCGGCATCATTGGGGTCATACACAATATTCCTGCTTCTATTGCCATTTTCGTCTTCTTTATTGTCATAATACATCGGGCGTCCGTCATTAGGATCCACTCCGGCATACTCTCTCAAATAAATTGTCGCATACGAACAACCTTCCTTTCTGATATAATTTCCATCTATAAATTCCGGAAGATCCGCCAGTTTTACAATCTTATTTTTATTATGTGACAAGTTTAAAGAAGTTGTCCAACTAAAATCTTTGGTTTGAATATTACTTGAACGTACCTCTATTTCAAAACCGGTATTCTTCATTTCGCCCACATTCGTAAGAATACTGCCAAAACCACTGATAGAATTCAATTGCTTACTCATCAATAAATCCTTAGTCGTTCTGGTATACCAATCGAAAGTCAAATTAACCCGTCTGAACAGACTTAAATCAACCCCCAGATTCAATGCATAGTTCTTTTCCCAAGTCAAATCAGGATTAGCAATAGCATCTTCCCACGGAGCAGGTTTTCCATTATAAAATGCTCCGGTAGTATAAGTTCCATGATAACCATAATAACCGGTCGGCAGATTACCGTTCACACCATACGATGCTCTTAATTTCATATCCGACACCACATTCTCCCACGGTTTCATGAAGTTTTCCTGAGAGAGTCTCCATGAAGCGGAAACAGCCCAAAAGTTCCCCCAACGGGTATCAGGCGCCAATCGGGAAGAGCCATCACGACGGAAACTGAAACCTGCATAATATTTATCATTATATCCATAATTCAAGCTTCCTACATACGACACCATAGCATCTTCCTGCCTCGTATTAGTAAGATCAGCAGGTTTGGCGCCATTATCCAACGACGGATTAAGTGTTTGCCCGTAAACCTGTTTCTCACCATACATATCCTCATAATCGTATTTCATAACCTCATACGCTAAAACCGCATTAATGTTATGTTTGCCAAACGTTTTATTATATGCCAGATTCGTTTGTGAAGTATAACTCATTCTCTCAATCATCATCATCTGTCCGGATCCCTGTGTAGCTTCCCCATCCTTACCGTCAGGCGAGTAAAAGAAAAAGTCTTTATTTAAAGAATAGTCTACTGTAAAGATAGTAGATAACTTCAACCCGTCCAAGATATGATAGGCAGCCTTGGCGGATGCCATTGTACGTGCCAGACGTGCATAATTTGAATCTACAGAATTCTCATACAGCGGGTTAATACCTCCATTATTCTGGAAACCCGTATGATAACTGCCATCCTCATTATAAATAGGTATGGAAGGGGTCAATTGATATTTTGAAGAATAAAGCGCACTGGCATAATACTGTCCCTCCGGCGTATGTTTATTACGAGTCCATGAAAAGGTAGCATTCATTCCATACTCAAATTTATTCCATTTACTGTTTGCATCAATACGACCGGTAAAACGTTCCATTCCTGAATTTATGCTTATACCTGTCTGATTGGTGTATCCTAACGTACCAATAAAATTCGATTTTTCATTACCTCCGCTTACAGACAAACTATAGTCCTGCTGATGTCCTTTTTTCAATAAAGCATCTTCCCAATCAGCATATCCGTTGGCCGGGCGTGCAGCATAATTGTCAATTTGTCCATCCGCATAAGCCTTTGCCTCGGCTTCCGAATCCCCCTGATTCAAACGATAATTAACAAATCCTTCATAAATCAACTCCCTACGCTCTTCACCCCCCATTATCGGACGATAATTGTAAGCGATATCCGTAATACCGTAAGTAGCCTGCATACTCACCCTCATTTTACCTTCCTTCCCTTTTTTAGTAGTAATAAGGATTACACCGTTAGATCCTTTTGCTCCATATAATGAAGCAGAAGCGGCATCTTTCAATACGGTTATACTTTCAATATCCGCAGGATTTAATGTCTCGATCAAACCAAGTCCTCCCGCACTGGCATTGGCACTTAGACCACTCATATCCCTAGACGCTACCGGCACGCCGTCCAATACATAAAGAGGTTCTGTAGAAGCATTCATAGAAGCAATTCCACGCACCCGCACTGTAGCTTTAGAACCCGGCTGGGAAGAACTGGCCACTGAACTTAACCCCGGAATATTAGCCTCCATCATCTGTGCTACAGACACAACAGGCAATGACTCCAATTTATCCGTATTCAAAACAGAAGCAGACCCCGTATAAGTAGCCTTCTTAAAATCACCATAACCGGTCACTACCACTTCATCCATCAACTGCGAATCCTCTTTCAGCATCACTCTTATTTGCCCGTTAGCAGGCACTTTCACCTCCGCCGATTTCATACCGATGTAACTGATTACGATAATATCACCCTGTTTAGCATCAAGAGCGAAATTACCTTCAATATCGGTAATCATACCGGTATTGGTTCCCTTGATGATTACGGACGCCCCGATTAAAGGCATTCCGTTAGCATCCTGCACATTACCTGAAACATGTTTTTTCTGCTGTACGCTTTCCACACGATCTGAAACCGGAGAAGATAGTGCATGGTTTTCCACTGCGAGCACGGAGCTCAATCCTGTAATAGACATTGCCGAATAGGCAACTACAAACAAACATCTGCATTTGTCTGTAATTCGAGAGTGTGTGTCTTTATTCCTCATAAAATTGAGTATATTTATAAATACCATATATGAGTTCAGCTTATTCATACCATATTCCAATCGTCATTCTGTCACTGAATAAGCCTAATCTTTCTCCGTATTACATTAAGGTTGTGACAAATATATAAATTAAAATCTATAAAAGAAACAAAATGAATATTTTTTTCTCCTCATATCGATAAATAAAAATACAACATTCATCCAAATAAAAAATGTGCCAAAAGTATTTACTACCTTTGGCACATACCCACCCGGCTGTTTGATATATCAATAAACCGCCGAAGCGATCACTTGTATAAACAAAATAAGGAACACCATTGCAATCGGATACACCGTAGCATATGCAACACTCGGAATATTACTATCTACCATGGAATCGGCTGCCGCAAGACCGGGCGTACTGGTCATACCACCGGTGATGGTGCCCAGCAAATCCAACAAACTGATTTTAAAGACCAACCTGCCAACCACAACGGCAACCAGCATAGGCACGACAGTAATGGCCGCCCCCACTCCGAACAATAACAATCCGCTCTCCTGAAAAGTAGCCACCAGATTCTTACCGGCAGAAGTACCGACCTCAGCCAAAAACAGCAATAAGCCCAACTGACGTAACAACTGATTGGCAGGACCGGACATAGACCACAATATAGGTCCTGTCTTTCCCACGGCACTCAGCAGCAATGCCACCATCAGCACTCCTCCGGTCAATCCGGGTGAAAAGGAAACGCTGTCTGAAAATGAAATATTTATTTTGCCGAACAATACACCTAATACAATCCCCATAGCTATCGGGAAGAAATCAGTATCAGACAACTGTTTGGCATTATTCCCCAACAAACGGGCAACGCCTCTGAGTCCTTCCCGTTCACCGACCACCATCAGCTTATCACCGAATTTCAAGGCCAAATCCGGAGAAGGTGACAAGTCTATGCCGCTTCGACGGATACGGGTTACCGTACAACCAAAGTTACGTTGTAAATTCAAATCCCCCAATTGCTTGTTTATCATATCTTTCTTTGTCAGCAATAAAGATTCAATCTCCTGCGTCTGATCCAGAGGCAATTCACCTTCCTCTCGTTCTCCAACCAATACAGCAAACTGATTCAGCGCTTCCTCACTTCCCACCGCCTGCACATAGTCCCCTTCCAGCAACATGGTATTCGCTTTAGGCATCAATATAGAATCCCCATGCTTTACCCGTGAAATGACGGCCCCCGTCATGGCACGTGCATTTATTTGCGCCAAAGTACGTCCGAATACCGCTTGATTGGTCACTCTGAAAATGCAAGTTGTCAGTTCCGGAAAACCGCTGCGCCGTTCCAGTTCCAACCTGCGCGCTTCTTTATCCAGATCCACCCGCATAATCTTGGGTAACAGCTTCACAAACAAAATCACCCCTATCACTCCAAACGGGTAAGCAATACCGTATGCAATGGAAGCCAACGGTGAATTTGTACTGTCTATAGCTACCGCCAGACCGGGCGTACTGGTCAATGCCCCTGCTATCAATCCCACCACACTGGGCGTATCAATGTCAAAAGCATACTTCAGTCCTACCGCCGTCAGACAGGCAGAGCAAATAATAAGCATAGTGATAAGAATCAGTGTCTTTCCTTTACTTCTGAAAGAATCGAAAAATCCGGGACCGGCCTGAATACCGATGGTAAAGATAAAAAGCACCAGACCGAAGTTCCCCAATTCTTTAGGAATGATCACACCGAAATGTCCGAAAAGCAAGGCAATGAAGATAACGGCCGACACATCCAGCGACAAGCCCTTTATCTTAATCCTCCCTAGCATAAAGCCCAACGCTACAATAAGGAAGAGCGAGAAATAAGAAGAATGCAGTAAATCAATTAACATATTTTTAAGAGGTTAGTTTCAGAGCACAAAGATATGTAAAAATGCCAAATGCTGAAACTTTCCCCTTACTATTTGCAGAAACCATTCCTCCTATTGCACATCCAGCGCATCCAGTGCCAGCCCCTCCATATCCGGAGCGGAAAGCACCACCTTATAATAACCTGCATTGATATATGTACCCGTCGTTGTACTCAGCATACGCCACTTTCCGGGAGTTTCGGCAAAAGTCAGATGATCCTCCTTCAGTACCACCCCTTTGGAGTCGATGAACTGCATACGCACCTTCATAGGCTTCCCCGTAGCGTTCATGTATTTAAAACGAAGGGCATAGACCTGTGCCAGACCGGTAGAGATATTCCAGGTAATACTGCTTTTCTCACCTTTACCAAAGAAGACACCGGTTTGTTTCTTGACCTCTTTCTTTATAAACTTGCCTTTCAACATAGCGTCCTCGGCTTGATAAGTCACATTGGCACGGGCATTTTTATCTTCAGGCAATAATTCTTTGGGAGTCTTTTCCATCACATCCTTGTCTTGTGCAGCCCAGCTGAAACTTACATTCCGGTCATCAGCCCCTTGATTAGCAACAGGCTCCACAGAAGCGGCCGAAGCTATCGCAATGCCACAAATCAGAGCTTGCCCCGCTTTCACCTCCGGAAAATCAATCTTCAAGCCCCCACCTTTCACAACAGCATTCACCACCTTTTTGCAAGCGCCGTCATGCCCCGCTTCAGCCCATACATCCAAGTCATCCAGAAGCACTTTATCATTTACCGCTACATCAAAAATACGCAAGCCTTCACAATCCGTCTGTACGCCGCCTCCCGTACCATGCCAGGGCTCTGTAAAATAAAGTTCCACACGATACTCGCCATCCGGAACGGGAAAGCGGAAATTCAGTTTATGGCGTCCGAAACGGAAAGTCTGGAACAGCTCCCAATCCCTAGTGCCATGAATGGGATCATTCGTGGTACGCTGGCTCGCCTGATAAGGGCTCAATAACTGCACACTATCCGACGGATGGATAAACGATTCCGCCCACGAATGAGAATAACGGCTGTTATCCTGCGCCCAGACCTGACCATACGTATCCGTATAAGCATCTCCTCCGCAATTCAAACGATAAAGATACGTATATCCCTCAGCTCCTTTCAACAAATCTGTTCCGTTCAACCGGTCGGCAGCAACAGGCACTATAGCAGAACCACGGTAAAGAGCCTCAAAATGAGGCGCTTTTTCCAAACCGTCCAGCACCAATACATCTTCCGCTGCCGGTTTTCCTTTAAAGTATCCCACGGCACGAAGCACATTATAACGGATATCACGGTTCTCCCACATAAAATGAGTACCTACCCCATGATTCAGTTTCCGTCCCAAGTATTCAGCATCCACCGCATCATTGTACAGCAACACACTGTCACAATTGCTGTACGCCTCAATGGTAGCCCGTCTGCGGCCTGTTGCAAAACGGTCTTCCCACGTGTGGGATGCCAGATAGACCATCGGATCTTCGGAAGCCGGCACATAGTTGGCACGATACATATAATATACATCCAGCGGTTCTTCCCACGGAGTAACCAGTCCTTTATAATTAAACGGTCCCACCTTATCTATACGGCGATACGCTTCATCCGGCTGGCGGCGTCCCGGATTATCATGACTGCTGAATATCCATTGGAATTGTCCGCACACACTGTCCTTTGCCTGTTCCGCCAATCGGATCTTGGTTTCCATCAACCGGCACATACGTTCCTCGCTCCATACGCCGTTCGCATCAAAAGCTGCCGGTTCCGCATGCAACCCGATGCTGCGCCATGCCCCATATTCACCGTTCAACAACTGATTCTTCTGTGACAATTCACGGCCATACTTATTCACATCACCACCATAGGTTCCACTCCAGTTCTGAATAACATTCCAATCTGTTCCATCACCACCGTTACACGTAGTAATCACACGCATGGTACGCGCCGTAGGATCCATTTCACGGATAATCTCACTACACTCCTCGGCAAACTCCTTAGGCAGCGTGCTTTCGTTCTGCAATCCCCACATCACCACACTGGGCGAGTTGCGGCGTTCCTTCACCCATTGGCGGAGCAGTTTCTTGAAATTCTCACGAAACTCCGGAGTGTCATACCATACATGGGCCGAGAACTGAGTCCACCACAAGACCCCTTCCTTATCCCAATATTTCTGATAATCCAGGTGATGGGGCTGGTGAGCGTCACGGAAAGCGTTGAAGCCCGCCGCACGGATCTGTTTCACACGGGCTGCCACCTGTTCACGGCTGAAAGCATGGCTTTGTCCGAACTGGTGTTCATATTCACATACCCCATTGATAAAGACAGGCTGTCCATTCAGATAGAACCGTCCGTCACCGTCCTTCTGTTTCACCGGCCAACTGACGGTACGGATACCAAAGGGCGTACTAATCTCATCCGTAGTACTCTTGCCACGCTTTATCATACTGGCCAGTTTATACAAATAAGGATTCTCCGTACTCCATAAGACAGGATTCTGCACCGGTGATTGTTGCTTCACCACCTTCCTTTCACCCGGCTGCAAAGTCACCTTCTCCGTCAGGCGGAACACCTGCTTACCATCCGCATTACTGAATTTATTAACCACTTCCACCGTTTCGGCAGTCTTCCCGTAATTTTTCACCTCCGTTTCTACAAAGACAGTTCCCGCCTTATCATCATTCCAGATATGCACTCCGAAAGGTTCGATGCGTATTGCATCCGTAGCCTCCAGCACCACGGGACGGAAAATGCCCAAAGGCTGGGAACCTTCACTGAATCCCCATTCCGAAGAACAACCACCGCATACCCAAGGCATATCGGCTATCATTTCAGGATGCTCCGCTTTCACCACCAGTCTGTTCTCTCCCGGCTTCAACGCCTCCGTCACATCCAGTGTCAACGTAGTACGCCCTACGGGATGACGGCCGAAGTCCTTTCCATTCAATGTAACAGTGGCATACGTTCCCACTCCCTCAAAACGAAGGAAATAACGTTTTCCGAATGAAGAATCGGAAATTGGAAATTGAGAATTATCCAGCATGAATATCTTTTCGTACATGGCAGTACCGTGAAGATTGCCATGAGTCAGTTGGCGGTAACCGTAATAATCGTCCCAGTTATGAGGAATATCCACCACTGTAGGGGCATTGTCCGCCTGCCCGTATGCACTTTTATCACAAAGCCATGTTTTCCATCCTTTATCCAGTTCCATCACCATCCGGCGGTTCTTCACCTCCCGTTCCGGGAAATGCACTTGCGAACGTCCCATCGGCTTGCTGGTAGCAATGGCTATACCACGTTGTTCCGCGTCATTCACGGCACAATAAAAATGATACACCACCCCATTGTGTTTCACCACATAACTTTTATGAGCGAACAATTCATCATAGTCTTTGGAAGGGATAATCAAATCCGCCCCTTTCCAATCGGTCCAGTGCACCAGGTCATAACTGGCAGCAAAGGTATTGAATGCCTTGTATTTGCGGCTCGGTTCAAAAGCCGAGAAGTAGAACATGACATACACGTCGCCCATTTTCTGGATATGCGCATCCCCCGTGATGGTTCCGTCCGCCTCGTGTGCAAAGACCGGATTGCCCGGATAGCGTTTCCACTTCTTCATATCCTTTGACAAGGCGATACCCACCCGTTCCGCTTTCAAATCCGTTTCCGGATGCCGTCCTGCCGCGTTATAGAACATGACGAAAGGAGCGCCCAGTGTTTTCTCCTTATCCCAATAGACCACACTTTTGTACTGGGTCAGCTTTTCCCACCATTGCGCGTCTTTATCATGGATACTCATCACAGGCTTGTCCTGTGCCTGCCACTCATGGGCGGAACCCAAAGGCCGGTCTGTCCAGGCCAAACCGATATACAGCGGCTTGTTCACCGATTCATATCCGGTCCCTTCCCCACCCAGATAAGTCATCCAATGCTTGCCTTTATACGTCTGCAGGGCATAGCTTCCTCCCCACTCCATATCCGGCAATGCAGGGAAACCACCACGCTGGTTGCAATCCCAGAATCCGTCACGATAAGACAAGACACGTCCCAATGTACGCCATTCCAACAGATTATCACTTTCGGCTATCCATGTCTCGTATCCACGCCCGTCCAGTCCGCTCTTACCATTATAAACCACGTAGGTCATATACCACTTATCCCCTTCGCGGAACACGGTAGGACAGTCTATTTTATGCTTGTTGTCGGCAGGAGCTACAGCCAGCCCATATTTATAAGGAGTCTTGGCTTCCTCATAAATCTGCTCCATGCGCGATTGCGGAACTTCACGTTGGGCGTATGTTCCCAATGACAACAGTAAAAATGCCAATATCAATATCTTCTTCATAATTATCTTTTTTATCTATTGGCAAGACGGATAAAAGAAGAAAATGTACCCATTCAGAGAACTTTTATCTCATTCTCTATTCTTACCATCACATAGCAGGGGTCAGCTCAACATTCAATCCCAAAGCAGAAGCAATACGATAAAAGGTAGAAACCTTAGGCTCTGTTTTTCCTGTTTCCACACGGGAAATATAAGACTTATTAGTCCCTATCTTTTCGGCAAGTTCCGCCTGTGTCATATTTGCTTTCTTCCTTGCCTCTTCAATTATTTGCCCGGTAAAGAAAGCATTAGCCCTGTCTTCGGCAGCCTTACGCTCCGGAGTCCCTTCTTTGCCAAACACAGCATCCAACTGTGCATCGACATCAAACATCTTTAGTTCTTTTTCGCTCATAATATTCTTTCTTTAGTTTTAATGCTTTATCAATTTCTCTATCTGGTGTTTTCTGCGTCTTCTTTTGAAAGCCATTGAACAATATAACAATATGCCCTTCATCATAACAGAAGAAAATCCTATAGATATTACCTTGCCACTCTATTCTTAACTCATACAGACCCTCTTTAAGAAACTTCACATACTTTGCCGGTAGTCTATCTTGAGTCTTCAATAAGAGTAATCCATATAGGACTTTTTCTTGCGTACCTTTATCCAGAGTATCAAAAAAATCTTTATAGTAGTTTTCGTATGCTATTATCTTTCTGCTCATACGACAAAAATAGAAAAAGTTTATCAGTTAAGCAACTTTTCCTTATAAAAATCTTAGAACTATGTACAAAAATGGCGTAAAATTCTCAAGATATACTTGAAAATTTTACGCCATACTGCGATTCCGGCCTCTGGAATTAAGGCTACTAATAGAACATCCAGTCCATCGTTTCCTCCGCACCTGCCAGTCCCGCATTACGCGGAGTTACCTGCGCGTCTGTAAATCCCAGCACCATCGTATATCCTTTCGGCAGCAACAAGGTATGCTTTCCGGTCTCAAAATGATAAGCATGTACATTCGCCAGCGGCATACCCGCTATGCGTATGGCATTGGTCAGTTTCGGTTCCGCCTGACCGTAATCATTGGCAGAAGCGTCCGTTTCCAGTTTCGGGGCTTTCGCATACTTCTTCTGGTCATCACGGAAATAACCTACCAACAAATTCACCGGAGCAGCCGCTTCAAACTCTATTGTCGTACCTTCCTTGCGCTGCACATCCCCGTTCATTCTATAAGCAGTCAGCCCTTCCAGCTCGGCGGCCAGTGCATCCACCTTGCCCGGTACATTGGAGAACAGGCTTGCCCCCGTCGCCAGTTTCACCGGAGCCAGTCCGTTCAGGATCTTCACATTTGCGGCGGACAAAGGTTTTATCTCAGCTGCACTTTCCGTCACCTTACCTGCCGCCCTATCTTTCAGCAACTGCAAGTTCGCCTTGAAATTAGCCAGCTCATTTTCATAATGCACCAGCATCTCTTTCCAGGTCTTGTTCTTGCCACCGTCACCACCGATAGGAATACGGCGTTGCGCGGTCTGCATACTGTTGGCATAATAATAAGTACTATCCGTCAATGCCACCAGCTTGCGGTAATGCTCCAGACTTTGTTCCATCAATGGAATAGCGGCATCCAGTTCATTCAGATCCTTTCCCCACTGGTAGTTCAAGACACGCTGAGCAGCTTTCACTTTCAGGTTAAAGGCATAAGCAAATTCACGATAGCAATGCATGTCATTCCGCAAACGTCCGAACTCCTCTTTATTACGAGTCACCGCTGCGGCAGCCTTGTCAATGGCCGCCACCGCCTTGTCACCGTGTTCCACCACCTGCGCCACAATATCCAGCGGCAATTCGCCCACATGCGGCTGTTTCTTCCATTCCTTCTCCACATATTCTATCAGCTTCTCGCCCTCCGGCCCGCAACTCTCATAAAATCCCGGATAAATGGTATATTTATAAGGATTCACCAACTGGCTCATAAACATACCCAGCAACAAAGTCTGCCGGTTCCCTTCCGTGATGCCGAAACGACGGAGCAACTTCGGAGCAATCTCTCCACTCTGCTCGTATGCCTCCAGAATATCTCCGGCTTCAGCAGGAGTCGTACCATAAAAATCGCCCAACTGCTTGTCCCAATATTCCACTTCGGATGAACGGTCCCGATGACAGTTCCATGCATAGCGCCCCCAGGTTTTGTACCATATCCAGTCACGGTCCAGCTGATACTCCCGTTTGCCATCCGGCAACTTATCAGCCGTGTACGGCCAATCCCAATAAGAAGCCTGCGGATACAGATGCAGGGCATTGGCTCCATGTACATTGTGCATGGCATTCACCGCCTTCTGTACAAAGTCGGGAGATCCCCAACGCCACGGTTCCAAGTTTGCCAGAATATGCACATTACTGATATGAATACTTCCCAAGGCACTCAAGTCCGAGTGTATCTTGGACCAAGGTCCGCGCGGTTCGTAAGTAGTCAGTGACTCACCATTGTATTTATGCATGGTATAGAGGTTCTTGTATAACGGCAGTGCCGCATCCATCACCATCTTGCAGTCCGTATCATGTGCACGCAGCAAAATGGGCGGTTCGTCCGTACGCCCCAGTGCCTTCAGTCCGTCCTTCACTCCCGGAATAATGGTTTTGGTAAACCACTCCACATCATCCTCGTAGGTATCCATCGCTTCCCCCAAGCACACCAGCAGACCTACATTGGGATATTTTTCTATAAACGCGGCCACCGACTTACGTGTATAATCACTGATCAGCGGAGTAATGGGACGGTTACGATCCTGTGTTTTCAACCCGTAATGCTCGGCAAAAGGCTTGCTTAACAATATATTATAAAACATCTGGATCACAAAGATACCGCGTTTGTCCGCTTCAGCAGTCAGGAACGAGAACATTTCCTCATTTTTCTTGAAAGTTTCCTCATCCACCTCTACGGCAAAAGGATACTCTTCCAGCTTCACCAAGGAAGCAAACGGATGCCCGTTCCACAGATACAAGGAATTCATGCGGTTCTCCACCAGCATATCCAGATACTTTATCCATTGCTCCTTGTCATAAAACCAAGGGAAGCTCTCCGGCGTATAAGGATACTCATACACCCCTCTTCCGGGCAGGTATTCCATTTTCTGAATCCCTACACAACCTCCGCGAAGCACCATTTCCGGAGCATCCGTCAGCTGTGCCGGAAACTTCAAATCCTTGTATTGCCCTACATGATCTATCAATTCCCGACAGCCGTAAATCACACCGCTTCCGTCGTTTCCTGTCACTGTAGTCATGTTTCCACGGGTAGAAATGGTAAACCCCTCCTTTTTCAGTCCGGCTGTATCAGCAGCCTGTTCCAGACGGATGCATACCTCATCTTTATCCATACCGGCAGTATCCGACAACATAACAGACGAATACCCCGCATCTTCCAGCGCTTTCTTCAAATGTTCTCCTGCAAACAGCACCCGGTTCGACGCCTCCTGCGGCATCACAATATTCACATTGGGTTTCTCGCACCCCCATAACACGCACATACATGCGACAAGTGTTCCTAGCCTGATATTTTTCATTCTTTTCATATAAATTATTTACAGTTAGACGAAAAAAACAACAAGACGTACTCACAAGACCTCCGCCAATCGTCAAAAAGCGAAGAAAAAGCACAAGCTATCACAAAAAGGAAAAAAGCTGATGAACAAACGGGGGCAAACTCAACTTTTAAAAGGAAATGTATTGTGGAACAGAATTACCTAACATTAAAAACGGAAAAAACAATGAAAAAGAAATCTAACCTGACCCTATTTATGAAACAACTTATCCGGTCGCTAAAAGAAGAAGAGCGTTTCAGTACCGCCCACATCTACCAAAGCACCCTGAACGCCTTCATGCTCTTCTGCAAGACCGATGCCATCCGGTTCAACCAGATGGAACGTTCACGCCTGAAACAATTTGAGAACCACCTGCGCAACAAGGGATGTACCTGGAACACTGTCTCCACTTATATGCGTACCTTGCGAAGCATCTACAACAAAGCCGTGGACGATGGTCTGGCGGAAGAAAAGCCCCGTCTTTTCCGTCACGTATATACCGGCGTAAAAGCCAATACCAAACGTGCCCTCGATGCCAAAGACATGAGCAAATTATTAAGCGCCTCCCTTCCACGCCCCCTGCCGCAAAGCATGAAAGAGAGCCGGGCATGGATTACCCTGATGTTCCTGTTACGCGGAATGCCCTTTGTGGATCTGGCACACCTACGCAAAACAGACCTGCAAGATTCCGTTATCTCCTACCGCCGCCACAAAACAGGAGCCCTGCTCACCGTCGAGATTCCTCCCGCTGCCATGAACCTTATCAAACGGTATCAAAATACAGACTCCGCCTCCCCCTACCTGCTTCCCATTCTCAGTGGAAACCGGAAAAGCGAAGAAGAGTATGCAGAATACCAACATGCCTTGCGGAAACTGAACTATGACCTGAAACAACTGGCGGTATACTGCGGAATCAAACTCAACGTCAGTTCCTACACCAGCCGCCACACTTGGGCCACTTTGGCTAAATACTGTCACTTTTCGGAACAATTGATTTGTGATGCCCTGGGGCACTCCTCCACAAAGGTGACCGAAACCTATTTGAAAAGCTTTAAAAACGATGAATTAGACAGAGCAAACAAAGTAATAATTAATCACATTAGTATTTCTATATAATCAATTTTAAAACTTCACATTACATTATAAAACAACAAATTAAAAGACTGTTACTTTAGAAGTAACGGAACAGATTTTGGAAGCAAAAGTATACAAACTTTAAATACAGTGCAAGATTTCTACACTTTTTTTTCGTTTTTATTTTAAAATTTTTTTTTATTCCGCATATACCTCTCCCTACCCATACTCCGATTGTCAATATGAGTGAAGCCACATTTCCGGTCTTTTATCTTCTCTAACAGCCACTAAATCTTTATCTTACTGCTGTTTTCATGTTTTTTCGCCTCCCTCCTCCCCTTCCGTTACTTCTAAAGTAACAGAAAAAAAACAAAACAAAAATATTGACAATGCGACATTCTTACTTATTTATAATAGCAATCATGCTGGCAGTTATGACTCCGCGTATAGCCCCGGCTCAAAGTATCGCTGTAAAAAGCAATGTTCTTTATGACCTTACCGGCACTCTCAACCTGGGAGGAGAAATAAGGTGTGACGACACCCATTCATTCAATCTGAGTGTCAACTATAATCCCTGGAATCTGGGAGAAAATAAAAAAATGAAGCACATTCTGATCCAGCCCGAATACCGTTGGTGGCTCAATGAAACATTCATAGGAAGTTTTTTCGGGGTGCAAGCCCATTTCGCCCAATACAATTTCGGTGGAACCACTCCTTTCACCACGGTCAAGAACAACCGTTATCAGGGTAATCTGATAGGTTGCGGCATTACCTATGGACACCAATGGCTGCTCAGCACATTCTGGAGTCTTGAAGCAAGCATATCTGTCGGATACGCCCATCTCACCTATGATAAATACGGTCCCGCCAAAGGAGACGCACTCATTGAGAAATCCCACTCCAACTATGTCGGGCCTACCCAGCTAGGCATATCATTCATTTATTTCATTCAATAAATATAAAAGCAAATATACCCTATCAGTCATGAAACTCAAGACAAACATACTATTCAGTCTTTTATTATGCGGCACCTTTGCCACTGCACAAAACCTGAAACTCGATATCCTGCCTCCCTCCGTTACTCTCGGACAGGACTCTGCCACAGTGTTCATGAAAATGACTCTCAATGTTCCCCAAATGGACACCAAAAGCCATATCCGCCTCACTCCTGTCCTCACAGACGGAACCCGCACGGCAGAACTCCCTCAAATCCTGCTCAACGGAGAACGTGCACACCGGCTATACCGCCGCACCCTGGCGCTCAACAAACGAAAAGGCAAGGCAGATGTAACTCCCGTATTTACCGCTATCCCCCTGACAGACAGCGATCAGACTATCCACTACCGTGCTTCCCTTCCGGCAGCCGACTGGATACAGTTCGCCACCCTGAACCTCAAGAAGGAAGTCATCAACGGCAGCGGAGAGAAAGTACAAAGCGAAAATATCCCCATTCCGGACACAGCACCCCATATAGCAACAGCAACAGATCATTTCGTTCCCCAACAGGACAGGAACCGGGAAGCTCCTATGGCAGCAGCCTCACCCTCTGCCCCCGTTGTTCCGGAACACCGTCCTGTTTCCCCTGCTCCGTCCGCACCCTCTGCCAAACCGTATTTCAAGGGAAGCTACGTATCTCCCGAAAGCGATGCCACCGATGAGCGCAACCAGAAAGAGCTGAACTTCAGTCTGGACGAAGCGCGTGTCATAGCCGAAA
>OMGY01001857.1_pt1 | contig 17302 bp, 10 predicted proteins | sample 1674461 | NCBI WGS metagenome assembly OMGY01 (sample SAMN05578579, study PRJEB25193) | human gut metagenome | biome: Human Microbiome; feature: human-associated habitat; material: feces | host: Homo sapiens | place: USA:Birmingham
GAAAATTAAAACACTTAAGACAGAAAAATCATCTCACCCAGAAAGAACTTGGCATAGCTGTTGGCTTTCCCGACAGCTGTGCTGATGTCCGGATTGCTCAATATGAAGGCGATGTCCGAACACCGAAAGAGGATCTTATGAAACTCTTCGCATCAACACTCGGTGTTCCGGTTGAACTCTTTACCGTACCGGTACTCTCAGAACCCAGAGAATATGAGGCCGCGGAGTATTGGAGGTATGAACTTGGGGCAGAGTTGGGTTGATTTTTCCCCGCTAGCTAAAAAACGTCTGCGTAAAACGAATTTGTTTTATGCAGACATTTTCTCTAACTTTGATTTAGAAAATTTATACAGCAATGATTGCCGGAATGACAAGACAGAACCACGTCCTAATATTTCCTGAATATCCGTGGAAATAATATACTCTTCATTTAAAAGAGCTAATCTGAATTTATCTAAAATCATTTCCCGATTCTGGGAGTCACCAACATGATACACCTTCATTTTTTTGCAACTTGTTACTAAAAATTGCATCAGAAAATTTCTATTAAGGTGCACGCTCTTTCCTCTCATATATCCGCCACATTTACTCGGTTCCTACAAACGGCAACTTTACGGCTTTGTCTTATTTAGCAGACTTACCAAGCGGAACCTAGCCTCATATGTGATTTCTGTCCGTCGGACCAAGAGTTCGCTTACAGCTTCCTTCAGATTCTACCTTACGATAGACACCCTTGCTGTTCAGCTATACACTTCCTTGTCGCCTAGGCGTGTTCGGGACTTTCACCCGTTAGAGCGCGCCCATGGCGCGCAAACTAAAATATCGCCAGCCATAGCATGGCTGACGATACAAAAATTTATTATTTTTATTGTCCTCTTGACGGGGAGCATACCATTATTATAGTGGTTTATTTTTTTATTCCAATGCAACAAACATGTAAAATGTCTGATGTATTTTTGCAAGTTTTGTTCCATAGCAGTGTTTATCTTATTTTCCGTCTTCTTCTGAAAAACAGAATCATGATAATACTTATGGCAAATAGTAACCATACATGCCTGCTTGTTTCCAGACGAACCCCTGTTTCCGGTATTAATTGTGTGTTTTCGTTTGTGATTTTTAACTCAATCACGTCTCCTCGTGCAGCCTCAATCCGCTGTTTCATGACAGCTGTATTTCCATTCGATGTTGCCTGCACTGGATTTGAATACTTATCATTCTCTTCTTTTTTAGAAATCGAAACAGCATATTTTGATGTATCAACAGTTTCTGTTATTATGATATCCGAAGATATATCTACATTTTTTAATGTAACTTTATCTCCATGTTTCAAAGAAGTTCTAATTGTCTTGCTACGCAGCTTTTGACCATCTTCCCAATAGAGAATTTCCATATCAAATGGCTTCTTGCGGTTTCCAAGTGGACCAGTGACTTCCTTTGTAATCTCAACCGTCACCCCGCCTTTTTGCGGATGATTGACGATATGTCTGTCCGAAACAGCTCTCCAGGTATTTGTCATCGGTGATTTCTCATATAGGAATAAAATATCGGATTCTACATCGACCATATATAAATTAAAATTATCCTGATACTGTGTTTTGGTTTTATCTGCTTTGTCCTTTTTGTTTGGAGTAACAGATTCTACCATCCAGTATCGTCCGTTCTCAAAGTCCTCCGGTAATTGAAGCATTCCATTTTCATCTGTTTCTAAGGAACGATACGTCGTACACGTTTTTCCATCCTTTTTCAGAACGATATCGTCCTTGCTCTGTGTATTGTCATAATCTACTGTATATCCTGTATCATCCGCATATTCTTTCGTAACATCATCATACGGTACTTTGTAGAACAGAAAACCTGCACCAGCAAGTCGGTTTCTTGGAAGATCATCCGTCTTTAAGAAACTTCGTTCAGCAAGATTGAAATGCAGATTCTGCACTTCCAGTTCCATCTTGGAAACATCCTTGAACTCATTCTCATCCTTCGGGAATATTTGTTGTCCATTTGAATCGAAATACTGAATCTCTGGATAAATAACTTCATAATATAGGAAACCATCCCCGTAGTCCGAAGAATAATGTGTCTTTCCTATCTCGATTTCTTCCACCTTATATTCCACCGGATTTCTGTCCTGGAATAGTGGAACATTGTCGACTGTGTGTTCCCATCCGTTCTCTTCATTCAGCAAGAATTCCTGTCCTGTAGAAATTCCATTCTGATACAATCTGATTTTCACCTGTTTTTCCGTCAGTGCATCATTTGGATTTTCCCATGTCTTTTTGATATGCAGAGTGCCTGTTTTAGCAAAATTTCGGATATTAAGGCTGGTATCTCCTCGCTGAAACAGAACAGATTTTCCGTCTATCTTACCATCAACTGGTGCCTTAACAGCCTCCTGATTTTCGTTAGCCTCCCTATCCACCAATTTTGCATCAATGATTTTGAATGCTCCATTGGCAATCTCAACGGTGATCTGTATATCTCCTGTGTCTACATATCCCGTCGGTAAGTTTGTCTCTCGCAACAAATACGTCTCAGTTACTGTTCTGTTCTGTTTGTTTTCATCTTGTAACGGAATGTGAAGTTGTGCGATTCCGTATTTATCAGTTGTTACCGTTTCCTCCTCAACACCGTTCTTACTGACAGCAAAATTGATCTTCTCCATTCCCCGTCCGGTAGACTCATCAAATTTGTTCAGTGTGAGTATTCCCTCTTTCTGATAACGGTTCTCCAATTCAATAGTAAGAGTCTCACCACCGCGTCCAATTCCACGTCCTGTGAATTGAATTCCACTTTCTGGATATGCTTCCCATGAATTTACATTATCTCCTTGTTCATGAGAATTGCGGACATTGTACCAACCTGAAAATTTCACATTCGAATCTTTTGGCTTATAGTTGTACTCTTTTAATGTGTATTTCCAGAATGAGTCCGCCTTAACGATCCACGTACAACTTGTATGTGTATCATCTGTCCATGTACCTACAACTTCTATCGGAGCATCCTCCGCTTGCGGAGCTTCTGTGTCCGGCGTCTGATTATCTTCAGAAGGAAGCACAAGTTTCATGTGCTGATGAAATGCAGGTGGCTGAGGTTTTCCATCTGAAAGCTTTTCATCCATATCTACCTGGATATAATAATCTTTCTTGACTTCCTCTATTGCTTCCGGCATTCCGACAAAATCTTTCTTTACTGTCAGGTAACCATTTTTTGCTACAATACGTCCGTCAATATGCCACCCATCGGACATTTCACTTTTGAAAGAATACCAATAAATGGTGAAGAATTCGGTATCTAATTTCGATGGCGGAATCTCCCTGTCTCCGATACGAATCATACGTCCGCTTTCACGAATTGTCTGGAATACCTCTTCATCGGAAGGAATTCTATCTATCTTGTATATGTAGTCTCCATTTCCAATATATCCCTTATCTGGTTTTGTTCCCTGCAAAAGTTCTTGCACTCTCTTATTTCCATCTGCATACTGTTCCCACGTAGATGGATTCTTATTTCCAAGAACTGGAACATCATGCACTTTACTTGCCTTTATATTACAGTTTGCCACTGCAACCGCACTTGTATAATCGTCTACATTCGTGGTTGGTAATGCTACCGAACCATCTTCCGGCATTGCTGACTTACAGATATAAAACTGTACCTGTTTTCGATTTTGGTTACTAACCTTACGCCACGCTGCATAGAGGGTGATTGGCTGTCTTGCATTATTATTTATAAGATCAGAAATAGGATCCCCTGCACCGCATTCCTGCCACTTTCCGTCTTTGTTTCTGTAATCCCAATGATCGAATTCATACTGTTCCAACTCTTTGCTGTCATTATCTTCATGATCATAAACTAGCGGATATGGTGACTTGACGTTATGTTTTCCAGCTTCTATTTCATTCTCATAATCATCTGTATGTCTTGTCTTATTTCCAACCTGAGGGGTCAGCTTAGATTCTTTTGGAAGCTTCTTCATATAACGGGTCGTATTATAGATCACTCTGACCGTTCCGGGGTCCTGGGGTTTGTCTGCAATCACCTCATAAGATGAGTTAACCTTCGGAATTTCAAATTTTACCTTGTCATCTCCGGACAGTTCCGGAAGAACCTCATTTTCGTCCCTGTCATTAGATGTACAACTCCAGACAATCTCCTTGCCATAATACTCACCTTCTAAACTTGCCCTCTTTGGTACTTCCACAGTATATGCTTCCCCATGGCCTACATACTGTCTCTTAATTGCTTCTCTTTTGGTCAGATTCAGTGGATCCAACACTTCAATCAGATGAAAACTTCCCTCTACACTGAAATGTCTTCCTGCCAGCCCAGCCTGAGAAGAAAGTCCTGTCAAACGATCAAAATAATTTTCGATTCTGTCTGGATTCAGTGGGTTTGGCTGTGAGAAATAATAGACAGATACATCTTTCCCGTTTTTCAGGACAGGAATATACCATGTACCATCGTTGTCCTTATAAGGATGCTGTACAAATACTCGGCTGTCTGTCGCATAACCAAACAGGATTTTTTCTTTGCCATCTGCTCCCGGTTCCAGTTTATCCGGGGTGAAACCAAACTCACTGTAAATTTTAGAAATCGTATCATCTGGTGTGGCTCGCAAATAATAACGACTGGCTCGGCCACTGTTTGCTTTGATTATGTAATGCTGCTCAGCATTGAGGTTCTTTATCAGCTTATAATGTCCATCGATAAATACATAAAAACTGATATTTGCTTCTTTTACCGCAGCCGGCTTTTCTGTATTATCAGGAACAATCACATATGGACGTACTGCATCATCTGGCTGAATAGTAAAGCTCATGGTATGCTTTGCTTCATTTTTACTCCATGTAACCGCTGAAAGAGTACCATCTTCCTTTCTGCATTCCCAGTTTATATCCTGCGTTTGTTCTTCTACACGCGGCTTTGTACTAACTGTTCTTGTAAGTGTTGACTTTCTTGCAACAAAATCAATTGCCGGAAGATCACGCAAAGCTGTTTGGCTGTAAACCTGTCCATCTTCATCCTGTACTGTCACACTGTAAAAACCGTTATATCTATCATCGTCGTATTCTAGTAAGGTCTTTGCATTCATTGTGGGACTATTCTGTCCGTCTGGCAGGTAATACACATCCATCGGCTCTCCGGACTTTCCTATATAAATACATTCATGACCTTCTATCGTGTATTTCCCTGCATTATGGATTGTATCGTAATCTCTCTTGGAATAATAAAAACGCTCTTTTGCTCCATTTTGAATAGAACCATCGTAATGAAATTTTTCAAAATGCTTTTTTAATTCATCATTAGAAATATAATAATAAACTGTTCCCGGCTTTGTTGTAGTATCTTTTATAACAGGAATTTCTTCGTTTAGAACATTATATCTCTCATTATTTACAAAAGTATAGAATTTAATGTTCAAGGTTGCTGGTGCAAAAGTGTTGCATGCAACCGTATATGGTTGCTCTATCTTCCCAATAGAAAAGGTTAGTTTATCGCCCTGTTTCACCGGAGGAATTGTTTTATTTTCGTCCTCACTGGCACAAAGCCAGTCGCTTTCCTTCGTATCTCCTGGATCAACGGAAATTGTGACCGCAGAATCTTTCTTATAGTAACTCACAGTTCGATTTCCATCCGGATTGATCACTGTAACCGAATAGAAACTGTTCTTATTCTGCTTAATCTGGTCTGAATCATTATCCGGAATTTTTTCGCCATCAGATGCTCCTTTTGGCATATAGTAAACATCTGTCGGTACCGTTGTGTCCTGATTGTCCAGGGTGTAGGATACATATTGCTGTCCTTTATAAGTTACCACTGTCGCCTGTGCTAATGTCTTCTCACCACGGACTGTATATGGAAAATAATTTCCGGACTGTGTTTCCTCTGCATTCAAGCCGAACTCTCTATAAATCTCAGCAAGATCACTGACAGATAAATAGCATCTGCCCTGACGGTTCCATTTATACACCTTTTTCAGAGAATCAGCCGGCAGCTTTCGAACCTCATTGTCTGCATATATATAAAACTGAATGTCAAAGGCTGTCTGATCCGCTCTCTGGATCACATAAGACTGTGTGATCTTTCCGATTGTGAACCTCGTCTGGTTCCCTGATTCCCGTATACCATCTATCACCTTATCATCTGTTCCCATACAGGTCCATTCGATCTGGTCTGTCTGGTCCGACAATTGGGGATTAAAATCAGCCACAGCTTCTTCCACTACAGTTCCTGTTAATGCATAACGAATCCGATCCTGCCCTTCTCCCTTTACCTCTACGGAATAAAACGAGTTGTCCTTTTTTACAGAATCTTTTAAATTTAATGCAACGCCTTTTCCATTTGGAAGGTAGTAAACATCTATCGCTTCCCCTTGTTTATTCTGTCCATAATTGTAAGAAACATATGTCTTTCCGGATTCTGTGTCTGTATAAACTTTTCCGTATTCTATCCCGCTTTTTCCCCGGTATGCAGATACAAACTTATTATTTGCATCCGGATTCTGATTCTCACCATTTTTCACAAATCCAAATTCTTCATATATCAGGAGCAGGTCCTCCATGGAAACACCATAATAGGTAGTTCTTCCGTCTTTCCATGTTGCAATGCTAGTAATGTCATTATGCTGAAGCTTTACCTTGTTTCCGTCGATAATGACATAGAAATCAATATCAAAGCCTTCGGAAATCTCCTGAAGTTTCGGTGATTCCTCTTGTGCAATCTGCTCCTCGAAGGCTTTTTCTTCTTCTGAAAGCTCTCCCTGGGATGGAGTAATTTCTTCCTCCGGAATCTCTTCTAATGGCGGGGTGATTTCCTCTCCAGGAGTCTCTTCTGATGGCGAAGTATTTTCTTCTTTCGACGTCTCTTCCGACAATGATGTACTTTCCTCCGGAATAAAATCTTCTGTGCGCATTTCACCCTCTTGAGTACTATTTATATTTGGAATATTCTCTTCTTCCACTGAAACTGCCAAAACTGTCGTTCCTGCGCTATTCATGCACAAAACCAATAAAAGTGTCCAGGCTATCCATCTTAGCCATCTTTTTTTCCTCTTCACACAAATTCCTCCTAAAAACATATTTTCCTTTTCTCAACTATCTGCCTTTTTTATCCATTCCTTCTGCATTGCCGCTGCTATAAAGCACTGCAATAGTTTTTTTGAAAATACACCACATTCACCGTTGGCAATCATTCTTATGGCTTCTTCATGCTTTAATTTTCTTTTATAGGGGCGTACACTGACCAATGCATCATAAGCATCCACAAGGCCTACTATCTGAGCACAAAGTGGTATTTCATCACCTTTTAGTCCATCCGGGTAACCAGATCCATCATATCTTTCATGGTGATATCTGCATATTTCATAGCTATACTTATTAAGTTTTTCTGTCGTAGTTCCTTGTGGAAACTGCAATGTCATCTCTGCCCCTGTAAGAGGATGCTGCTTTACAATTTCCATCTCATCAGCTGTTAATTTACCGTTTTTGTTCAATATCTCTATCGGCACACGGATTTTTCCAATATCATGAATTGGAGCCAGATGAGAGACATTTTCTATTTCTTCCTCTGTAATCCCATACTCCGGATAGTTTTTCTGTAGTTGAAAATACACTTGTTTTGTATAAAAACAGATATCATCCTGATGTTCTGTTTCTATAAGATTATTGTGATTCAACACTGCAGCCAGAAGCGAAACCATTTTCCAATACTGTTTTGTCTCATCCTGTGCTTTTTGTCTTAATTCCCGTTCCATATTTACAATTGTGTTAGGGATAACTTTTGCATTATGGAATGTAATAACAGCAGTTTTCTCATTTTCATCCACAAATCTTTTTACTTCCATCCAAACATAAGTCTCTGAGTTTTTCTCGCTTCTTCTTTGATAAACGATATCTTCTTCTGAACAGCCCTTTTTCAAATGCTCTGTCAACGAATCGCTTTTCAAAAATTCCTGCAGTTTTTCACAATCTTTTTCACATACATATTTTTCACAATATACTTTCAGAAAATCATCATATGTTCCTGCATTTTTTACATCATCATAAATCCCCCTGTTATGAGAATAGATACATTCATAACTGTTTTCCGCTAAATTAACTTTCAGAATGATATAAAATCGCCCAAAATATTCATCTTTCCCCGGTCTGATAATATCAGAGATTTTCACATTTTCTAATCGGTTATTGTAAGTGTTCTGTAAGTCCAATAAGACTTGATGTACTTTACAGCAATCCGTATAGTTTCTGGAGCAAAATCCATCCTTTTCAAGACAGCGACTGATTGCCATTGTTGATTCCATACATGATATGACATCAAATAAAGAAATCTTTTCTGGATTTTTGGCAAGGGCATATCCTCCACTGATACCTTCAGAAGCTGAAATAATCTTCTCTTTTTTTAACTGCTTTGTGATTTTGGGAATATAGCTCTCCGGAATCTTTAATTCAGAAGCTAATTTTGCCGTTGTAACCCTGTGCTTTTTTATTGCCAAATAACAGACAATCCTGATTGCATAATCCGTTGTATTAGTAAGCTGCATAGGTGCTCACCTCTCTCTCTTTTCTTTGTTCCGTACATAAACTCATTGATTGAAAAAGGAAGAATCAGAAAAGATTAGAAGCCAGGAACATGCTATTTTCAAATATGTTTTCCAATTCTTATGCCTCATTTTTCGCATCTTCCTTCCTGTTCTTCTGCTTCTCCATGAGTAATCCGCAAAGGCAGATAACTGAGCCAAAGAATAAGAACAAATAGCCTGCAACCGGACTATCATCACCTGTCTTTACCGGCGAACCATTATGAATAATATCCTTTGATCTTTGGGAAGATGGAACCGGGTTTTGATTTTTACCAGTTTGACCGGTATACGAGTTTTTGAATGAAACCTTCGATACTTTATCTCCATTTTCATTTTTGACCACTGTTACCGCCATCAGTTCATTATTGGAATCAAAGAATCCTTCAATCGTTACATCATAGGTTTTTGAATCATATGTATAATTTTCTTTATTCTCTGTTGCCTGGTACAGCTTGTAATGATATTCTCCTACCTGTCCGACATTCATGATCAGCTCTGTAGAAGAATTACCACTCATATTCCAGGTAAATGTTCTTCTATTGCTTCCCTCCGGCATTGGATTTTGTATCTGATCTGCTATTAAAACATAAGAGCCTGTTTTGTCAGCATCTGCAGAATTGTTTACTTCAAATATCTGTTCCACTGGTATTTTCACTGTTGTGTTTCTGTCAGCTGCCAGTACTGGTCTTTGAACACCCAGAAAGAATATCATGGACAGGAATATAACCATGGCTATTTTTGTCAAACGTGTTGTTCTCATGCTTCTCCCTCTCCTTCTTTCTTCTTGTTTCTTTTCTTTTCTATCTGTCTTGCTATCAGAATCAGTACAAGGACAATCAGGATAAACCATACAATAACTGGCACTTTTCCTACTGCATTTTTCAGTTCATCAATTCCTGTACCTACGTTTTTGGCTTTTTCTTTTTCCGGATATATCTGATCTGTTAAGCGTCCCACCAGGATATTTCTTCCATTTGTCATATCCGATGTACAGGTGGTCAGCAAAACCAGATGATCATCTTCCGTTATATTCATATCTCTTTTATATAAAACATTGTTCTCGATTTCCTGCAGATACTCCTGTTTCGCTTCTGGTGTGTCCAGACACACATTGAAAATCGTTTCATTATAGGCATCTACCTGCATCAATGCATAGAATTCGATTCCATGATCTTTTCCGTCAAAGAACAGATTTCCATATGGATGTTCGTTGAAATACTGTTCTTTTGTAAATTCACCGATATCTCCAAACATCATGTGTTTTTCCATATGGTGGCCATATATAATATTATCAAAATCCGAAAAATCCGGCTTATTTGCACAATGTAAAAAGATTGCTCCGCTTAAGGAATAGTTTCCTTCCGCATCTGTATTCATATAAGTATCATCATTGTCCGTCTGCACCAATGGATAATTGATATTTGTGTCATTCACTCGTATCCATCCAATCACATCCGGATTGATTTTCTGTAATTCTTCAAAAGATTTCGTACTCTTTTCAGTAGGAATATATGCTTCATAATTTTTTGCATCTGCAGTCTGATATACCTGATGGGAATCCCACAGCATATAACCGGAGAGAAACATAGCTGCAAGAATCAGTGATAATGCTATAAAATTTACAATATGGTCTAATCCTCTGATAATTCCTTTCAGCACTTTCTTCATCCGAAGCATATGTACAAGTTCCTTTCACCATTTCTGTTTCTTTTATATTTATCAAAACTGGTTCATCTGACCAATTTGCTCGCAAAATTAGCAAAAAGGGATGCGGCGGAGCAACGCCGCACACATCCCCTTTCCTGGTTGCTATATTTTATTATTTCTGTAATCTTCTGTGTTTGAATCCTACAAAAGCGATCAGTGCTACACCGCAAAGTGCAATCATCAGAACGTATGGAAGAGTGTTCATGATGATACCAGTTGTCGGTACATAGTTGTATGTATTGGTTACGTCAACGGTATTTTTCTTCTGTCCTAAAGATTTTTCAGATACTGTGATTGCTTCGTCATACTTGCTTGCTGTAACAGTATCCTGTGCTGCACCGTTAATTACAACAGCTGCACTTCCTTTATAGTTCGGTGTTGCAGACTCTGTTACAGAGATCTTAGTTCCTACAGGAACACCTGTGAATTTCATTTTCTCAGTTGTTTTCAGTTTGAATGTATAAGTACCATCCTGTTTAAGTGTAATATCTGTTCCATTACCTTTTACGCCGCCAAGAGCATTTGCATCTGTTCCATCTGGAAATTTAAAGGTTGCTGTGAAATCGAACTCTTTATTTGCATCTGCTTGTACACCTTCTGGCACACTAATCGTCTTAGATACATTTAAAGATCCATAATTTGTGTAATCTGGATCTGGGGTCGTTGGATTTGTACCTGTACCAGCTTCCTGTACATAGGTGTTGGTGAAGTTGAATCCGTTTGTCTCTGTATTACCGATATCTGTTACTTTTGTACCCTGTGCATCTTTGCCTTTATCATCTTTCATTTTCTTAACGATGATATTTTCAATTACATACTGACCATGTGCATTCTCAGTAACATATACATCCATTGTATACTCAGCCTTTGACATGATCAATTTTTCATGCTCACTGTTTTCTGCTACTGCTGGATCTGCTGTCTGAGACTCAGTTACAGTGTACTCATACTGACCAGCCTGTGTATACTCCGGAAAGTTAACTTTTGCTCTCTGCTTTGTTGTTTTTGCCTCATCTGCTGTAAATGAGATATCTGGAATCGTAACTGCAGCATCCGCTGTGATGATTCCGGTTCCTGTTTTTACCTGTGTTGCAGTAAAACTAAACTTCTCTGCTTTTCCAACCTCTCTATTATACGTTTTGCTAACATACGCCTCGGTTACCTTTGCTGTCGTGGCCCCTTCTGCCGCAAATGTTGGCATTGCCATTCCCATCGTCATGGCACCAGCAGCAACAACTGCGAGCACTTTTTTGAACATTTTGTTCATGCTCATAATGATTCCTCCCTTGTAGATAATATTGTTTGTTTTTATTTGATTAACGGAGGAGGGGATTAGAGTCCTCTGGTCCGAATAACCGCAATCGCTTTTCCTTTGACATCTTTTACATTGATACAGCCATAGATTCTGCTGTCTGACGCCTCTGGTCTGTTATCACCCAGTACAAATATCTGACCTTCTCCAACGGTGATTGGGAAGTCAACTCCATTTTGAAACTGTGTAGTATCAAAGTATATATCCTGTGAAATCTGCGTAGCACCGTTAATCATCAAACCGTCTTTTGTAATATCCACGGTATCACCTGCTACTGCTACAACCCTGCCTGTGGTTGTTCTGCCATCTTTCCTAAATACTGCAATATCACCGGACACAAAACGCTTGTCCAGTCGATAATACATGACCAGATCACCATCTTTTATTGCTGGTTTCATAGATGCGTCATTGATTCTCGCCATCCCGTACATAAATGTAAAAACAAGGATGACCGCCAAAATGATAAGAACAATCTTCAATAACAGCTGAAAAATATCTTCTCCCAGTGTCGTTTCCTGTCTGGGAAGCTGTTTCTCATTATTCTGTTCTTTCTCAACCTGTTTCTTTTTCATGTTTCATTCCTGCTTCATATCAACTTAGATAATCAAGGTATCCTTTTATGTACTGGTTAAAGTATAGCACTTGTTTTTTGCAAAAATAATACAGAGAATAGGAAGATATTTTCACGTTTTGCAACAAAAAATTTGTAGTTATCGGTTTTTCGCAAAAAAAAAGAAACCATACCATAGAGATATAGTTTCTCTTTGAATTACAGTGTTTCTGCCATTTTGAATAAAACGATTCCATTTCTAACAGCCAGCATCTCAGCAGAATTCTTGAAATCAATGCCGGAAATATCTTTTATTTTTTTCAATCGTCCTGAAAGAGTACGATAATTTACATAGAGTTTTTCAGCTGCTTTATTCGCACTCTTATCACAGTCCAGATACGCCTGCAACGTTTCAATCAGTTCTCCATCATGTTCTTTATCATACCAATATAATTTCACAAGTGACTCTGGCACATATTCCATCAGTTCATCACGATTTTTGATTTTTTCAAAAATCTGGAAAAAACCGAGCTTAGAAAAATCGGCTACCGATATATTCTTATCACCATAGAGATATCTGAGCATATCCATATAGTCTATGATTTTCTTTGAATCCTTAAAAGATTTTTTCAAATCTCCATATCCATTAACAATACTTCCAATGCCAATCTGAAAATCCGTTGTCTTATTTCTGTGAAAAATCTGCTTCTGTACTGTCTGATATAATTTTTCCATTTCTTCCCGGAACCCTGCTTGTGTTTCCCCAGGCTTAATTTCATGAATACACACAATCTGATTCAGATTCCGGTAAATATGTTCATCCGGAAGTAATCTCTGAATCTCGCCTTCTATCACTCCGATTTCTTCTAATTCTTCTTTTGTATAATAATCTTCGCTATTGCTTGAAATCGTATGAAAACTTACCACACAATATTGAGCTGTATCTTTCAATTTTAGCATTCCTGCAGCTTTACTCAATTCATCGCCCGTTAATAAACCATTAAGCAAGCTATATTCAATATCTCGTTGATATTTTTTTTCTATCTCATTTTTAGCATATGTTTCCATAAAACTATACTGTAAAGTAATAACAGCATTTTCCAATGCCATATAGTCCAGTATTGTTAATGGCATATTCACTTCCGTGACTACCAAATAAATTTCTGTTCGGCCTAACACATGTATTTTTGTAATATATTGCGTATGCTCTTTTCTCTGTTTTTTGTATTCAAATCTGGTAACAATATCCGGTTTATATTTCTCAACATTTTTCTCAAATACAAAATCAGACAGATCCTGCGTTGTGGACGCACAGCAAGTTAAGTTACTATAATATAACGCTACCGGATTGCCAATCATGGAAGACAATAGAAACAAAATATTTTTAGTTGGATCTTCAAAATCCTCTCTATCCAATAACATGTTAGAAATATTGTCGTGTGTCAATTTGAAATAAATCAACCGTGCGATATTTTCATCATAGATCTGCAGAATAACATATTTTATGATACCCCAATAATACTCATCTTCCGAAATTTCTATCACTGGAATATTACGTTCCGAACAAAACTTTAATAAAATATCATAATAATTGACTTTCTGTACCATGTCCGGATGCTGCTTTATAATAAATCCACTGACCTGTTTCTTCTCCAGTTCATTCAAATGTTTCCGAAACTCTCTGTCCGTTTCTCCGAAATATACTTTCATATTTGTAAGAAGAAGCTCTCCTCCAGTCAGATATCTTTCCATATCTTCTATGTCGATAATTCGTATACCTTTAATTTCCTGATTCAGATTTTCTTTACATGTCACTAATCTCATATCAGGAAATTGTTTCGATTCTAATAATTGTTTTACCGTATAAGCCATTCAGCACCTCGTCAAATTCGTCTTTTGTTGTCTACATTGGTTGTACCAGCATCTGATGTTGTGTTTTCAAAAGTGGCATAAGTACACAGTATAATTATACCCCCCCCCCGAAATTTTCTGTCAATTTCTTCATGCGTATAAAATGCATATTTTATATAGATTCAAATAAAAAAGACAGCTCGCATCTTTGTCGAACTGTCCATTACTTCTTCAGGCTGCGGATAAAAGTCATAAAAATTTCTCTTTCCTTCTCATCCAAGCCATCCCAAATCTCAAGTATTTCTTTTTGCTCTTTTGTCAGATCCAATCTGTTTTCATCATCTGAAAAAAATTGTGCGATTGTAATTTCAAAAGCATCACATATTTTTTCCAGATTAGCCATCGTCGGCATACTCTTCTGATTCAGCATATTTCCAAGAGCCGTCTGCGTTATTCCTGTAAGCTGAGCTAACCTATATTTTGTATATCCTCGCTTCCGGCATAGTTCCGCAATTCTTAACGGAATATACTCTTCCACACACAAGTATATACACCTCTCTTCTAGTCTATGATACCAATATTGTACCTGTTGACCAGAAGATTTATTAGACATTTATTTATTGATTATTTACTCTTGTGTACAAGACTATTCATGTAAAAAAATATAGCTGGACAGTCCACGATATTCAGTTGTTGTATATATTTATGATACTTTCTACGAGGAAATCTGTCAAATACATGTTGTTAAAAAATGATATTATAACTCAAAAAATCCTGATAGATAACTTTATCTATGCAGTTACCTATCAGGATGGGAATTTTATCTTACACCACGATCAGCTCCTCTCTCCGGCTTCTGTTGATATTGTCAGTATAGCAAAATAAGCTTTTGCAATATACATCCATAATAAAAAATTAAATCTTTATAATTCCCATTTTTGAGGAATAACACAAAATAAGACCCAAAAGGGCACTTTCCCTTTTGAGCCTATACACTTTATCAACTAACGTATTTTGCTTTCATTTTTCCTCATGGTCATGAGGCTTGCATATTCCGGAAAAACTGCGCATCCGTTCCAGAAGAACGGAGCGCCATTCCGCTTGAAACTGAGCAAAGCTCAGCTAGTTAATTAGTTACTTTGATTTACACGGCGGTCACGCCCTGGAAATTCCAGGCGATAGGCCTTAGATGTCATTCTGCTAAGACAAGCATCGGCATAGGTATTATCACCGAATAACTGATACCATTTTGCAACAGGTACCTGAGAGATGATAATGGTCGCTTTTCTGCTGTCACGGGATTCAATGATTTCAAACAGGTCACGACATTTATCCATGTTTAGATCCATTAGTCCAAAATCATCGATTACCAGAAGGTCATAAGATGCCATCTTGTTGGAATACTCATAATAGTTATTCTCTTTACGTGCATGCTCAGATTCCTGAAGCAGATAATTCGCCCGGATATATTTCGTAGTACGCATCTGATGCATTGCAGCAATGCATAAAGCACAAGCTACATGGGTTTTACCGGCTCCGGCACCACCTGTCATTAAAAGGTTATTAGGCTCATCAATCCATTCACATGCTGCAAGTTTTTCAATGACATGCGTATTCAGCTGACGCTCGGGCTCGTAAATGGAATTATCCAGATCAGCTGCAGGATATTTAAGAGTTGCCTGTTTTAAAAGGCGGTTAAATTTCTTTGTTTCTCTTTGAGACCATTCAAAGTTTACGATATCCGAAAATCTGTCTTCAAATGAATCAAGACGGCTGTTTGGATTTAACAGTTGTTGTTCTAGAGCCTCTGCCATTCCTGACATGCGTAGTTTATATAGTTTATCCATTATGAGATTCTGCTCTTTTGTGAGTTTCTCGTTATAGAGATATGTTTTAAATGTATATGCCATAAGTATTCACCTTTACTTGTAGTAATCCTTTCCGCGAATGTTTTCATGTGCTGGAAGGTTTCCCGGAGAAGTTTCCGGAAACTCTTTTGCATTCATCTTTTTAAGTACCTGCTTATAAGTGAAATATTTGCAGGAATTCATCTCAATGCACTTACGAGCAGCTTCTTCTGCCATACCATAAGGAACTGTTTTTGCCATGTGAAGGATGCCTGCACAGGCGTTATAAGACTGTTCTTCATGTTTGGATGATTTCAGAACTCTGTCAATCAGTTCAGACATAGCAGTTCCGATTGCGGATGCCCAGCGTCGGTAATAGTTACCGTCCTTGGAATTAACTTCTTTGTAGTAAAGATGCTCAGGTCTCATATGTTCATCTGTTGTGATGTACAATGGAAACTCTTTATATGAGCGCTTATGGGTACAGATCAAACGATTATACTGGTCGCAGATCCTGATTTCTGAAGGTGTTGCTTTCAGGATTGCAGGTTTTCCACAGTAAGAGTACAATACGGAGTAGTAGTGGCCGTCATAGTCGATGTGGTAATTATTAGGGACTTTCAGAACTGCTTTGTAATCACAGATCATGTAACTTCCGCCTGGCAGTGGTTTCATACACGGTTTGTCATATTTCTCAAAAGCATCTTTTCTGGAAAAACTCTTGTTCTGAAACTTTCGGGAATTGAGTGCCGCTACTATTTTTTTGATCTCGGCATTTAAATCTTCGAAAGATGTATAAATATTTTCTTTGAGTTTTTCCACCAGATGTGTTTCGAGAAACTTTACGTGATTTTCAACTGTGGATTTGCCTTTTGGTTTTCTCGCCGGTGGTGGAAGTACGATAGTATCGTAAAAGTCCTCTAAATCTGAAAAGGTGGATTGGAGGATCAATTCATCTTTTGTGTGCTTGGTTATTGCAGTTCTAAGGTTATCTGGCACAAAATATTTCGCAACTGCTCCATAGAAGGAAACGGCATGAGAACAGCCTTCAATGAAGCAAGGAAGCTTCTCGTTAGGGAATGCCTCAGCATAAATCAGGCTGCTTACACCAAGGGTTGTTGCAAAGATATGTACCTTTTTTATCTCACCGGTTTCGACATCGGTAAGAAGTTCAGGCTGATCACCAACCCAGTCGATATACATCTTTTCTCCAGGTTTGCGATTGACAGCCATGGAAATGTTTTGACCGCCATAATTCTCTTCAACAAATCGATTGAAGTATTCGTAGAATTGTGACTTTTCATAACCATGTGGATTCTGCTCTTTGTATTCGAGCCAGCAGTAAGAAATGTTTACTCTGCTTCCACTGGCATGAATCCGGTCATAATAGTACTAAAAATCTGGAAGTGGAACATCCTTCCGTTGAAGATTTTTTGAAGGATAGAATAATTCTTCCA
>OMGY01001875.1_pt1 | contig 17151 bp, 13 predicted proteins | sample 1674461 | NCBI WGS metagenome assembly OMGY01 (sample SAMN05578579, study PRJEB25193) | human gut metagenome | biome: Human Microbiome; feature: human-associated habitat; material: feces | host: Homo sapiens | place: USA:Birmingham
CTACTATGCTATCAATCCCTTGTAAACCATAAATTGGTACCTTGAAAACTTCACACTTTCAAGGTACCAACCATTTTTTATAAGGTGGTTTTGACCCTTAAATCATGTCATATAGACTAAAAAAATAATTCACAAAATTTCAAATGAAAAATTATCTATTATATCTAGGACCTTTAGTACTAAAAAAAATTCGCATATGTTACATAAAAATGAATAAATAGTAAAATTTACCAAAATTTTGTAAAGTAATTCTCTGTTTATCCCAATAGTCGAAAACCAACGAAAATATTATAATATAAGTACGAAAACGTGCGAAAGGGGATTTTCGTACAAACAAAATAAGAAAAGGAGAAGAAATATGAGAAAGTTAAAAGAACGCTTTCACAGGAAACATGGCATATTCCGTCAGGTATTCAGTTTGATACTGGTATTGGCGATGATTATGACTATGATTCCGTCAATCGGAGGAAACTTGGTAAAAGCAGCTTCAACTCCGATGAATGTAACTATTCATTTTATGAAGCCAAGTAATTGGAATTGGACAGAACCGGCGGTACAGTTCTGGGGATACAATTCTATTGAAGTAAGTAATGATGCGAATGGTGGAGAATCAAAAGAGATTCCAGGCTGGGGAGTGTCTGCTTATTTTTTCAGGGAAGGAACTGCAACAAATACAAATGGAGATAAGGATTATTATCTTACAGTGAAATCAGATACTACAGGATTTCAGTTTTTAGATTATAAAAACACAAGTAATTATAAAAATCCTGCTAATGATGCAAAGTTAACACAGTATACAGAAGATACACCAACTGATGTATATTATGTAGCAAAAGACGGAAGCAATTTTGCATATTATCTTGATCCGGAAGGAAATACACCGGTTCCTGATTTACCAGAGACAGAGACAACCTTCCTCTTGGTAGGAACACTTCCTGGAACAGGCTGGGATCAAAATGCAACTCCAAACTTTGCAAAGTCTGAAACAAATGAAAATGAATACAGCATTTCTATTAAAAATGTTCCGGCACAAACTTATGAATATAAGATTCTGGAAGATCCGGCATTAAATGGCTGGGGTAAAGCATGGACAGGCGAAAGTAATGTCCAGCTGGAAGTGAAAGCACCGGCAGATATTACCATGAAGTTGGACAAGACAGATAATGATAAAAAGACAGATATAACAATTAGTTATATTAAAACATTGGATGTGAAAACACCGGCACAGGTAGAAAAAGGAGTAGACATTTCACTTCCGGCAAAAGGAACCTATTATGCGGGTGATACCAAGGGAAGCAAGACTGAAGGTGTAGGTGTAACTTATACTGCTGTTTCAGAAGGTATTACAGTAAGTGGCACAACTCTTAAGGTTCCAACCTCATATAAAGGAACAGATGTAACTATCCGTGCAGCTTATAACGGAGTGAAAAAAGATATTACCATTCCGGTAGTAGATAAAGTTTATACTTATACTATTTACTATCATGATTTCAATGCAAGTCATATGGCAGCAGATGCAAGTTCCCTGTGGATTTGGCAGGATGGCGGAGCTGATGGAGTTCTTTATAATTTTTCTGGAACAGAGCAGTTAGACGATGGAAATACATGGCTTAAAGCTACTGTAAAGCTTCCATATTATAAAAATATTCGTATTATTCCAAAGAACTATGGTGATACATGGTCTTGGCAGAATGATGAAATTTCATATGACAACACAGCAAAAGATGAAAATGTAACTCTTTACATTACATCAAACAGCAAAGAAGCATACACAACCATTCCAGAGCTTGTAAAACCAAGAGAGCGTTATGTAATGGTCGAATATGACAGACCAGCTGGTGACTATGATGGTTGGAATATCTTTACATGGAACAGTGGATTTGGAGATAAGGTTACTGTTAACTTCCAGAAAATGAATGGCAAGATGGTAGCCAAGATTCCGGTAAAAGATACTACAGCAGATATGATGTTATCTTTCTGTATGAGAAGAAGTACAGCAGATGATGAGTGGGCTGATAAAGATGGCGGAGACCATTATGTAAGTGTACCGGCAAATCAGAATCTTGTAAAAGCAAAATTTGTACAGGGTGAGGGAATCACAGAGGTTATTCCATCAAATGTTGGATGTGTATTGGATGGTGAGAATGGAAAGATTCATTTCTATTATAGAGATGATGAGATGATTGCTGCTGATAATACACAGAAATCTATTGCAGATAAAGTAAGTATTACAATAAATGGTGAAAAGCATGCGATGACTTATGATGCTGCAAATGAGAGATTCAGCTATGACTTAACTGACATCACAACAGGAGATTACTGTTACTACTATACAGTAGATGGTGAAGAGAAACTTGATGCATTTAACGAGAATACAAAAGATTATGCTGGAAAGACATGCAGTGTCTGCCACTACAAGAAATTCAATATGAGCATCAGTGCAGAATTATCCCAGCCTACTATGGATTACAATGATAACAATGTATTAACTGTTAAGTATAATCCAGCTGATGGCGAAGATATGACTGAATTTGAAGTAGCAGCCGCAACAGCAGATTTAAGTGCATTAGGATTAAGCAGAGAATATGCAATTGACCCAGAATTAATGGAAGCAACCATTTCCTGTCTGAATACAATAACCACAGGAGTTAAGACAATTCCTGTAACTGTAAAGGATGTATATGGAAATGTATACACAACAGAAGTAAATGTTACTGTAACAGATCGTGTTAAAACAGATGGAGATTTTGATTGGGATGAGGCAGTGATTTACTTTGCTGTAACTGATCGTTTCTTTGATGGAGATGCAAGCAACAATGATGCTTATGGAGTAGGAGACTACGATACAAGTGCTAAAAAGGGTGGTTCAAGCTATCATGGTGGAGATTTTGCAGGATTAACTGAGAAGCTTGACTATCTCGAGGATTTAGGTGTAAATACTATCTGGATTACACCAATAGTAGAGAATATCACAGATGATCAGCATGACGCAAAGACAGATACAGCTACCTATGGTTATCATGGTTACTGGGCTAGTGACTTCACAGAGCTTAATAAGCACCTTGGAACAAAGGAAGAGTTTGCCGCACTTCTTGATGCAGCACACAGCCGTGGAATGAAGCTTATGGTTGATGTGGTATTAAATCATGCAGGCTATGGTACAGAGAATTATTTCAATAATATTCTCAAAGATAAGGATGGAAATGCAATCAAGATGCTTCGTGACAGCAGCAATACTGTTTCCGGAGATGACAAGTTAGCACCACTTTCAGACCTCCCTGACTTCGTAACAGAAGATTCGGAAGTAAGAAATCAGTTGATTGAATGGCAGACAGAATGGATGGATGAATTTGACATTGACTATTATCGTGTAGACACGGTAAAGCATGTTGATTCTACTACATGGTCAGCTTTAAAGAACTCTCTTACGAAAGTAAACCCAGACTTTAAGATGATTGGAGAGTACTCTGGAGCCGGATATGCTAATACCGCCGGAGAACTTGGAACAGGAAGCATGGATGCACTCCTTGACTTCGATTTCAATGATTTTGCAAAGGATTTTGTAGGCGGAAAGATTTCTACAGTTGAAAACTCATTGTTAAAGCGTAATGGAGTACTAAACAATACAGCAACAATGGGTAATTTCTTAAACAGCCATGATGAGGATACTCTTCAGTACAAGCTTGTAAATGAGAGTAAATTCTCGGAGGAAGAGGCTTATAACCTGATGAAGGTAGCAGCTACTCTTCAGATTACAGCCAAGGGCCAGCCGGTTATTTACTATGGAGATGAGCTTGGTCAGGCAGGAGCTAATGACTGGCCAAACCAGACAAATCGTCGTGACTTTGATTGGAAAGAGTTAGAAGCACAGAAGGCAGACAACAATAGTATTTACAAACATTACAAGACCATGCTTTCAATCCGTAATGCATACACAGATGTATTCGCAAGAGGAAGCAGAAATGTTGTGGCAAGTTCTGATGAGGAAGGCTATGATATAATTGCAAGAAGCTATGGTGATACTACATTATATGTTGGTATGAATATCAATGATACCGCAAAAGAAGTAAAAGTTCCGGTTAATGCAAATGCAGGAGATACAGTTAAAAATCTTTATGATGGTAAAACATATACTGTTTCTTCTGATAAGACAGTAACAGTAAGCATTCCGGCAGCAAAGGATGGTGGAACAGTCATTCTTACCGAGGTGAAGAAAACAGTAGATCCAACACCGGCAGACCCGGGCAAGAAAGATCCAACACCAACACCAGCAAAGAAAGATGGAGTTATTTCCGTAACAGATAAGGCTGCTATTGAAACCAAAAAAGCAGCTCCAAAGAGTGGCGATGACAATGAAGCAGCTACATATGTATGCTTACTTGGACTCGCAATGGTAGCAATCACAGCAGCTACATATCGCAAGAAAAGAGCTTGCAAATAAAACAGCTTTTAAACTAAACATTTTATAAACCTCTTAGATGCCGCACCTTCGGGTGCGGCATTTTGCTATAAATTGGGAAAGAAGTCGTATTGCTATCATCATGTTAAATACATTATAATAAGAATAAAACAGCTAAGGCTGTCAAGGAGAAAAATATGAAAAGTACAGCGTTTGATATGGCTATGATGGCATACAGACAAAATGATATGGAGGGAGCATTCCGTCACTTTCTGCCACTGGCAGAGACTGGCGATGCAGATGCCATGAATATGGCTGCAAATATGTTTGAAAGAGGCCAGGGCACACACCGGGATCCCGGGCGCGCAGTGTTTTGGTGGAAGAAAGCGGTGGAGCTTGGAAATGTGGATGCACTTGCCGATTACGGACAGTATCTGGTCACTACATTTTTTGATGGCAAGGAGCAGAAGCTTGGTGCAGGGTACCTGGTTACTGCGACGGAGCGTGGCAACAACAGGGCAGGAGAGAGCCTTGTGGAGTTTGCCCTTAAAAATAACGATGCCGGAGTCAAAGTATACAGGACAGCAGCAGATTACTGCGACCGGGCTATTGACGCTGCGACAGATTCATATCTTCGCACACAGTATGTGCAGAAAAAGGGTATGCTTAAATATAAGCTCAGACAGCACAGGATTGGAAACAATTATGTATATCTGGCAGCGGGATTTTCGGCAATAGGAGCAGTATTACTCATGATAGCATCAGTGGATTTGTTTCTTGAGCTGCATATGGAGTTTCGTGATATGTTTAAGCTGTTTTCGTATAGTAAAATGATACCATGGGAGGCTGATATAGCGATGTTCTTTGGTGCGATGCTTTTATTTACGCTTGGAAAGGTAACAAATAAGCTTCATGTGGCGAGCTTTTTGCAGCTTCTTGCATCTGTATTTGCAGTGGCAGTTGTTGCCATGCACTTTATCTGTGTGATAAATGATGGCAGGGTGTGGTATGACAAGCTGCTGTGGTATGTGGTGCTTGTTGTCATTCCGCTTATGCTCGGAAAGCTGTTGGGTGAGATACTGAGAAAGATTATTGGCATACAGTAATAGTTTCGAGATGACATAAGCGATGTAAGACATTTAATATGTAAAATAATATTTCGATATGTAACCGGAGGAGAATGAACATGACTCTGCAACAATTAAAATACGTGGTGACAGTGGCAGAATGCGGCAATATAACAGAGGCTGCAAAGCAGCTTTTTGTCTCGCAGCCCACTGTGACCAGCGCTATACATGATCTGGAAAAAGAGATGCAGATAGTTATTTTCATCAGGACAAACAAGGGAGTGATACTATCAGAAGATGGTGAGAGATTTCTCGGTCATGCCAGACAGGTGCTCGAGCAGGTGGATCTCATAGAGGGAATCTACAAGGATGATGTGGTGAGTAAGCCGCACTTTGCAGTATCGTGTCAGCACTATTCCTTTGCAGTGAATGCATTTGTGGATGTAATCAGAGAGTTTGATGCATATCAGTATGATTTTACCATCAGGGAGGAGCAGACTCACGAAATTATTGAGGATGTCACGAATTTAAAGAGTGAGCTGGGAGTCATATATCTAAGCTCCAAGAATACGGAGGTGCTTTCAAAGATGCTAAAGCGTAATGAACTCGAGTTTACAGAGCTTTTTACAGCCACACCGCATGTATTCATATGTGACAGTCACCCGCTTGCTTCAAAAAAGAGCATCACGATGGATGATCTGCAGGACTATCCGTACCTGACGTATGAGCAGGGAGAGTACAATTCACAGTACTTTTCGGAGGAGTTTGTCAGCACTCTTGACAGCAGAAAGAATATCAGGGTCAGAGACAGAGCTACACTTTTTAATCTGATAATTGGCTTAAATGGCTATACAGTGTGCTCAGGAGTGATTTCCGCTGAGCTGAATGGAAGGAATATTATATCAAAGCCACTTGATGTGGAGGAGTATATGAGGATAGGCATTATCAGCAGAAAGGGTGTGGTACTCTCGCGATATGCAAGGGAGTATATCGAAGCATTGAAGGCGCACTGTATGTGACGTTACAATAATATAATATGTTAAAGGGTCATATCATCGATGCATGCTTGCATGCAATTCGATGTATACCTTAGTGCCACACACTATATATAAGGTCTAAATATATACAAATATTTGGTACAAGGAGCATAGCATGTACGATAGTATAATAATAGGAACAGGTCCTGCCGGACTGTCGGCAGCCCTGAATTTAAAAACATATAAAAAGGATTTTATCTGGTTTGGTTCGAAGAACCTAAGCGAAAAGGTGCAAAAGGCAGAGAAAATCACAAACTATCCCGGATTTCCACAGATAAGCGGACAGGACCTGTTTGAACGCTTTGACGCTCATAGGAGAGCTGCGGGAATTGATATAACAGAAAAGACTGTGACCAATATCATGCCTGCAGGAAACGGCTTTATGGTGCTTGCAGACAATGAGATGTATGAGGCAAGGACTCTAATACTTTGCATGGGTGTGATGTCTGCAAAGCAGCTGGACAGGGAGGATGAGCTGCTTGGAAAGAGGCTCAGCTACTGTGCCACCTGTGATGGCATGTTTTACAAGGATAAGAGGATAGCTGTCATATGCAATGACAAAAAGTATGAGCATGAGGTAAAATATCTTGCGGATCTTGCGGCAGAGGTATTGTATTTCCCAGCCTATAATGACAGCGAAATAGAGCTTCCCAATGTAAAGATATCTAAGGATGTACCTATAGCATTAATCGGAGACTCATTTGTGGAAGGAATTACGCTTCGAAGCGGAAAGACTGAGAGCGTAGACGGAGTATTCTGCCTCAGGAACGCCATCGCACCATCAAAGCTTATGCCGCAGCTTGAAATAGAAAACGGACATATATTGGTGGATAGAGCCCAGCAGACAAATGTGGCAGGCTGTTTTGCGGCAGGAGACTGCACAGGCAGGCCATACCAGTATACGAAGGCTGTCGGAGAAGGAAATGTGGCAGCACATTCGTGTATACAATATCTTAGTAAATCAGAAAAATAATATGGCGATGGCATAGAGGTCGGTTAAAGCATGTTAAAGGCAATTACAGCCACTTACCATTGAGAAGATATTGATTTCTCTCAGCTCCGACTGAGACAAATTGTATTTCGTGTCTTAGCATGTCCTCAAGGAAGCTTATGTAGCGCTTAGCATTTACAGGCAGCTCATCATATGACCTGCAATTTGATATATCGGTTTTCCACCCCGGCAGCATTTTGACTACCGGGGTATATTTTTCGAGATTTTCGGTGGGGTCAAAGACGTTTGTTACAGCATTTTTATACTGATATCCTGTGATAACAGGAATCTGATCCATGATGCTTAGGACATCTAGCTTGGTCAGTGCGATTTTGTCGGCATGCTGGCATTTTAGACCATAGCGGCTTGCAACGGCATCAAATGGACCCACACGACGTGGTCTTCCAGTGGCAGCACCATATTCGCCCCCATACTTGCGGACCATTTCAGTCCATTCACCGTTCATAGCTTTTTCTGCGACAAATGGTCCGGCTCCGACACAGGTAGAGTATGCCTTTAGTACACCGACCACATGATCTAATGAGGCACCGGGGATACCGGCACCTATAGGACCGTAAGCTGAGATGGTGGAGGAGCTTGAAGTATATGGGAAAATACCATAGTCTATATCCCTCATTGCACCAAGCTGTGCTTCAAGTACAACACGTTTTCCCTTTGATAGTGCATCCTCAAGGAATGCACCGGTATCTGTGATATAAGGTGCATATTTTGCAGCTTTCTGCCTGCACCATGACAAAAGAGCTGACAGAGACATAGGCTCCTGATGATAGCAGCCTGCAAGCTCAAGGTTTTTAGCTTCAAGCATGGTCTTAAGTCTGGCCTGTACATTCTCTTCGTCTAAGTGGAGTAAATCACCGAGACGGATTGTTTTTTTACGGTATTTATCGCTGTATGCATAGGCAATACCGCGTTTGGTAGAGCCGAAGGCTGCTCCGGACTTTGAAAGTCGCTCTTCCTCAAGCTCATCCTGTATTTTATGCCACGGCATTGAAATTGTGGCTCTTGTTGATAATTTCAGGTTTTTTGGTGAAACAGATACATCTTGTGTTCTGATCTGTGCAATTTCATTGGACAGATGGTTTAGGTCAATAACCATTCCGTCACCGAGCACACATACTACATCTGGGTGAAGTATTCCGGATGGAAGCAGATTTAAGACAAATTTTCCTTGTTTATTAACTACTGTGTGTCCGGCATTGTTACCACCCTGATAGCGGACTACGATATCCGCATGTTCTGCGAGAAGGTCGATGACACGACCCTTTCCCTCGTCTCCCCAGTTTATTCCTGTAACTGCTGTAAGCATGATGAATGCCTCCTTGTTTTTTGAGTTTAATATTTGGATGTTGGTGCAGAGCTTGTACTGTCCGGATTTTGAACGGTATAAAACAAGTCTGCTTATAATGTGTATGATTCTGTTACGTGCAATACCTAAACGTCTTATCAGTTAGTATTCTTGCAAAGATGAGTCCGAGCGGCAGTGCAATGATAATCATGATTGCTGATGCAAACCATGAAACAGCATCCGAAAGTGCCATTATGCCGAAATTGTATATAGCCCGATACAGATAAAGTCCCGGAACCATTATGACTATGGATGGAACAGTAAGGGATATTCTCGGATATCCGTTGTTTTCCTTGATAAATGATGCGAGAAGCCCTGCTGTGAGAGCTCCGGCAAATGCGGCAGCAGGAGCCGGCATACCTGTCAGGTCTACCAGCTCAAGCCGCAGTGAATTTGCTATGGCACCGATAAGAGCGGCTGTTGCAGCCATGGGAGCTGGACTGTTGAACATAATCGAGAATCCAAACACACCGAAGAAGCTCATTATAAGCCTCAGGATTAGATGTAGTACGGGGGTCAGATTCAAGTCTTCAAAGTCCATAGGCTGCAGTCGCAGAAGCAGTGCCATAATCCATGCAAACATCGTGGCTACCATGACTATTATTATTGCATAGGCAAGGCGTTCAAGACCGGAGCGTAGATCCAGCTTTGCCAGGTCGATTCCGCTTGTGATAAACGGAAATCCGGGTATGATAAAGAGCATAGAACAGATGTATCCGGCTTCGTGAATTGATGGTACATTGAAAGCCATCTCTGCAATTTTTAAAAATGCCGCATATATGAAGCATGAAGCAGAAATTGATACCGCTATATTTAGGAACAAAGTAAAATGATGTTTTATAAGCTTTGTACGTATGAGATTTCCGATGCCGGCTGCTACAAATGCCAGTATCATTTCAATAGGGCCTCCTCCGAGCAAAAATGTGAAGGCACAGCATGCTATAGCTGCTGCAAGTCCAAGCCTTGCAGGGGAGTAAATGGCATGAATCTGTTCAATCTCATCAAGTCGCCGGTGAATTTCTTCGCCGGTCAGATGAGCTTCCTCGTTAGGAAAATTGTCGACAAACTGCTCCATGCGATAGAGCTTTGATGTGTTTACACCTGTGTTTGCTATGCTGAGTGACTGTGATATACAGTCATTTCCGTCAAAGCAGTTAAACTCGATTGACATAAGTCCGACATCCACTGTACATGTGACACCAAGCTCCTTTGAGAGCCGGTTCATGGAGGTTCTCACACGCCAGGCTCCGGTGCCGCAGGAGAGCATGATGAGTCCGACACGTCCGATTACAGAGGCTTTTTCAATCAGTCCTGCCTTATCTATGAGTATATTTCCATCCTGTCTGGCATAATCATGCCAGGGGATTTCCATATGATTTTTTTCCATGATATCTGTGTAGCTGTTATCTGCCATAAATTATCGCCTCGGCCTTTTGTACATGTTTTTCAAGATTTTTTAGGAAATGAGAGCTTCGCAGGAAAATACCAATTTCATCATACCGCTTGTCATTTTCCACAAGAGAGTCCTGACCGTAAAAAACATATGCCATAGGAAGCTCCTTTTCAATCTGTATCATCAGATCCCATACGGCAGAGTAAGCCTCAGCCTCAGTCTCCTTGAGTTTTACGGTATCGGGAAGCTCTCGTATCAAGAGTATTCCGTCATGCTTTACAATGACCTGCTGCGTGGGAGTCATATGCTCGGAATCATATGTGTGGCTGTAGCGGTAAGCCTGTGCATAGTAGATATCCTTTTTGTCTGGCATATCATTGTATATCTCATGAAAATGTATATAGTTCTTGTCGTGAGATATGTGTTTATATTCGGGCAGCGGATTTCCGTGCTCATCGGTCATGATTATCGGATTTTGATGTCCGTCGGCATTGAACCTGTACGGTATGATATATGAATTGCGCAGCAAATCAAATACGGTGTTGTTGCACAGACACATAAGCAGTGCGGAAAGATCGCGGTTGGTATATGCATTGAAGAGAGCTTTAGCAAATTTTTCTGCCGGAAGTGATACATCAAATTCATCGTTGTAAACCAGATTTTCATTGAAGGTTTCCATAAGCCTGTCACACGCCCATGGATCGTTTAGTATCTTCTGAAACAGCATTTCTGTATGGTCTTCTCTTGGAAACATTGTCTTTTCACTCATTTGAAACACGTCCTTTTCTTATATATATAATCAATATTTCTCTTTTGAGCATTTATGATTATACAATTATGATTATAATAAGTAAAAAGTATAATTGATATAATTGAAATATCATATTATTATATCATTAGTATCTGTGTATCATCGAAAAAATGACCGGTAAAACGATAATAAAAAGGAGGCTTTAAATATGGATATAAATTTTGAGTACTACAAGATATTTTATTATGTTGCAAAATACTGCAATTTCACAAAGGCTGCGAGGGCGCTCGGAAACAGCCAGCCAAATGTAACCCGCGCCATGAACAATTTGGAGCAGCAGATAAACAGCATACTTTTTATCAGAAATAACAGAGGTGTGCAGCTCACACCGGAGGGAGAGCGTCTGTACGCGCATGTATCTGCAGCGATGTCACAGATACTTGCTGCGGAGGAGGAGCTGTCAGACAGCACAGGACTGTCACACGGAAGCGTATCAATAGGAGCCAGTGAGACAGCTCTAAACATATATCTGCTTGACAGGCTAAAACCTTTTCACATGACATATCCGGGTATCAGGCTTAAGATATATAATCACTCCACCCCACAGGCTATAAATGCCGTAAAAAACGGCATGATTGATTTTGCAGTGGTATCGACACCGGCTGAGGTGGAGGCCCCTCTTAAGATGATAAAGCTTGGTTCGTTTCAGGAGATTCTTGTGGGTGGAACCACCTTTACTGCACTCGGAAGCCAGACTCTGTCATTAAAGGAGCTGCATAATTATCCGCTTATCGGACTGGGGCGGGAGACCATGACATTTCAGTTTTTTAACAGGCTTTTTATGTCACACGGACTTGAATTTGCGCCTGATACAGAGACCGCAACGACAGATCAGATACTGCCACTTGTGAAAAGTGAGCTTGGTCTTGCCTTTATGCCAAAGCCTATGGCAGAGACTGCGATAGCAAATCGCGAGATTGTAGAGATAGCTCTGGAGGAGGAGATACCGCAGAGAAATATATGTATGGTATATGATATACATCAACCGATTAGTGCGGCGGCAAGAGAGTTAAAGAAAGTTATATCAGACAGCCATAAGGTGTGATTGGCAGTCGGTGGGATATACATAGGTAACTGGCAGGTTACATATTGCAACAGGTATGTTACACATTGGCAGGTTTGTAACTTACATCTCGTTTAATACTTTGTTAAAATATAGTCAGGCAGATAAGTTATAAGAATTTATCGGCAGAGTTTTTTAGGAGTATTTTTTAAAATTGGAAGGAGATTTTACACTATGGCTAACAGAATCATGTTAAACGAGACATCTTATCACGGATCAGGTGCAATCCAGGAGATTGCAACAGAGGCAAAGGCGCATGGCTTTAAAAAAGCACTGGTATGCTCTGACCCTGACTTAATCAAATTTGGAGTTACAGCAAAGGTAACAGATATCCTTGATAAGAACGGATTGGAATATGAGCTTTACTCAGAGATTAAGCCAAATCCAACAATCGACAACGTAAAGCATGGCGTAGAGACATTTAAGAAATCAGGAGCTGATTACCTCATTGCAATCGGAGGCGGCTCTTCTATGGATACATCAAAGGCAATCGGTATCATCATCGCAAACCCGGAGTTTGAGGATGTAAGAAGCTTAGAGGGTGTTGCACCTACAAAGAAGCCTTGTGTTCCTATCATCGCAGTACCTACAACAGCAGGAACAGCAGCAGAGGTTACAATCAACTATGTCATCACAGATGTAGAGAGAAAGAGAAAGTTTGTATGTGTGGACCCACATGACATGCCAATAATCGCAATCGTAGACCCAGACATGATGTCATCAATGCCAAAGGGACTTACAGCATCAACAGGTATGGACGCACTCACACATGCTATTGAGGGCTACACAACAAAGGCTGCCTGGGAGATGACAGACATGTTCCATCTCAAAGCAATAGAGATTATTGCGAGATCCTTAAGAAGTGCAGTTGCCAATGAAAAAGAGGGACGTGAGGGCATGGCACTTGGAGAGTACATTGCCGGAATGGGATTCTCAAATGTAGGACTTGGAATTGCTCATTCAATGGCTCATACACTTGGAGCTGTTTATGATACACCACACGGAGTAGCATGTGCTATGATGCTTCCAATTGTAATGGAGTACAATGCAGACTGCACAGGTGAGAAATATCGTGAAATCGCCCGCGCAATGGGAGTAAAGGGTGTAGATGATATGTCTGTAGAAGAGTACAGAAAAGCTGCAGTAGACGCAGTACAGAAGCTCTCTGTAGATGTAGGAATCCCAACAAAGCTCGAGGCTATTAAGGAGGATGACTTAGATTTCCTCGCAGAGTCAGCTCACGCAGATGCATGTGCACCTGGAAATCCAAAGGATGCAAGTGTTGAGGATTTGAAGGCTCTTTTCCGTAAGATTATGTAATTCTGCAACAGCTTACAGGGATGTAAAAATCCGGGAACTGTCAATTGACAGCATTCCCGGATTTTTACTCTGTTATAAATTGGTGGCGAAAACCACATATTTTACTTGAATTATATCAGGTTTACCTCGCGAAATACGTCGGCAAGCTCCTTTGGCATAGCATCAGCGAGCAGTCCGGCAAGCTCCTGAGGGGTGAAGTTTTTATTGCCAAGCACCCACTGTGTTGTCATAAAGACAGAACCCTGACAGTACATCTCAAGCTGGAACAATAGCTTGTCGGATATTTTCCGGTGGCTTTTTCCCTCAATCTGGTCAATATAAAACTGACGAATCAGCTCAAAATCATGCTCCTTTAGATTGTTCTGCTCATCATTTTTAAAAGCAGCCTTAAAGAAAAGTTGCTCCATCCGGATATATTCAAATTTTTTAACAAGGCTTTCGTATACGGTACTGCCCTCACCCATCTGGTGGAAGGATTCAATCAGTATCTTATCAAAATACCAGTTTATCAGGCCATATTTGTCCTGAAAATTTCTGTAAAAGGTTTGTCTGGTCACACCACATGTGTCGCAGATTTCCTTAACCGTAATTTTCTCGACAGGAGAGGAAAACATGCATTCCTTCATGGCATTGGCCAGCTTGTATTTTATATCGTTGTTCATAATGTCTCCGAATTATAATGCAGATATCTAATGAGCCTTAAGCTTTGACATAAGTGCTTCCTGCAGTGTTTTTGAAAAATTAATTCCCTCTTCCTGCGCAGCAGTATTTAGCCAAGCCGGAATGGTAAGGGTTTTTCGGACCGATTTATCGAAATGCTCTTTGGCATATGCCTTAACATCTACTGAAACCATATTGGTAAATGCATCGGTATATGTTCCTGTTATGTCTAATTCGTCAGATAGTCTGTCAATATTGATATCAGATAATTTGGATGCTTTAGGAAATTTTTCATTATCCATCTTAGCCGTATACAGATATCCTGCAAGACAATCAACAGCCATGGCCACAGCATCTTCAAGGGTATCTCCTTGTGTTGCAAGATAATTTAAATCAGGAAAGATTACAGAGTATCCATTATCTTCCTTAAAAAAACATGCCGGATATATTGATAACATGATGAGTATACCTCCTTATGATTATTTGATTCCCGCTTGCTTACGGATAGAATTTTCAGTGATTTTGTTCAGTTCTTTGCCTTTATGAAAAGGAATAGTTACTTTTCCGGGCTTTGAAGGATGAATATAATGCCGATGTGATCAGGTTTGGTTTTTGAAAATCCACCCATCGGCAAGTATTATACGTTCCATTTCAGTTGGTTTGATCGGCATATTTTTATCCACCTTTCTTTAGTATATATATAATATAACATATGATACGTATAAATTCAATGCGTGTAAATATAATATATATAAATTTAATATGTATAATTATTGCGTATATAAACTATATATTGTTGTTTATATTTTAGTATGATCAGAAATGATTATATTACCGATTAAAAAGATTGAATTTTAAAATTTATCTGCTAATATATTGATGAAAATATTTTGAAATATACGAGGATATACATACATGAAAGACCTTACAAAAGGAAAACCATCAAGACTCATACTGGCATTTGCCATTCCAATATTTATGGCAAATATACTCCAGCTCACATACAGTATAGTTGACACGAGAATAGTCGGATCATATCTGGGAGAAAACTCACTGGCAGCAGTCGGAGCCACCACGACACTCAGCAATCTGATGATAGGATTTTTGATGGGAATGGCTGTGTCATATATTTTTATTATAATAGCAGGGCTTGTAGCGACATTTTTGTATGATGCATGTGCGGCGGCACTTAGGGCACTGGGCGATACAGTTACGCCGCTTATCATACTAGCCATCTCGGTCTGTCTGAATATGGCAGGTGATATTTTCTTTGTGGTCGTACTGAAGGCAGGAGTGGCGGGCGCTGCGATTGCCACTGTACTTGCACAGGTTATTGCGTTTAGTGTGTGCTATGTATATATGGTAAAAAGATATGAGCTTTTGAGATTGTCCCGCAGTGATTTATTTGACAGTCATTTACTGCGAAGAAGCATGAAATTATGCGGCGAAAATTGTGATATCGAAGGCGCAGAAGGTAAAGGCAGCAAGAATAATATGACTCCTGAAGTAATAGCCGTGATGAAAATGACAATGCTTAAGGCAGGTCTTTCTATGGCATTTATGAGTTCGCTGGTAAATATAGGCTCGCTGACCCTGCAGACCGCCATAAACCGACTGGGACAGGATATTATAGTAGCTCACACGGCTGCCAGAAAGATATCGGAGATATTCATGGTCATGTTTACCGTGTTCGGACAGACAATGGCGACCTTCTGTGGGCAGAATATAGGAGCGGGAGAAGTAGACAGAGTGAAAAAGGGCATAAAACTGGCAATATTCTATACCTGCATATGGTGTACGATGGCAATTATCGCAAGCTACACTATAGGCCCGTGGCTGGTGAAGCTTGTAACAGGCACTAATAATCCTATTGTTATAAAAAATGCCACAAATTACCTCAAATTTGACACTCTGTTTTATTATGTGACCGCTGTTATATGTATAGTGCGAAATGCAATGCAGGGGCTTGGAGAGCAGATTACGCCGCTTGTATCAAGCTCACTTGAGATGGTAGGAAAGATTGTCATTGCATTCACACTTGTGCCACTGCTTGGCTATACAGGAGTGATAGTGGCAGAGCCGATAGTATGGTTTATCATGGTGATACCGCTTTTGGTGAAGATATACAACATGCCGGTGCTTAGGAAGCAGGGGCATGGGATTTGAAAAAAGAGTGAAGCAGGCTTTACTCCAACACCAGAAGAAGTCCCATCTTGAACCTTTCGTCAGCGGTTACGCTGTGCAGTCCGTTTTTGTCAAAACGGAAATTTTCGCCTGCTGAGATTGTGTAATCTTTGCCCTCGTAGTCTATTACAGCCTTGCCCTCGAGTGCGAAAATTATTGCATTTCCAGGCGCGCGATGCGGTGTGAGACCGGTGCCCTCATCAAATGCCATAAGCACGAATTTCATTGTGTCGTTGCTTACCACATCAATGTTCGTGATACTGCCATCCTCATATGAGATAAGATCCTTAAGCTTCATGACCTCGCCTGATTTGATAATTTTGTTCATATTGTTGTTCTCCTTTTTTATGATGATTTCGGTGTAAATACAGCCGGTTTCTGTTGTTACTCCGCAGAGTGTTTTCGAAGGGACTACCAGCATATCACCTTCTGATATGGTATGTTTTGCAGCATAATCTCCGATAAGAAAATCAGCGCATCCTTTTGCACCGATGTATACAGTGGTATTATCGTAGGATTCCTGAGAGATTGACGTGCCCTTACCGAGAGAAAAATAGGTTATGGGTGTTTTGTCACTTAGCCTTGAATTTCGTGAGATGGTCATCTCGTCGCGGATAGGGCGTAAATCTTCTATTTTGAAAACCTTGTCCATAGGATTTCTTGTCCTTCTTTCTTGAATGTTGATTTCATTATTTATAATACAATATTACTATAATTTTGTCCAAAAATATGTTGCATATACAACAAAAACAATATAATAAAATACAAACCGCTTGCTATTTCTTTCACATATGTTAAAATATAGTCAAAGCAGTTTTTCTATAGCAACCTGTGCGGTCGTTGGCACATTAATTACAGAT
>OMGY01001877.1_pt1 | contig 17146 bp, 6 predicted proteins | sample 1674461 | NCBI WGS metagenome assembly OMGY01 (sample SAMN05578579, study PRJEB25193) | human gut metagenome | biome: Human Microbiome; feature: human-associated habitat; material: feces | host: Homo sapiens | place: USA:Birmingham
AGAAGTTAAGCCTTGTCACGCCGATGGTACTGCGTAACAGTGGGAGAGTAGGTAGTCGCCGTTTTTGATGGAAGCCTCCGAGTCATTTGACTGACTCGGAGGCTTTTTTTGTGTTTATACTGAGTTTCCGACTTGGAAGGGGTAAAAAGGCTATTTGAGTACTATAAATGTATATACTCAGGACAATATTGCTACATAAAGAATACCTGAAGCTTTAATTTTGTAGCAATAAAAAAACTATAAATATTATTATGAATAAACGAATAGCATTTTTGTTGTCTTTGTGCTGGGTGGTATGTTGCTCTTATGTACAAAATTCTTTTTCAAAACATGAAGTAAGACAAACAATGAGGCGTGTTGCCGACTGGCAAATTGCCCACATGAAAGAAGTTACCTATGATCCGTTGAATTGGGTAAATGCTACGTTTTATCTGGGCTTGTCTAAATGGGCATCCGTGGCGGAGCAGGAAAATCAGGATGATTTTTATTTTAAGTGGTTGCGGCGCTTGGGGGCACGCAATTATTGGCAAGTGGATAAACGGATGTATCATGCAGATGATATCTGTGTTGCACAAACATATTTGGATCTTTATCGTAAATATGGAAAAGAAGAGATGCTGATTCCTACGAAGGCCCGTACTGAATGGGTGATGGAGCATCCTTCTAAAGGATCTTTCTTATTGGATTATGGTGATGCTTCCACTTTAGAAAAATGGACATGGTGCGATGCATTATTTATGGCTCCGCCGGTTTATGCCCGTTTGTATAACATTACCGGTGATAAGAAATTTCTCCGTTTTATGGATAAGGAGTATAAAGAGACTTATGAGTTCCTTTATGATAAGGATGCCCGTTTGTTTTATAGAGACCATCGTTACTTTACTCAAAAAGAGGCCAATGGTGAGAAGGTGTTTTGGGGGAGAGGAAACGGATGGGTATTGGGTGGACTGGTCGAAATTCTTCGTGAACTTCCTGCGGGAAATAAATACAGAACTTTTTATGAGAACCTGTTTGTGGAACTGGCTACTCGTGTAGCCACCTTGCAACAGTCTGACGGCTTTTGGAGAGCCAGTATGCTGGACCCTCATTCTTATTCTTCTCCGGAAACCAGTTGTTCCGGTTTCTTTGTCTATGCTTTGGCATACGGCATCAACGAAGGATTGTTGTCGAAAGAAGAATTCCTTCCCATAGTGGAAAAGGGCTGGAAAGCTTTGGTAGGGGCAGTAGAGGAAGATGGTAAATTGGGCTATGTGCAGCCTATTGGTGCTGACCCCAAAAAAGTAACCCGTGAAATGACAGAGGTGTATGGCCCGGGTGCATTTTTGCTGGCAGGGACAGAGGTTTACCGGATGGCAAAAGACGAGATACATGGAAATAATATTTCGGCAGAACGTATTCGTGAGATAGCCGACATGTTACCGGAAAAACCGGAAGGTATCGGAGTAACTTATAAAGATCGTACTTATTGGGATAAGATGAAGAATACTCCTGAAGCTCGAAAATTAATTGAAGAGGCTCATACCAGCCTGAAGGACGGAATGCCGCCTTTTGTAGATTCGCTTTATTTGCATCTTAATAAGACCGAGATTCGTCTGCCGGGAGAGAACATGATGAATGCCCGTTATCAATATTTGTGGCGATTGGTATTGGCGGAATGTTTGGAAAATAAGCGACGGTTTATTCCGGCGATTTGTGAAGGGGTGGAAGAGCTCTGTCACCAGAAGCCTTGGTCAATTCCTGCACATGACCGTAACTTGCATAACTATCATGGAACTGATTATTATGTGGATTTGGTTGTTGCTACCGCCGGAAATACATTGGCGCAATGTATTTATTTATTGGATGACCGCTTGCCGGCCGAAACGAAAGCTTTGGCGATGTGTGCTTTCCGTGAGAAGGTGTTCCGCCCTATCTACCGTTGTTTGGAAGAAACAAAACCTTTTTATTGGTTTACTGTCACGAATAACTGGAACTCGGTGTGCTTGGCCGGCGTGACAGGAGCTGCACTTGCTTTGTTGCAGGACAAGGAAGAGCGTGCTTACTTTGTGGCTGCTGCTGAGAAGTATTATGTATATGGAATGAAGGGATATAGTGATGACGGATATTGCAGTGAGGGGGTAGGATATTATAATTATGGTTTTTGCTCGTTTATCTTGTTGCGTGAAGAAATTTGTCGTGCTACGAAAGGGAAGATTGATTTCTTCCGTACTCCTAAGTTTGCCCGTATTGCACAATATGGAAAGAAGATTCAGATCATGAATCAGGTTTGCCCTGCCTACGCCGACTGTCGTGCAGGTGTTTCACCTTCTTGGTTTATTACAAACTATTGTGATAATGTGTTGGGTACAGCTCCTTATGAAGAAAAATATGAAATACCCGGTATGGATAATCTTTCATTGCACACCATCGGCATGTTCCCCCATCAGGCTTGGAAAGTGGAAATGACTCCCGAAATACAAGAGGTATTGAAGGCCGAGGCTGATGAACTTCATTCTTGTTATGATGAAGCAGGCATTATTATTAGCCGCCCTGCTACCGGTTCGACTTGTCGTTTGGGCGTATCTGTAAAGGGAGGGCATAACGCGGAAAACCATAATCATAATGATGTGGGTTCTTATGCAGTAGTGATGGGTAGTCAGACGATGGCAGGCGATATGGGTGGACCTTTCTCTTATCCCGGTGACTATTTCAGTGGAAATGCTTATAAATATCCTATTAAAAATTCATTTGGTCATCCCGTTCCCTTTATCAACGGACAATGTCAGGTGTCGGGCAAGAAGGCTCAGGGAGTGGTGTTGAAGAAAGAACTGACTGGCGGCACAGATATCTTTCAGATTGATTATACATCTGCTTATGCTACTGCGGTACCTGAACTGGAAAAGCTGATACGTACCTTTACTTATAATCGTGCCGGAGAAGGAACGTTCGTGATTGAAGACCGTTTTGAAGCAGTGTCAGGAATTTCTTTTGAAACAGCTATTACTACTCGTGCCGACTGGAAGATGATAGGAAATAATCGTTTGGAGTTGGTGCTGGGAGGAGAAAAAATGACGGTGGATATTGAAGCTCCGGGTGTGGTAGAATTTGATTCGGAGACTGTTGAAGTGAACTCTCCTGCTTATACGCGTATCGGTATTCGTCTGAAGAAACCGTTGCAAAGCGGTAGTGTCCGGCTGATAATGTATCCTTCGCGTCCATAGTTATGTATAAAATAGTCCGTTCGGTTAATTTATGTACAAAGAACTCAAAAAAAGGGTATGCTCTAGTGAAGGGCATACCCTATTTTTGTACTGTTAAAAAGTTTACTACTAACGAATTTTAAGCTATTATTATGAAAAAAACATCGAAACGGATTTCTTTGCTTTTACGAAAGAAAGGATTCTTCATGTGCACTACATCAATGCTGTTGGCAAATGTGAGTGTATTTGCAAGTCCGGATGCAGCGAAGACATCTTTGCTGCCGGCTAAATCGGATGTGGCATCAGTGGCCATTGTTGCGCAACAAGGTAAGACTATTACCGGTGTGGTGATGGATTCACAAGAGTCTATTATCGGTGCAAATGTGATGGTAAAAGGTACGACAAACGGTACGATAACCGATTTTGAAGGAAAGTTTACCCTGAGCAATGTACCTGAAGGAGCTATTCTGCAAATCTCTTATATCGGTTATCAGAGTATGGAGATTAAAGTTGGAAATCAAACTAGCTTTACTATCAAATTGAAAGAAGACAGCCAGGCTTTGGATGAAGTAGTGGTTGTGGGGTATGGTTCGCAAAAGAAAGTGAATTTGACAGGTTCTGTGGGAACTGTTGATGCAAAAGTTTTGCAATCACGTCCCATCACTTCGTCTACCAGTGCATTGCAGGGGACTATACCTAACTTGCAGATTACGCCGAGTAGTGGTGAGCCGGGTACCGGAGCAACACTGAATGTGCGTGGTACTACTTCTATAAATGGTGGCAGCCCATTGGTATTGGTTGACGGTGTGGAAATGGATCTTGACATGATTAATCCGAATGATATTGCCAACGTTACGGTCTTGAAGGATGCGGCTGCATCTGCCATCTATGGTGTACGTGCTGCTTATGGTGTTATTTTGGTAACTACGAAAAATGCAGGTTCGGATATGAAGACTACTGTATCTTATTCCGGTAACGTGGCATTCTCTAAACCGACTGTATTGCCGGAGATGGTCGACACAAGTTGGGAACATGCCGAATTTGTAAATCGGGCAATGACAAATGCTAATTTGGATGTGATGTATAATCCGGATACAGTGGAAAAAATGAAGAATTATGCTAATGATCCGGCTAATAATCCTGAATATGAAGTGCTGAACGGTACTATGTATTATTATGGTCATTCTGATTGGACCGATTTAATGCTGAAGAAATATACTCCTTCTCATCGCCATAATATAAATATTTCGGGAGGTAATGAAAAGACTAAATTTTATACTTCTGTAGGTTATGTAAATCAATCTGGGATGTATAAAGTGGGGGAAGACAGCTATCAGCGTTTGAATACTCGTTTGTCTGTAGATAATCAAACGACTCCATGGATGAAGCTGGGGGCTAAAGTATTGTATAACTATACTACTACCGATAAGCCTCATAAATATAAAGATGATGTTTGGCAGCAGATGGTATTTTCAACTCCGACACGTATGGCTCGTCCGTGGGGAGGTGATGCACGTTATCCGGAACTTGACCAATATGCCGGTAAATATTTCGATGACCAGAATCCTATTTCTTTGTTGGAACAAGGAGGTCGTGACAAGAAGAAAGTACATGATATCTGGTTGACAGGTAGTGCGGATTTTACTTTTACGAAAGATTGGCATGCACGTGTGGATTTTACTTATAACCTGAATTACAGCCGCAGTGCCGAACATCGTAAGAAAGTGGATATGATTACCAATGCTTTTGTTGAGACGGAAGGTAATACCAATAACAACAGTTATTCGTGGGTGAACGGTAATAAAGATTATTATTCTTTCAATGCTTATACAGACTACGAACACACTTTTGCAGAAAAGCATTATGTAAAAGCCATGTTAGGTTTCAATCAGGAATTGACTAAGTATAATACAACTACTGCTACCCGTCAGGACCTTATATCTCAGGATTTACCTTCAATGAGCTTGGGTACCGGTATGCAAACTGTTAGTGAAAGCGGTTATGAATGGGCATTACGCGGCGGTTTCTTCCGTTTGAATTATATCTATAATAACCGTTATCTATTTGAAGTGAACGGCCGTTATGACGGAACTTCCCGCTTCCCGTCCGATAATCGTTTTGTATTCCTGCCTTCATTCTCGGGAGCATGGCGTGTTTCGGAAGAAGCTTTCATGGAATCTACCCGTTCTTGGTTGGATAACTTGAAGGTACGTGCTTCATACGGTATCTTGGGTAATCAGTTGTTGACAGCCAGCAGTTGGTCGGGTAACACTAAATATTATCCGTATATCCCCTTTATGGCTTCGGGTACAGCAGGAAACTGGCTGTTTGTAGACGGTGAGAAATCTTTGTATATCAATCCGGCAGGCTTGGTATCCAGCGACTTGACTTGGGAAAAAGCTTCTACCTTTAATATTGGTCTTGATTTTACAATGTTGAACCAACGTTTGGACTTCTCTTTTGACTGGTATCAGAGAACAACATCGGATATGCTTGTTAAAGTGGAATATCCTGAAGTATTGGGAACAACAGCTCCTCCTGCCAACAAAGCGGAGCTACGCACTCGCGGTTGGGAAGTATCCGTTAAATGGAATGACCGTATTGGCAATGACTTCTCTTATGATTTAGGCTTTATCCTTTCGGATTCACAGGCTGAAATTACTAAATATGAAAATCCGAGTGGAACATTAAGTGACTATTATGTAGGTCAGAAGATTGGTGAAATATGGGGATATGAAACAGAAGGTTTCTATCAGTCGGACACTGATGTGCAAAACCATGCAGACCAGTCTAAGTTAGGTGCTAACTGGGCTCCCGGTGATATCATGTATAAAGATCTGGATGGAAATAAGAAGATAAACAACGGCTCGAATACATTAGATGACCATGGTGACTTGAAAGTAATCGGTAACACTACTCCGCGTTACCAATACGGTATCACTGCTAATATGTCTTATAAGAATGTATATTTGAATGTCTTCTTCCAGGGTATCGGCAAACGTGATTTCTGGCCGAGTTCACAACCTTTCTGGCCGGTGGCAACACAGTATTATAATACTCAGAAATGGTTTGTTACGGACTCATGGTCTGAAGATAATCGTGATGCATATTTTGCACGTCCTATTGCACGCGAAACAAAGAACCAACAAAAGCAGACCAAGTATTTGCAGGATGCTTCTTACTGTCGTCTGAAGAATCTGACAGTAGGATATGACTTCCCGAAATCATGGTTGAGCTTCCTGCACGTTGCAAAGGCAGGTGTTTATTTTAGTGCTGAGAACTTGTTTGAATTCACCAATGTGAAGGGAGCTTACGATCCTGAAGCGGCAGGTAAGAATGGTACTATGGTATATCCGTTCCAGCGTACTTATTCATTCGGGTTAAACGTAACATTCTAAATTTAGTAGACAAGATGAAAAAAATAATATTAAATATAGCAGCTTTAGCGGCTGTATCATTGATGTGTGTTTCTTGTAATGACTCCTTTTTGGATAGAAATCCGACACACGACTTGAATGACAATAGCTATTGGAAGACCGAAAGTGACCTTGAAGTCTATAATAACGGTATTTACAATGAAGCCGGAAATGACAGTTATTACCGTTTTATGGTAGGACATACCCTGGGTGCATGGAATAGTAGTTATGCGGATTATTTCTGGAAGGATGTACAGACTGATAACTATGTTTCGAAGAGTAACTCAAACCATACTTCGTATACAAAGATTGCAGCCGGAAAAGAGACGGTTCCCAATGACCCGACTGCCGGAGGGTGGTATTGGACTTTGCTGCGCCGCATCAATACTTTCTTTGCTAATTATGAGAAAGTGGGAATAGCAGAAAATATCAGAAACAAGTATGCAGGTGAGGCTTATTTCTTTCGTGCATGGTTCTATTTGGATAAAGTGCAGATGTATGGTGATGTCCCTTATATCACTACTCCTTTGACTACGGATTCTGAAGAACTGTATGGGCCGCGTACTCCCCGCAAGGAAGTGATGGACCATGTTCTGGAAGATATCAATAAGGCTTGCGACTATTTGCCGGAAGACTGGGGTAATAAAGGGGTGCGTGTGACAAAAGGTGCAGCATTGGCATTAAAATCACGTATTTGCCTTTACGAAGGTACTTATAGAAAATACCATGGACTGGGTGATTATGAAAACTTCTTGCAGGAAGCTGTGAAAGCATCTGAAGCGTTGATGGCAATGAAGAAATATGAAATCTATAATACCGGAAATCCGGATAGAGACTATGCCACTTTATTTACCAGTGATGATTTGACTGATAATAAAGAAGTGATTCTGTTTAGAAAGTATGTAGCCGGTTTGTTGGGACATCGTTTGTGCGGTTATTTGGTTGCTTCGGGTAATGGTGCTACAAAGGATTTTGTAGACGACTTCCTTTGCATCGAACCGGATGGAAGTGCTAAACCTGTTGCTTTGAGTGAGACTTTTAATGATGATGAGTATGAGAATGTTTTGGATAACCGTGACCCGCGTTTGACTCAGATTGTGCTTGATCCTCGTCACTCAAAAGAAATTCTGTACAATAAAGACAAGTTTATCTTCCCTCGGGTAGCGGGAATGACAGGTTGGGAATCGGCTACAGGTTATCATGTTATTAAGTATTATATTGCCGAGCAAGATATGAAAGGTTATGGTAACGAGACACATGACGCTCCATTGTTGCGCTATGCTGAAGTCTTATTGAATTTGGCAGAGGCAAAAGCTGAATTGGGAACAATTACACAGTCTGATTTAGACCGGACTGTCAATGTGATTCGTGATCGTGCCGGAATGCCTCACTTGACCCTGAATCCTGTAATGGACCCGAAATATGCGGCTGAAGGTTTGTCTTCCCTTATTATTGAAATTCGTCGTGAACGTCGTGTTGAACTGTGTTTTGAAGATACTCGCTATCAGGATTTGATGCGTTGGAAATGGGGCAAGCGTTTGGCAAATCGTGTACTGGGTATGCGTTTTGAACCGTCAGATTTTGATAATCCTCGTTTTAATCCGTCAGAAGGCAAGGCTGATCCTGAACGTGTGAAGCTGTTTGAATTGAACGGAAAACATTATATTGATGTGTTTGCCGGCACCGACTGGGAAAATCGCTCGTTTGATGAAAATAAGCATTATTATCATCCTATACCTGTTAATGTGATTGGTAAGAACAAAGAGATAACACAGAATCCGGGATGGGATTAAACAAATATCTTAATTGTTGAGGTAAAAGGTTGGATTACGGTTAGGTTTGGGGTGTGTCAAAACTAAAACGGTCTATTAAATTGTCAACTGTAGGGGGAGGGTTTGCCTGCCCGAATACACAAAGCAAGCTGTTTTCGGGCGAGCGAACCTCGCCCCTACGGGCTAAGCGACAGCATTAGAACGTCTTGATACACCCCTATTTATTTTCTCCCCTATTGTCTTCTACTCCTCTTTTGCGGATGGATTAGCATTCTTACGTACATTCAAAGGAGCAATACCATAGAATGTTTTGAAACATTTGCTGAAGTATCTGGCCGAAGAGAATCCGAGCTGGTAGGAAATTTCCGTCACATTGAGATGAGGTGCATTGTTTAATAAATGCATGGCTTCTTCCAGTTTTAACTTGAGAGTAAACTCGTTGGGAGTCAGTCCGGTTATTTCTTTTAATTTCGTATATAGTTTGCTGCGTCCCATTCCAAGCTCAGAGGCGAGAAGATTCATGTCAAACTCCGGGTTTTCAAAATTCTCTTTAATTATTTGTGTCGCTTTTTCCAATAGTTGTCGGTCGTTTATGTTAATGGTGTCCGGGGCTTCTTGTTTGTTGGCAATAGGCTGTTTAAGCCGTTCCAGCATTTGTTGCCGAGTCTTAATAAGGTTACTGCAGCGTGCTATGAGAATTTTCACATTAAAGGGCTTGGTGATATAATCGTCTGCACCGAACATATATCCTTCTATTGTATATTGTTCAGATACCTGTGCTGTGAGCAATATGACGGGGATATAAGATAGTTCGATACTGTTTTTTATTTTGTAGCATAATTCCTTACCCGACATTTCCGGCATCATCACATCGCTGATAATGAGGCTGGGATGTACCTGATATGCCATTTGTAATCCTTCCTTGCCGTTTTGGGCAATGTGTACTTCATACATGGATTCGAATATGCTCTTCAGCAAATCCAGCATTTCTTTATTATCTTCCACTATGAGGAGCACAGGTTTTCCACTGTCTGTATCCGGTACAACGGGAAGGACTTCTTCAACGGGCATTTCTGTCAGGTCGAGCGGCTTGTTGATATCTCTGCTGTCATCCGTGGTCAGGCGGGTATGCGCAATGTCTTCGGGTGAAAAATGGGAATTTCCTTTTAGCAGGTCAATAATGAATTCGCTTCCTTGTTCAGGTTCGCTTTTTACATGGATGTTTCCATGATGCAGGTCGATGATTCCTTTGGAAAGTGCTAGTCCGATTCCTGTGCCGAGCGTGAATTTGTTGGCACCATTCTCCAGTTGGTAGAAACGCTCGAATATTTTGTTGACTGCTTCTTGCGGAATGCCGGAACCATTATCCTTTATACTTATATGAGCCTGTGTGTTTGTACTGCTGATGCTCACATTGATTTTACCTCCTTTTGGGGTATATTTAAAGGCGTTTGAAATCAGATTGAATATGACTTTTTGCAGTTGTACCGGGTCAAACCATAGTTTGAGTTCCTGTTCCGGGCATTCAAACCGGTAATTGATTTGCTGGGTGGCGGCATATTCATAAAAGGACATATATATTTCCTTTATAAAAGGGACGATATCCTTATGTTCAATTTTCAGTTTCAGGTAGCCTTGTTCCTGTTTGCGGAAGTCTAAAAGTTCTGAAATGAGATCTCTCATGTGCCACGCGTTCTTATAGATATGCAATATACGATTATAGATGGTGGAAGCAAGCTTGTTTGACTGCAATAACACTTCAATCTGTCCGATAATCAGTGTGAGAGGGGTGCGGAACTCATGTGAAATGTTGGTGAAGAATCTCAGTTTGACCTGATTTAGCTCTTCTGTACGTTCTTTTTCTTTGCGCTCGAATTGGAGTGAGGTCTGAAGTTGGGTTTGTTTGGTTTTGATATAAATGATGAGGTACATGATACCAATCACACACAATATATATATCATAAATGCCCAGTAAGTGGCATAGAATGGAGGAGCGATGTAGATGTTGAGGCTGATACTGTGCGTACCTTGATGTTCGCGAACGGTTAAACGATACATGCCCGGACTGAGATTGGTGTAGGAAATAGACTGTGAATGGGTAGGAATCCAATGGTCGGAAAAGCCTTCTAATTTGTATTCATAAATGATGTCTTCGTTCAACGTATAATTGGAGGAACAAAACTCGAAGATTAGATTGTTCTGGTCGTGTGAAAGCCTGATTTCTTTTACTTGCGAGAGTGTTTGCGAGAGGATTCCGGTTTCATCATCGGGCAGTACGCGTGTGTTATGCACCCACAACTGATCAAAATAGATATGATAATTATTGTTGCTGTGGTAGAGTTGTTCTTCGAAAAAAGAAAGCATGCCGTTTACTCCGCCGATAAAGGTTTCTCCATTTTGTGCGAAATAAATGCTTGACCCCTGGCAATATCCCATTTGAAATAAATTGTATGTATGCTTGCTTTTACCGGTTTCGGGATCGAAGAGGGAGAATCCTTTGCTGTGTAGAATCAGTAGATGGCGGTAAATGGGAGATTCACAGATATAGTAGCAATAATCGCTAGGCAGCGCATTATTGCCTAATCCATATTGACAGAAGGAATCATTGTCGGGGATATATTTGAATAAGCCTGAGCCGATGGTACCAAAGTATATCTCGCCTTTGCTGTTTTCCATGATATCCACTATCCTGAATTTGCCGATGGAAGAAGAGTCTTGCGCATTGGTATAATAGCGATGGAGGCTGTTGTCCGTCATGTGGATACACAGAAGTCCTCCTTTTGAATCGGCCAGCCATAATCTTTCTTTGCTGTCAATAAGAAAGGTTTCGAATTGATAGGGACGGAAGAGAAGCTTATTGATGTCCTCATTGTGGGTGAGGGGGGAGAATGTCTCTTGCTCGGGATTGAAAAGGTAGACACCGGCTTGCGTCAGTATAATAAGCTTGTCTTTATAAGGTTGTATTTCGTTGACGATATTTCCGGCTTGTGAAGTCGGGTTGTTTTGAGAAGGAATTAGCGTACGGAACTGTTTCCGGGTAATGTCGAAGACGGCGAGACCGCCTGTATGCGTACCTATGTATAGTTTGTTTCTTTCCTTGGCATAATAGATACATTTCATATTATTATGAGCTGTTCCGGGCAGTCCATTGGCATGATAAGAGAATTTCTCAAAGGTCCGGGTAGTTCGGTTGAACAGATTCAATCCTCCTCCTTCCGTACATATCCAAAGGTTCCCCGTCCTGTCTTCTACCATCTTGCCGACAAAAGGAAAACTCAGGAAATGGTTTCCTGTTGCTCCCGAACCATAAAACCGACACGTGTTGGTATCAGGATTAAAGTAATTTACTCCACCGAAATAAGTTCCTATCCAGATTGTTCCTTGCAGGTCTTTATATAAGCAGTTGATAGAGTTATGGCTGAGTCCGTAGTCTATATTATCTTGATGCAGATGGGCGGACCATGTATCGGAATTTGGGTTATAATGGTTCAGACCATTGAAAGTTCCCACCCAAATATGTCCGTTGTTATCCTCCTGAACTGTTCTTATCTGATTATTGGATAAACGGTTGCTATCGGTGTAATGTGTTATTTCTTCCTGCGGACTGATACGGTATAGACCATCCTGCACAGTGCCGGCCCATATATTTCCTCGGCTGTCTCTGTAGATGGAAGAAACATGAGAGATGCCCGTGATGGTCTTGATTGTTTTATAATCTTTACGGGATATTAATGAAACACCTTGCTTATGTCCCATCCAGATGTAATCCTTGTCTATAATTAGAGAGTTTCCAATACTGAATTTATTGTCCAAGGTAGCAGCGTGGTGTATTTTTCCGTCACTTTTCAGATAGTATTGCAATTCGTTCCGATACCCGAGCCATAATGTATCTTTATAGCAATACATGGTATGGGCTGCATTTGGAAGGATGCAGGTAAACTTTTCTTTTTCTATATCGAACTTTATCAAATCATAGATGGATCGGATATAGATGCTTCCGCTCTTGTCTCCGCAAATGGCGCTGATTTCATTGTGGGTAAGGCCGTTGTCGTTTTGCGAAGGACGATAGATATCTATCTTGTCGCCATTGTATCTGTTCAGTCCTTCGCTGGAACCAAACCACAATGTTCCTACTTCATCCTGATAAATGGAAAGGACGGTGATTTGCGACAAACCGTCTTTTACATTAATGTGCTTAAAGTGAATATGATTTCCATAGCAAAAGAAAACACAACAGAAAATGAGGATACAAAATACATTTATTCTCATATTAGATTTGTTTTAGGTCTTTTTAGCGAGGCAAATTTAAGTATTAATTAATCAAGATGGAAACGATAAGAAATAAAAAGCATGTAAATGCATCCAAAAGTTTGCAGAACGAAGGAGGATTCTTGATATCGTTCCACCCTGATGAAGTGTCTCGCAAATATTTTTTCTTGCTGATAGAGCATAAATAAATGCGATAATTCACAAAAGATAATAGATTTCTTTATATTTGTAATCGGGATTGCCGACTATTCTTTTTCTTGGTTTTTTCTGTTGGAGAGTAATTGGTAAGCCTTAGTATTCATTGCCTTATATTTTAGTTCTATGAGACACTTGCTGTTGTTTTTATTCAGTTTGCTGCCTACTTTCTTGTGGGCAGACAATATTCCGGTAGAGAAGGCTCAAGAGTTGGCTATTACCTTTTTCAAGGAGGGACATCCGCAGCGTTCCGCCTTTTCTTCTTTGCGGTTGCTTGTTACGGATGAAGCTGTGTCTGCCCGGGCAGTGGGAGAGGCTCCTGCCTATTATGTGTTCGGCTGTACCGGCAGCGAGGGCTTCGTCATTGTGGCGGGCGATGATGCGGTAATGCCTGTGTTGGGCTATTCGTTCGACAGTAGTTTTCCACAGACCGATTTGCCTGTCAACCTGAAGTTGTGGTTGCAGGGAATCAGTGAAGAGATAGCGGAGAAACGTCGTGCTCCGACGTATGGTTCGACGCAAAGCAACAGTCTGGCTCAACGCTGGACGACGGTCCGTGCCGGACAAGCGGTGGTAGAATTGGAGACGGCTAAATGGGATCAGGCCAATCCTTACAATTGGCTGTGCCCGCACATTGCCGGCAAGGAGACCTATACCGGTTGCACTGCCACCGCTACTGCTATTGTCATGCGATATCATCAGTGGCCCAAGGCGGGTAGTGGCACTTTGCCGGCTTACACTACGAGGACTCACCAGAGATACATTGCTGCACAGTCTTTAGGACATGCCTATGACTGGGACAATATGCCGCTCAGCTACGCGCAATCTTTTTCTTCGACTGCCGGAAATGCCGTAGCCACTCTGATGCGCGACTGTGCACTCATGATTTCGTCTGATTTCGGCCCGATAGGGGGGGAAGGTACAGGCGCTTATGTGACCGATGTAGTGAAAGGACTACAGACTTACATGGGATATGACAAGGACGGACGTTACATAGTGCGCAGTAATTATTCCTTTGCCGAGTGGATGCGGATAATGAAAGGCGAACTGGATGAAAGGCGTCCGGTCATTTATACCGGCGGCAGCAGTGAAGGCGCTCATGCCTTTGTGCTCGACGGTTATGACACTGAAAACTATTTCCGAGTGAACTGGGGATGGAGCGGCTGGGGAAACGGCTACTATCTCTTGTCGGCTCTCGACCCCGTTGAACAGGGAGCAGGCGCTTCCGGCGGCCACTATAATGAATATCAATCGGCACTTATCGGATTGAAGAAGGATGAAGGAGGTATAGGCGTGGAAGATTTTCGTTTCATGTGTTATACGGACGGTAAGAATTACCGGGGAATCACTTCTTCGGAAAAGGTGTTTGAAGTCAATAAGCCTTTCTCGCTGGATGTCGGTTTCCTTGGCTATTATGGTAGTCTTCCTTTTACGGGTAAAATCAGTTTGGCTCATGTCGATAAGAATGGAAATATAAAAGAAGATCTTTATTCTTTAATGGCAAGTCAATTACCTTCCGGTTCCGGCTATATGTTGCCCGGAGTACAGGTGACTATTACCCGCCCCATTACTTCCGGCGACCGTATCAGGGCTTATTGGACTCATACGCAGACAAAAAAGATAGAGTGGGTTAAAGGAAACGAGGAAGACGGCTGTGTGTGGGATTTTATCCTGAGTGAGGAGGTAAGTTTGGAAAAGGAGACCTCACTGACCTATAACAACCGGACCCGATTGCTGACACTGCAAGTGCCTGCCGAAACCGTGGTGCAAGTGTTTGGTGCCGATGGCAGCGATTTCAGCCGGATGTGCGAGGTGCAGGAACGGCAGGTGAGCATTGACACCGGGAAACTGTCTGCCGGCACTTACCTGCTGCGTTTGCAACTGCATGACATGACCAAGGAATTGAAGTTCAAGGTGGGAGCTCCTGTGCAATAGAGGTAATAAGATTAATGATTCATAAATACCATAAAGAATATTCGTATGAAAACTTCACGATATAATATACTTCTCGTCTTGTGGGCGCTCATGTTGCTTGTGGCTTGTTCGGACAGTAGTTCTGACGAATCGGAAAAGCCGGTTGCCCCCTCCATTACGTTGGATACTGAAATTCCGCCGGTCATTGTGGCGGAAGGAGGAACGGTTGCGGTCGGTTTTAAGGCGTCAGCGGATTGGACTGCAACCAGTGACCAACCGTGGTGCATCGTGTCGCCTGCTTCGGGCAAAGCTGGCAACGCTACTGTGACCGTAAGTGCCGAAAAGAATGAGGATTACAATGAACGGAATGCGACTCTGATTTTAAGGGTTGGAACGGTGCAGAAGAAGATTACTGTGACGCAAAAACAGAACGATGCCTTGACGGTGACAGCTGACAAGATAGAGGTTGCCACCAAAGGAGGAGAAATAACGGTAGAGGTAAAGGCTAATGTGACGTTTGAATACGAGGTGGAAGAAGAGGCTGCCGGGTGGATTGTATCGGCTCGTACCGGTGCTCCTCGCGCGCTCACCACTTCGGAGGTGAAGTTCGACATATCTCCCAATGAAGAAGGCAAGAACCGTCAGGGGCGGATTGTCTTCAGCAGCGGTGCGTTGAAGAGCACGGTCACGGTCTATCAGGAGGGAGGCAGCTTATTGTTGCTTTCCAAGGAAGAATATACGGTGTCCAGCGGTGGTGGAGAGATTGTCATAGAGTTGCGTAGCAATGTGGATTATGAAATGGTGCTGCCCGATGTGGATTGGTTGACGGAAGTCAAGACCAAGACACTTTCTTCTTATTCGCGCCGCATCACCGTGTTGCCCAACGAGGGATATGACGCACGAACGGCAGAAATATACTTCGTCAACGAACTGCAAGGAATCAGGGAAAAGGTGAATATCGTGCAGGTGCAGAAAGATGCGGTCCTTGTGGCACGGGAAGAATACGATATGCCTCAAAAAGGAGGAGTCTTGGGATTTGAACTGAATACCAATGTAGAGACTTTCGATGTGGAATGTTCGGAAACATGGATAAGGAAAGCGTTGAAAGGAAGAGGACTGACGGCTTATCCATTGAGCTTTGTCGTGGAAGCCAATCCCGAAGAGGCATCACGCTCGGCTATTATCACTATCATAGGCGGACAGGCAAAACAGCAGGTGGAGGTGGTGCAGGCAGGATTGAGTTCATTAAAACGTATCACTATTGTCCATTCCAACCGTATGTTCAGCATTCCCGGGTTCCGGGGAAGCGACTTGACCGGACTCATCAAATGGGGTGACGGGAAGTCGGAAGAGTACGCCGATGGCAGCAGCCATACTTATACTACCGATCCGCCCTATACCGTGGTGGTGGGAATGAATGGCGCGGAAGAGGTGACTTTGCATGACTTGAGCGGTGTGGAAGAAGTGGATTTTTCTAAGTTCTGATGCTATCTGTAACTTATTTCTTCGTATTGGAGGAGAATTGAATCCTGAAGGAAATGGATACCAGGATCGGGACTCAAGAGTTTATAATAATAGCTATATTGAAAATACAAAGAAGAGAATCAGAATGGCAAACTTCGGCAAAAGACTGCGGAGTTTGCCATTCTCATTAGGGAATACTGACTCTGAATACATAATGAACTGAGATTATGGCGGAAGCTAAAGATGGGAAAGAAAAGAGGAATACAGGAAATTGAATAGTGTCAATTACAATGAGGGTATAGCGTGGCACATTATACATTATAAAGTAAGTGAAGAATTTTGAACTAAATTAAAACAAATTCAATGTATTGTTATTTATTGATAGGACTTTTGTATTTTTGAAAACTTATTCATCAAGGAAAGTTTTTTGAGAATGAACTTTCTGCAGACAATAGACTATTTATGAAAATAATATTACTTAGCTTGCTCCTGTGTCTGTTTTGCTCTTGGAATGTGGCGGCACAAGGAAATGACATGAGTTGTTATCCTGAGGACACCATTGCTCATCAACTTTCAAAAAAGGAATTAAGACGCCGGAAGGTGGCCAAACGCAACATACATTATAATATATTGGGAGGACCGAGTTATACTCCGGACTTTGGTGCGTTGATAGGAGGGAGTGCTCTTGTTACATTTCGTATGAATCCGTCGGATACCTTGCAAAAACGTTCTGTATTGCCGATGGCCGTTGCGGTGATGTTCGAGGGAGGGTTGAACCTGATGGTGAAACCTCAGTTGTTTTTCAAGAATGATAAATTCCGTATTTTTGGAAAATTCACTTACAAGAATACATTGGAGAACTTTTATGGAGTCGGGTATACCACCAATAAGCATTATGAGCGCAGTGACTCTACCAGTGAATATCGTTATAGCGGTT
>OMGY01001884.1_pt1 | contig 17091 bp, 16 predicted proteins | sample 1674461 | NCBI WGS metagenome assembly OMGY01 (sample SAMN05578579, study PRJEB25193) | human gut metagenome | biome: Human Microbiome; feature: human-associated habitat; material: feces | host: Homo sapiens | place: USA:Birmingham
TATAAAGGAAAGAGGTAGAAGTGTTGATTCAGTTATTAATCAATATTTAACAACTGTTAAACCAATGTATCATTTATTTGTTAGACCTACTATTAGATACGCTGATATAATTATTCCAAATGATAGAGAACATACTATTGGTACTCAAATGTTAATTAGAAATATAAAAGCCTTAATTAAAGAAAATCAAAATTAGTTAATACTCTTGATTATTGATAAAAAATATTATATTATTTTTTAGCAATGGACCCTTAGCTCAGTTGGCAGAGCAACTGACTCTTAATCAGTGGGTCTGGAGTTCGAATCTCCAAGGGTCCACCAAATCAAAAAAGTTAGAACCGTTACTCATTTAAAGGTAACGGTTTTTAATTAAAATGTATAATATAATTGTTTGTTAAACCTAAATATTTTGTTTACTAATTTATAATGATGCTATTTTTATTTGCTTAATTAAATGGAATTGATATGTTAATTTGATTAATATTTTGTTATTGATATGTTTTTTTATTTGAAAAAAAGAAAAAATATTATATAAACTAATGATTTAAGTTTTTTTTATGTTAAAATATAACAAGTATACTATTGAAGAGGTAAATGAAAACTTTAATAAATATTTAGTTTAATTATGAAAAAAAAATTGCGTATCTTATTCCCTTATGTAGAAGCAGGACTTGGTCATATCATTCCAATGAAAGCATTTGTGTCAGAATTTAAGAAAAAACATTCTGATGAATTTGAGATTATTGAAAGTGATTTCTATAGAGAAGATAATGATCAAGACTTAATAAAATATGAAACATGGTTTTGTAATCATGTTAAATTATTTGCAATTTTTCCTTTCATAGGAAATATAATTACTTTTTTGGATTATATTATTCCGATTAACATGGCTAGCAATTTTGTTATGCGAACTTTTCATAGAAAAGCATATAAAAAATCTTTAAAAAAAATGGAAGACTTTCATGCAGATATAGTTTTTTCTACTCATTGGGCTACTAATTATTATGCACATAAAATAAAAAATTGCCCATATACAATTTTATATTGTCCTGATTGTGAATTAATTAATGCATTTTCATATCCTAGTGATTTAACTTTAATTAGTACAGAAGTTGGTTATAAGAAAGGATTAAAAAAGAAACATCGTTTTAATGAAGATAATTTAAAGATGACTAAATTTTTAATTCGAAATAGAGCTTTTGAAATTCCATATGATAAATATGAAAATAGAAAGAACTTAAATTTACCAATGGATAATTTTACCATCATGTTTATGGATGGTGGATATGGTATTGGTAAAATGGAATATTTATGTAAGAAATTAGTAAATGACAAACGTAACATTACAATAATTGCAGCATGTGGAAGAAATAAAAAATTATACGAAAAATTTATTAATTTAAAAGCAAATAAAAATGTTAACTTTGTTGTTTTAAATTTAAATGATGATGTTTTACCTTATATTGCGGCGTGCGATTTATTTGTTGGTAAAGGTGGAAATTCTATTGCAGAACCTACTTTTTTTTCACACCCATCGATAATTTCAACTTTATCAACAGGTATTGAAAAAAGGATTGCTCGATTTTATCAAGATGATGTAGGTTCAAGTATTATATGTACAAAAAAGAAAAAAATACTAAAATTAATAGGCGCATTTATTGATGATCCTTCATTATTAAAACCTTATGAAGAAAAAGCATATTTAGATCACAATAGATATGGCTCCAAAGAATGTGTTGAAATAGTATATAATCAAATAAAAAAGGAAGTAAAAATAAATGATTAGTATAGAAATAAAAAATTATCTTGATATTGTCAATATGGTATTTTTAGGAATATTTATCTTTTTAACATTAATTGTTGTGCATTTTTTACTAATATCAATTGTGGGTTTGTTTTGTAATAAAAAATATCCACATAGTGATAAAAAATGTCGATATGGATGTATTATTCCTGCAAGAAATGAAGAGAATACCATTTCTGATTTAATTAATAGTATTCGAAAATCTGATTACCCACAAGATAAATTAGATATTTTTGTTGTAGCTCATAATTGTACTGATAATACTGTACGAATAGCACAAGAAGCTGGTGCAATCGTTTATGAATATAATAATATGAATGAATGTACTATGGGATTTGCTTTTAAAGCATTATTTGAATTTATTGAAAAGAATATAAATGGAGGAACAGCATCTTATGATGGCTTTTTCTTGTTTAATGCTGATAATATTGTAAAAAAAGATTATTTTACTAAAATGAACGATGCATTTAATTATTATGATAAAAAATGCGTAATTACTTCATTTAGAAATTCAAGAAATTTTAATTCTAATGTTATTGCAGGATTATATGGTATTTATTTTGTTATAGGTTCAAGATTTGAATCTCTTGGTAGAACTGTTTTAGGTATCTCTACTAGAGTACAAGGTACTGGATATGTTATTAATAGTGAATTAGTAAAAAATGGTTGGAATTATACCCAATTGACAGAAGATTGGGAATTTTCTGCTGATCAAGTTCTAAATGGAAATAAAATAAAGTTTTGTAATGAGGCAATTTTTTATGATGAACAACCTACAAATTTAAAAATTATGTGGAGACAAAGAGTGCGTTGGTCAAGAGGTCACTTATTAGTTTTCTTTACAAAATTTAAAGATTTAATGCAAAGTCTATTTTCTTCAAAAAAGAGAAAGAGTTTTTCTATTTATGATACAATGATAAATACTTCTCCATATGTAATTGTGGTAATGATAATGTTTTTATTAAAAATAATATGTTATTTATTTGCACCTTTAGCTGATTTATCTATACCAGCGGCAGAAGTTTATAAATATATACTTTTTGGTGATAATCCTTCAGTATTTTTATTTGATTTTGATTTTAAAAATTTTATGTTTGTCAATAATGGATATTTATTTCACGTTATAAGAACAATTATTATTTCTTATGTTAGTTTATTTTTAACAGCAGTAATAACTTTTGTTGCTGAAAGAAAACGAATTGGCAAAATGAATTTCTTCTTAAAATTATTTATTTGTTTATTATGGCCTTTATTTATATTTATTGAATTTCCAATTGATATACAAGCTGTTTTTTCAAAGAATTTAAGTTGGAAACCGATACCACATGGCGATAAAAATAGTATAAAAGCCTAATAAATTGAGAATATAAAAAATTAAATTTTATAAAGAATATAATAAATAATAATCAACAATAGTTGTTATAATTAGTATTATTTATATATTCTTTTTATATTAGGTGATAAAGAAGAAAGAATATAATATATATTTTCGTTATTAAGAGAAATTAAATTATTTGTATTATTTGAAGAAATAATTTCTACTTCTTCTAAAGGAATATCTTCTTTTGAAAAAAACATAGTCATATCCATACATTGTTTTCCTATTTGATAATAGATTTTATTTTGATAAAAAAAACATAATGTTTTTAGTCTTGATAATCCATGGCTATAACCAAAAGGAAGTGTCAATATATACCCATTATTTGGTGTTTTTTCAATGTAATCATAACCAACTTCAGCATCTTTATTTATTTTTTGAATTCTTATAATTGGACATATTAATCTTAATGATGGTTTTAATTCTAAATATGGATTATAACCATATAAAGCTAGTCCAACTCTTATAGTATTACAATAAGATAATTCTTCGTTTATAAAATTTGAAGCTTGCGAATGAATAATTAATTTGTCTTGATAAAAATAAGTATCTATTATGTTTTTAAATATTTCTTTTTGCTGAGTATTATCTTGTGAACAAAAATGAGTATATATTCCTTTTAATTTCAATTTAGAGTTTTTAATTATATTAATTGCATCTAAAATTTCATTTTTATCTATTCCTAGTCTATGCATACCAGTTTCTATTTCTAAATGGATTGAAATCGGAACATTTTGTTTTGCTAAAATTCTTAATTGATTTAAAGAAGAAATTCCTTGAGTTATTTTTAATGAATATATTGTTTTAGCATCATCGCATCTACCAAGTAAAAGTATAGGAGAAAAAATCATGTTTTTTCTTAATAAAATAGCTTCAGATATATTGCTTACTGCTAACATAAAAACATTATTACTTGCTAAAGTGCGACCTACATGAATTAAAGAATGACCATAAGCATTATCTTTAATAACTGCAATTACATTCTTTTTAGTGTAAGTTGCTATTTTTTTATAATTATCAATAATATTTTTTAAATAAATTTCAATATATGCTTCCATAACATCACATTAAAATGTATGTTATTTCAATATAAAAAAAGACTTTTTATAAGTCTTTTAATCTTTTAAATCAATTTCTTTAAGTAATTCATTGAATGCTACTTCAGCTTGGTCTTCATCTACACCATTAATTTCAATGAGAAATTCGTTTCCTTTAGGAACAACTAAAGCCATAACATTCATAATTGATTTTAAATCAGCTTCTTCATCTAATACTTTAATTGTACAATCTGATTTAAATTTGTTAGCTTCGTTAACAATTTGAACTGATAATCTTGCAGTTAATCCATTAGGTGATAATACTTTTCCTGTAACTTGTTTCATCTTAATTAATTTAGAAACATAAAAATGCTTTTAGTTTCATTCCTTTCAAAATTATCATACAACAATGTTAAAAATGTTGCAATAAAAGAAAAAAAATAAGAATTTTTAGCTAGATTAATAACGTTAAAAATAATTTTCTTGTAAAAAAGAAAAAATTCGTTATTATAATATATATATGACTTTTTTGTCATTGTTAATAAGGATTTGAGTAAAAATGAACAAAATTAGAAAAGTAATTATTCCAGCTGCAGGGCTAGGAACTAGATTTTTACCCGCTACAAAATCATTACCAAAAGAGATGTTTCCTATCATTGATACACCTACTTTACAATATATTGTTGAAGAAGCTCATGATAGTGGAATTGAAGAAGTAGGAATTATAGTATCGGTAGAAAAACCTAGTATAAAAAAACATTTTGAAATAGATGAAGCATTAGAAAATCATCTAATTGCGACTAATAAATTACAAGAAGCTCAATTAATTAGAAAAATTGCTTCTTTGACTAAAATAACATTTATTTTACAAGATCAACCAAAGGGTTTAGGTCATGCTATATTATGTGCTAAAGAATTTATTAATGGTGAAGATTTTGCTATTATGTTAGGCGATGATTTAATTGTTAATAGAAATGGAAAGCCAGTTTTAAAACAATTAATTGATGCATATGAAAAAACAGGACACTCAGTTTTAGGAGTTCAACAAGTTCCTTTTGAAGATGTAAAAAAATATGGAGTAGTTGATCCTATGAATATTGATGGTAATTTAATTAAAATTAAAGGAATAGTAGAAAAACCATCATTAGAAGTTGCTCCATCAAATTATGCAGTTTTAGGAAGATATGTTTTAACAAATAAAATTTTTGATTATTTAGCTAAAATTGTTATAGATGGAACAAAAGAAATTCAATTGACAACTGGAATTGAGGATTTATTAAGTGTAGAAGATGTTTATGCTTATTGCTTTGAAGGCATAAGATATGATATTGGAGATAAATTCGGTTATATTAAAGCTACTATTGATTTTGCATTAAATCGTGATGATTTGAAGCAAAAAGTAATGGAATATATGAAAGAAATTGCAAAATAATGCAAATTTCTTTTTTTTTTACAAAGATACTCTACTAAACTTATAAAATTTATTTTATAATAAATATGTTTTATAGGGAGGAATAAATAAAACATGGCAAATGAGATTAAAAAGACCATGAAATCTGTTGATGGAAATACCGCAGCAGCTTTAGCGTCTTATAATTTTACTGAAGTCGCAAGTATTTATCCTATTACTCCATCTTCAACAATGGCAGAATTAGTAGATCAATACGCTTCAGAAGGAATGAAAAACTGTTTCAATCAATTAGTTAAAGTAGTTGAAATGCAATCAGAAGCAGGTGCTTCAGGAACAGTACACGGTGCTTTACAAGCAGGTGCATTAGCAACAACTTATACAGCATCACAAGGATTATTATTAATGATCCCAAATATTTATAAATGGGTTGGCGAATGCTTACCTGCAGTCTTACATGTATCTGCAAGATCACTTGCAACAAGATCACTTTCAATTTTTGGTGACCACCAAGATATATATGCAATTAGACAAACAGGCATTACAATGCTTTGCTCACATTCAGTACAAGAAGTAGCAGATTTAGCTTCTTTAGCACATTTAATCGCTATTAAATCAGAAGCTCCAGTATGTCACTTCTTTGATGGATTTAGAACTTCACATGAAATTCAAAATGTTGAATTCATTGATCCAGCAGAATGGGCAAAATTATTAGATAAAGATGCTCTTGAAAATTTCAGAAGAAGAGCTTTAAATCCACATACACATGCAGTAACTCGTGGTGGTGCAGAAAATGATGATATCTACTTCCAAGGAAGAGAAGCACAAAATAGTCATTTTGCAAAAGTTATTGATGTAGCTGATTATTATTTCAAAAAAGTCAGTGAAATGACAGGAAGAACATACGCTCCATTTGTTTATTATGGTGATCCTGAAGCAACAAGAATTATTATTGCAATGGGTTCAGTTACTGAAACAGCTATTGAAGTTGTTGACCATATGAATAAAGAAGGAGAAAAAGTTGGTTTAGTTAAAGTACACCTCTATCGTCCTTTCTCCGCAAAACATTTAGTAAGTGTTATTCCAAATACAGTTACAAAAATTGCAGTATTAGATCGTACAAAAGAAATGGGTGCTACTGGCGAACCTTTATATCTTGATGTAGTCGCTGCATTAGAACAAGAAAATAGACATGTTGATGTTTTAATCGGTGGTAGATATGGTTTATCAAGTAAAGATACTCAACCAAAACATGTTAAAGCTGTTTATGATTTCTTAAATGCTGAAAAAGTTTGGACAGGATTTACAGTTGGTATTAATGATGATGTAACTCATTTATCAATTCCTGTTGATGATACATTCCATGTTGATGGAAATTATACTTCTTGCTTATTCTATGGTTTAGGCAGTGATGGTACAGTTTCTGCTAATAAATCTTCAATTAAGATTATTGGTGATGCAACTCATCAATATGCACAAGCATATTTTGCTTATGACTCAAGAAAAGCTGGTGGTGTTACTAGATCACACTTAAGATTTGGTAAAGAACCAATTCACTCAACTTATTATGTTGAACATGCTGATTTCTTATCATGCTCACTTGATTCATATATTTTTAAATTTGATATGATTAAGTGCTTAAAGAAAGGTGGTACTTTCTTATTAAATACAGATATTCCTGCTGATGAATTAGAAGCAAGATTACCTAATAGAATGAAAAAACAATTAGCAGAAAAACATGCTAAATTCTATATTATTGATGCTAATAGTTTAGCAGCTAAAATTGGTTTAGGTCGTAGAACTAATACAATTTTACAATCTGCTTTCTTCTATTTAAATCAAAATATTATGCCTTATGATCAAGCTCAAGATTGGATGAAAAAATTTGCTCAAAAATCTTATGCTAAAAAAGGTGATGATATTGTTAAAATGAACTGGGATGCTATCGATGCTGGAGCTCAAGGATTAATTGAAATTAAAGTTAAAGATGAATGGGCTTCATTAGATGGATCAAGAGTTTATGCTACAACAGGTGATGAATATTTCGATTCATTTGTTAATGTTATTGGCTCATTAGATGGTTATGATTTACCAGTTTCAAAATTCTTAGATTATGAATTACTTGATGGAACAATGAGAAATGATGTAACATTCATGGAAAAACGTTCTATCGCTGATAGAGTTCCAATGTGGATTAAAGAAAATTGTATTCAATGTAACCAATGTGCATTCGTTTGTCCACATGCTACAATTAGACCATTCTTATTAAATGAAGAAGAAACAAAAAATTTACCAGAAGCAGTTAAAAATGATGTTCTTCCAGCAATGGGTGGACCAGCTGTTAAAGGTTTAACATTTAGAATCCAAGTTTCACCAAAGAATTGTGTTGGTTGTGGATTATGTGTTGTTGAATGTCCTGGTAAAGCTGGTAAGAAAGCTCTTGAAATGGTTGAAGCTAAATCTCAATTTGATACTCAAGAACCAGCAGCAGATTATTTATATAAACATGTTGAATATAAGAATGGTGGTTTCCCTGTAACAACAGTTAAAGGTGCTTCATTCTTAATGCCTTACGCTGAAGTATCTGGAGCATGTGCAGGATGTGGAGAAACTCCATATTATAGATTAGCATCTCAATTATTTGGTAAAGATATGTTAATTGCTAATGCTACTGGTTGTTCTTCAATTTATAATGGTTCAACTCCACTTACACCTTTCTGTACTGATAAAGATGGCAATGGTATTGCTTGGGCTAACTCATTATTTGAAGATAATGCTGAATATGGCTTTGGTATGAGAATTGCTACAGATTATAAACTTGGTCAAATTTGTAAGATTTTTGAAGCAAATAAAGCAAATGTTGAACCTGAATTACAACAAGCTATTGAAGATTATGAAACACATATTAAAGATAGAGACTATGTTAGAGGAATGGTAAAACATTTAGTAGAATTAGTCAAAGCTTCTAAAAATGAAGAAGTTAAAGCTGTCTTAGAATATGAAAGAGACTTAGTTGATAAATCAGTTTGGATTGTCGGTGGTGATGGTTGGTCATACGATATTGGTTATGGTGGACTTGATCACGTTATCGCTAATGAAGAAGATGTTAATATCTTAGTTCTTGATACTGAAGTATATTCAAATACTGGTGGACAATCTTCTAAATCTTCACAAACTGGTTCTATTGCTAAATTTACAGCATCTGGTAAAAAGACTGCTAAGAAGAACCTTGCTTTAATGGCAATTTCTTATGGTAATGTATATGTTGCTCAAATTTCTATGGGTGCTAATAAAATGCAAGCAATTAAAGCTATGAAAGAAGCAGAATCATATAATGGACCTTCATTAATTATCTGCTATTCACCATGTCAAGCTCACGGCTTAAAAGGTGGATTAGCTAATGCTCAAAAGACAGAAAAAGAAGCAGTTGAATGTGGATATTTCCCAATCTTTAGATATGATCCAAGACTTGAAGCAGAAGGTAAATGTCCAATGCAAATGGATTCAAAAGATCCAGACTTCTCTAAATTTAGAGATTTCGTTATGACTCAAACAAGATATTCTCAATTACCAAAAGTAAATCCAGAACATGCTGAAGAATTATTAACAAAATCTCAACAATATGCAGAAATGCGTTATAAGAGATTTAAAAAACTTTGTGATTAATTATTAAATTTTTAAAAGGTTCAAGGAGTGAATCCAAGAACCTTTTTTAATGGATAAAATTATTATTTTTTATCATGAAAATATTAATTTATAATAGTTAAATTTAAGAAAAGAATATTTAAGCACATTCTTTTCTTTTTTATTCTTTCATTAGTTGTAATAAATCTCAAATAAATATAAAATTAGCTTATTAGGTGATTAATATGTGTGAAAAAAGAAAAGATTATATTTCATGGGACGAATATTTTATGGGAGTAGCGTTACTTTCTAGTATGAGAAGTAAAGATCCATCTACTCAAGTAGGAGCATGTGTAGCTTCTCAAGAAAACAAAGTTGTAACAATGGGATATAATGGTATGCCTGTTGGAATTAATGATGATATTATGCCTTGGGGTAGAGTAGGTAAAGATGAATTAGATAACAAATATTTATATGTTTGTCATGCTGAATTTAATGCAATTTTAAATTCAAGAGGCTCAGTTAGAGATTGTAAAATTTATGTTACTTTATTTCCATGTAATGAATGCGCTAAAGCTATTATTCAATCAGGAATAAAAGAAGTAATATATATGGATGATAAATATGATGGAGCTTTAAATAATTTAGCGTCTAAAAGATTGTTTAATTTAGCAGGTGTTAAATATAGAAAATACGAAGGTAGAAAAATTGATATATTATTAAAAGATTATGAAAAAGTGGATTAAAAGATATATTATTTTAACAATTTGTTTGTTATTATTTATTTTGCCAACTTTATCAGTTGTTATGGTTTACAAAGTTATTAATACTACAACTAGTAAAATTATATTTTATTCTATCTTAGGAATCATTATAATTTTATATTATGGAATAATGACCTATTTTATGTTAAAAAATAGAAAGTAGAAAAGATGAACGCGATTGAAATTAAAGCTTTAAAGTTTAAATATGAAGAAAATGAACCATTTGTTCTAGATGGTCTTTCTTTGAATATAAATAAAGGGGAATATGTTTCTATTATTGGACACAATGGAAGTGGTAAATCTACTTTAGCTAAATTAATTATTGGCTTACTCGAAAAAGAAAGCGGCGAAATAAAAATATTTAATCAAGAATTAAATATTGACACAGTTAAAGATATTCGTTATAAAGTTGGCATTGTTTTTCAAAATCCTGATAATCAATTTATTGGAGCGACTGTACGTGATGATATAGCTTTTGGATTAGAAAATCATTGTGTTGAACATGATAAAATGGAAGATATTATTAATTCTTTTGCTAAAAAAGTTAACATGGAAGAATTTTTAGATAAAGAACCAAGTAGTTTATCAGGTGGACAAAAGCAAAGAGTAGCGATTGCAGGTGTTTTAGCTATGCAACCAGAAATTATTATTTTAGATGAAGCAACTGCTATGCTTGATCCACGTGGAAAAAAAGAAATAATTGAATTAGTTCATAAATTAAAAAAAGAAAATGAAAATTTAACAATCTTATCTATTACTCATGACCAAGAAGAAGCTAATATTTCTGATAGAGTTATTGTAATTAATGAAGGAAAAGTAATATATAATGATGTACCAAGTGTAGTTTTTTCTCATCAAGATGAATTAGAAAAAATGGGATTAGAAATACCTTTTTTTGATAAATTAAAACAATTATTAATTAAAGAAAATATCAATGTTAAAGATTGTAAAAATCTTTTGGAGGTAAAAGATAAATTATGTCAATAAAATTTGAAAATGTATTTTTTACTTATCAAGAAAATACCCCATTTTGTACTCATGCATTAAATAATATAAATCTAGAAATTAGCGATAATGAATTTGTTGGATTAATTGGACATACTGGAAGTGGTAAATCTACTTTAGTTCAACATATTAATGCTTTACTTAGACCAAGTAAAGGTGTGATTAAAGTTGGAGAATATGAAATAATTGCAAAAGCTAAAAAAATTAAAAATTTAAAAAATTTAAAAAAATATGCTGGTTTAGTATTTCAATTTCCTGAATATCAATTATTTGAAGATACAGTTTTAAAAGATGTTAGTTATGGGCCTAAAAATTTTGGTGATAAAGAAGAAGAGGCTATTTTAAAAGCTAAAAAAGCTTTAAAATTAGTAGGAATCAGTGAAGATTTATTTGATAAATCTCCTTTTGAATTATCTGGTGGACAAAAAAGAAGAGTAGCGATTGCAGGTATTATTGCTTTAGAACCTAAAATTTTAGTATTGGATGAACCTACTGCAGGTCTTGATCCTAAAGGTGCTAAAGATATGATGGAATTATTTAATGTTATTCATAAAAATGGTACAACTATTGTTATGGTAACTCATAATATGGATAATGTATTAAAATATTGTTCAAGAGCAATAGTAATGTCTAAAGGAGAAATTATATTTGATTCAACACCTTTAGAATTATTTTCTTATGATAATTTAAATGAAAAATATAATATTGATCAACCAATAGTTTTAAAATACGCAAAAGAATTGATAAAAGGTGGATTAAAATTAGATTTAAATAAAATTAAAGATGTTGAATCTTTAGCTTTAGAAATAAAGAGGTGTTATCATGAATAATATTTCTATTGGTAGATATGTTCCTTATAATACTTTTTTACATCGATTAGATCCTAGAACTAAATTAATTTCTATGATATTTTTAATGGTTTGTATTTTCTTTTCTTTTGGTTCAGTATGGACAAATTTATTTATGTATATAATTTTAATGATTATGAATTATGTTTTTATGAAAATCGCTCATATAAAATTATCTCAATTATTTAAACAATTAAAAATGATGTGGTTAATGATGTTAATTTTATTTATTGTTAATTTATTTACAATAAAAAGTGAATTAAATGTTTACATACCTTTTACAGATATTGTAATTTCTCAATTTACTATACCAGGTATTAATTTAACTATTCATATGTCGGCTATATTTAATACTATTTATATTTTTGTTAGATTAGCTTTAATGATATCTTTAACCTTAATATTAACTTCTACTACTAAACCTATGGATTTAACGTATGCTTTAGAATGGTTGTTATATCCATTTAAATATGTTCGTTTACCAATTCATGAAATTAGTATGATGATATCTTTAGCTTTAAGATTTATTCCTACTTTATTAGATGAAACTGATAGAATTATGAAAGCTCAATCTTCTCGAGGTGTAGATTTTCAAGATGGTAAATTAAAAGAAAAAATAGGTGCAATTGTTTCTTTAATCATTCCTTTATTTGTTTCTGCATTTCAAAGAAGTGATGATTTAGCAAATGCAATGGAAGCTAGAGGATATGATCCAAATAAAAAAAGAACTAAATATCGTATATTAAAATGGCATACAAGAGATACATTTTCTTTCATTTTTATTTTAGCAATCTTTATATCTTTATTAACTTTATCTATAATAAAGATAGTGATATTCTAATATGAGAGTTAAAGGTATAGTTAGTTATGATGGAAGTCATTATCAAGGCTTTCAAGATCAAAAAAAAGATAATATAAATACTATTCAAGGTGTAATAGAAAAATTATTATCTTCTATTTGTAATGAAAAAATAGTCATTGTAGGTTCTGGAAGGACTGATAAAGGTGTCCATGCTTTAAATCAAGTTTTTCATTTTGATATGAATAATTATCGAGAATTAAATCATTTAAAATATGCTTTAAATAGAATGTTGCCTCAAGATATTTTAATTATATCTTTACAAGAAGTAAATGATGATTTTCATGCTAGATATAGTGCAACAAAAAAACATTATCGTTATGTTATTGATTTAGTAAGAAATCCATTTAATATTAATTATGCTTTATATTATGATAAAAAAATTGATGAAGATATTTTATATCAAGGAATTAATTTATTTTTAGGTGAACATGAATTTAAAAATTTTTGTTCTAATAAAGAAAAAGATTCTTATATACGAACAATTTATTCTTTTACATACAAAATAGAAAATAATCAACTTATTTTTGATATTATTGGCTCTGGCTTCAAAAGATATATGGTAAGAATGATTATTGGTACTTTATTAGCCTTAAATAATCATCAAATAGATTTATCTTATATTGAGACAAGATTAAATGATATAAAAAAAGGAACAACAATTTATAATGCTGAACCTAATGGATTATATCTAGTGGAGGTTTTTTATGATTAGAAATAATTATCATACTCATACTTTTAGATGTGGACATGCAATAGGTAATGATGAAGAATATGTTATTGAAGCTATTGGCATGGGGCTACATACTTTAGGTTTTTCTGATCATGTAATGCTTAAAGGGGTTAGACAAGATAACGTTAGAGGTGATTTTGAATGTACTGAAGGTTATTTTGCTTCTATTAGACAACTTCAATATAAATATCGTGATAGAATTAAAATATTATTAGGTTTTGAAGCAGAAGCATTTGAAGAATTTTTTCCATATTATAAAGAATTATTAGAAACTAAGAAAATCGATTATTTAATTTTAGGTAATCATTGTACTTTAGATAATGGGATTATAAGAAATTATTTTGGTAAATTTACTACTAAAAAAGATGTTATTGAATATACTGATTCTTTAATTAAAGGTATGGAAACAGGTTTATTTAGTGCAGTAGCGCATCCAGATTATTTTATGGATACATATTTTAAATGGAATTTTTTTACTAAAAAAATTGCTAAAAGAATTATAAAAAAATCAATAGAATTAGATATTCCTTTAGAATTTAATTTGTCATGTTTTAGAAGAGGAAAACAAAAAAAAGGTAAAGAAATTAGATGGGGTTATCCTTACATTCCTTTTTGGAAAATGGTTAGTAAAATGAAAGCAAAAGTTATTGTCGGAATTGATGCTCATGCACCTAGTGATATTTCTTCATATTTAAATGATGAAGGTTATAGATTATTAGAAACGCTTAATTTAAATGTTATTGAAGAATTAAATATTGATAGAAAATATAAATAAATTAATTATTTTAAATAAAAAAGTTATATTTTTGTGTTTATTTGAATGTAGAAAATATAGAAAAATAAAAAGATAAGTGATAGACTTATAAGTGATTTAATATAAAGGAGTTTTTATCATGGGAAGAGCACATGAAGTTAGAGCAAAGAAGATGGCTGCTACAAGTGCAGCAAAATCAGCTTTGTATATGAGAGCAAGTAAAGAAATTTATATGGCTGCAAAATCTGGTGAACCTGATCCAAATTCAAACTTAGCTTTAAGAGCAGTTCTTGAAAAATATAAAGGACAAGGTGTTACTAAAGATGTTATTGAAAGAGCAATTAACAAAGCAAAAGGCGGAGAAAAAGTTGCTTATGAATCAGGAAGATATGAAGGATATGGTCCAAGCAATGTAGCAATCATTGTTGATACATTAACTGATAATGTAAGAAGAGCTTATGATTCAGTAAGAATGTGTTTTAATAAAAAAGGTGGACATTTAGGCACTCCAGGTTCAGTTGCTTATAATTTTACAGAAACAGGCCTTATTACTTTTGTTGGTAATGATGTTGATGGTGTTACTGAAGCATTAGTTTTAGGTGATGTCAATGTTGATGATGTTTCTCAAGATGATGATTTAATTGTTGTTAAAGTTGATAAATCTGATTTAATGAAAGCTAAACAATGCTTAAATGATGCTGGATATAATGAATTTGAACAATGTGAAATCACAATGTTACCAAATGATGAAGTTGTTTTAACTGGTGATGAAGCAAGAAAATTCAATGACTTATTAGATTTATTAGACGAAGTTGAAGATGTTCAAAACGTTTATCATAACGCTAAAATTGAAGAATAATTAAATTTAAGATAATTAAAAAACCTGAAATTAATCAGGTTTTTTATTTGGTTTTATTTTTTAGTTTTTCTTCGCTTTCTTCGATATATTCTTCATAATCATGATCAATAGTTATAATAGCGTTGTATGTATTATCAACATCTTTAATTATTTGTTTAATGTTATTTTCAATCTCGTTATCTTTTAATTTAGTTTCTAAACATACTGCTACATCAAAAACAATATTAGTATGAGTTGGTCCTTTAATAACTCTAAAATCATGAACATTATTGACATAAGGTAAAGCTTTTAATATTGGTATAATTTGGTTTCTAACTTTATCAGTAAATGGATCATTTAAAACAACTGGATCCATATGAATAGTTATAATAATATTAAATTCATGTAAAATTTCTTTTTCAATATTATCAATCATATCATGAGTAGATAAAATATCTTTACTTGCATCAACTTCAACATGAATTGAAGCATAATATGTTTTAGGTCCATAATTATGAATTTGTAAATCATGAATACCTAAAACTCCATCATAAGAAAGAATTTTATGAACTAATTTTTTAACTAATTCATCATCAACTTTTTCTCCAATTAATGGGTTAGATGTTTCTTTAATTAATTTAAAACCTGATATTAAAATAAATATACCTACTATACAACCTAAATAACCATCAATATAAAATGAACAACATTGAGATATGATAATACCGACTAAAACAAATGAAGTAGCTAAAACATCATTTCTTGAATCAGTTGAAGTAGCAATTAATGCTAAAGAAGAAATTCTTTTGCCAATTTTTTTATAGAATAAACCTTGAAAAATTTTTACTAAAATGGAAATAGATAAAACAACAATAGTGATAATAAATTCTATTTGTTCCATTTTTTGAAATGGTTTATTAAAATTATCAATAATTCCTGAAATTGAATTAGTTATTAATTGAACTCCTAAAATACTAATAATTATAGAAACTGCTAATCCTGCAATATATTCAATTCTTGCATGACCATAAGGATGGTCTTTATCGGCTGGCTTAATAGACAATTTAAACCCAATTAAAGAAACTAAAGAACTACCAGCATCAGATAAGTTATTAAATCCATCAGCTATTAAAGAAATTAAATTGAATAATAAACCAAAAATTAATTTAAGAACACAAATAAAGAAGTTAGAAATAATTCCAAATATAGAAGCAAGATTACCATATTTTTGTCTTACTTGTGGATTATTTACATCTTTATAATTTTTAATAAATAATTTAATTAAAATGTTCATATTTATTTTTTAGAAAATGCATTGACTAAAGATAATACTGATAAAACAATTAACACTACACCTATAACAATGCATAAAACTTTTAAAATTCCACCAAAACCGAATATTAATAATATAATTGCAAAAATGATAGAAGCAAGATTATGTTTAATTCCTTCGACAAGATCTTTTTTAGACATAATGATATCAATAAGAGCAATTACTAAAATAATTATACCAATGTATTGAGACATTTGATCTCTAAATATAATAATTAAGACTGCTAAGACCATAATAGATAATGATGTAATAAATTGACCAATAGCAACTGAAGTTTTATATTTTAAATTTTTACATGTATCAATAAATTGAGTAAGATTAGTTAATATCATAACTACACCTATGATGATGAAAATAATATTTGATAAAATTGCACCATCTAATGCGATTAATAAAATTCCTAATGCTAATGCGATTAAGGAAAAAATAAGACTAGAAATTAAATTTTTATTTTTCATAGAAAACACCTCTTAATTTATTATAAAGTTATATAATTTAAAAATAAACTCAAAAGAATGTTTTATTTTGTCAAAATATAAAATTTATAGTTAAAACAGATAAAAAAGTGTAAAATAAGTTTGCTAGAAAGGAAGTAGATAAATATGGCAAATGATAAAATTATTGTTAAAGGCGCAAGAGAAAATAATTTAAAAAATATTGATATAACTTTACCTAAAAATAAATTAATTGTATTTACAGGAGTATC
>OMGY01001885.1_pt1 | contig 17089 bp, 16 predicted proteins | sample 1674461 | NCBI WGS metagenome assembly OMGY01 (sample SAMN05578579, study PRJEB25193) | human gut metagenome | biome: Human Microbiome; feature: human-associated habitat; material: feces | host: Homo sapiens | place: USA:Birmingham
CTGAGGTATTTGTCATTGTCAAAACCTATCTTGTACATTGCTGACACCTTTCTCTATGGATCTTTGCAACTAAAATCCCATGATGTTCTATTATAGTTTAGTGTCTCCCAAAAATCTACTGAAAAGTAAAATTTTTTTTGGAAATCATTATTATATCTAACAATTTTGGGCAAATAATCACATAATGAGCAATTTTAAACAAAGAGCTAACATAGATTGATTATTGTTTTACATGAATGGGAGAAATTCTTTTACAGAATTTTACAAAAATTTACACCTACATGGTATTTACAAAAATTTTTTGGCTATGATAAAGCACAGATAAAACGTGAGGCGAAAAAGAATGACAGCACAGACAGTAACGACAAAAAACAACAGCAGCTTAGCGCAGAACAACAGAAGCCCGATCCTGGGGAAAAGCTCCTTCTGGCAGGTGATCTGGATCACGGTGAAGATGGCGGCAGCAATTTTTCTGTTTATCTACCGGCAGAAAAACGGACTTCTGAATGAACTGTTAGGCGGAGCAGAGATCGGGTGGACCCGCAGATGCCCTACGCGCTGTGGGCGGACCTGCCAATGGAACGAAGAATCTGCTTTACTATATTTATGAAAATGCCATTATCAACGGGAGGTTTGAGACAGCATGTGTACAGGCGATGTTTCTGTTTCTGTTAATACTGATTTCTGTTATCGAATGCTCCGACATTGCAAAATTACCTGGAAGTGATCAAAGCAGTACCGCTTTTCAGTTATCTGCTGAATTCCGGAATTGTATGTCTGGTTTCCATTGCAACACAAATCGTGATTGCCTGTCTGGCAGCCTACGGATTCGTATTTTTCGAATTTCCTCTGAAAAAGCTGCTGTTCAGTCTGGTACTGATGACGACCATGATCCCGGGAGAGGTAGTCGTGATCACGAATTACACAACAATTCAGAGCCTGCATCTGACGAATACTTACGCAGGACTGGTGGTTACTTCACTGATTTCGGGAACGTCTATTTTCCTGATGCGTGAAGGCTCTCATCTGCGGACACCTGCATACAGACCACAAAGATATGCTGTCGGAGAGAATTCCACAGTATGTGTCAAACGAGTCATGTTTTGGAGAAGTGACGGTATTTCGGATTCATGGATAAATAGTGTGATATAGCCTGCTTTTCATGCTTTTTTCACATTTGTGCTATTGATTTATCCGCAGGTTATCTCTATAATAAAATAGATTGTAACTATTCAGAGCCATGTAAAACTGCGTTCTGCAAATGGGGCTAAATAGTTACAATAAATTTATTGTCTCGGAATATGAGAATATTAAATATAGAAAAAATAGAGACAATAAAATAAAGTAGAAAATGGAGATGACATGAGAATATTATCTGAATCATATAATAACGGCTATGGCTCCGGTAACGGCGGCAATGGCAACGGTGCTCCCGGTAACGGCAACAATGGCGGGAACGGCAATAACGGTAACGGAGGCAACGGAAATCGTCCGCCAAGGCGTCCCAGTATCCTGATGATGATCCTGTCCGGTCTGATGACAGTGATCGCCATATTGATGTTGTATAATGCATTTTTCGGAACCGGCAATGGTACGGAGGTGTCTTATACGGATTTCCTGAAGGATCTGGAAGCGGATAAGGTGGAAGCAGTAGAGGTAAATAAGGAAAGCGGTGTGATCACGGTACAGCTGAAAAAGGAAGCGGCAGCTACGCCGGCACCTGACAGTTATGTGACCTTTTATGGTATTACTCAGAAGGCAACGCAGTCTAAGACGGTATATTATACGATGCTGATGGAGGATCTGGATACTTTGACGGGCAGATTACAGGAGCATGGTGTGACGGGTACCCGTATCAGCAGTAATACCTCCAGCTTTTTGATGGAGATTCTGGTAACGGTAGTATTACCTGTAGTGCTGATCTGGGTCGTAGCCGGATTCCTGTTCCGTAAAATGGGCGGCAGTGGAGGTCCCATGGGCGTCGGCAAGAGTAATGCCAAAGTATATGTACAGAAGGAAACTGGTGTTACTTTTAAGGACGTAGCCGGAGAAGACGAAGCAAAGGAATCTCTGGTGGAGGTCGTGGATTTCCTGCACAATCCCCAGAAATATTCCAAGATCGGTGCAAAACTTCCCAAGGGAGCCCTGTTAGTGGGACCTCCCGGAACCGGTAAGACTTTGCTTGCAAAAGCAGTGGCAGGTGAGGCACATGTGCCGTTCTTTTCCCTGACAGGTTCCGACTTTATTGAGTTGTATGTAGGTGTGGGCGCCAGCCGTGTCCGCGACCTGTTCAAGGAAGCAACCAAGAATGCTCCCTGTATCGTATTTATCGATGAGATCGATGCCATCGGCCGCAGCCGTGATTCTAAGTACGGCGGAGGCAACGAGGAGCGGGAACAGACCCTGAACCAGCTGCTGTCCGAGATGGATGGTTTCGACAGTTCTAAGGGTATCCTGATCCTGGGTGCGACGAACCGCCCGGAGATCCTGGACAAAGCCCTGTTACGTCCCGGACGTTTTGACCGCCGGATCATCGTAGACAAGCCGGATCTCAAAGGACGTGTGGAGATCCTGAAGGTACATGCCAAGGATGTGAAGATGGATGAGACCGTAGATCTGGATGCTATTGCACTGGCGACCAGCGGTGCGGTAGGTTCCGATCTCGCCAATATGATCAACGAGGCTGCCATCAATGCCGTCAAGGAAGGCAGAGAATTCGTCAGCCAGAAGGATCTGTTCGCAGCAGTAGAACAGGTACTGGTAGGTAAGGAGAAAAAGGACCGCATCATGAGCAAGGAGGAGCGTCGTATCGTATCCTATCATGAGGTCGGTCATGCACTGATCAGTGCCCTGCAGAAAAATTCCGAGCCGGTGCAGAAGATCACTATTGTGCCCCGTACCATGGGTGCGCTGGGGTATGTCATGCAGGTACCGGAGGAGGAAAAATACCTCAACACCGAGGCAGAACTTCGGGATATGCTGGTAGGGCTGGTGGGCGGACGTGCCGCTGAGGAAGTAGTATTTGATACCGTGACCACAGGTGCAGCCAATGATATTGAAAAAGCTACTTCTATTGCCCGTAATATGATCACCCGTTACGGTATGAGCGATGAGTTCGACATGGTGGCGATGGAAAATGTCAGCAACCAGTATCTGGGCGGTGATTCCTCCCTGAGTTGCTCCTTCGAGACACAGACACTGATCGACAAGAAAGTGGTAGAGCTGGTAAAACAGCAGCACGAGAAAGCACTGCAGATTCTGCAGGACAATATTATGAAACTGCATGAACTGGCAAAATACCTGTATGAAAATGAAACCATCACCGGTGAAGAATTCATGCAGATTCTGGAAAGACAATAGAAAAAGCCCTTTAATTCTTAAAAAAAATGTGGTAATATGAAGACTATATCAGAGCGTGTCTGGTTTCAGACACGCTCTCGTGGTTGCATTACATATTAATCATTAGTTCAATGGACCAATGATTGATTATTTTGAATTGAGGAGGAGTGTAATGGAAAAAGAAGTAGTTTCCAAGAATTTTATTGAACAGATTATAGAAAAGGACCTGGCAGAAGGGAAATACGAGACAATCTGCACCCGTTTTCCCCCGGAACCGAACGGATATCTGCATATCGGACATGCAAAATCCATTCTGTTAAACTATGGTCTTTCTCAGGAATATAACGGAAAATTCAACCTGCGGTTTGATGATACCAATCCGACCAAAGAAAAGATCGAATTTGTGGAGTCCATCCAAGCAGATGTAAAATGGCTGGGAGCTGACTGGGAAGACCGTCTGTTCTTTGCATCCAACTATTTTGACCAGATGTACGAAGCAGCCATTAAACTGATTAAAAAGGGAAAAGCATTTGTCTGTGATCTGACAGCAGAGCAGATCCGTGAATATCGCGGAACCCTGACAGAGCCTGGAAAGAACAGCCCGTACCGTGACAGAAGCGTGGAAGAAAACCTGGATCTGTTTGAATTCGCCCCCGGTGCTCATACCCCCGAGGAATATGGGAAATACATGATTCAGAAATCCGGCAGGTTTGAGTACGACGAAAATCTGCGTGATTACTACGATTATGCCCGATACGGACTGGAGCGCATGAATGCGGAGGAAGGACGGGTCGTAAAGAGTGGATATGTTTCCTATCATGGGGTACTCACACTGGAAGATCTGATGATGGACGACCCTGCGGAGCAATACCAGCGGAATCAAGGCTTTAATTTTCAGATGACCTAAGTTTTTTCTGATAGACTTTCCGCTATCGTTGTGGTATTGATTGTGTTCATAAAATAATGGAGGTGAACTAAATGATGTGGCAAACACAAACGACAATAGAATATCCCTTTGCGCTTCGGCCCGCTTCCATTGAGGAGGCGGGCCTTTTCTATTCTCAGATGGACGAGGCCGAGGATGCGGTGCTGGGAACGGTAGGCCATATACGGATGGACTTCGGAGCTTCCGGAAAAGAGTTCTACCACACTTGGTGGCCCCACAACGGCGACCAGTTCAACACGGGGGAATTCAAAGACGAACTTCAGAAGTTTGTGGATATGCTCCGGTCGGATGGTCCCCTTACGAATCTGGCTTCGATGAGAAACTACTGCTATCAGCACGGCGGTAAGATCACCGAGGATGGCCGATGCTTCGGCTATATCGCGGAGACGGAGCACTACCGCTACTGCCTGCGCTGCAATCCGTCCCCCGGAGATTACAACTGCTACTGTACGGCCTATGATCTGGATGTCCAGCGGCAGAACATGGCGCGGGACAAGCCGCTGGCGGGCCGTGTCACCTATGCCAACGGCGATACACAGGAGTTTACCGATGCTGAAGCCTTTCTCGAGTGCGTGCGGGAGGAACTTCCGTATCGCCCCACCACAGGCTTCCGGTACGAGGTGCTAACCGACGATCCCGCCGTCCGCAAGCAGGTGGATGACATGATCTTCGACTTCTACGGCGAGGAAGCCCCTTGCCGGCAGGAGGATCACGAGCCTCGACCCGAACAGGGCATGACCTTCGGGGGAATGTAATGGACGCCTCAAAAAAGCAGCGAGAGCCGGTCGCGTTCAAAAGCCTTGCCGAGCTGAAACGGTTCATCCGCCCCGGTGTGGAGTTTAAGACCGTCAGCCACGCCAATCACGCGGATATGGTGGGGCTGACCCGTGTGGTGACCACGGTGCAGACGGTGGGCTTTTACTCCAAGATCAAGGATCAGCCGGAGCATCCCTTCTCCACATGCAACCACGGCAAGGGCTTCTACACCGATTTTGGGAAAGCCGGCAATTACATCTTTGATGGTACGACGGTCAAGGTGAAGGATACTCGAAAGCAAGATCGCGGCGTGATCTACGAGCTGGAGTTTTACGACAGAGAGCAAAACATGGAGGAAACGATGATGGACAGAAAAATGGTGAATTTTATCAAGGAGCAATATCCCCCCGGCACCCGTATCCGGCTCAATTCGATGGACGATCCCTACGCGCCCATTCTTCCCGGTACCGAGGGTGAGGTGGACTTTGTAGACGATGCGGGGCAACTCCACATGAAGTGGGATAACGGCAGGTCGCTGGCACTTATTCCCGGCGAGGACAGCTTCACGGTGCTGCCGCCCAAGCTGACTACACTCAAACTCTATATGCCCCTGACCGCCGATCTCTACGAGCGGAACGAGTACGGCGACTTCGACGACAGCAGCACATTGCTGGAGGGCCGTGAGCTGCGCGGCTATCAGGATCAGATCACGGCGGCGCTGGTGAAAAACCGGGTGCCGGAGGAGACCGAGCGAGGTCTCATGCATTGGTATGATGAAGCCGACAGCGTTGACCGCAAGGTACGCTCCGCCGTCTTCACCGTGGAGAAGCGTGACCGGCAGCTCTGGGGCGTGGCGGAATGCCGTGTCGCCGGGGAATTGTCGGACACGGAGCTGGAAACCTTAAAGGAATACCTCACTGGACAGGCCTCGGACGGCTGGGGCGAGGGCTTTGAGCAGCGGGAGATCTCCGTGGATGACGGCGGCGAATTGTATGTCCACTTTTGGAATTCGGACGAGTGGAGTATCCAGACGGAACAGGAGCTTTTCTCCCCCAAGCTGGCGGAGGGACTGCCGGAACTGTGCTTCTCCACGCTCCCCGGTACCGGCGAGCTCATCTGCATCAAGCGCGGTGAGAGCGGCTACTACCACAGTGATTGGAACACGGACGATCCCACGCATAATCGTGAGCTGGCGGACTATAACAATGAGCGTCTTGGGGTGACGCGGGAGCAGCGGCTGGCAATGGAGTGCGGCAGTATGCACGGCTGGAACATCCCCGGTGCGGACCCGAAAGTCTATGAGCAGAACGGGATGAAAATGGGAGGGATGACCCTTGGGTAAGAAGATATTCGAGGTATATCTTGCGAAAGAAGACGTACCCAACAACGAGGCGTATGCCAAGCTGGACTTGCCTGCCTCACTGTGGGAACTGTGGGACGCGCTGGACAAGGTACGCCTTCAGACAGATGACATCCTGTACATGGAGATCGAAGACTACTATGCCTTTGAGTATCTCGCTCCCCATTTGGACGGGTTAGAGATCAGTCTCAACGAGCTCAATGACCTCGCCGCGCTTCTGTCGGCGCTGGACGAAGTGCAGGAGGTTGTCCTTGACGGTTTCCTGCGCATGTAACATGGTAGCGAATATGCAGAGCCATTGCAACGGTGATGTTACTTATAGCTATCGTATTTATCTCTTATGCTCTAACACATTTGGGGCTGGCAGCGTATTTTGTATTGGAAATTTCGAAGTGAGTGTTGCTGAGATGATCGCGTTTTATAAATGATACGCAGCGATCATAGCCCTGCTATTTTGCGTATGCTTTGCTTCAGAACACAGGTAGGGTTATTTACGGATACTGCTGCCTATCCTTGAAAATGGTAAGAAATGACTGCATCGATTAAGATCAATACAGTCGAGGCTTTGACGCGCCACTTGATTATTCCGGCTTTTTTGATAGAATAAGAATATCACAGGACAGATGCCAAGCGGATATGGGACGTGGGTGGGATGGTGACGGACACCATGCCGTGCCGCGTCACAATATGCTTATTACAGATTATCGCTTAGATGGGGTTGGTGAGGGTATGAAGTACAAAATTGCAATCTGCGATGACTCCGGTGCGGACAGACAGTTTGTTTTGAATATGGTGCGCGCCTGGGCCTCGTCCGCCGGTCACACGGTGCATATCGACGATTTTCCCTCCGCCGAGAGCTTCCTGTTCCGCTACGCAGAAGAAAGCGACTACGACATTCTTCTGCTGGATATCGAAATGGGCGCGATGGACGGCGTCACGATGGCAAAAGAGCTTCGCAAGAGCAACGACACAGTGCAGATCATTTTCATCACCGGCTACTCCGATTACATTTCAGAGGGCTACGAGGTGGCAGCGCTCCACTATCTGATGAAGCCGGTGAAGGAAGAAAAGCTTCGGTCGGTGCTGGACCGCGCCGTGGAAAAGATAACGAAAAACGAACGGGTCTTGCATTTCGGGGTCGGCGGAGAAATGGTGCGTGTGCCGATTTATCAGATTCGATATGCAGATGTGCTCGGCAACTATGTGACCGTTCACGCGCGAACGGATGTGACGGTGAAAATGACATTGGGCGAGCTTGAAAAGCAGCTCGACGAGCGTTTTTACCGCGTGGGGCGCTCTGCGCTCGTGAATCTGACGCAGATCAGCCGCGTCACCAAGACGGAAATCAAACTGAGTGACGGAACTGCCATCCCGCTGCCGCGGGGCGCGTATGAGGGCGTCAACCGTGCCATTATCAACATGAGGTAAGGCGTATGGAATTGTTTGCAAAGAAAATCGAAAAGCAGCTCGCCTCCTATCAGCAGGAGCTGATCGAAACGCATTACCGGGAAGTAGACAACATGTACCGCCAGATCCGCGGCTGGCGGCACGACTACCGCAACCATATCCAGACCATGAAAGCCTACGCCGCCGCGCAGGACTGGGACGCCATCCAAAACTACCTCGACCTGCTGGACACCGATCTGCAAACCGTGGACACGGTCATCAAGACCGGCAATCCCATGACCGACGCCATCTTGAACTCCAAAATCTCCCTTGCAAAGGCAAAGGGCATCGAGGTAGTGGCGGATGCCCACATCCCCGTCCGGCTGAAGTCCTCGGAGATCGATCTCTGCTGCATCCTCGGCAATCTCTTCGACAACGCCATTGAGGCCAGCATGAAGCTGCCGGAGGATAAGCGCCTCATCCGGGTCTATATGGATATGAAAAACACCCAGCTCTACATCTCCTTCACCAATTTTACCGCCGGGAAGAAAATGCAGAAGGAGGGAGGGCTGTTCCGCAGCACCAAGGGCGAGGGGCATGGCTTTGGCCTTGTTCGCATCGACGCCATCGTGGAGCGGCTGGACGGATACATCAGCCGCAACAGCGAGGACGGTGCATTCACCACTGAAATACTGCTTCCGCAGGAGTGAGAGCTGCAATTCATCCCCCGGAAAAAGCGATTCGTCCCCGGAGTCAACCGGGGACGATTTTTTTCTGCTATGCTATGCGCGTGAGGTGAAACGACATGAAACACAGAGAAAAACCGAAGTACAGCGTCCGGCAAAATGTCTGCTTTATGGTGCGGACCGCTTGGGAGAAGCGCAGGAGAGTGCTGCTCCTTTGCGTTGTGGTCGCGGCCATCAAAGTGGCGTTGGATTTGGCGCAGCTCTATGTCACACCGGAAATTCTTACGAGGGTGGAGCAGGGCGTTCCCGTGGGGGAGTTGCTGACAACTATCGGATTTTTCACAGCGGCACTTCTTCTCTTACAGGGGGCTGCGGCGTATTGCGATGCCATCCGGATGCCCGGTGAGATCGATGTTCGCTGTGCCATCATCCGCATGATCTCCCGGAAAAGCGGCGAGACCTCCTACCCAAATGTCCACGACTCCAAAATTCTGAAGCTGGAGGAGCAGGCGCAGCGGGCCACCAGCGGCAACGACGATGCGGCGGAGCATATTTGGCGAACGCTGACGGAGCTGCTGGCAAATCTCGGCGGCTTTGCCGTATATCTGCTGCTGTTCTCCCGCTTGAGCCGCTTTTTGATCCTGCTGGTGGTGCTGACCGCCGCAGCAGACTTCTTCGTTTCCCACTACATCAGTGAGTGGGAGTACCGCCACCGGGATGAACGGGAACAGTATGACAAGGAACTGCACTATTTTCTGACGCAGCCTCGGCAGATACAGCTTGCCAAGGACATCCGCGTCTTTGGTTTAGCCCCTTGGCTGCGGGAATTGCGGGAAAAATCCATGAAGGCACTCTCCGCCTTCATCGCCCGCCGGGAAAGGACTTATCTCTGGGCTAATGTGGCTGACATGGCGCTGACGCTTCTTCGCAACGGCATCGCGTATGCGTATCTGATTCGGCAAACTCTGGTACACGGCTGGCCCGCATCGACATTTTTGCTCTACTTTACCGCCGTCAGCGGCGCTGCATCGTGGGTGACCGGCATCCTGACCCAGTGCAGCCAACTGCATAAGGAGAGCATCGACCTGTCCAAAATACAGGAATATCTGAACATTCCGGAGCCGTTTCGGTTTGAGGGCGGAGCGCAACCGCCCGCAGCCGACGGATATGAACTGCGGTTGGAGAACGTGTCCTTCCACTATCCGGGCACGGAGAGGGATATTCTCAGACACATAGACCTGACCATCCATCCCGGCGAAAAGCTGGCGGTGGTGGGCTTGAACGGTGCGGGCAAGACCACCATGGTTATGCTGCTTTGCGGCTTCTACGACCCCACCGAGGGGCGCGTGCTGCTAAACGGGCAGGATATTCGTGAATTTGACCGCAGCGCGTATTACCGCCTGTTTTCCGCTGTATTTCAGGGGTTTTCCATTTTGGATACCACCATTGCGGAATGTGTTGCCCAGACCACCGAGCATATCGACAGAGTAAAAGTCGATCACTGCCTTGCACAGGCCGGCTTGACAGAGGCTATTGCCAAATTCCCCCAAGGGGTGGATACCCACTTTGGCCGGGAGGTGTATCTGGACGGCGTACAGCTCTCCGGCGGCCAGACCCAGCGGCTGATGCTGGCGAGAGCGCTTTATAAGGACGGGCCCATCCTCGTTCTGGACGAGCCTACGGCGGCGCTGGACCCCATTGCGGAAAACGATATTTACCAAAAGTACAGCGATATGACGGCGGGTAAGACCTCCGTGTTCATCTCCCACCGGCTGGCGTCTACCCGCTTCTGTGACCGCATCCTCTTTATAGCAGACGGCGGCATCGCCGAGGAGGGTACCCACAAGGAGTTACTGGCAAAGGGCGGTGCTTATGCGGAGCTATTTGCCGTGCAGAGCCGCTATTATCAGGAAGGAGGTGTGCAGGATGAAGAAGAAAGCTGAGGGCATGAGCCTGCGGGAGACCTTTGCCATCCACCGCCGGGCGGCACGAGATATGCGCCGGATCGCACCGGGCTGCTTTATGCCGTTTATCCTTTGTGCTGTTGTGGAGGCAGCATCGCCCTATGCGGTCATCTGGCTCTCCGCCCGGCTTGTCGATGAACTATCCACCCTTCGCAGACCGGAGATTCTGGCCAAATGGGTCCTTTGGATCGTAGCGGTCAGTGCTGCGGCAGAGCTGCTCAAGGCCGTGCTGGAGAGGTGGAAAAATGTCCGGAGCGAACTGCTTGACAGACAGAAAGAAGTTCTGTATACCGAGAAATTTCTGCGGATGGATTATGCCGACTGTGACAGGCAGGAAACACGTGATCTGTTCTCTCAGATCCGGCAGAATGCCGACTGGTCCGGTTGGGGCTTTGCCCATCTCAAGCTGTACTATACGCAGGCAGTCCAAGGCATCACCGGCATTTTAGGGGCTGCCGCCTTGACGGTGAGCCTGTTCACCCGGCAAGTCCCGACCTCGGCGGGAAAATTGACCGCTCTCAATCACCCGCTTTTCCTTGTGGGCATCCTTCTGCTGATTGCCGCCGTTACCTGCCTTGGTCCGGCGCTGGTCGGCAGAGCCTATTCTGCCTGGAACACGCTGGCAGAGCAGGTATGCTTCGGCAATCGCGTGTTCAGCCACTTCGTTTTCATGCAGCCGGGGGACAAGGAAAAAGACATGGATCGCAGAATGTACCGCCAGAGCGAACTGGCGGAGCATTATGTCCGCACAGTGAATATCTTCGGCGTCGGCTCTCCCGTGGCAAAGGCGTCCCAAACCACTGTGGGACTGAGCAAGGCGCTGGCCGCCTCTCTATCCGCTGTTCTCTCCGGCGTTGTGTATGTGTTCGTATGCTTGAAGGCGCTGGGCGGTGCCTTCGGCATCGGCAGCGTGACCCAGTATGTCAGCGCCGTGACCACATTTTCCGGCAACGCCTCCCTGCTACTGAGCACCGTCAGTCATATGCGGGCCAATGCTGAGTTCCTCAAGACCATCTATACGTTTCTCGACATTCCCAATTCCATGTATCAGGGGAGTCTCACCACCGAAAAGAGGTCGGATCGTCAGTATGACGTGGAGTTTCGGGATGTATCCTTCCGTTATCCCGGCTCGGACATCTGGGCGCTGCGCCATGTGAATATGAGGTTCAAGGTCGGAAAAAGGCTTGCCATCGTGGGCGAAAACGGCAGCGGCAAGACCACCTTCATCAAGCTTTTGTGTCGCCTGTACGACCCGCAGGAGGGGCAGATTTTGCTCAACGGCATCGACATCCGCAAGTACCGCTATGACGATTACATGGGCATATTTTCCGTGGTATTTCAGGATTTCCAGCTCATCTGCCAGCCTTTGGGCGCGAATGTGGCGGGCAGCATGGAATATGACCGTGACCGGGCAAGGAAAGCTCTGATCGATGCAGGCTTCGCAGACCGTCTTGCAGCGATGGAAAAGGGTCTGGACACCATGCTTTACAAAAATCTCTCCGAGGACGGTGTCGAGGTTTCCGGCGGCGAGGCGCAGAAGATCGCCATTGCCCGCGCACTCTATAAGGACGCGCCCTTCATCATCCTCGACGAGCCGACGGCGGCGCTGGACCCCATCGCCGAGGCAGAGATCTACAGTAAGTTCGATGAGATCGCAGGCAATAAGACTGCCATCTATATCTCCCACCGCCTGTCCTCCTGCAAATTCTGCGACGAGATCGCCGTGTTCCACGAGGGCGCGGTCATTCAGCAGGGTAGTCACGCCGAATTGCTCGCCGATCGGGGCGGCAAATACTACGCGCTCTGGAACGCACAGGCGCAGTATTATACGGAGTGAAGTGTATGTAGAGCAGTTCTCACTTTTGAGAACTGCTCTACAGCATCGTCACACGACAGATCACAACTTCGGCAGGGACGCCGCCATTGGGGGGCACCCACACGGCAGATGGCGGTGCCATGCGCGGCGAAAGCCGTGGCTGCATTCTTCTCTCGACGCGCAGGCAGTTTCCTGCTATACTGAGAAAAAAGAAATATCTCAGGAGAGCGAGTGCGATGACAAAAATACTCTTTGTTTGCTTGGGCAATATCTGCCGCAGCCCGATGGCGGAGTTCGTGATGAAGGACTTGGTGAAGAAAGCGGGGCTGGCGTCACAATTCCGTATCGAGTCGGCGGCCACCAGCCGGGAGGAGATTGGCAATCCGGTCTACCCCCCGGCGCGGCGCAAGCTATCCGAGCACGGAATCGCCTGCGGCGGTCACGCGGCGCGGCAGCTTACGAAGCAGGACTACGACGAATACGATCTGCTGATCGGCATGGACAGCGCGAATCTGCGGAATATGCACCGCATCTGCGGTGACGACCCGGACGGAAAGCTCCGCCTTCTAATGGACTACACCGACCGCCCCGGCGATGTTGCCGACCCGTGGTACACCGGCGATTTCGAGGCAACCTGGCAGGATGTGCTGGCGGGCTGCCAGGGACTGCTGCATGAACTCATGGAGGGAAACGAAAAATGCTGATGAATTCCAACGAATACCTCAATATCGTCGAGTCGATCAAGCAGGATATCCGCACGGCGCAATACCGTGCGACGGTCAGCGTCAATCGTGAGCTGCTGGTTCTCTACCACTCTATCGGCGAGGTCATCAACGAGCACAAGACATGGGGCAACAAATTTGTTGAAAATCTTGCCGCCGACATTAAAATGTCTTTTCCAGACGCCACCGGCTACTCGGTGAGAAACCTGAAATATATGGCGAAGTTCGCACTGCGTTTTCCAGAAAAGGAAATTGTGCAAGCGGCGCTTGCACAAATTACTTGGTATCACCATATTGCCCTGATGGACAAGGTGAAGAATGCAGATGAGCATATTTGGTATGCCGAACAAGTTGCTAAAAACGGCTGGTCCCGCAACGTGCTGGTCCACCAGATCGAAAGCGGGCTGTATCAGCGGCAGGTGCTGGCGGAGAAGGTATCTAACTTTGAAAGCCGTCTACCGTCTCCGCAGAGCGAACTCGCGGCCCAGACGATGAAAGACCCGTATATCTTTGATTTTATCCCGTTCAAAGAGGATATGGTAGAGCGTGACATTGAGCAGGCTCTGGTCAAGGATGTGACAAAGCTCCTGCTGGAGCTGGGAACCGGCTTTGCGTTCCTCGGCAATCAGTATCACCTCAATGTGGGCGGTGATGACTTCTACATCGACCTGCTGTTCTATAACCTGAACCTCCGCTGCTATGTGGTGATTGAGCTGAAGACCGGCGAGTTCAAGCCGGAATACGCCGGGCAGCTCAACTTCTACCTTTCTGCCGTGGATGGTATCCTGAAAAAAGAACAGGACAATTCGTCGATTGGCCTGCTGCTCTGCAAGAGCAAGAACGACCTCGTGGCCGAGTATTCGCTCAAGGATATGAGCAAGCCCATCGGCGTCAGCGCCTATCAGATCACCAGCAACCTGCCGGAAGAACTAGAGCGCCAGCTGCCGTCCGTGGAGGATATCCAGAAGCGAATCAAAGAGAAAAAGGCTGACACTATTGTACGTCAAAATATGAATTAAATAAAATGCTTCGAAAAATTACACTACGAAAGTGAGATGTAAAAATGTCATTAGAAAAATGTATCAAAGCTGCCGTATATGAATATTGTAATAATCATTTAGCTGATGAGAATTGGTATAATAAAGAATTTGAGTTTATCCAGGATAGTGCTCTTCGCAAACGCCTTGTTGAGGAATTCAAAGGAATAAGGTTCGCATATAAGCTTTACGAAGGCATAGATGCTAAAGATGAAAACTTAATTTTTGAAATACGCCACCAGATACTTTCATACGCTACTATATATGAGGCCGTTGTTCACTCGGTACTATACACTTATTATAGTGATACGAAAGAATTCCATGAATTACAGTATCATGTAGTTCCAGTCAAAATAAGTATCCCACAAGCAAAAGTAGCCATCTTACAAAAAGAACTTACTCATAATGGTGAGGAAATACTTACTTATCACAAGCAGGAGCAAAAGAAAGACGATACACAAATTAGATTTGATGCTAAATGTCGGACAGCAGAAAAACTTGGGCTTCTTCATTGCTTCATTAATAATGATGGTACAGAAATCGATTTAGTCTCGGAAATTATTGAGATATATGGTTATAGGAATGCAATCCATCTCATTGCAGAACAGCGAAAAGGCATTGAATACGAGCTTGAACTAAGCAAGCGAGCATATCGCAGAATGCGTCCTTTTATTGATCAAATCAAGGAAAAGCTAAAGGCAGACAAAAAAGGAATATATGCAAATTTATAAAGTCTCGACTATCGAACCAACTTTGTGACAGCAGATCTGTGCAGCAAATAACTATGAAATATCCAGAATGTAGTAGCTTGCCAAAAAGCCACACCAATCTGGATATTTTAAGCGAAACGCTTAGAGTACCAAGGGGTGTGGCTTTTTGTATTTCTAAAATTTCGCCATTTTTTCAATGGATATTTTTGGAGTTCCCCACGGTTTGAAGGGATTCGAACTCCCCCTTTCACAGATTCAAAGGCAAAATCCTGAGAAGCGCCCTTTTTGCGGGCGCAGAATAGAGCAATCTTTCCTCAAAATTTCATACGATCTTTCAGGCGTCTGTTTGTTGGTTTCGTCGAAGCCATCAAATAGGCGCCCTTTTTCATTTCACAACTTAATCTATCAACCGGCCGGAGCATTTTTAGGATGCTCCGGCTTATTTTTTTGCTTACGAGGAGGACTTCACAATGAACGATCAGAACGAACCCGCACAGCTCCGTTTCCTTGAAGAAACCGCCATTCGGCTGCGGCAGAACGGTTTTACGGTAGAACCGATCGAGGATCACCACCTGCCCGTCTGCTGGGAAAAAGGGCGCCTCTGCCGCATCACCGGCAAGGGCAGCGTGTTCTATCGGCGGGAGGATGTGGACACGCCCCAGGCAGAGGATGCCCTATATCGCGTCGAGGACATCGCCGCGAAGACGCTGGAGTATATGACCGCTATGGAAGCCGCTCCGCAGCTCAAAGCCAGCGGACTGGATGGCGACTACCGCGTCCTCGCGGACTTCAGCAGCGCGGTGCTGGCGGGCCACCCCACCGAGCGAGGCGTCCAGTTTGTGACTTGGGAATGGGACTTCGACCGAGAGGGTGTCCATCACGGACATTATTTCCAGGACGACTATGACGCCGCCAAGCGGGACTTCACCGTGCGCGGCGGGCTTGTTCAAAAAGACGCCCTTTTTGAGCCGGAGCAGCTTGCGGAGATCTACCGCGCGCTGTCGTTCGTCCGTGAACAGGACGAAACTCTTTCCTTCGGACGGGATCAGGAACTGGCGGAGCTCATGGACCAGGTCGGCGGACTGCTGCCCCCGAATGTGCCGCGGCAGCGGGATGCGCCGGAACAGAGCGGCATGACAATGAAATAAGTATCCACGCAGGCCGGACAGAAATGTCCGGCATTTTTTATTTTACGAGGAGGAAAAGATGATGGAAATTTACGGCACGATCCACTTCAAACTCATTCTTCCGCACTTCCCCGGCTTTCAGCAGGAGCCGCTGCCGGAGCCTGTTTGCAGCCATTCCCCGGATTGCAAGGACTGCCCCTATCCCCGCCACGGTTTTCTCTGCTGGGGCGCGGACGGAACCTGCCTGCGGAGCCGAATGAACGAGATCAACGAGAAAAAGGAGGACAACGATCATGATGAGCGCAGTTTTGGGTAATCCCAACCACCCGGAATACGGTGTGGCGACCATCCCGTTCCCCATTCCCCGCGACCAGTACGCACACTGCATGGAGCTGTTGGAGGCGTTGGAGATCGGCGATGCAGTCAAAGCGGACTGCATGATAGCGGGGATCGATAGCGATAGACCGATATGGGATTAGACAACTTCGGCGAGACAAGTATGCTCGTCAGGGGCTACAGTTCGTCCCGTGAGACTTTGATGCAGCGTGGATCAAGGAATCAGAAAACGGGGCATGGCCTGCGGAGTACAACAAATATTTCTTGAGACTTCAAATAAAGTGTGTTACAATGCGGAAACAGAGAACAAGTGGTGGCATATTCGGGAAAATGCGAGAGTGAAAAGAAATGAAACTGATCTGCATCGGCGACAGCCTGACCTTCGGGTATGGTGTGCGGCCGTCCCAGCGGTGGACAAGGCTGTGCGCGCAGGAGACGGGCTGGGAGATCGTGAACGAAGGCATCAGCGGGGACACGACCGGCGGTATGCTGGTGCGGCTGCGCGCGCTGCTGGCGGAGCGTGATATTTGTGTGCAGCGCCCTTTGGTGCTCCTGATGGGTGGTGCCAATGATATTTTCTTCTCGGGAACGGATACCGGCGCCCGGGCAAATATGGGAGCGATGCTGAATCAGCTGCTGAGCCTGGGTGTGCATACGATGATAGGGATACCGACGCCGATCTGCGCGGAGAACGCACCGCCGGCGTGGGCGGCCGTGGTGGATTTCCGCAGTGCGGAACGGCAGCTGGAGCAGTATTGCGCATGGCTGCGGCGCTTTAGTAAATGCTTTGGTGCAGAGTGTATCGACTTCCGTGCGGATTTTTTCGACCCAAACGGACGGTTAAAGCGTGAGCTGCTGCTCGATGGTCTGCACCCGACGCCGGAGGGCCATCAGATCATGGCAC